>Ga0228710_1000146_pt1 | contig 65715 bp, 27 predicted proteins | sample MedpolnodulmetaG_FD_177995 | JGI IMG/M metagenome (GOLD analysis project Ga0228710, IMG submission 177995) | Root nodule microbial communities from Medicago polymorpha collected in Santa Monica, California, United States - pink nodules | ecosystem: Host-associated > Plants > Roots > Nodule...
TTTTTTTTTTTTTTTTTTTTTTTATGTTCAGGCCATTGCTCAAGTTCGAACGGTTTACTCTTACGTCGGTGAGAGTAAGGCGCTGAATTCTTATTCTGATGCAATACAAAACACATTGAAGCTTGGATACAAGGCAGGAATGGCTAAAGGTTTAGGCCTAGGATGCACATACGGTATAGCGTGCATGTCGTGGGCGCTAGTTTTCTGGTATGCTGGAGTTTTTATCAGGAATGGACAGACCGATGGAGGCAAGGCATTCACAGCTATTTTCTCTGCCATTGTTGGTGGAATGTGAGTCATCAATTTAATTTTTTTTTGAGTTTACTATTTAAAATATAATAAGAGTATAATCACTAAATTGTACAATATTAGAAATGTTTGTTTGATTGTGACATGTTGATTTGTTTCAACAGGAGTTTAGGTCAGTCATTTTCAAACTTAGGTGCATTTAGCAAAGGCAAAGCAGCCGGATACAAATTGATGGAAATCATCAAGCAGAAACCAACCATAGTTGAAGATCTTTCAGACGGAAAGTGCTTAGCCGAGGTTAATGGCAACATTGAATTTAAGGATGTTAGTTTCAGCTATCCGTCAAGGCCGGATGTTATGATTTTTCGGAATTTCTCAATTTTTTTCCCAGCTGGAAAAACCGTTGCGGTTGTTGGTGGTAGTGGATCTGGAAAGAGTACCGTAGTTTCCTTGATCGAAAGGTTCTATGATCCTAATGACGGTAAATATAACTAAAATCAAACATTACTCCTTTCAATATGTTGGAATTTCTATTTTGGATGAACAATGAACAACTTTACTGATCTTACGAAATGGCTAAACAGGTCAGGTTTTGCTTGATAATGTGGACATTAAGACACTACAGCTAAAATGGTTACGCGATCAAATTGGATTGGTGAATCAAGAGCCTGCCCTATTTGCAACTACCATTCTTGAAAACATACTCTATGGAAAACCTGATGCAACAATGGATGAAGTCGAAGCTGCAACTTCTGCTGCAAATGCTCATAGCTTTATTACATTGCTTCCTAATGGCTACAACACTCAGGTTAATATTTTCCAAGCATATCAAAATTTTACAAAAGTACTTTTTTCAGCGTAAAATTGATTGTTTAGTACTAAATCGATGTTATGTGGTCTTATATCAGGTTGGTGAGCGAGGAGTTCAATTATCTGGGGGACAAAAGCAAAGGATTGCAATCGCGAGAGCTATGTTGAAAAATCCAAAGATCCTTCTCTTAGACGAAGCAACTAGTGCTCTCGATGCAGGATCCGAAAGCATTGTTCAAGAGGCGCTAGACCGTCTCATGGTTGGTAGAACTACCGTTGTTGTTGCTCATCGTTTATCAACCATTAGGAATGTTGACAGTATTGCTGTTATACAACAAGGAGTAGTTGTCGAGACAGGAACGCATGAAGAACTTTTTGCCAAGGGAGGAACCTACGCTTCTCTAATTAGATTCCAAGAAATGGTTGGTAATCGAGACTTCTCGAACCCTTCAACCCGCCGGAATCGCTCTTCACGGCTAAGTCATTCGCTTTCAACAAAGTCTTTAAGCCTTAGGTCAGGAAGCTTGAGGAATTTGAGCTACCAATACAGCACTGGAGCCGATGGTCGAATCGAGATGATCTCGAATGCCGAAACCGATAAGAAAAATCCGGCTCCAGATGGATATTTCTTCCGATTACTCAAAATGAATGCGCCCGAGTGGCCTTACTCGATAATGGGAGCCGTTGGATCTGTTCTTTCTGGATTCATTGGTCCAACTTTTGCTATTGTTATGAGCAATATGATTGAGGTGTTTTACTATAGAAACTATGCATCTATGGAGAAGAAAACTAAGGAATATGTTTTCATATACATTGGTGCTGGAATTTATGCTGTTGGTGCTTACTTGATACAACATTACTTTTTTAGTATCATGGGAGAAAATCTCACCACAAGGGTTAGAAGAATGATGCTTGCAGGTAATGACTTATTTTTGGTGCTTGAAAATTCGTAAAATTTTCTTCCAACATTTATTGAAAACAATATAATCTTATGAATATTGAAATTGCTATTTTTGCTTTAGCTATTTTGAGGAATGAAGTTGGATGGTTCGATGAGGAAGAGCACAACTCGAGTCTTGTTGCTGCTCGCCTTGCCACTGATGCAGCTGATGTGAAGTCAGCTATTGCTGAGAGGATATCAGTAATTTTGCAAAACATGACATCTCTTCTCACTTCTTTCATTGTTGCATTCATTGTTGAATGGAGGGTTTCTTTACTCATCCTTGGAACTTTCCCTCTTCTTGTTCTTGCAAATTTTGCTCAGGTAAATCTCACTCTAACATATACATCAATGCATATAAATTTGTTTAACCTTCATTAGTCTAGAAATCACGCATTTGACTCGATCATGGAATTTTGACCGATTGTCCGATCAAGATCAGAAGATTTACATTATTCTTAATTTGGTAAATTGATTCAAAATTTAAAGTCAAAACGTGAATCGTGTGATCTTGATTAAATGTTATAAATTGTCAACCGCGTGATTATTGCAATCATGCATTGAAAGTTGATTCACTGTAGTTGAGATATTGCATTCATAAAAGTTAGTGTATAGGTGACTGTTGGATGCAAATTTGTTTTTTTGAAAATCCAAAAATATTGAGTTTGAAATCTTGATCGTTTGATCTTGATCCAACGATCACTAATATGTTGATTGTATAAATTTAAGATATAGTCATTGCAAGGAATCTTGATTCGTCATGCAACAAGAATTGTTTGACCGATCGACTAACATTGTGACTTTGGTAAATCATACAAAAAAAATTCAAAGTTAGAGCGTGGACCGTCTGATGTTGATCTAAAAAGTTCAAATGAATGCAGAGAATTTGAATCCCATTCAATTTTTTTTTTTTAAATTTTTAAATTTGCATGTGTTGACCCTAAGAGTAGAGTAGGGTCCACAAAAGGGTAACTCTAAACTTTAACATTAGAAGTTCTCACTTTATTACTAGTATTTGATCCCTTACCTTACAATTTATTACTAGTAAAACCAGTAAAACTTTCCCTTTTACAGTGTAAGAATCTAACTTCACAAAAAAACTGTCAATAAACGACAAAAGCTAAAAGAACTAAGACCCTACCCTAGTTGAAGGATGCACGTGCTTCCTTCCAGTTCTGTGCATTTAGTGCAGTGATGTACTAACTTATTTTTTGGAATATTAAAAGCACATTAATTGCACTGAAAAATTTACACCCTCCGTCCCTGTACGTTCCGTCCCTATACGTAAGCTCCCTTTACATTTTTCACATTTCTTAAGAAAATTGTCGGTGTAATTAACGTGTTTGTTTTCTGTATTAATATTACTAAATTACCCTTTGTTTGTCTGTGTATTAAATTTGACTTTTCATATTTCAAGACAAGTTAATAGTATTAATTAGGGGTATGTTTAGGAAAGAAATAATAAATGAATCTAATAATTTGAAAAGAGATTTACATTTAGGGACAAAAATAAAGTCGAATGAGTGCTTAAAATTTAGGGACGGTGGGAGTATTTAATATATATGGGTATTTATAGATTCCATACCTGACCATCAACTTTGACACAACAGTAGACTAGTCTTCCTACACTTTCAAGTTTCAACATTGCATATATAATATTCCCTCCTCTCATCCCTAGTATTAATAGCACCCTTTGAAAAAAAAATTGTTGATATAAGTCCCTATGCAAGTTGCTATATACATTTATTGTTATTTTTTCCAACATATCACTTATTGATATTATTATTAGGTCATGCTAACGAGTGTCTCAGATTGTCCCTGATGTTCTTTTTAAGCATTTTTGAAGATGAAATGGACGCTTCAGTATACAAAGAGCTTCGGTATACAAAGATTATTTTAGAAATGGACACATTAAATTCTTTACATATTATCCTAATAAACTGTGGAAAAAGCAATATATTTATAATTAGGGACGTAAGAAGTATAATACATTATCTGATCACTATTATAAATAAAAAATTATAATATAGATCAGATGCATTATTTATTCAATAAATTTAAAAAATAGTTTTTATTATAATAATAACCAAAGAGTATATTTTAATATTATTATTGGTTCTGACAATTTTGCCAACTGTCTTGATGATATTATTCACGCATATAAATATATATTGTGTATATTAATAAATTAAAATATAAATTGTAAAGTGAGAAAAAGGCATACATTGGTATTCATGAAAGAAAAATTAAAATACTGCTTGGCCCACGTTTGTTAAGGGTATTTTTTGGGTATTGAGTTGTGGAAATTCATAGTATGTCTAGAGGAAACTTCATATATACTTTTTTATTAATTAATATATTTTCATAAATCCTAAACCTTTTAATTTGTCTTGGAATTTGCAACTTTTTTCCCCTCCTACCCGTGACCTTTTCAGTCTTTTTCAGGTCTACTTAATTTGTCTAGACATGTGATGTGACCACTATGTTACATGTACAACATGTACACACATATAAAATGCTACTATTTGGTTTGTTTGTTTTTATAAGGTTGTGTTTAGTTCCAAGTGTTTTAACCATTGGAGATTTGGACTATGCACATGAGAACATGTGGAAGTTTTCTTCAATTACATGTCTCACTTGTTAATCAATAATAAAACCCTTATAATAAGGGCATTCGTTAGCATTCTCCAGTAATAATAGTAATATAATAGTAATCTGGTTTATGTAACTTTTGGCTTAGTTTGTGTAAAAATGTTACATTAACGAGCTAAGTTCGCGGGACGCATTAAAATGTTTTTTCATATTGAAAATAATATGTAAGTAACATAATATGTAAGTAAGTCTCTCAAAAAAAAGTGTAAGTAACATAAATTTCATGAATCATTTTCAAACTAATAGCATCAACCACTTTCTAGTGTCCTACAATTTGCGCATGCTTTAGGCACAGAACCAAAAAATAGATTGATTGGTAAGTAAGGAATGTACCTTCCAATATATGAAAGTCTTTAATGCAGTTGGTGATGTCCTTATGATATCAACAATCTGTCTCTTCTATAGGACCCACTATTTAAGTCTTTTCCTTTGATTTTTGCTCCATTCATTCACACCCCCCTTTGAACCTTGTACCAAATTCCTTTGCCTTATTTATATCTTGTCACATACATGTCTTCAATTATTAAAGTTACCGTTATTCTTAGTAGTTATATTATTTATCACCTTAGGATGTGACTCTTGTCTTGTATAGTGCACAAAATATGTAAACATTTGTAGAATCTTTTTAATTTTTTTTATCAAAGTAATATTTTATTAATACTGTAGTAAATTTTTTTGATCAAAGAGAAATTCCTTAAGGGTTTGTTTAGAATTTTATGTTGTTGATTAAGTGCTAACACTTGTCTTTGGATTTTACAGCAACTATCTCTCAAAGGGTTCGCCGGCGACACAGCGAAGGCTCATGCAAAGACAAGCATGATTGCAGGAGAGGGAGTAAGCAACATAAGAACAGTTGCAGCATTCAATGCACAAAACAAGATGTTGTCCATCTTTTGTCACGAGCTACGTGTACCTCAGAGCCAAAGCCTTCGTCGTAGTTTGACATCGGGACTCTTATTCGGCCTTTCTCAGCTTGCCCTTTATGCATCCGAAGCTCTAATTCTTTGGTACGGTGCACATTTAGTGAGCAAAGGCCTTTCCACCTTCTCGAAAGTCATCAAGGTGTTTGTTGTCTTGGTGATTACAGCGAATTCTGTGGCAGAAACCGTTAGCCTAGCTCCGGAGATTATCCGTGGTGGTGAAGCAGTTGGTTCAGTTTTCTCAATTCTCGACCGATCAACTCGAATTGACCCTGATGATCCTGATGCTGAAATGGTTGAATCAGTTCGTGGAGAGATTGAACTTAGACATGTTGATTTTGCATACCCTTCGAGACCCGATGTGATGGTGTTCAAAGATTTCAGCCTTAGAATTCGCGCAGGTCAGAGCCAAGCACTTGTTGGGGCAAGTGGATCAGGAAAGAGTTCTGTTATTGCATTGATAGAACGTTTCTACGATCCACTTGTCGGTAAAGTAATGATCGACGGAAAAGACATAAGGAGGTTGAATTTAAAGTCTTTAAGGCTTAAGATTGGTTTAGTGCAACAAGAACCAGCATTGTTTGCATCCAGCATTTTTGACAATATTGCATACGGCAAAGAAGGCGCAACAGAAGCCGAGATAATCGAAGCGGCTCGTGCTGCCAATGTGCATGGATTTGTAAGTGGTTTGCCCGAAGGTTACAAGACGCCAGTCGGCGAAAGAGGTGTGCAACTCTCTGGCGGTCAAAAGCAAAGGATTGCTATTGCAAGAGCTGTTCTTAAGGACCCTGCAATACTTTTACTCGATGAAGCGACAAGTGCACTTGACGCCGAATCCGAATGTGTACTACAAGAAGCCTTAGAGAGGCTAATGAGGGGTCGAACCACTGTGCTCGTGGCTCATCGTTTGTCAACGATTCGAGGGGTTGATTGCATTGGTGTCGTGCAAGACGGTCGCATTGTCGAACAAGGAAGCCATTCAGAACTCATTAGCAGGCCAGAAGGAGCTTATTCTAGACTCTTGCAGCTACAACATCATCACATTTGAGACAGAGAAATCAGAGATTTTTATTTGATAAAATATGATCATGATAATGACTTTGTGAGTTGATGATAATTATGTTTGGTCCCATTAACCTCATGCTTTGATTTTTCTTTTTTAGATGTAGATATGTGTTCTTTATGAGGTTTGTACCTTAAGGACAAAAGTGCTCTATTTTCAATGGAGTATCAAGTATTATAATATTATTAATCATATTTCAAAGGTGCACAAGCATGTTATCTATCTGTTTTTGTTTTAGCTTTTCTTGTACTTTACTATTAATATAATTCAGTTCCAACATTTGCATGTTTGTGTTTCCCTTTGCCTTTTTCTCCATGCATGTGTGTTTGTCACATGATATATATTTTTTAGTTGAAGATAAACACATCTTTTTCTTTGAGGGTCCCTAAGAAGGACTAGTAGCAATGTTCATATATCTTTTTAACAATTTGGATATAGAATAAGTTGAGACATATGGTGTTAATTATTATTGGTCATGAGGGATGAATGAAACATTTTTTTAATATATGCTTTTAAATCTTTAGGATGAACCACTTGATGTTGTCTAAAAGGATTTTCTTCTTTGGCAACTCATTCAACTCAAAGGAAGCTTTATTACCACAAGTAACTAAAAATGAGTGCACCTTTATATCTCTTGGATTTGGGGAGGGGGTATGCATATGATCCATATACTTTAGGGTAGGGCATGTTTGAATTCACTTGCCAAATGATTATGAAGACTTAAAATTGATTTATGTATGTTTTGAGGGTTATTGAATAAAATTGATTTTACCTTTAGCATTGAAGCTAAAATTTGTAATGTTTGCCTCCAATAATTTTTTTTTTACACTATAAACATTAATCATTTTACCATAAACTCGTTCACTTTTAGTGTATATTCGAATGTTCTCAAATAAAATTGATTTTACTTCTAAAATTGATTCTAACTTGAAGATAAAATTTGAAACTTTTGCCTATTGATTTTTAGCCTTGAGATTATTGTTTAATTCATTTTTACAAGAATATATCTAAAGTTGAATCATTTTATATTTAGGGTCCGTTTGTATTGGCTTATTTTAGAGCTTATGCAAATAAATAAGCATTAAAGTATTATTTATAAACTTGTTAAGGTAGTTTATGAAAAAACAACCTGTGAATATACAATTTTCGTTAGTAAGATCTTATGAATTAACATAGAAGCTTATTTATTTGCATAAACTCTTTTTCATAAGCTTAAAATAAGTTCAATTCAAACAGTCTTTTAATTCACTTTCGGCTCAAATTAGTTTTACGGTATCAACTCATTAAAAATCTATTTTTGTTATTTAAAACCAAACAAAAACTTCAACAAAAATTAGTTTTACAAAATCAAATTTTACCATAAACTTATCTTTCTCCTTGATCACATGGATGAGACTCACTAGTAACCTTCACTGAAAAGGATGCAACCAAACATATTGTACTTGGTCTACAAGAAAAGTTAAAAGAATGGCCCTCTTTTAAGGTCCTAAACAAATTTGAAGTTCCAATGCATGCAATGTCAGTGTAATAATATAAGAGCAAAATTGTGTGTGAGGGTAAGGGTGTGGTGAAGACAAAGGCATAGCTATAAGCAAGATGAATGGAGAAAATGATAGGTGAGGAAAATAGGGTGTGAAAACAAGATTTTTCAAAGACATTTTTCTGTTGCTAGGATTGATGCATGATGCATCACATCATTGAGCCTCAATTATGTATGCCTGCATGTATTTTTGCTAGAAATATTTCAAGATATATGATCTTGTTAGGGTACTACAAGCCTATATGGTTAAGACTTTTTATACAAAAAGACAAAAGGTATCCAATTATTTGAGATAAATTGTAATAGGATTAAATGTGTATTTTTTCTCTATAAACTTGGCACAATCTGATTTTGGTTTATATGCAAAATTTATTCGTTTTTAATTCATTTTCTTACAATGTTTTATTTTTATTTTTATAATGGTCATTTTTAAAAGGGTTAAATATACTACTGATCCCTGTAAATATGTCAATTTTTTCGTTTTAGTCATTCTATTTTTTTTTTCAAGTTTTAGTCCCTAAAAAATTTTCTATCTTCACTTTTGGTCCCTCCTATAAAGTAAACTCATATGTAGAATTCATATTTTTGAATAAAATTTTTCAGAAAAATTCATAATATTATAAGATTCTCTCCTAAAAAATTTAGAATTTTTTAACAAAATATGAATTTAATATGAATTTTTATATTTTTGATGGTTAAAAATTCATATTTAATTTTTGTTTTGTTAAAAAATTCTAATTTTTTTTGGGAAGTTTTTTTACAATATTCTATACATTTTTGAACAATTTCATTAAAAAAAAATACAAAAATTAACTTAAAAATAGGGACCAAAAGTAGTGATTGAAAATTTTATAGGGACTAAAAATTGAAGTAATATTTTAGAGGGACTAAAACGAAAAGTTGGTATATTTATAGAGGCAAAAAACATATTTAACCCTTTTAAAAAACGACCATTATAAAAAGTAATATGTAGTGGTTTTTTTATAACTACTTCACACATGACAATATATAATTTTGACAATTAATATCTTTACTTATTTATAATAAAAAATTATAAAAATTTGATCTTTTGAAAATATTCATTGAGACGGATCTAATATCTTACATGCTAACATTTGTATTTATATATTAGTTAAAAAATATGGTCAAAGTAAGTTTCATGCACATTGTATTTAAGAATGAAGAAAGTATTTTAATCATCATTAGCCTCTTAGAAGTAATGAAAAATACAATTTTTATTTGTATATTTAAGAGACTAAGCGGATGTAAGGTTATGTGGTGACATGAATTCATTTGTAAAATTGATTTTGAATAAAAATAAGTTGAATGTAAAATAATTTATGTTTAAATACATATATAAATTAATTGAATTATAAATTTGTGTGTGAAAATCAATTTTATAATTAAAACTACAAATCCTAGCTTCAGATAAAATCAATCCCGACGGCAAAATCAATTCTACTAAAAAACAACCAAACATGTTAGAATCAATTCTACGTCCTTAAAATCAATTTTGATCATTTTAGAAGCTAAACCAAACATACACATAGATAAAAAAAAATGGGTTAGTTAAGTTTTTAGTCCCTATAAATATTTACAGTTTTGTTTTTGGTTCCTATAAAATAAAATCAAACTTTTTAGTCCCTGTGACATTTTCCTTAAGCATTTTAGGGACCAAAACTGTTGATGAAAATTTTTGACAGGGACTAAAAGTGCTGATGGAAAATTTTATAGGGACTAAAAATGCTGATGGAAAATTTTATAAGGACTAAAAAGTGTGATTTTATTTTGTAGGGACTAAAAACAAAACTGTGAATATTTATAGGGGCTAAAAACTTAATTAACCCAAAAAAAATTAAGAAAATTTGCATAGACCAAAATTATTTTTCTGTCAATCTTATAAAAATAAAATATTTATATTTAACATGACTAGAAAATATATTTAACCCTTTTGTAGATTTTTTTTAACCAAGTAGGGAACTAAAAAAATTGTGCCATTTTCTTGGTTTCTTTTGAGCATTTGAATCTAGCTCTCTAAGAATACTTAGATATTTTAACTCTCCAAAAAAAGTTTTACCGACTATAACATTTTGTGTTGCACGAGAGATTAGTCTTTGTAATCGTATTCACAACTACTCATTTACACACAAATATTTCTTTAAAAAACAATCATTTAAATTATACACAAAAAATTCAACATTTTCAAGCATTAAAATGACTTGGATTTTGATGTGAATCTTCATATGTGGGATCAAGGAATTGGATTGGTTAAGGTTAGAAAGGAAGGTTAAGAAAAGGAGCAAGATATAGTTATATTATATCATCACATTACATAAAGTGAAGTGTCTAAGGTCAAGATATAGTTTCACAAGAAAGAGCAGAAATGAATCTAATGATGAACTGTGATAGATTTTGGAGAGTGAAGAATCTACATAAATTTTGTACTGTGTTCTGTGAAAGTGGGTAAATGGTCCACAGGCTGTCTTGAATACAGTACAAGTTTGTTTGTTGTCTACTTCCCTTTCTTGTTTCTGTTTTGGTACGTGGGAAATATAACTTTGCTGTTGCTTTCACTATATCAAAATCAAACTACTTTCTTTTATACCTAGACCACGTGGTTTGATTACTGAATAACATAGCATATCAATTAATCCGTTCCACCCTAAGTACACGCCACATTGTGTTTCGAGGTATTATCCGATTTGAGTGTAAACCTTTTATGGTTTGAGAAGCGTGAGTGTTGTATACAAACAACCCTTGACCTCGACTCCCAAGTAATGTGCGACTTTTAAGGTGTACAAGAACATTAGTTGAGCCTAAGGGAGAGTTAAGAACTCAATCCTCAATGAAGTCGTCAATGCTCTGTTCCACCCTCAAGTATGTCACAACACGTTTTGATGTATTGTTTGCTTTAGATGTAAGCATTTCACGGTTTTGTCCTTTATATAATGTGTCTTGTTGGTTTAAGGAGTGTTGTATATAAACTATCATTGACTTCGATTCCCAAGAGATGAGGAACTTTTAAGGTGTACATGAACATTAGTTCACATGTATATTGAGGGAAAAGGGAATGAATAATAAGTTAGCATTTTGCAAGCAAAAAGAATAGAATAGACCATTTTTATTTTCTTATTCCAACTAAGACTTAAACTCAAGTTCATTCAAAATATTTATCATTAAAAACTCATTAACCGCTTAAACTCTTTACCTTTACAAAAAATAAAAATCCTTCCTTTGAACTCAACCACTTGATTATACCAATTAGCCCTTTGAAATTCAATGCCATATTGAAATATTTTAATGAAGAGGTAAACCCTAAAATTCTCAAGCTCTTTCATAACACAAAATTAAAAATACTTGTGGATCAAATGGTGCAGCACTACTGGATTTTCTGAGTAATAGTGGGTCCTTAACATGTTGAAGTTAGATTCTAAAATTGTACAACATGTACAGAAAAATTGAATCAGCTTTTATTTTTTGTGAGGTGGTAGTGACCAGTGAGTCTTTTTTTGCACAATATTTTTGACCATATGTTCAGTTTTTGAAGACTTTGATCAGTGTCCTTCCAGCTAGCCCCATGTCTTCTGGCAACACCTCACATACATTGTTTGTATAATTGAGGTTCTGAATTTTTTTTTCAATATATTGTGTGTTGTTGGCAGTGCAATGCATGATGAGATACTATGAAGCATATACATACACTGATGTCAGACACGACATGGACACATCGACATTGATAATTTGAAAAAATTACATAATTTAATATTATCATATGTGTTGATATATTGTCAAACACGATACATATCCGATATCGAGACATGCCTATTCAAGAGTATCTCTGCTTCATAGATGAGATAATAAAAATGACAACAAACAATTACTGTATTTTCTGGTAATTATAATACATTGGATTCACTGGCTTCTTGACCCTAAATTTTGACTTATTGATTTACATGTTCAGAGATAAGATAAGGGACCCTATTTGTCAGTAATTTATGACATCAAGCATAGTAATTTTCATGAACCCCATTTTCTGATCTTACCTTACTAAATCTGACACCATGTTGTGGCCAAAGGTTATTGAAGCAACGGTTCTCTAGTGAACAAAGTATTGTTTGAATTTTGACATATGATTTACACTTGAACTATATTTTTTGAAAGGCACACTTGAACTATATTTGAAAATGGTTTTAAACTCTACAAATGATAGATGTTAACATAAACTTATAGCGTTAATCATCCTCATGATTGAGACTATGATTCAATTAGCAACAATTTAGGAAAAAATTGAATATAAATACGTCAAAACTCAACATGTATCTGTTTTCTCGTCGATTAGGTTATTGTCTCAATTATATCATAATTTTTTTTGTAGTAATTTTCAAGCATCGGTCAAGTGTAGAACACATAAAACGCTCCTCTGTCTAACAATAACAATGACTTATAATTTATTTGTAGAATTTGTTCGATAATGTATACACCTTTTTTTTTTTTTTTATTTTTATTATTATTATTATTATTATTTAACTTAGGAAACCCTTATAGGGGATATCATTTTATAGAAAATTACAAATAATATAGATTGAATAATATAAGAACTCAACATGTATATTGCTTCACATCTCTCTCACAATTATAGATCCCCAAATTTGCAATTTTAATATTCTTTTGAAGTCTTTAATATTTAAAAATTATCATCAAATTATGAAATATAGTGTAATTTACTTGGATATCATTTTTTACTATGCACATAAACTTTTCTTTGCGAAAATTCAAATATATGTCAGTAGAAATTATTTACAAGATTCCTATCACTTACCCTAAAGGGATGGTAAAAAAAGTGTTTGCAGATGTTGCTAGCAACTTCTATTTTAGTTTAAAACGCATCTGTTCAATGGTCAACACATATTAATGAGCTTTGCAGTGGTGATGTAACATCCATATCATTGGTAAGCCTCATAAATAGCTTTCATGTTAAGAATATAGAGGGAGCAAGTGACATAAGAATTTTTATTTTTATTTTTGTATAAATTGAGTATCACAATTTCCATGCTAGGTACATTTAAAAAAAATGGAGAAAAAACATATTAATAACGATGACACAATTATGTCTTAAATTACGTTGTTTGAGGTTACAATCAAGGGCAGATCTAATTTCACAATATCAGTGAGACACATTTTTTCTGTTAAATAATTAAAAATTTGTTAGTGTCAATTTGATTGAATGATAACAACCTTCGTTCTTCTTCAATTTGGTTTGATTCTAAATTGTGAGAAAAACAAAAACAAACTATTTGTAATTGATATGTATTTTTCTTTGAAAAACAGAACCAACCTAAATAGTTACACCCGCCTAACTTTTTTTATTAGGGAAATGTTAACAAGTACCTCTGGGGCACTTGTTAAGGAATTATAAAAGGAAATATTACCTCGGAAATTGTGTATTATACTTTTTAAAAGTTGAAAAAGTGTTTTTTCAATGTAAATCTTGTCTTTTCTTTCTACTTTTAGTTTCTTAACCAATGTCTCGGGGGCACCGGTTAACAAGCCCCTATAAACAAAAATATTTACAAATACCCAATAATGTTAACGAAAATATTTTCAAATATCAATAATGTTAAGATGAGATGACACGATACAAGTCTCTTTTAGTTTAACTAAAGTCTTGAATTTGAATCCAGCATTGAGCATACAATAACGTTAAAACTCTCTGAAGAAATTGACGTCCATTTGAGTTTTACATAACTTAAATAATTAGTCACCGCAGTTGCACGCAGAGGATATCGTATTTTTGAAAAGAAAAAACAATATAAATAAAATATTGGGTTTTTATTTGGGCCAATTTTTTAGCCTAAAACAAGAGTTTTAAATGTCTTATACTTGGTGGTCCAGAAAATAATGCATTTTGAGGACATGCAGAAAAACATGGAATCATGTCACAAGCTGGTTAAAAAGTGAAACTACACTCACCTAACAGAATAGATTTAAATCTTCCAAGTTTGTGTAAAGATTAAAATTTAGTAAAACCCCAAAAAATTTCAATTAGTATAAAAAAGCGTGCATTTCTCCATCATGGATAAGTAATAATTATTTGACCAAACATCACTTGGATGTTGCATTTGTGGACATGATAAAAATATATGAATTAATAAAATCCAGACATAAGATAAGAATATGTGAATTAATAAAATCCACACATAGGAGAGCAAGATACTAACTAGTCATGTTGAATCAATCAAATTTTTGTTAAAAGATTGTCTAATTTTGATTTGTTACAATTTGTCATGTTACTAATTGGAAAGAACATTTTGATCATAAAGCATGTGTCTATGCACCTCGACGTTTATGTGTCTGCTTCATGTTTCCACATTGATGCATCTCTATCACCAAAGTTTACAGTTTCTTTCTTGTTTTCATTCTTCTTTATTATATTTTCTTTATAAGCAGAAATCAATTAAGGTAACGTTACATCAAACTACACTAATAAAATTCTACATATAAAAAAACTACACTAAGCTAAGAAATGCCTTAAGGCACAAAGTATTGGATAACTACTTAATAAAAAAATTAGGATAATTTGAGTGTTGTTTTCTAATTCTCTATTATCATTTGAATGTTTGTAGTTTATATATATTTTTTTACATAAAATAAATTTAGAGAGAAGGGATGATGTTTCAATCTAAAGTAGGATATTGTTCGTATATTCATCTACAACATTAACCAAAAGTGTTTTATGTTCGCATTTGTTTTTGTGACTGATATTCAACCTCAACATGTGTAAGCCTAAAACACTGTTTGATGACCGCTCACACACACTTCTCTCTCTCCCACCAATGGTATTTTAGATTTTAGGTTCCGATCATGTAAAAAACGTTCGAAACCTCTCTCTATTTTATTTTTTATTTTAAGATCCGATAGGCATGGCGTGCGAGCAATTGGGGGGACTGGAAAGAAATTCTCCTTTTTGATTGCTTTATTCTTAAGCCCAAGTTGGCAATGTTATCGTCTTTATGGTAGACAGCTTTTAAGACAATTTCTTATTCCACTCTACTAGCTTATGTAGACAGTTTTTTAAGACAAATTCTTATTCCACTCTACTAGCTTATCATGCGTCTAACAATATTTTAGATTATACAATCTAAAAGGTGTAAAATCACGTTAAAAATACCCTCCAATACCTTTATATTTTTTTGGATTTTATAATCCGAACCAAGTGTGGACGATGGGAGGAAGACGCTTGCTTTTCTGACTTCCAGAAGGGCATAATAACATATGGAAATGACCAAAAAATCCAGCGTCGGTTTTCTGGTTATAAGTCAACGGTAGTTAACTATCGTTGGGGGTATTTTAGAAATTTTCATGTGTTATTAGGAACTTCTGGAAATCAAAAGAGCAATTTTCAAGGAGGAATTGTCTGTTTTTAAATAACATTGTGGACTTGATGGATTGTACGTGGGCTTAGCCATGATTCACAAGAGTATATATATGTAGTCGAATCCAAGGAGTAAAGTAGCATACAAAAATAAAAGGGAAAAACTTCCGTATAAATTTTCTCATCTGAGCATAAAAAATACATTTTTTTCTTTCTGAATTTATCCATGAGACGTTGAGAAAAACTGGTTTGTCTTCGTTCAGATTGGTAAATCATGAGAGGTGCCAAAGGCATATCGAGGATAAACAATATAGATTTTTTCAATGAGAATTTAGTTTTAAGGGCCTTACAAATTAAATGGGTACTCGGGCCCATACTTTGTACCTTACTATCATCATTTTTTAGGTGATTTCTTTTCCAACCCTCCTTTCTTCTCACTCGCTCTATTCGTATTATAAATCCAAAACATGGAGGGTTTCTGAAGGTGTTTTAACGTGTTTTGTAGGACTTGAAACACGTGAAAAACTAGTATGATGGAAGAAGAAGTTGCCTATTTTTTATATTTTGGGTAGGGGTGGGCAAAAAAACCAAAAACTGAACTGAACTATTGAACTGAACCCAAAAAAAACTGAACCCTTACTAACAGTTCTGAAACTGAACTGAAACAGTTCAGTTTAGTTCAAAATAGTTCAGTTCGATTCGAAACAGTTCAGTTCGGAACAATTCAGTTCAGTTCGGTAACTAAACTTTAATTTCATTTGTTTTTTTCATATTTTTTTTCAAAGGTATCAATAATAATAATTCAGTTCAGTTCGGTTTGAAACAATTCAGTTCGAAATGCAAACAGTTCAGTTCAGTTATTTTAAATTTAGCAAACAGTTCAGTTCGGTTCAGTTTTCATCCCGAACTGAACCATGCCCACCCCTAATTTTGGGTGCTTATTGATTCCCTCCACCGAAGGTAATTTAATCTGAGGCACTATCAAACACTACACCCACCTGCGTTGGCTGGGTGGTATTGACTTGGGATCTGGGGTGTGCTCCTCCTCAAGATCTCATGTTCGATTTTCCCCAATGCTAATTAGGTTGGACTAATTTAGCTTCTTAAAAAAAAAAAAAAAAACTATCAAACGCTACATTATGAGTACATCTTTTAACTTTTCTTTTCGAGGAAAGCTGCCACAAATAGATTATCTATATATATATATATTTTGAAAACTCGGTACCCGATCCAAGAATCGGCTAATCCGAGGGACCGATCCCACCGCCCACTTGTGGGGGCCCCGTTTAAAGCCAGAGCGAGCTCTGTATGGACTTAACCCACCAAAATTGGCACCAGAGGGAATCAAACCTGAGACCTCTGGAGGAGCAAACTCCAAGATCCCAAGCCAACCACTAGGCCAACCCCAAATGTGATAGATTATCTATATATAAAGTAGGGAAATATTAACTAGTGTTCCCAGGACACTCGTTAAAGACCTTAAATGGTAACTATTTATAAAAGTTTGTGTAATTAGTGCATTGAAAATTGAAAACTTTAACATTTTAAAAAAATAATTATTTAATTTAGCATTTTAAAGAGTACCCCGGAGACACTCGTTAACAAGATCCTACAAAGTATTGCACACGAAAATGTGTTTGAATTGATTATAAATTTATGATGACTAACCTTCAAATTTCAACAAATACTTGTGAAATTACCATAGCTACCTCTCTTAGACTCAACCAAATCTTCATGATGCATTCACAAACGAGAAATTCTAATATGGTCACATGACCAAATAAAAAGTGTTTGGTCACACACAGATAAAGAAATATTTTTTTAATAATAAAAAAGAAATTGATAAAAAAATAATCGAATATTTTAAAGACCATCTTTTTATGTGTATGTGTCCAAACACTTTTGATTTGGTCTTGTGACCATGGAAGAATTCCTCTTCACAAACAACTCACAATGCTCAAAGAGTGTTGACTAAACCTCGTAGGATAACAATTTTATTTTCAAACGAAAACTAGGGAACATAAAATTATTATTAACGACGGTGATACTAATTATCATTTTACAATTGTCACCTAAACATCACCATGTGAGAAAATCATAATCAAACGATGGTCTAAAAAATCAAACCGATACAAAATTTTCACACATGCAATCAAGAAAGTCTAGGCCTCGCATATTAATACAAAGTGCTCGACCTAAATGCTAAAAAATAAGACCATTTCCATGATAAATTGGTCGTCTCTATGTAAATTTACATTCAACATATTACATATCCAAGATCTATAAGCTTACATTCGTTAATTCTTCCCATAAAGAGATTATACTTCTTACTTTGATGAAGCAAGATAACCTCATTTCTTCACAATAGGTGTGGCAAGTCATTGAAGTCACCGTTGCATATTATCAACAATGTTCTTTAATGCTTCCCAAGACACTCTCATATTCTCATATTATGATAATTCGAGTTAGCATAAACAAACGGGTCTTGCTAACCATTGCTTTGAGACAATGGTTAAGGAAGCCAAAAGTAGCATGTTTGCATTGGTTTCAACAACATTTTGACTTTTAAAAAGTTAAATTTATCACCTTTTTACCATTTTCCAATACTATATTTCTATTTTTATCCCCTTATCCAATGCTCCAAAGACAATGGTTAGCGTTCTCCTAAACAAAATTAATGAAACAATTTCTTCCGGTTAAGAAACACATTCTCAAATGCATGAATTGAAAATGTCTTTGCAGTATAGTAATGACATTATCTACCTTTGAATCAACAAAAATACCACCAAAGAAATCATGAATCTATGTGAACTCATAACAAGTAAACCCTAAAAGCAAGAACGATCTTTGTAACTTCTCATGATCCATTCTAGCCTCGATAATCAATCAATAATATTTTAAAAAAAACTCTCCATATTCCTACAATGGGGCATGGGCCATATAACCAATTCTCTTGACCCATATTGAGCTTATATCACTTGACAAAAATAAAACCAAAACTACTATTGATAAAAAAAAAAACTAAACTCCCAATTTAAATTAAACTAAAAATTACGTTGAAGTTTTTAGGCTTATTTGGTTCGTTGGTCTCCTAATTAATTTTTAGTTTTCATTTTGGTTTCATAACTAATAAAACTCACGTTTCGGTTCCTCGAGTTCACCTCCCTTAGTTAAATAAATTCATGTTTGTTAACTTTAACCACAAATGTTTATGGTGGACCAACATTATAGATTGCCCACTATAGACCTTATTAATTTTTCTAATTTTAATTCTTTGATCTTTTTTAAGAAAGAGGATAGTTAATCATGAAGGTCTAATATATCTTATGGTGAACTACCAACACCTAATTGTTTTAACTATTCTTCATGATCCAACAATCCTCTTTCGTAAAAAATATCAAAGAGTTAAAATTGGAAAAAATAATAAGGTCTATGGTGGACTATCTATAATGTTGGTCCACCGTAAACATTTGGGGTTAAAGTTAACAAACATGGATTTATTTGACTAACGTAGATGAACTTGATGGACCGAAACATAGGTTTTATTAGTCATGAGATAAAAAAAGAAAACTTGAAATTAATTAGGGGACCAATGGACCAAATAAGCCAAATTCCTACATGAAACTTTTCTTATATTTATCATAATTTTTTTGAATGATAAACATTAGTAATTAACCGTTATGTTAGGGTTTGAACTCAAACCACCAACTTCTTATCCTTTATTTTTATCATAATTAGCTGCTTTTTTTTTTGACCTCATAAATATAAGTATAGTTAATTACTATACATTTTTTCTATTCCATTAGGGCGTGCCTTGTGTTTAATTAACTTTAGTGAATTGTACCTTTCTTGACCTTGATCGATTTTTGACTAGATAAATAAACAAATGAAAGTTTACATCTTTGTCGGAAGAACTTCTTAATAATGCTCAAATATCCAGGCAGCTCATATGAATAATTTCATATAGGTGGATTTGATGAATCCCTACATTGATCACGTTCTATGGGACCATATGAACACCATATTTAATTGCATATACCTACTTGCATTATTAATGTACATGTAGGGAAAAAGAGAAAAAGAAAAAAGGTTTTTCGGTTGAAAAACTTACTCTCTTTTGCACCCGCATTTTTATTTTAAGTATTAATAAAAAATGAACTCAAATATTGGTCATTGGTGTATTATATATCCCATGAAATGTATAATTTATGTTTATATACACTGGTTTAATATTATTGACATTCAGGGCCGGATCCTGGGGTGGAAGCAGCTCTACAGAACCGAGCCTCCAAAATTTAGGGGCCCAAATATTTTTTAATTTTTATAATGCAGGTTGGAGTAAGTATGTAATATTAATGCTTAAAGATTTTCAAGCTTGCAGATATACTCTAGCGGTTTCAATTTGTGTTAATCACCCATGGTTCTTGGGTTCAACTCTCACAATTAATGTTTTTTCGTTTAATTCTTTTTTTTTCTTTTTTTTTTGGGTCTGTTTTATTAACAAACACATTAGAACCTTTTTTTTGTTCTTTTCATTTATTCATGTTATTTTTTTACTCAAACTTATAGTATAAAATAACAAAGCTCTAATAACAAAATTATAATTATTTTCGTAAAATATAAAACAAAACAAACGTTATAAACATTTTTTTCTTTTTAAAAAAAATTGAGTTTTTTTTCCTTAGGAGCCTCTCTTTATTTTGAGAACCAGACCACAAATTTTATAGAAACGACCCTATTGACATTAGGCAGGTGATGTGCTTTATTGTCCTCCTGCTCTTGATCTTTGTCTATATACTTCTAGAAACCTCCTTAATAATATTTGCTTTTGAAAATTGATATTCATTGTCCTCCTGCTCTTGATCTTCTTTAATTATTTGTTCTTCTAACAAATACTCTAAAATTGGATAAAATGGTTAGACATTTTGACCTAGGAGCAATATGAAGTGAAATATAATTGGTTAGACATTTTGTCAAAAAAAAATAAATAATTGGCTAGTCATTTTGGATCATGAACTCCCAAATTTAGATCACTAAAGTGTAACATGCTAAAAATTCGAACATGGTATTACGGTCCAATTTGACCTAGTAGCATGTATCGATCCGACCCTAAAAAAGAAGGAAAATTTTAAAGTGGACCTGGAGACTCAACAACAACTAGCTAGTCTTAAAATAGATATCTCACATTAGATAAAATAGCATGACTCTTCCAAACCTAGATCACCATGCAAAGGAAAATGTTATGTCTCGTGACAAAAACCATCCCAAGAGTTTCCAGAATGATGTATGGATGACGTGTAAATGACATTCTCTCGTGGGCCCCGCTTTTAATTCAATTTCTCTCCTCTCACATTTGCTTTCATCTTCCACCTCAAGAACAACACCCATGAACAAAATACTACTCCATTTAAGACTATACTAAAATATCTAACAATTATAGATTTGATTTTCTTTCTTTCTGTCGATATCACGACAGTGCCTGCATGATTGTCTATCAAGTGAAATATGCATCATCATAAGGAGTTGAATTAGACAAACTAGAAAAATAAGAGATATCACCATGATTAAACTAGAAAAAGTTACATTAACAACGAAAAATAGAGATTGAAGTAAAACATGAAAATAAAAAGAAATCAAAGTAGATCAAATACTTTGAAAACAAGCTAGAGGGTTCCAATATGAAAAAACCAGATTATATTTCTTCAGAAATTATTGAAAATAAGTCATTGTCAAAATATTAAGCCTAGATAAGAATAATATTATACACACATTTGATAAAGATAATATGATCATCAAAAATGAAAAATGAAAAAGTGAACATGTGTTTTTTTTATTTGTTTACATATATTATTCATTTGTTTTAATGCATAAGTAAATTAAATATGCAAGATAATGTACATTTTGATCACATAAACATTTTTTCTTCTGAAATTAGGGATGAAAAAATAATTATTAATTAAAATAGCTCAAATGACCATCGTACAAACATCTCTTCAAAATTTTTTAACTCCTTTTCTTTAGGTTTAGAGGGTTCGTTTAGAATGGACCTATGCATGAATGTGTCCATCATGGTCTTATGCATAGCAACCTTTGGTTTAAAGCTACTTTACACACTTTAATATTAGAATCATAGCTGATTTTATTTTTTTGCAACAAGCATGTGGCTAAAATTTAGTGTTTTTTTATACGGCGGCTTAAATTTAGTGAAAAAATTATAGATTGTCCCTACGAATTAGTTAAATTCACGAAAAAAAATAAAATAAAGAGTATACTACTAAAGTGCATTAAATTGATTTTTTATATTAATAAAGAGCACATTAAAAACTCAACAAAAAAAAGAGTACATTAAAAAAATTAATAATCATTTTGGTCTATAATGAGTGGTCATAATTGTTAAATAGGTTTTGATTGTGCTTAGTTAGTCAAAATAGTTTTTGATATTAAAATGTTTCATTAATATTGTCATATTAATCTTTCAATATAATTACTTATTTTCACATCAGTCTTTATAAATGCTTATTTATTGTCATTTCAGTCCCTATGCGAAAAGAGTTATTGCGAGTATTGAGAGATTATTTTAGCGTCGGGGGCTATTTAATTTTGACAAACCAAACACACAATTAGGAACTATCTTCAAATTTTAATACACTGAGAGACTATTGTGACTACTCATTACACGTTTAGGAATCAAAACGACTATTAAAAAAATAAATATTCTTAAGGAAATGTTAAAGAGTGCCCTTGGGGCATTGGATAAAGGAACAAAAATAGAAATTTTGTGTTGGAAAGTGATAAAAAGTGGTCAAGTCAACTTGTAAAAAGTTTATAAATTGTTGTTTCCAATATAAAGTTACTAATTTTGGTTACCTTAACTAGTGTCCTAAGGGCACTTGTTAACGAGACCCATATTTCTACATGTTCCATTTCCATGTGTTAATGTGATCTTGGACTTCTAAACCTGGTAACGTTTAAAATGGACCTATGCTTGGATTTGTCCACCATGAACCCATGAATAACCATTGATTTAGTAATATTTAAGTGCGTAAAGTAATACTGAATCAATGGTTGTTATTCATGGGTTCATGATGGACAAATTCAAACATAGGTCCATTTTAAACGTTACCAGGTTTAGAAGTCCAAGATCACATTAACACGTGAAAATGGAACATGGAGAAATATATACCAAACTCTTAACTAATAGTGGTCCAACTTAACTTTAATCAGTTTCCTTAAAAAGTAATGGGGAGGACTGCAATGCATATTTATATGTTCAAAATATAAAAACAAAACAAGAACAAAAATCATAAGGTGGAATGTCATTTTCTGTGGACATTTTTCCTAGGAATGGACGTACTATATTGATGTTATTGTGAAACAACTAATTTTAATTTAGCTAGTATATGTATACTTTATACTATATTAATAATTACCGACAAATCATAAAATTGCCATTTTCTTGACAAAATCTTAGAAGAAGAAAAATAGAAAAAGGTTCAAGTTGGTGAGATTGAGACTCCTTGTAGATGACCCTAGGAAAGGAAGCATGAAAAGAAAAGCACAAAGCTATGATGTACCAACCACATTACCGTTTGTTCCCTAGGATGCATAGTGATATATATCAGTGTTTTGTTTTTTGTTATAAAGAAATTAAGCTACATATCTACACTGTTAATCAACGAAACGATTTCCTTAATCCTTCACATTTATCAAAAAATTCCATATGATGAAAAGGGGAGACGATATAATATAATAGTATAAAAATTAGTTTAAAATAATATTATTATATTGCATATATAAATGTATCTCTTTGTGATGCTATATTTTCTAGAGTAAAGGGAAAGGTAAAGGGATAAAAATGCGAAGAAAAAAACTTGTTTTATTAATTGCATGTGTCATTTACAAATTTACGATGTATCTAAGTATTTATAGCAAAAACTAAACTTATTAATCAAATGACGTGGCATTCAGTGTTGAGTCTTTGCTTGACTAATTTCACGAGTTAACTCCTTTGTTAGTGTGATCATGGTGTTCTTTCATCGACATGATCTGTTGACAAGGTTCTTTGTGCGTAATTCCACCAGAGACCGTGTCTTCTCCCTCACTTCTCAAAGTAGTTAGTGGTGCTAAAAAATTGAACATGAATTTATCACATGATTGTCTAGTTCCACTATATTTTGACTTAGCTATATGGCTCAGAAGACCCACATTATGGTTTTGCGGCATTGAGAAAGAATCAACTCCTTTGTTCGCTAGCTTTAGCATCGCCTAACCCTTCCCTCGACTAGAAGGCTTCCTCGCCTAATAGTCCAGTCGCCTATTTTTCGAGATTGACTAACATGATGTTATTTTTAGGTATAAAGAAATATCATGGGTTGTATCATATTGGTTAGCCTTTGAGAAATGAGATGATGTGACATAACAAAAAGAAGAGTGTCATCATTGTAGCATAAAGTAGAAGACAAAAGATGAAAACTACAAAGGGTGTCAAATCCGAATGAAGACGAAAAAAATAATCTAACAACTAATTAATAACATTGACCATTTCAAAAAAAAAGTAACATCAACAATTAATTAACAAATCAAAGATAAATATTATATGTATACCATAATAAAAAAATCGGTTTTATTAAAATAGCAACATTTGATGTTCTCAATTTAGGGTCACTTTAGATTTAGAGGATCTCCAAATCAAGAAAAAAGACAATTACATTTGTAGATTAGAAACAAAGTGCATTTGACCGGCCTAATAGATTATGCAGTCACCCAGGTTCCAAGCCAACACCATTAGGCCAACCCAAGTGGGTTGCAGTCACCTTGTTATATTTTAGAATTCAGATAATTTGGTTATTTTATTAAGGATACTATCCAGAAGTCTTCGTAGGAAATGAAGAAATTGATCATAATGACTTTAGATTCACCAGCTTTCAAAAAAAGAAGAAAAACTTTAGATTCATTAACGGGAAATCAGAAAAAGTTTGGTCAACGAATGTAACGGTTTATAAGGGATTAAGGGTACGGATTTGTCAAAAAAATCAAAGAGTAGCTTAAATTTAGGGCAATTGCTAGGATGGAGAAGCATCACCTGTGGTGTTGGTGTATAGTGGGTTACTAGTTATTATTCAACGATTTGACCCAATATCTTTTTACTCAAGTATAAACTTTTACTTATGATGTGTAATATTGATCGATTCTTAGACGATCTCCAATGCAAATACCTAAGCGAAAGCATTACCTCCTCCTTCTCATAATATTAGTCGTTTAACGTTTGTGCACGATTATTAAGAAAATGATTAATTGTGTTGATTTCAATGGTAAAATTAGTAACATTCACTAAAATATCCTTTTTAATTGTAGTTAGTGGAGTACTTAAGTTGGATGAAATTCAATAAATAAGAGTATAATAGTGGGAAAATAATAATAAATGTTGTATTGGTATTGTAAAGTGATAATTATTTAGAGAAAAAAAATGTTAAGAAACAATAATTGTGAGACGGAGGGAGTACCGTTTAATATACTCTTATTGTGAAGCAGAATAAATGAATACTTACGAAGAAGAGTGACATTAATAAGTGATCTCTCTTCAGGATTCACATAATTTTTGCATAAATATATTAAATATATGTTCAAATATGATTATGTAGAATTATTGATGTGACACTCACAATGAGTCCATTAGTCTAGTAGTTAGGGGTTGTAACAGTGAGGATGGGTTAGGGGTTCATACCACAACTCTTGTGTATGGAAACAAACTAGTTAAACAAGAAAAACTCACTTTATGCGTCTAACAAATTCCCTTAACAAGATTAGTCATTACTAACCTGATCGAAACTTCTTATTAAGTACTAACATTAAAAATTTATAAATAAATAACATGTACATATAAAACCCATTTAAATATTCAAATATAGAGAGTTCGAATGCGGATTCTTTTTCCCCAAATCACTAGCTCTACCTCAAACCACCATTAACCCTCACTGTTACAACTCTCTCTGGCTAATCGTCCTCCATCTCATCCACCACCTCTAAATTTGGCCTTCATGGTTTCAACTCCAATTGCAAAAAAGATCCCCAAGCCTTCTAGAAAGCCACCCTGACAACTTTGTGTTTTAGTTACTCCATCCTTGTCCTGTTTGAGATCTAATAATCGTGTTGGAGATTTTATAAAATTATTGTTTTGTTGATTTGCTTGTGTTCTATTGTTAGTTTTAATTTGCTTCAAATTTGTACTCCATGTGTTTTCAAAAAAGACTCGAGAGCTACTCGTTTTATCATCAAATTCAACATGCTCTCAACCTTACAAATAAATTGTCAACACATGGTTGAATTGGTCATTTCGAAGACCATCTATAATCAAAATGGGCGAACACCAACAACAATTTTTCCCCAAAAATGGATGCAATTAAAGACGGTGCATTTTCATTATTCTTGATCTTTGGCCATACATGGAATAATTTAGTTTGGTTGTTAGAATTAAGAGTTTAATTTGTTAATGTACCTTTGCCTTATGAGAATCGATATGTGTATTGACAACATGTATTTGACTTTCAAAATAGACGTGGAATGTCTCAACTCATAGATAATTTGATTGCACTATCGTCATTTTAGTATTTGAATGAAGCTTATTTTCTTGTAAAAATTTTTTAATATCAATTAATCTACCACAAACTACTCCTTCTGTCTTAAAATGTGTGACCTAATTGGTTGTTTCACTTATGTCAATGTACAATTTTGATATTTAATATCTTTAATTATCTATTAGATTTTTTATTAAGTGTCAATATTTTGAAAATATTTATCAAAACAAATTCAACTTCTTATATGTTACCGTTTGTCTTTATATATTACTTCATTTAGTCTTGTATATATGAGAAATTTGATCAATAAAAGTTGAGTCAACATCTTGTGTGGAAATATGATATGATGTGAATTAACTGAAAGCTAACCGCCTAATTCAATAATAGCTTCTTAATCAGGTAGTTAGCTCATTTGACAAAGAAGAAAATCACCTTATAATTAGGTTTTATAAAATGATCAAAAGCACTTAAGCGTGGTGCTAATTAGTTAATTACACTTTTCATTGGGTTTGAACTCAAAAAAGGTGCTATCCCTTCAAAACAAAGTAACTAAATTACGGAACTACGCATGCATTCCTAGGAGGGGACTAGGGATATGTTTTATAAAGTTGTTTTAACTATTTTCCTTGTTTACTTTTGAGACTTTGATTCTTTTATCATCATGAGTTCCAACAGAATTCTAACTTCCAACTTCTTGTCGGGTGAGGTACTATATAGTTAGGCCCTTTTTGACCATGAAAGATACAGAAGAAATAGTTTGAACCTATGAAAATGGAGACATATCTGTATCGGATAGGTATCGGATACCGATACTCTGTGGATATTCTCGGATACGTATCCACGGAGTATCATAATTAATTATTTTAATTTTAAATATATATTTTATCGGATATTTATAAAATACTTAACAGATACACATATATACTTATAAAATATTTCACAGAGACGTATCTTGGAAAAACATGAAGTGTAAAAAAAATGAGACTGTGTTGTGAAAATTCAATGGAGATGTATATGATTCAATTTATATGAATCACTATATTTGGTTTTTGATAACCAATTAAAAACTATGTTTTTTGTGGATGAAAGTAACAAGAGAGATGAGATAACCTAACATAGGAATGAAAATAGAATATGATTTATATGAAACTTTACATTTTTTATTCTGATCACATGTATTATTTTTTGTAAATTGTGACTTTTACAATTATATAGTATTGAAGAGTAATCAATGTTTTTTTTTTTTAAGTATTTTACATGCATATAAATTTTAGTATAAATATTTTGTTAACGTATCTTAGTCGTATTGTATCCTAATTTTACAAATTTTACATATCCGCGTACCTGTATCGTATCATACTAGTATCCGTACAACGTATCCAGGCTTCATAGGTTTGAACATATTTTTTCTTCAAAATAATTTAAAGTTAATATGCTTTTTTGCATGTAGTTTGGTATGAAAGCTTCAACAAGAAAAAACGGTAGTTAACTACTTTTTGTCAAAACAACAACTTTGGCAAATAAAAGTGCTGGTGGATATTACCTCTACAACCACTTTTTGATAATTGTATATCTTATGCGGAGGTAGAGATCCATTTTAATTCACAAATTTAGGTGGGTCCAAGATGTTAGTTTGGATAATTGAGTATGCTTCTTTTAAGGTTTTAAATTTGGTTTCTTCTAACGTCAATTTCGGTTGGTTAAGTCTATACAAACTTTTCTTGACTTTTTTTTTTGAAGGATTGACTTTTCTTGTATTTAGTGATCCGTTTTAATTCATGAGAAACTTATTTAGGTTGATCTGTTAACTTGGATATTGAAGTATGTTTCTTTTAAGGTTTCAAATTCGATTTCTTTTAACAATAATTTCAGTTTTTTTAAGTCCATACAAACTTTGCTCTGACTTTAGATTGAACCCCTCTATAAATGGACGTTGTTATTGAACCCTTTAGATTAGTCTGTCTTTTGATCGAAAACCGAATTTTTTTAAAAAAAATGAGAAAAAAATACAAGATTTAACTGATTTCAGAAAGAGAAAAAAAAAGGCAACTTTTCTATCATAAAGATAGACAACTTTATCCACTTGAACTATTGTCAGAATATTAATAATTAAGCCCTTAACAATGGTATAAAAAAAGACAATGTGGTCCTTAGGACAGAAAAAAGTCCATAAACAATATGATTTTTCAATAATTTATAATATGTTTTTGTTTTTGCTTCTTTTTAAAGTTATTAGTGATGAAAATTATTCAAATAAATACAAACAATACCTGATATGTACAGTTTTAAAATAATTTTATAACATATCCTACAATGTACTAATAACAAAATACATGTTATTTATTTTCATAGTTACAACAACCGTATATCATTGTAGATGATGGTTGCTTGAATCTTAAAGAAAGGAAAGAACAAAAATAGACCTTGAATCTTAAAGAATGGAAAGAAGAAAAATAGATGATTCATTGAAATAGACATTATTTAGGGACCTTATCTCTTGTAGGGTCTGATTGCCCTTTTCTGAAGGTGGTTTAGGTTGCAACTAAATTGTCCAAATTTTTTTCTTGACGAAGTGAAAGTTGCTTTTATTTTTTTAAAATCGAATTGGATATCACACATTTTTTCAAGGATAAAAATGGATGTTCAATCTTGTAGGAGTGGAATTTATGCCAAACAATTCGTGGTCATTTTAGTGGCCGTAAATTCAAATTTTTGTCCCCTCCAAAACACATGCTTCCATTTTTATCATTTACATCATGAGATTATGTCCTACTCTCATGAATAAAGACATGTCATAAACTAATAATATGTCATAAACTAATAGTAAATCGAGTTAATTCCAACAAAGAAGGTAGAGGAGATTCAAGGAAACCCTAATCGCTGTTAAACATCTGAATCAAATACCCTAATCTTGCATTGTGGAAGACAATTAAAAAACCTGCAACCCATTCATCTCTCTTTTACTATTTTTGCTTTAATAAATTTCCCTAATTGCTAAGTTGAACAAGAATCCATGTGGAAACGACAACTTACTACTTTATTACTTGTTACAATTTGGTGCACTTGTCAATTCATCCATCAAAATAGTCAAAGAAAAACAAAAGAGATACACTCAGTGTACTGAGCTTAATTTCTTTACTACTTCTAGAGTTTGTGTAAACACAATTTGTTGTAATCATCTTTGTAAATCTCTAGACTAAGATGGTCTCAATGTTTTAGATAATGAATATATATTGCATACATATTATAAGGACTACTTTGAACATTTAAATTTTTTACATGGACCAAAAGAAAGCAAGAATGAAAAGAAAAAAAGAGTATGTTTTTAAGGATTAAAAATAAATTATATTTTTCATAGGAACTAAAAGCATAACATAATATTTGCAAGGATTAAAAATATATTTAAATTAAAATTTTGTGTAAACAAATCCAACAAATTTTAACCCTATCATTTAAATTTTTAGATTATTCATCGACTTTTCATGTTCTTTAGTTTATTTATTTATTTTAATCAAACATGAAGGAATTATTTTCATTTGCTCACCATTAAAATTCATTGAATTCTACAACTTAAAAAATATATAAGTGGGATGAAATAAATTTTGATAGTGAAATGATGAACATAATCCCAAACATGAGATCCAAATCCAACGAGCTGCCACTTGACAACATATTATAGTTGATGGAAATTTTTAATCTCTATGGCCCAGTTTGATTAGATTTATATAAGCTTGTGTGTTGGGGATATATTGGAAGTTGATTGAGTTAGGCTAAGTATACATGATCAATCAAGAGTTAGTGAGTTAAATACAAGACTAAATCCTAATTGCCGGTTGTTAGCAAAAATGTTATGTTTTGTAACAAAATAGATACAAAAGAGTAGAGACATTAAAAGTCCCCTCAATGTTACAAGAGGGGTCTCTTAATTTTGTATGCACGTGGTATTGTTTCATAATAGCGTGAAGTTCCCAATCTCTGCTTGATTTGGAAACCCCTTTCCTACATTATAAGGTACTAGCATGGGTCTCATAATATGACACCTGGCATGTTGTGTGAGCCATGGAAATAGCATGTGATGACCTTAAGGAAATAACATGTGACACACACACCGTACATCGAGATATTGGGTCAAGATTTCTTGTTCTCTGAATATCCTCAACTCAACTACTTGATATATAGTTGATCGTTAGGTTATGATTTATGATTGTCACGAAAATCAGGTGATGAGGAGTGTCCCCTCTTTATAAACTCTTATCAAGAATTTTATCTATCCGATGTGAGATTAAATTTCACAGAAGTTGGCCGTTAACACAGCCCTCACGCTTAAGCCCGGTCTAATGAGCTTGAAGCGTGGGCATTGCAGGAAGTCCAACGTAGACACGATAGATTCTAATACCATGTCACGAAAATTGAGGTATAATCCATCCTTACAAAACCGGCTTGTATAGTGACGAGTGTCTCCTCTTTATAAACTCTTCTCAAGAATCCTATCTATCCGATGTGAGATTAAATCCTACCGAGTGTTGGCCGCTAACATTGATGATTCAAATTTTCCAGTTTATTTCTTTTGAAAAAAAGAAAATGATATTCATTCATTCAAATCGAGAGATTACATCATTCAACACCGCTAAAAACGTAAAGGATGAATCTGCGAACAAACTCACAACATCCAAGTTAATAGCATACAGCGACATAATGCCTACAAAAATATATGATAAAATTAAAGTGACCGGAATATTCATGGCCTCCGGATCTGCAACGTTAACGCCCAAATCTTTGATTGAATAATCGATCTTCAATATGAACCAAATAAACACCGCAAGAAGACGGGAAATCAAACAACGCCGCACAAGACGACGAACAACAAACCACCACACTTAGATGATAAAATCACAAAGAAAAAACCGAGATCTATGTGAAAATCACTTATTTAGATTGAAATATAGAGAAAAAGATGAAGAGGGGTGATTTCAGGTCAAGAATTGACCCAAAATCACCCCTCAATGGAAAATCTGGAAGAGAAAACCTAGAGAGAGAAAACTAGGGCCCGACTTGTTGGAGATGGAGGGGAAGAGAGCAAATACAATACTATTTATAAATTTTCAGTTTATAATTATATATTTTTTTTAAAATCAAATCTATACATTTATGTGAACCATCTGATGTAAATTTAAAATATCTCAATCGTTATCATTGTATTGAGTTTGTGATTGCAAGAATATCCCAACTACAGTGAGTATATTTAAAACATTGGGGGACTCGAATTCACTCTAGTTCTCAATGCATTCAAGTTGTTAGATGAAGGTAAAATAATTTATTTTATGATTGAAAATTTTATCGGCTTAATCTTCCTTTTCTTATAAGCAAAAAGTGTATTCAAACAAGTAGAAGAGTAAGAAAACCTAATACAATAAGATCACAAACACTTGCAATACAAGAAAGTGGATTATTATGTTTTTGTTTCTCCATTCTTTTTAAATAAACCAATACCATGATAAACACTTGACGGGGTCGACCACCTTCAAGGGATTGATCATCTTTTCATTAAAAAAATAATATTATTCTGTTCCAACCAAATATATACATCAAAACTTATGTGAGACACATCCTTTCTTACACAAACTTTGTAAACCAGCAGGATGTTGTTCACTTCCCCAACCTATGTCTATCCATTCCAATCAGTTAAACATACTTTTCCAGATTTCCGAAGTCCTTGGACATGTTGTAAACAAGTGACTAGCTGATTAATAATTGAGGTTGTCTAACAAAAAAACTCTTAACACTTTTAGTTTCCATGACTATATCGAATTCTTTTACAAAATATAAGATCAAGAAGATTCACAAAAATAAATTATTGAAGTAACACCATTCAACTTATCTAAAGCGTTGGGTAAATATTGAATAATGGATAACACTTGAGTGACATAGAGTTGAGTGACATTGGTGACATTGACCAATTATGATGTCACAATGCTTGTGAAAGAGAGAGAAACACAAGCATTGTGACATTATGATTGGCCAATATCACCCAACTCTATATCACCCTAATGCTACCCATCATATTGACTTTGACAAATCGAGGATTCATAATATGAACTCAGGGTTAGCTTAAGATAACTAAAATCCTAAGTTTAGACATACCAACAAAAAAAAAATGTTAATAGTTTTATAAATTAAAAAGAGTAAATATATTGGGAGAAAAAAACCCAATTGACCTAATACAATATTCAAAATATAAAGGCACAACTAAGCTAGTCTTCTACAATACAGTAATTCAAATTTTGAATCTCGACTAAAAGAGTTGTATTAGGTTTTTATATTAGGTTTAACTCGTTCTTACAAATTTGGTTTGTAAGGTGAGGGATATCATTTTTATAAACTCATTGCATGCCTTATCTTCATCGTATGTGAGACTTGATTACTTTTTTGATACACTTCTCACCTTCAACACTATATATTTAGTTTAATGTGTAGATATAAATGGTGTGTAACCCAAATCGGCACACTCCATTACAATATTAGATTTTTATACTGGGTTTAACATATCCTTACAAAATCGTCTTGTCAGGAGAGAACTCCAACTTTTTATAAACTCATTTTAAATCTTACCATTATCTTACATAAGAGACTTAAATTTTTGCTAATAAGTTGTCCCATAGCGTTTAACATATCCTCGAATATGATTATCTCCGGTATGTCAGATAAAGAGAATGAAAACCAAAAATGTTACTCTAGTCCTCACGATTATGCTAGAACATCTTGACTATCACATGCTTCATCAACGGTCTAGATTATTCATTGTTGTGATTACACAAATCCATTTCCAAGATAAATTGGCCCTTAATTGCTCACGTAGTTGTGTCCCTAACAAAAATGAAGGACAAAAATTAAATAAGCAGCACAGAAATTGCCATGAATGTTCCCCTTTTTAGATTCACTTGCTTGTTCTTAAATCAAACACTTTATCATAAAATAATTAACCTATGCACTTTAAACTTGTTGTTTTCTTGAATTTTACTTAGCTTATCTAAATTAAGACAGTTATTTAATAACATGGTTATCCTAATTAAAGACATTCAAGTCATAATGAAGCATCAATTTCATTGAGATCTAAGTCACTTCCTTCAAATATAAATTGTTTTAAATCTATCAAGCACAGATACGGACACGGACACCAGACACGACACAAACACTTACACGTCAATATAGCTAATAATTTGAAAAAATCAGTGTAATTACAAATGTCGATGTCGGATACGACACATATCGACACTAGAACACGCCTAATCTGAGAAGTGTCCGTACTTCATAGTTTTAAATCTATAACTCAAGTGTTGACTAATAGTTGCATGCCATGTCGGTATACTCTTGAGCAATTTAGAGATTTTTGACTCACTAGCCAGAAACATTGGAGCTATGAATCATGAAGGGTGGTAGTGTTTTAGGGTACAATTAATTACGTGGAACTATGTGATTAGTAGAGTGAATTGTAAAATTAACACCCTTAATTGTAGAAGATCAGTTTTCTATATATGGTCACATGGCCCTGCTAATAGAGACATGTACATGAAGGCCCACTTTGTTAGCTTAAATACATGACAAACCCTTCCTAACGCACTTCAAATCAACCCCAAATTGGAAACATATACAAAAGAAAAATCTCTCTCTTCAATTTTTTTTTCTTATCAATTTTTTTAGTGCATACTTAAATTAACTGTCCTCTAAAAAAAATTAGATTAACGGTGAATTTGATAAAATCATTTTTTATTGTTATGTTTTTGTTGAAATTCTAAAATGTAATTTTTGTTAAAATTAAGGTGGCACTATGAGATTTTAAGAAAGTATTAATCAGAATGAGAATCAATTTGTTACATTTTTATTTTGAAAAAGAACTTTTTATAAGAATAAAAAAGTTACTTTTAATTAAAAGTACTCATCTGTTTGTCACTGTATTTTCAATTAAGAATCTAAAAAAAAGCATAAAAACTATCCAAATGAAAAAAAAATTGTGAATGCTTTTTTATAGAACCACATTTTTATTTTTATTTTGCAAACTAATTTTTTTTTATCACTGTTTATTTTAGTTCTAGTTGTATAGACTCTTAGCTTAGACTCTAGCTTACGATGTTTCTCTTAAAAATATATCTATAAATTTTAATATCTAAATGATTAAATATTGCAATCACTTGTTTTTTAAATGCTAACCATTGCTATAGAAGCATTGGTTAAACAACTAAAACAAGTAAGTTTTTAATAAAATGTTGTGTAATTATTACTTTGTTGAATGCAATAGCTTACATTTCCAAAACAAAACTTCTACTTACGGATTCCTTAACCAATGTTCTTAGGTGACTGGTTAACAAGACTATTTTTTATTTTTTATAATATGTAACAAACTTTCAATCTAAACTTATAGTAGTACACCCTCTGGTCACTATTATATGCAAAAATCAACATTTTACATTCATTCATTAAATGATGTATGTGATATAAAATAAATAAAAATTATATACATCATTAATTGAACGAATCTAAAATGTAAATTTTTGCTTATAATAGAGACCGGAGGGTGTACTTTGTAAAGTTGGATTCGAGGGTTGATTACGATCTATGCATTTCTTTAGACTCTACATGCATATATACATATATAATTTTTAAAAGGACATAGTAAATATTCATTACGTTCTTCTTTCAATTCATTAATTATAAGTCGTTTCAGGAAAAAATAAATCTCAATTACAATACCAATGAATTATTAATGTTACTTTTTTTTATTATACCTTTAACTATTTAATACTCTTTCTTCTTTCAATTCATTAATTTATTTTTGATTTTTTTCATACGATACTATATATTAATGACACTTTTGTAAAACAACTCATAATACATATTTCCCATACAAAATTAATTATATTTCTTAATACGTGTGAAATTTCTTAAACATCATATAGTTTAGGACAGAAGGAGTACATATTTATCAAACGAGTGTTTATATCAATAGCAAAATTTGAACTCGTATATATTTTCGGAAGAGGTGAACTCATATACTTATATATTAATATATGAGTAGACAACTCGGTTGGTGAGTTAATGAAACATCAAAGGAATAGTAGAGTAATGATATTTGTACAATTATTTGGTGACAACATTTATGACAATTTTTCTTTTTCTCTCTTCTTATTGGCAAAAATAATAGGGAGAAAAAATAAGAGATATAGTAAGAACATAATGTGAATATGAGAGAAAATTTTTTTCAAAAATTATCATAAAATAATTGTATAAATATCATTTATCTAGTAGCAAGAATATCCAAGTTTCAAACCTTAAACTAAAATAGAGTAACACACAAATATTGTCTATAAAAAAAAATGAGTGGCATTGTTACAAACTAGACCAATATTTTAAGCTCATCTCTCTCCATTTTAATTAGCAACATCCTACGCCACTGCTTTCCCAATGCAATTGTTTGCTTCAAATCTAACATCATTGTCTATCTAATTGTACCCTCTCTCTCCATCTTCCTTCATTTATGGTCCCTTTCTCTCCCTTTATATCTCTCTTATCACTTTCTTATTTCTTCATTCATACCTATAGCTTTTAACTCTACTACTCCTACCATACCCCTATCTTCCTCCTCTCCTTTTCTCCACTATATAGCTTGTCTTTTGTTTGTTAATTTCCAACAAAATAAACCAATTAATTGTTGTAACTTTCTTACTTTATTCTCCCTCATTTAGTATCTTCTTTGTTATATTATAAACTATATATATAAATAGAAAATTACGTACCAACATCTAGGTATATATTATGTCTAGCAGAAGGTCAAGGCAACAATCTTCTTCTTCAAGAATTTCTGATGATCAAATCATTGAACTTGTTTCCAAGTTACGTCAACTTGTTCCTGAGATTCGTCATAGACGTTCAGACAAGGTATTTTTCAAACTCACCCTTTTATGTTAGTTTTTGGGATATCAAACTCAAAACCTCTTGCTTAAATCTCCTTTGGTAATGTCCCTTAGACCACTAAAAAAATATTTTCCTTTTCTTAACACATGTTATTATATATACATAGGGTTATATTTTTCATGTATAACTAGGTATCTCAAGCAACTATATAGTTCAAACTAATTTTAAAAAAAATTAGGCACATCAAACCAAGTTTAATTTTGGAAGGGATGGTCTAGGAAGAAGCTAAGAAATTAACATAAAATGATGGGTAGGTCGTGTAGCACATGTGAGTCATATATCATAATATATAATAGTAAATGGTCAAGGGATATACTATAATCTAAAAATTAATTTAACTTATACGGCAGAGCTTTGAGTGGACATTTTTTTATGATCAAAATTTTATAATGAGTTAAGTCTTATAGTTCAGGAAAATCAGGACATATCTCCAAATTAGAAGAGCATTTACAGATATATTTATAGAGAAACGTAGACTCTTGGTCACAACCATATTATTATTTGTATACACTGCTTAGGTATACAATTAACAACTTAGGTATACAATTAACATATGTGTATAATAAGATTATCATTGCTAAAAGAACTTCAAGAAAAAACACCATACTCATCTCTAAGTGGTGTATACTAAGATTTTTTTTTTTGAAAAATTAAAGGGATTTTTTTTTTTAATAATTAATTTATGTCGCTAATGTTATATTTTAGTAGTCTTACGGTAAGGTCCTTATATAATATAGAATCATGCTGACAAATGTTCTAAGAACATTGTTTAATGAATAACAAGTAGAAAATTTGTCCTTAAAAAAATAAGTTAAAGTAGTCTTAGTAATAATTCCACCATTTTATATGTAAAAATTACTCTTTTTTAGTTGCTTAAATAATACCCTAAATACACTTTTTAGTATTATTCTATAATATATTTCTTAAAAAGTTGAGAAATGTTAACATGACAAGAATTTTATTAATAAAAATTATGTATGATAAATTGTGCCAATTTATTTTATCAAAGAGTTAACATTAAACCTTTTCAATAAATATTTTTTATTGATGAAATCTTTAAGATATACCCTAAAGTCACATATTAGCAATAACAAACATTGTAGGGCACGTATATTAACATCAGCCAACAAAGTTTTATCCTCACTACTTTCTTGGTCTAATAAATAATAGCTTAGTTGATGTATGTAATAAAAGCCTATAACCCTATATTGTTAAACAAATATATCTAAGAACTTGGTCAACCAGACAATGTCCTGGTCAATCTTACGAATGGTATAGGACCAAACTGTTCCCACACCATTCACACCGACTCGTACATGTATCATGTGTGTAGTTTTGAAAGATGAACAATGAAAAATAATAATGAGAAACGTTTTTTGAACGTCCTATTTTGTAATAAAAAAAGTTCATGTTAACCAGTATTCTGGGGCACTCGTTAAACATACCATAAAAGGGAATTATTACTATAAAAGGAATTTATTTTTGAATTTATTATAAATTAATTACACAATTTCAATGCATTAACTACTATATAATTTCCTTTTTCATATCTTTAACCGGTGATAAAAAAAAATGATATTATTTGTGTACATTGATAATAATTAAAGTATGACGCAGAACCCCAAAAAGGAAAAGATTTTAAAGGTAAAAAAAGGAAACTGCACTGTAACAGTCATGAGGTAAATGAGGACTAATTTGTGAAACAAGATTCTGTATTATCTCTGCCTATGATTTTGTAGTACATGTACAAACTCATCAATTTTTGGTCACCAAAAAGAAGAAAAATATAAGATACCTAAGTATTTTTTTGGTATATAATCTCATGCCTCTAAGTATGAACATTATTTTATACAACTACAATAAAATCATGGTAATGAAATAAATCAACATTAATTTTATTTTTTAAAAAAATCGAGTATCCTCTGTGCGCAACTTGCGAAGACTAATCTCTCGAGTTTTGTGGAACCCAAATGAACGACAAACTCTCACTAAGAGTTTTAACGATGCTGCATGCCCTAAGGCTGAATTCGAACTTAATACCTTGTTTAAACATTAATTTAATTTACCAAAGTAAATCAATCAATCAAAATTTCATCATTTTGATAATCATATCTCGCTTCAGGCCTCATATTATGTTCGGAAGGCCCTGATAATTAGTTACATAAAAATGGTTTACACAAAATACTTATATATAAGAATTATTATTATTGTTATTATTCATAATTTATGAATATGACAGGAGTAATGTACGATTCATGACATTTATAACTTCTGCTATTTTGTGACAAAGGACAGTATATATAGAAATAGAAGAAAGAAAGTGACTCTCATAGTAACTGATTGAGATACTGACTAATTATATTATGCAGGTATCAGCATCTAAGGTCCTACAAGAGACTTGCAACTACATAAGAAACTTACATAGAGAAGTTGATGATTTAAGTGAAAGATTGTCTCAGTTATTGGTCACAATTGATGCTGATAGTCCAGAGGCTAATATTATCAGAAGCCTAATTAATCAATAAGCTTTAGATATTAATCTAATTTTCTTAATTTCCATTATGATGAGAAATATATATTTATATTTATAAGAGTGTACTTTATTTTAGATGGGCTAGCTAGAGTGTAGTTTGAGGTGTGCAATTTTCATATGGCGGGTATATTTTGAAGGTTTTGTAATTTTAAATTAAGAACTTTGTATGTGTCATATTTATAGATGGCCAAAATGTATCACTCGTTAAATCTATTAATTAAGGTTATAATTAGCACTGTTTACTTCATTATAATGACTTCAGTAATGTAGAACTCCGTGGCAGAATATACTTATCTTAAGTAAATGTGTTTATATCTAAACCCTATCCAAATTAAATCGTAAATATATCTAAAAAAAATCGTAAAATCGCATAATTTTTTTTTCCAATCTCATTTCATGAATATCTATGAATCACATTTATCTATGCATGAAGTATTCTATAGGGTGAACGAGGTGCCCAAGGTGGCACGCGAGGCTCCTTATACGTGGGCCAAACCTTACCTAGGAAGCCTATTGGCCGCCGTACGCTTCGTTATCATGTGTTAGGCACCTGTCGTAGGTTTAGGTTATAAAAACATGTTTTGGCAGATTTTGAGAGACAATATATATGTGTTTGTTCCTCTATTCTTTTGATCTCCGTTATTTGAATCGATTATAGATTTGATATACACAGATGTTTGTAGATTAATTCTTGATTGAATATTGTTGCTAGAAGGATTTGGTTGCCGGTTGTTATTGGAAGCTCCACATATTGTTATATTGGGTTTGCCCAAAGGTTTTTTTTCTTCTTATACCACTAATAAAAGAAGCTTTACTAGAGGTCATTGAATAAACATGGGAAAAACAAGGACCAGAACTAATCCAACCATCCACCCAAAATTTAGTAGAAGCTCCATATCCTACCTTCTTTTTTATTTATGGTATCAAAGAACCAACTTGATACCAAGTCGGAGTCTCCATACAACGACAATAAATTGCGCCACCAAATAGAATGCTTAGCATGACAAAGATAGTTACCATCAAAGGGTTCATATTTATAAGAAAGAAAGTTATACCTAATCGCATTTGTATCTATTAAACATCTCCAACGTCATTTTGACAACAATGAGATATTAAACAACTCAAAGATTTTTGACAAGAAGCTTACCATTCACCTTTGGAAGACAAACAAAGTCTCATTTGACCCAATTAATATTTTAAGTCCCAACATCACCTCACACTTTATAATAGAATCTAAAATAAAGTTCAAGTTAACACTCTTTTAGAATGACCGTCTATACGAAAAACTTGAACGATGACATAGAACCAACGAAAATGACCAAATAACTAATCTCAAGTGATTAATAAATTTCAATTAATACTAGTTATTTGAATGAGTTTGAATTCAAATCTTAAATGAACTAAAATTGTAACCATGATAATTTCCTAAAACCGAGAGATTTAAAATAAAAACCTAAAAACATCACAAGTGAATATTCTCCACAACGTCTAGAAAGGATTCAAGATAAAACACTTATGTTAGAGTAAGATAGAAGATTAGTGAAGGAAAATTGCATCCACAGACCACAGAATTGTACTGTCACAACAACCCACATGTGACTCAACATGGCACTCCCAACACCCGACAACTACATACCTAAACTACAACAAACTCCTAAAACACACGGATCAAAATTATGCTGCATTATCGTACGTAAAAATAATAATTATGCAGCATATAAACACATTAAAATAATGCTCCATCTAATAAATTAGTAAAAAATTCTGCAGCATTTAAGAAACTTCTGTTTTATTCACACGTTTCTGCATCAACACACTTAGTATAGTTTTTTTTTGGACTAAAAATTGAGAATTTCAGTATAGTTATAGATTGCAAATTATATTTTTAGAAGGTCAAAGTTATAGTGCACAAGTGAGACAAATAATCCTTTAAAAAAAAAGTGAGACAAATCATGCATCGTGTATAAACTTGTTTTCTCTTTTGGATCAATAAATCTTAATTACCATTAGATTAAATGGTAGAAAATAAACTTATGCATATTTTTAGATATTAATTTCATTGTGCACATTTTTCTTCAAAAATAAAAATTTACTTGTGCACATTAGATAAAGACATTATTTTAAAAAATAACATAAGATTAAGTGACATCATAATGCATGGCAATTAACATTTTTCGCATGCAATTTTGATTGAATTTTGCACTAATTATAAATGTATGTGATCATGCAAGAGTACTCATCTATGAACAAAATACTTAGTTGGTCACAAGATTTCATCTGCTTATGATCAAGAACAAAAGTTGTTCGTAAATGACACCAGTCTAGTTTTCTAGACAGCACATAATAGAAAATTTAGATAAAACACAAGACGGGTAAAACTAAGAAGATATACAGAATCTTTCAACATAGAAAAATAATTAACTAAACTAGAATACAAGAAGCAGACAATAGCTAAGTGAACAAATCATTAAAAACCAAATAAAAAACCCATTGATTTCAAACTGTACAAAATGGAAAAAAGAATCCTAAGGAAAACAATATTGACTCAAAAGGAGTACCAAACTAATGGCTAACACTCGTTGTCTTCAATATGCCTACACGTAATTAGGACCAACAAGATGATCAGCAGCCCCCCAAATGATCATTTGCAGTTGTAGGCTTGTAGCCGAAGCAAACAAATGCATTAATTAATTTGAGATAAACCATCAATTTAATATATTTAAAATATCATTCTCTCCAATTTCATCTCTAAAGTACATAAAAATAATAAATAATCTCTAAATAAAATAAATACGTCAATTTAGTTTCCTAAAATATATGCAAAATATGATGGATTTCATACTTTTTATGGAATGTTTATTGTATTTATACTAGTGTTCATTCCTGTCATTTTATTGTGTTAACACGTATAATGATAGTTTTTATGAAATGTTGATTTTAATTAAAATTATATTGATTAAAATTAGAGGATGAGATGATTTGGATTTTCATATCGTAACCGATATAATATAGCAAATTCTAATCCGTTGGAAATAATTGGAAGTGAAAAAGTCACTTCAAAATCATGTATTCACTTTATATATAGGATATAATAGGTATATTCTAGGGAATAAATTGGAGAGAATGATGTCTTATGGACTAGATTAATTGTTTATTCACTTTATTTGTGACAATTATGAGAAATACAATTAGGATCCTTTTGGTGGTCATGATACGAGTCGAGTCGAGATAGGATAATTGTAACATATCTTGTTTTAATTTAATGTTTGACATAAAACAACATGATATTGTCTCGCAAGTTAAATTTCTTATCGTAAATTTGATTTATGTTAAAAATCAGCAGGATAAGATAAAAAATAATTTATTAATTTACCCTAATAAATATAATTTACAAAAATTGAAAACTAATATAATTCATTTTTATAAACAAAAAATAATTTTATATTGATTAAAATATTAATAATTAATTTTTGAAAATAAGTATAATTTTGTCACAAGGGTAAATTTATAATTTAAATAATCTAAAACTTAAAAAATATTAAAATGCGAATATTGGAAAATAAAATAATTATAAATTGTTAAAATTTATAATAAATATTAATATAAATTATATTTTTTTATATGAGTAACTATCATACATTTTTTTAGCCAATCTAACATATTCACAAGAGTAATATGTATCATACTTTTATTTAACCTATCTAAATATATTAATATAAATTGTTATTTTTTAACAAATCAAATATAATATATAATTTTATTCACAACAGTAATTTTATCATTTAAATATAACTTTTTTTTTGAAAGAAAATATGACATAGATCTTATCGTGTCATTACAAGGTCTGCAAATAAAATAAAATTATATGTTATATATCCTATTGTGACATTTATTGTTGGATAATAAATTTTATTTGGTTTGTTGGACTCATCAAGTATTAGACCCATTTTTTCCTTAAAAAGAAAGTATTAGACTCATTTTTCTTTTTTAAAAAAAGTGTTACACCCATTTAAAATCTGCTCTTTACCCAGCAGAAATTGCTCGCTCCCAACTGAAATACCGAAATTACTCCTGCGTGAGTTAACTCACGTATCGTGAGTTAACTCATGCTAGTTATGTTTATGCGTGAGTTAAACTTTATAACAGCAACACAGAAACATAAACACTCATATTTCAAACTTCTCAAAATATTTTTTTCCCTCCAAGACTGATTTTCTTCATTCTTGCGCCATTCAGAGTCAATTTCTCCCACAATATCAAGTAAGTGTTGCTTATCATATTTCATTGCTTTATTTTGGTTAAAATTTTAGATTTTTTGAAGAAATTTGTCATTTTTAGGTTTTTAGAACCAGGCCATCGACAACATCATAGTCAGAGTGAAGAATGCAATGGGGATTCCTAACGTGGTTTCAAATCCACCCCCTTTCGGCATTTTGGATGGCATCCATTCCAATTATACCGTGTGTGAGGAGGTGCGGGCTCCGCGGAGGAGGAGTAGGAGTCCACGGGGTCTTATTTTATGAGTTTTGTATATTTTTAGTTTTTTTATGACATTTTGTTGGATATGGTTGTAATCTATTTACATTTGCGCATTTGCTTTCACTAGTACAGAAAACACTTTTTAAATGGGGTGAAAATGACTTTTTAAATCGGTTGTACATCCGACTTATAGGTGGCCGATTTAATAACTTTTTTGATTTTAAGTCTTGTGATTCATCCGATTTAAAATATACTTTTTAAATCGGGTCATCCCATTTAAAAACTTTTAATTAAATGGGATCACCCGACTTAAAAAGGTTCAGAAAGGGTAAAAAAAAATCACTTTTTTTTCCTTTTTTATTTTAATTTCTCCAGTTTTATATATGATTATAAAACAGAATTTCATAATTAATTTAAAATTTCACACACAACCACTTCTATAAAATATCATTGAAGCAAACTTCATATTAAATTGTGAACAAATTCAAAGTTACAAAATCATTCATTAAATAATACTATAAAACTAGACAAACTAAACATTAACATTCATTGTTTCACATAATCAAATTACATTCTTTCAAGAATCAAACTTGAACAGTGTTCTTAAACATTTGTAACTTCATAACGGGTTTGTCTCCAAATATCTGAAAAACTGTTAAAATAACATATATTAGAATATCATATTAACTTTAAAAACACAATAAACACAAATGCTAAGCTGCATTTTCTCAAATTGCAAAATACAAGATTGATTATAAAAAGTTGACCTCGACAGCCTTATTAGGCTTGTATCAGTATGTCCATAAGTTGCCTTCTACCTTACCCTCTTAACCAACATAGTATGACCTCAACAGTTTACAAATAAAGGTGAGAGTGTATGTTGCACTTCTGAATTAGCTTCCACTACATGCCATAGTTACGCATAGGAGGCAATCATTAAATAAATAGAACAAATTATACACCACTTTGGCATTTTTTGATATCGAACACTTGAGAATTATTCAAAGAACTTGAGGCATTATGAAATTTGAAGCCACCACCAGATAAAAAAAGTACTGAAAAGCTTATCAAAATCTAAGCATTCGACATAACCCTCCAAAACAGATGAGTAAAACTACATTCGACAAAATCTAAGCATTGAATGAGATTGAGCAAAACTTACGAATTAGCAATGTGCACATCACAACTTAAACTCGTATATGTTTGCAGGCCAAGTGCTCCAATATAACTTCAATATTTAATTTTTCTTTGGCTACAAATAATTCTATTCTTAAGAGTAGGAGAAAAGTGAAAGGGAGCTGACATTTCACTAACAAAATTACCCTTTTGACATGTTTAACATATGTGTCGACAAAGTGAAAGGGAGTTGACCTTTGCATAAACAAAACTTCTAAAATTGTTATGTTCACTTTTGGAACATAAACAAAAGTAAAATGATAAAAAATTAATGAAGTAGCTTAACATCAAAGTCTTGAGAAATGAATTCCATTCCCCAAAATCAGCAAACATATGAAAGTCATGTATATGTAATGGTATTGTCAAAAAGTGTCACCAGTCCATTAATCTCAGACATTGAATTTAGAAGAATTCCATCAACAGCAAATGGCCCAAATAGATATAATAAGAAAGTATCCAAAAGAAAGAGCAATAATGACAAATCACTTAAACAATAAGAGAGGAAGAGGAAAGGAGCAGTTGCCAGGTCATTTAAAATGTTAAAAGTCAAAACTTCTCTTATTGTGTATATAGACCATGAGACATGGTGTGTGGTGCAAACCTAAGTCCTCCATAAATCTACAGTAAAGAAGCATGGAAAAATTGCATTTAGAATACGATAAGCATTTAAGCAAACAATCTAAGAGTAGTAATATTTTTAACATGTACCATGACTACTATTTGTTCACAATCAAGAGTACTAATCATACAAGAATTAATTATCTTACTCAAAAAATATTACATGAACACAATTACTAAGCTTGTTAAGTAGCTTATTATAGAGAAGCACTCACTCATTCACAAGCAAAGCAGACGGGTTAGTAACCTACCCATAACTACCTATTCATATATAAATTTTCTTAATTTGTCTCTCATGTCAATGTATGGCCTTCAAATATGAGAACTAATGTTGGAAAAATATGTGGCACCATGTATGCATAATTTAAAAATAAAAAAAAAAGTGTTCCTACCTACTAATAAACTTTCACATGATGACAACTAATGGTTTATATGCCCTGCCGTGTTAGAAACAATTTAATTAAAGAGAATAATTGTTTTGGGCTTTGGCTATACATAACAACTAGTCCACATGATAACAACTTAATTAGTATGTAGTCGTATGTAGCCTGGCCAAATTTGAAACAAGTATTGAGAAAGAAAAAGTAAAAAAAAAACCAAACACAACTGTATTATGATTTAACACTAGTACACACATCAGTTCAACAACAACAAAATTAAGTGTTATCTAAAACCAAACACGGCTGTATTATGATTTTGGGTAACACTAGTACGCACATCAGTTCAACAACAACAGAAGTGAAAAGAACAATAACAGAATGCACAGCCTTACATAAATTTCCAACATCAGTTCTAATAAAAAACATACACTAACATCATGGGGTAGCACTAGTACACACATTTATTCTAAATCAGTGTTATCTCACAAGGTTGCATAGAAATTCAACTAGCCAAGGGTAATCTAAAGCCAACTAGCCAAGGTACTCACATTGATTTCTGGATTCTTTTTAAGATCAAAATTCTCCCCCAATGCAGCACCCAAGCTCAAAATCACCAAAGCGGTTATATAAATATAAGCACTCACTCACAAACAAAACAACACTATGTTATAACACTGAAATCCAAATCACCAAAGTGATTATATAAATATCTAGAACAATTTACATATGAGGAATTTCTGAGAGAAATACAAACAGAATGCTTCCAAAAGTATTATTTTGTATGTTTTATTTACCTTAATCAAATAACATTATATGAATGATGTGCTTATAGTTCATATATAGATGTGACTGTCAACAGTGTACTTCACCTGTAAACAAGCATACAAATCTCAATTCAGATTATGAATACTCAATGAAAGTAAAAAAAACAAAACAAAAATGCATAGAGTATTGTTCACCAAGTATCCCTATACCAAATTTTATCCCTATACCACATATAAGTAATAAAAAAAAGTGCTCTATTATCACTTAAAATATCAAAACACGATTATCACTATACCACATAACACAACAATAACAATTCCGAAAAGCAAAAAATTCAACATAGCAACATCAATTTAAACACAAAATCCCTTTATGGCTACAGATGTCAAATCCCAAAGAAGGAAAATCTAATAAACACAAAAAAAAGTTAAAAAAAAATAGCATAGATCTAAAAAAAATCGAATTGGAAAAAAGAATGAAGAAAGAGAGCAATTACAAATATAGCACAGATCTAAAAAAATCGAATTGGGGAAAAGCATGAAGAAATAGAGCAATTACAAATATGAAACGAACTCACCACCACAGCAAAACCCTAACGTTGTGTGACTCTTTCATTGAGAATACGAAGTAGGAGGAGGAGAACTCGCACTGTTTAGAACGAGAGGAGGGTGTCGTGAGGAGGAGAGGATGAGAACTCGCACAGATCTAGAAAGTTTGTGAGAGAGCAAGACTGAGAAATTTGGGTTTGTTTTGCGTTTAGAGCAATATTTGGGATTTAGTTTGATATATGTTTCTTTTATTTTTATTTTTATTTTAATATAAAATAGTTTATAATTAGGGTTAACCCATTTAATATGTATTGCAGTTAAAATCATTCTTCCCGTTGTAGTTTTTAAGTCAGGTGGATAGCATCCCATTTAAAATCTCTGAACTAATAAGTGTTTTTTGTACTAGTGCTTTTTACTTATGACATTTTGCGTTATTTTATTTTATTTTATAATTGTTCGTATTTTAATTATGAGTGAATGCTTGATTGAATGAATGGTTGAATGAATGATGAAAACATGTATTTTTGAGAGGAATGGATGTATGTATGAATGATGAAATGAATGAAATCAGGGACACTAGTGATTCTGCTTGTTATGTGACTGATCACAGACATGGCGTGATTTAACTCACGCAGGCCATGTATCTTGCGTGAGTTAAGTCATGCAGTGGTTTGCACTAGCGTGAGTTAAGTCACACAACGTAAGTTAAGTCACACAAATTTAACACTAACGTGAGTTAACTCACGCATGAGTAATAATGTCTTTTCAGTTGGAAGCGAGCAACTTTTGTTAGGTAAAGAGCAAAATTCCACCCATTTTATCTGTTGGACTAATCAAATGTTAGACCCATTTTATTTTAAGTGGTGTAATCTGAAATAATATTCTAAATATTGGTAGATCAGATAGGGTTAAATGGCATAGAAGATGTAGCCTGAATTTAGTGTGTAGTTGAGATGTGTGTCTTGAGATGTAGAAGTACGTAGAATTAAAAGCAACTGGTGCAAGTGCAAGCAGCTATGTAAGAAACATCATCTTCTCTCTAACACTCTCTCCTCCTTAATTCCTCCCAAAAATTTACTATATACTTTTCTCCTTTTCTAACACGTATCACTTTACAATTTAATTTTGTAGCGATGAGTAAAGCACAACTTAAGTTTTAAAATTATATCAAGTCTATTGAAGATCCGTTAAATCATTTATTCTTAAGTCAATCAGATCATACTTTAGATGTGCAGTCCTAAATGTGAGACAAGGTCATTACGTATGATCAAGTTAGACACAACCCACATTTTAAGAATGTATGTGTTTTAATTAATTTTTAGTAGCTAACAAATACGAATCATATGATCGTAGTCACATGAAGAAGGTGAACTTGAGTCAAATTTGCATTATGTGGACTTGAATTGCATTACGGAATGAAAACTTTAGTCATTGATCTCTTTATACTACCAGCATGCAATTCGTTGATGCCGTGGTGACTGGTGAGTATATGTAAATATTGTACATATTTTTTTTTTCTGACCAATTCTATATTGTACATGAATTTGATTTATTTACACAGACAGTGTAATCTGTTATACATATGTATCTAATAAAATCAAACCATGAATGACATTTTTAGGTTGAGTCCTAAAATATCTCGTCAAATATTTATTTAATGTAATTTGGTTGGATCGATAAATTACATTGTTAATCTCATTCTACATATTTAATATGTTTGACAAAAGATACATAGTTTATATGTTAGATAAGTTTCTATCAACAACAAAAAAAATTGCAAACATTCTAACACCATTGTAGACTTTGAGATAGAAAGAGATAAAAAGAGTGGCTTGATAGGTCGATAATACTTGGGATTTAATCCCCTATATATATATAATATAATTTGCCATTCGAAAAAAAAAGGTTGATAATGTAATAAGAATTGACAAATTGAGATAAAATAGAGTGTTGAATGTGATAAAGAAAATTCTTTTGAGGGGAAAGAGTGTGAAAAATTTAAGAGTGTCTAAATATAAATGTTAAAAATATGTTAGATCAGCTTAAAAACACTATTAACTTTCATCAGCCTTGGGCCGTGGCTTTCTGTCGTTTTTGATGGACTTAGTTTGTGTTGTTGTGACATGAGGAAATTTTACTTCAGAACTGCTCTTTACCAAACGTTTTTGCTCATTCCAAGTGAAATGTTCATATTGTTCCTGCATGAGTTAACGTGTGCTGCATGAGTTAAATGAGGCTGTGTGAGTTAACTCACCTTACGTGCTGTTATATGCTCAGGTAGAGCCTCATTTCCTCATTTCCAATCAAATTTTTCTCAAATCTCTCTCAAATTAGCCCAATCCGAAATTCCTTCAACTTCAAATCAAACAACACTCCAACAACAAGAACAAGTAAGTTTTCACTTAAATTATGTTGGTATGATAGATTTTTTCACTTAAAATAGATTTTTTTTTTTATGTTTAGTGTTTTGTTAAAATTTTGATTTTTTTTGCAAGAAATGATAGAATGTTACATGTAAATGACTTATAGTGCTTAATTGTTATCATGTTTAGATGTTTGCATGATTATGTTAGATTTTTTACAATTAGATTAGATTTTTTAGTTCTAGGGTTTAGTTTAAATTTTGATTTTTTTGCCAAGAAATCATACAATGTTACATGTAAATCACTTATATTGCTTAATTGTTTAGATGTTTGCATGTTCATGTTGTAGTTATGAGTTTTAGGGTTTATGTATAATTTGCACTCCAAGTGTTTAATGAAACGTTTGAATGAGTTTTTCATTGATTGTTTTTAATTTCTTATTGTGTAGATTTGAAGCAATGTCCGGGTGGATCGACGTTCATGCACAATTCAACGGTGGAGAACCTCAGAGGTTGAAGGTTCGGTGCCTTGGTATAAAGTCCAACGCTCGACGAGGGGAGAGTATCATTCAATTGGGTGGAATTAACGAACGATGAAAACGTGACGAGCATGTTTTGGGAGCACAACATGTTCCAATGGATCGATATGCGGGTAACGTTGCTGAGATCAACTGAAGATATTATCAACAGTCTGATTCCGCCAGAAGATCGTGATTAGGTAGAGAAATGCACCTTCCAACTACAACAATTGTCTTCCTCTGAATGGGGTAATTCAAACTTGTTAAACGACAGTTCCCAAGCATTCACCCGAAAGTGTTATTGTTTCATTCAAAAGATTAAATTCCTGTTAAATTGAATACCATCATCTAAATCAAACTAACAGGAATTTAATCTTTCGAATAAAACAATAAAACTTCCGGATGAATGCTTGACAGTTGTTATTTAGCAAGTTTGATTTTACCCCATTCAGAGGTAAGATAATTGTTGTAGTTGGAAGGTGCATTTCCGAATGTAATGTAATGTAACTTTTATTCAAATTCACGTTGAGTTTAATTAGGTTTTTTTCGATATTTTTAAGACGCAACTTTATTTGAATTTATTCAATACGCAATTTTTATTCGAATTAACGCTGATTTATTCTAATTTATTTATTTACTTTATTGGAATTTATTAATTAAATACGAAATCATAAGACAAATGCAAAAATTAACAAAATCGTGTAAAAACCATTTACAATGGATGAACAACCGGCCACAGTAGCGTGACTTAACTCAGGCAAAGTTTAACAATAGCGTGACTTAACTCACGCTAAGGTTAACAATAGCGTGACTAAACTCACACTAGGTTGGCCGGTGGTATTTGTTCAAGAACACGTTCTTTTGAAGTTGGTCAGTTATTCCACTTTCAATTTAACTCATTTCTACACGTTTTTTCTACTCTTTTGACTACATTTAGTACTAATAAAACCTATGGTACCCATTTTTCACTATAAATACCCCTCCAAAACTTACTATTTCCTCACACGATACCTTCTCTTCTCCTCCTCACTCTTTCACCTTTATAGTTTTAGTTTTTTTTTACCTTTTTTGGGGGCCAACTTAGTGGTAAAAAAGGATCAAGGAAGAGGGTAAAATAGGCCAACCGACTTGGGGCACAAAGATGTCAACCTTTGGGGTAAAAGTAAATCTCCTTCTTTTTACCCCAAAAACTTTTTACCGTGGGTAAAAAGACTCTTTCTTGGGGTATAAAAAGAACCAGATTTAGATTTACCTTGAAGGGATGATGTCTTTTTGCCTCAAGAAGGCTGGTCTCTTTAACCACCGACCTTGATCATCTGCTACCCTTAAGTTGGTCTATTTTTACCTTAAAGAAGCATATTTATTTTATTCCAATAAAATGTATCAAATTATTTATTATGTAATTGTATCAAAAAATTAATAAAATGAGGTTTTGTATTCTCATTTATATTATTAGCATTTATATTACTAGCATTTATATTATTTGTATTACCATTTAAATAAATTCGAAAAAATATTGCATATTTTGAAACGTGAGTTAACTCACGCTACAGTATTTGTAAATTAACACTAGCGTGAGTTAACTCACGTAGGGGCAATATGGACATTTCACTTGGGAATGAGCAAAAACGTTTGGGTAAAGAGCAGCTCTCATTTTACTTTATACCTCTACATTTATACCTTCACGGTTTCACCCCTAAAAACCATAAAAATTCCAATTTTAACCCTACATTTACGTATTCAAAGATTCAGAGGCAATTTGGATTCAAAGCTTCAAAGGCAATTTGAATTCTAATTTTCTGTTCTTATTTTTTGTGTTCTTTATACCTTTAAACAATATGAACTACATTTTGGCATATATAATCTGAAATCTTTTATCCTACATAATTACAGAACAACATTGCATATAATATTAAGAACACATACTTGAAAATGACTAAAGTTAAAAGAGACAAAAATGTTTAAAAACTCTCATTTTATTAATAGATCGTATCTTTTATAGTACATTTACATTGCCATTGAAGCTTATTACACAAAATAATTAAACACATAAAGTTAAACATGTGGCAAGAGAAGATGGAGGGGGGAAGGAGGTTGGGGCAATGTTTGTTTCCTCTTTAGGACCACCTTACACCCAAGCAGGTCAACCTTACATCATACAACTTATGCAAATTTGCAGAGTGGCACCATGTCTTTTTCCTATTCATACAATCTTTAAAAAGCTAGAGTAACCTTTTTGTATGAAATGTCGACAATGGAAACATATTAAAGAAAAAAAGAGGATGAGAGAATGTGAGATGATGGACAGGGCCGGCCCTAGGGCATCTGCCGGGAGTGCGACGGCCTAGGGCCCATTCCGGTAGGGGGCCCAATTTTTGTTTTAAGATGGACGGTGTATATAGAAATATTTGGTTTTTGGGGGGTATGTATAACAAAATTCTCTAAAAAAGCCCCAAGCATTGACATGATGAAGGGCTGGGTTGAAATCTGTTAATGTTTTTTTTGCCATTTAGGCACGATTTGCTATATATACCCCATGTAGCACAAAAAATTCTATATGCACCCTCCTATAAAAATTGGTTGTTCCTAATAATGTGCTAAAAAATTTATTATCGAAGAAATTAGTGATATTTTTTTGGACCCTTTATTCCTAATAATGTGCCTCACTAATATTAAAAATGTCAATAATATTTATTATCCAAGAAATTTGGATAATTTTCATAACAAAACAAATTCTATTTTAGTTGAAAATGAGCCCACTAGAGAAATTAATCTTAATCTTGTCTTTCAAAGATTCCAAAAAAATAAATTATATCAATTTAGTAATGTCAATAGAGTATTTGATTTATTTTCAGATGTTGTCTAAAAAACATTTATTTGGTTGTGAAAAGCGAAATAAAAAAACAAAATGAAGAGCTAATAAAAATACAACAATGAGTTAATTTTTTTAATGATGTGTTATGTAATGGGCCCTTTTATCATATTATGCCCAAGGCCCGTAAAATTCTAGGAACGACCCTGATGATGGAATGAGAAATTGTGAAGGATTGATGGGTATTTATAGAGGAAAATTTGTAAAGAATGAGTTCATATAGTGTAACTATTCATAAACAAGGGTAAACAAATGTGTTCAATTGGCCTGACCAGACACTAAATTGTTAAAACCCAAAGAAATACGTGTTTCATGAGTTACACTTGCTGATCAAGTAACCGTCCAAACTCTAAACTGGTTCAAGTTATATAATCCGAACTCATCTCAGAAAGGTTTGGATCATATAATCCGAAAACATTCAAAACCGTGTTAAATTTAATACTTTATAGGGTGAAGGAGAGTTCATATTATATAATCTGAACTAGTTCAGTACATGTTTTTTTTTTCTTTCTGCGGTCCACATTGCACCGACAATTTCTGTGGTCAACGACACACAAAACTTCTACAAATTAGTGTCCTAGTTTTCATGAGCAGTAAACCACACCAAGAAAATCATGGACACTTCACTCATTGATCTAAATACCAAGCTAGCTGCATGTTACTACAATAGGGGAAAACCACCCCATCTGTTCAGGGTTCGAAATTATGTCACACTATCTAGGTGAAGGATCTGCTGAATCAAATCAACCGTCAAATCAATGACAGAGATACAAGAAGGATGGACAATGTTAAGTATCAATGTCCATCGACCAACTCAACTGAAAGAGTGCAGTTCACCCATAAGAAGATCAGGAATGACAACGACGTGAGAACGAAGTTCTCGACATTTGGTCAGTACAATACTAAAGAAGATTCGCTGATGTTACCCTTTTGCATCCTAACATAATTGATGGGGTGAATCGAACTCAAAGGTTAGTGTGTCACATACATGCTTTGAAATTTATGTGCACTCTTCATCACTTTCTTCTTCATCATCTTTTTGATCAAGTTATTGCAGCAGTCCCCGACACAGGTTCTAACATATTTCATCGCGTCACACCTACTCCGATTGTCATCCATCTCTGATTGTATGTAGAGAAATGATATTTGAACAACTATTTTTTGATAACTTTTATGACAATTTTCTCTCTCATACTCACATCATGTTTTTACTTTCTCTCTATTACTTTAGTTTTTATGCCACTACTTAAATTTCTTTGTATATTTTGGTTGTCAATCAAATTATTCCAACAAAAGATTGTTCTAATAACATTTCTCTGGTATGTAGAATGTATACAAATTTTTTCATGAGATAAACAAAGTATATAATGGTGGCTTACAAACAATCTACATTAATGTTATGTCAACAAACTGTGTATTATTTCTCTTCAAAAAAAAAACTCTGTATTATTTCAACGCTGATCACCTTCAAACCAGCTTGGCAGCTTGCTATGGTTTCATAGGCATCCCATCATAGCCAGGCAGCCAACAACCTATCCCATAGCAAAACAATTTATTACGACCCTTAAATGTCTAAATGTTACAACCCCACGATTGCTATAAAATTGCCGGCCTATTTCTTTTGGACCACTATTACAAGCTTCAGCCTTCAAGTCACATAATCACACTTCCCTATTTTATTTTACTTTTATCAAAACATCACTTCTCTATTATACGAGTGTCCCTTTCACATTGATCATGTCTATTGAAGGCACACCAATAGGAAAATGATGAAAACTACAATTATATAACAGTTTAATCATTGAAAATGTAAGGTAACCACCACATTAAACATTTGGGGTTGGCCTGGTGGTTAACTTGGGATCTTGGAGTTTGCTTCTCTCAAGGTTTCAGGTTTGATTTTCTCTGGTGTCAATTTCGGTGGGCAAGTCCATACATAGCAAAGCTTTAAATGGGGTCCCCGCAGGTGGGTGGTGGGATTAATCCCCTCGAATTAATCGGTCCTTGAATCAGATACCGAGTTTTAAAATATATATATATATATATATATTTTATAATAGACCGAAATTGAAAATATTTTATCATAGTTGTTATCAATCAATTTAGCATATGGATATTGGAATTGCCTGAAAGAGATTAATGTTATTTGAATTTTAGAATTCAAAATATATTTTTCAATTAGGATGATATCAAGGATCATGTTCCATTTCATAATATGTTACAATTTAATGGGTGGTTCACTTTTGAGCAAGAGCAACTTCTTTTTATGAGTGACCTTAATGCATATCTTTGTGGGACATAGCTAGACATGCATCCATGGATATGGTCTAAGGCTTGGCTTGATGGATGAGATGTGTGGATCCCCCTATCTTTTTAGTTCTCTACTATTGCAATCCATTTGTTTACATTTTAAGAATAAATTTGAGAGTGAGAAAATTATCACTAATCAAAGTAAAATTAATGGTCATTTTACGTCGTCTCTAAAAAATTGAACTCCGTTAATTAAAAGGGTTATGCTATCTTGTATCATTGTAACTCCGATTAAGAAAACCATAAGTGTACAACTTCCTAATATCATTTTCAACTAAAAACTTCATCTTAATTATGGCTTTCTTAATCGGAGTTTAACAATTTCCTAATTAAAAGTGTGACGTCAAACTTTTACCATTGAGTTGATGACAATTGTGGACAAACCATTTGTTTATTAAGAATGCCGTGTAGTGGGTGGTTCCTTTCTCATACACAGCATTTAACAGCTATAGCTACAAGAAGCTTTTTCTTTATAGAGTAACATGAAAAAGAAGGCATAACTTCTTTTCTCAACATAAAGCTGACTATAACCATTTCTTCTTCCACGAGAATCTTCAAGCTTGTGATGCATTCTGTCTCAAAGTTTCGGTGAATACTTTTTGTAATTAAAAAAAGCTAATATTATTACATTTTCATGTGAAATTAATTAAGCATTGGTATTTTAAGGCCAAATAGAAAATAAGATGTGTAAGGAAGAAACAAGAGAGAAAAAGTGAATTACAAGATAGAATTATAAAATTTAGTATATGTTTAGAGAAAATATAAAAAAATATTTTGTTGAAACTCTAAAATGTAGTTTTTATTAGAATCGCGACAACACATTATATCAGTGTTGGACACACCATAAATCTAAATATTTTAAGGAAAATATAGAAGTAAAGAATACAGTTCCCATTTTGTGTAGGCCTCATCTTTTACATGAACGTGATTAAAAGGGGAGCTATGTGAGTAGGTGCACAAAAAAGTTGGCTTCTTTGGCATAAATCATTTGTATCATTAGCTTCTTCTCATCTCTAGTAGTACAACCTTTTGCAAATGACAGCATATACAACTTTAACTTCTATATTCCAAAAATTGATATGTTACTTCACATGAGTAGGTGCCTCAAATTGGGCACCCTGCAACAATCATAGCACAGCATTAATAATCTATAAAAGTCCTTTTCAACATTCAAGTGAACCCTTATAATAGTATAATGTGTTGGTTTGCTTGAAATCAAAATTAGTGATTTTTCTAGCACCTAGAGTTTATGTGCATGAGCCTATGATATTAGTCTTTTTCTCCCTTATGCCATTGTAAGTTTTTTTTAGGGACTATACCCTTGTAAGTTGTAATGTAACCATTTGATTTTGCAAGAAATGAAAATGAATACAAGCCTTCTTTGTTTCATGAATGAATGAAAATAAAAAATATACACTATGCACTCATTGTGCATAAGGACTAATCATACACAATTATTCACCCTTCTATATCCTTCATCCTCTCTCATATGATCAACCAAACTAGAAATTAACTATACAACAACAATAAAAAAAAACTAATTATAAACAAAATACATAGAACACAAAACTCAAACATTGGTTCAAAGTATCTATGTTAAATGTTAAAATGAAATATGGAACTAGAAACAACACATGGAACATCTTATTAGGCCATTTTCATTGCAATGAGGACATCTTTGAAATCCATACTCACCAACATCACAATCATCATCTTCTTCATAATCACCTTCATAGTAGATTTTACAACTTCCATAACATGTTTCACAAGGAACAAACTTTATATCACCACAAGCCTCACATCCACCATCACCTCCTTCAAGGTCATCAATCCTTTCACAACAATCAAGCAATTTCTCAAGTTTCTTATCATCATGTAATTTCTGAATTTCCTCAACTCCACCAATGTATTTCCTTCCAATAAACATCTTTGGTAATCCTCCTTTACCATAGTATCCTTCACCAAGTAACTCTTTGAGCTCTTCCTTAAATCCTAAATGCATTGACACATCTCTCTCATCAAACCTTATGCCTAATCCTTTTAAAATCATCCTAACTTTGCAACAATCCTCGTAAGTTTTTCTCACCATACGTAGGCTTGTGAAATACAACACTACTTTTTCCTTCTTCTCATAAGGGGCAATCTTGAAATCCACTACATTATCACTAATATTCTTTTCCTCAAAAAAGAATCTTTTTGTATCCATCCCCTCTTGCTTCTCTTGCAATGGCTTCTTGAATGAAGACACCACTTTACAATCATCAAAATCTAAAACTTCAACCTTGATATTTAAGTCATTTGATTCGTCCTCAATAATCATATGATCCAACTTTGGTTTGTGTAAATCAATGTCATCATCATTATCCATGAAACTAGGCTTTGAAGGATAAACATGGCCATTGACATTAACATCAAATGAGAAGCTTCTTAATTGATTTGGTGATTGAAAAGGACTTGTATCTTCAAGTCCTTCCATTAGTTCCCATGTGTTGATGATGTCCTCACAAGGTGGTGGTGTGATTGGATTCTTGGCAATAGATTTTGGTAACTTCTCCACAATCATATTAGACCATGTTTTTGCCTCATTTTCAATCTCTTCTTTGAAATTCTCACTAACCTTACCATTGGAAAACATGAAACCTTTTCCAACCTCGAATCCGTTTTCTGAGGTATTGTCTGCTTTGAGCAAAGTTGAATATGGAACAAAACCATTACCTTGACTTTGAGATACAAGTTCCAAAGAACCTAATGTTGTTGATGTCAATGCTACAACATGATAACTATCTCCTTTGTTTTGAGGTGGATGATGTACATGCATTGTATAGCTTCTAGAGACAGAGCAATAAGGGGTGTTGCAATGACAATATCCCTTTTGCTTGGAACTCACACAACCCATAATCACAAATGTGAATATGATCAACACACAAAGTGAATCTCACTATAAAAAACCAACTTTGAGAATTTGATTTATGAAATCAAAAACACCCCACAAATATAAAAGAATTTGTCAGAAATTCTTGTCCACTCAAAGTGATTTCAAGATCAAACAAAAACAAAATGTCAAATGAAAATTGTACAAAAAACTCAATGACCCAAAAACGACAAAGGAATGTATATGAGAAATACCTCTCAAAAGATTTTCATTTGTTCCAAATAATGAAGTACAAGTGTTAAATTGAGTGGAGAAACACAAAAGTGAAATTGAAAGGAATGGAAGGTTGAATTGATATCAAAGCCTAATAGAATGGAAGATTAATCATTCAATTCCAACCACAAATTATCTTTCTTTCTAGCTCAAGAGATTGGTAGAGAAAGAAAATAACGATTAATAACACACACGCTATGAAAAAAAATGGTTGAATAATATGCTATGATCAATAAAAGTATAAGAGGAATGAAATTTGGGTTTGATGAGAATGAGTTAGAGAAAATGGTTGAATACTATGCTATGATCAACAACACACACGCACTCTCTTTCTTTTCAACAAACGAAACTTCAATGGAAACTCTCGGTTACTTCCACCCACGTTGTTATGTTATGTCATTGTTGTTATATTATGTTACATATTCTTTATTCTTATGTTATTTCTTTATAGATAAACTGTTAAGTGAGTTAAATTAAGTTCATTAATGTACCCAAAAAAAAAGTAAGTTCATTAACATAAAATAAAAGAGTTATAAGGATTTTTTTATTAAAAAGTTCTAAGGTTCATTAGAATAGTGTTTTCATACCGTCGGTGGAACTTGAATCCTGTTATATCTTTTGCAAGATAAGAGCAGAAATCTTTATAAACTAACTAACCTTCAATTTTTTATTTATCCAAATTATGAATGTCATAATATAGTTATAAATCACTCAAACAAGCCTTAGAAAGAAGCTTTTGCTACTATATAGTATTTTAATTGGTTGCCAATTTTTTTTAAACAAACCAAAAATGAGGTATATCAAACACCCAAAAAGCTACCTCCTAAACATATGGCGTACCGAGAAGAAATAAAGAGTTAAACACAAAATAATTAACCAGCGTCCATTAAAAAATAGAACACTCAAAACAATATAGTTAACCAACACCCAATCAATAAAAGGGTGTTGTTACCGACCAACAAACTCAAGAGAAACATTTGCAGTCTTATGCTTCAGCTAGATATGTAAATGGATATCCATGGATACGAATAGTGTGATATCCGTGTCCGCTCTGTTGAACAAATATGATATTCGTGCCCTATCTATATCTGCGTGGATATCCATTTAACGGGTAATCCACAAATTTTGAGGTATCTGCAGGTTTATATAGATATCCATGGATAACATTTATAAAAAAAATAAAAATTGTTAATGTTTTTTAGCTGAAATTTAAAAACCAAAGTTCATCACGTGCATTTTCTTTTCTTTTTAGCAAAACATAATATTTATACATTACAATAACAACAAAGATCATTGACTCAACAAAATCGTAAATAAAATTCCTTACATTTAATACAAATAAAGTTCTTTGATTTGACAAAAGTATAAATAAAGTTCATCATATTCAACAAAAACAAAGTTTATTGCTTCAACAATCCTGACCACTTTCACTATCTTTTAAAGGAATGTAATACAAACTTGAAAGGTATTAAGGTTATTTATGTAATTTATTTGGTTTAATAACGTGTATGGATATCCGCGGGTACGGATACCATTAAATCTACATTTGTATCCATTAATTAGCGGGTAGTAAAAATATCCGTTTATTTATTCCATGGATATCCATTAAGGTATCCGCTCCGCGTCCGTGATGGATTTTATCCGCAAATATCCATGGGTGCGGAAATATTTAACCTTATCATGCAATTGAGACATCGACTTCTCCTTATTTATGATAATGTTTCAACATTTTTATCATGTTTATAAAGATGTTAAAACATTGTTCTTGTGTGCTTAACTCAGTTGGTAGGAACCATACATAATAACCTAATAAACGTAAGGCTGAGAGTTCAAATTCCAGTTACCAAAAAGAAATGTTGAAACATTGGCATACACTTATAATTGTTTTTATTCCTGAGAAAATTCAATTATTGTCCGTACTTCAATTATTGCAAACAACTATCATATATATTTGCGTTGAAAATTAGAACCTCTTTCCTTTGGAATTGAGAACTATTGAGGGCGGCAATGCTATAACCACTCGCGATTTTTAGCGCGTGCATGATAACCGAGGTATGGGCAAAGAAATTGAAAATGACTTGTTTTTGCGGAGAAATGTTGTTGTCATTGACTGGTATTCACGCGTGAGCAGCGGTGCCGGTGGCTGGCTAGATTCTACTTACAAATATTTTCTAAAAACAATTTTCTAATAACTTTATTTTTTTTAACCCTCGATTATCAAAGAAAAAACTCTAATAATTCAAAGTTCAAACAAGACGTAAGTAAAGAGTTCGAACAAGACGTAAGTAAAGAGTTCGAACAAAACGTAAATAAAGTCTGATCGAGAGTTATTCTATTTGAAAATTAAAATGAAGTTCACATGAATAATTAATCTGATGAACTTCATTAATCACTTACAATTGACTGATTACATCTACAAATAAATATAGTAAAATGTACTCCATTATTTTTTACTTGTCGCATTTGGAGAAATTTTGTTTCTATTTACTTATCATTTTAAAAGTTCAATGTAATATTAATGATTGTTTTAGAGAAATGATATATAGACAACCGTTTTTTATACAACTTTTGAAACAATCATTTATCTCTCTTCTTTTGGTACAAAATCAATAGAGAGAAAGAGGGATATAGAAACTAAGAACAAAATGTAAGTATGAGAAAAAGAGTTATCCATAAATTATTATAAAATAGTTGTACAAATATCATTTTACATTGTTTTATTTTTCAAGAGGATCGATGCGCATGTACCAATTTGTAGTTTGCAACATATCAAGATAAGGATTTTAAGTGATTTGGTGATTAAAAAGGACTTATAGACCACGTCTTTGCCTCATTCTCTTCCTCCTCTTTGCAGCTCTCACTAACCTTACCATTGGCAAACATGAAATATGTTTTGGCCTCAAGTTTGCTGAACTGCTTTTCTAAGGTATTGTTCGCGTGAAGAAGAGTTGAAAATGGAACAAAACTATTGCCTTGACTATGAGATACAAATTCCAAAGAACTTAGGGTTGTTGATGTCAATGCTACAACTTTGTTTTGAGGTGGATGATGTGCATGCATTGTGTGTTGCTTCTATAAACAAAGTAATGAGGGGTGTTGCAATGATAATATCCCTTTTGTTTGGAACTCACACAACCCATAATCACAAATATTATTAAATTGATCAACACACAAAGTGAATCGCACAATAACAACAAAAAAAAAACTTCGATGATTTGGTTAGTGAAATCAAAAACACCCCACAAAAATATGAAAGAATTCACTAGAAATTCTAGTCCACTCAAAGTATTTCCATCATCTAACAAAAACAAAACGTTAAATAAAAGGGAAATTCTTCGTTACCCATGACACTATGGTGGGTACCCTAACCCATCTGACTTGTCAAACGATAAGTGGATCTAAACTTTAGTAGATGCTAATTTGAAATATTTGCAAATTTACCCCAAATTAATTAATTTTAAGTTTTTATTTGCAAGTTGCCCTTTCACATTCAAACAAAAGAAATTGATGTTGGTCTTCCATCCCTCTGTCGTACAATATATATATATACACGCTTAATTCTTTTCTGCCATAATTGATGTTTTTTTACTGAAGATTAATTGAAAATTTCAATGGTTTTCATGCTGAATCAGTCTCACGATCAGAACTGTGTAATTTTGTTGTGTTTCATAGGCTAAATTGTGAGATCAAGTCGGGCTAAATTGCGGGTCAACACGACCCGTTTTCTATTATATGGGTAAAGAAGAAGTTGTTTCAACATGGAACAAAACACGAGGTAGCCGCCAAAATCAACCCATTATTTTCTGCCCTTTTCCAACCCGTGTACTCGAATAGAAAGAACCCTTTGATTCTTACAGACACCACTAACCATATCTCGAGCACACTTGAAAATATCTGCAACTACATACCTAAAAGCATCTCTGGGAATATCCATTTGAGAAAGCCATGATACAATGGTACTTTCTTGCATTATTTGATCCTTAAAGACATTTGAAAAATTGTAACGCTTTGTGTCTGAAAAAATTTCAAATTTTCTCTCACTCAAAACATACATGTTTGTGTACTCAAACTCTACATCGAAATACTTTCATCAGGGCATGATGAAATATTTTTGGTGTTGATGAAAGTAATATTTGAGTTTGCACAGCAAGAGTAATCATCCATGAATGAACGAATCGTTGGACGAATGATGAGAGGTTTCAAGAAACTTGAAAGCTTGTAAAGAAAAAAGAGAGATTTTGGGAACAAATAAAATAGAGAAGTTTTAAAAAGAGAGATTTTTTTTAGGAAGAAAATATGAAACTTTTTTTTGTCACGAAAATATGAACTTTATTGATCATTAAAGATTTCCCTAAAAAAAATAATCATTAAATATTTTGAATGGTATGTTTTATATTTAAAGATTTAATATATTAGGAAAAAAAAACTCGCCAAAGATATTGATCCATATCAATTATGGACCGTTCGTTTTTTTCTCTCATATCACACATGATAGCCATATTTTTCTCCTGATTGTTTTAAAGTCGAAAACGGTTACACAATTGGGAGAGATACGGTTCTTTATTTATAAAAAGAAGAATGTGTATCCGTTTTCGACTTTGAAACAATTATGAGAAAAATACGGCTATCATGTGGAATATGAGAGAAAAAAACGGTCATAATTGATATGGATCAATATCTTCGGAGACATTTTTTTCCTAATATATTAAATCTTTAAATATAAAACATACAATTCAAAATCTTTAATGGTTATTCCTAAAAAAAATCTTTAATGACTAATTTTTTTAGGGAAATCTTTAATGATTATACCTAAAAAAATCTCTCTTTTTAATATCTCTCCATTTTATTTGTTCCCAAAATCTCTTTTTTTTTACAAACTTTCAAGTTTATTGAAACCTCTTATCATATTCTTCCCACGATTCGTTCATTCATGAATGATTAATATTGCTATGCATACCCAGATATTATTTTCACCAACAAAAAAAATATTTCATCATGCCCTGATGAAAAGTATTTCAATGTAGAGTTTGAGTACAGAGACATGTATGTTTTGAGTGAGAGAAAAATTGAAACTTTTTCTGACACAAAGCGTTACAATTTTTTAAATGTCTCTAAGGATCAAATAATGCAAGAAAGTACCATTTTATCATAGCTTTCTCAAATGGATGTTCCAGAAGATGCTTTTAGGTATGTAGTGGCAGATATTTTCAAGTGTGCTCGGGATATGGTTAATGGTGCCTATAAGAATCAAAGGGTTCTTTCTATTCAAGTCGTTCTTAGCGTTACTAAGGCCAGTGAAGATGAAACTGATGATGAAGGCGATGTCAATGATGAAGAAGAGGATGGTGATGAAGAATATAATGGGTTGATTCCGGCGGCTACCTCATGTATCGATAAACTAGATTTTCATTACCCATATAACAGAAAACGGGTGCTAAACAAAGCATGAAACATGAAACCTTTTCCAACCTCAAATCTGTTTTATGAGGTATTGTCCGCTTTGAGCAAAGTTGAATATGAAACACAACCATTGCCTTGACTATGAGATACAAGTTCCAAAGAACCTAATGTTGTTGATGTCAATGCTACAACATGATAACTATCTCCTTTGTTTTGAGGTGGATGATGTACATGCATTGTATAGCTTCTAGAGACAGAACAATAAGGGGTGTTGCAATGACAATATCCCTTTTGCTTGGAACTCACACAACCCATAATCACAAATGTGAAAATGATCAACACACAAAGTAAATCTTAAAATCAAAAACCAACTTTGAGAATTTGATTTATGAAATCAAAAACACCCCACAAATAAAAAGAATTACCAGAAATTCTTGTCCACTCAAAGTGCTTTCAAGATCAAACAAAAACAACATGTATAATGAAAATAGTACAAAATCTCAATGACCCAAAAACGACAAAGGAATGTTTATGTAGAAGTACCTCTCAAAAGAAAAAAAAGTACCTCAAAAGATTTTCATTTGTTCCAAATAATGAAGTATAAGGGTTAAAATGAGTGGAGAGAGAAACACAAAATAGAGAAATTGAAAGGAATGGAAGATTGAATTATCAAAGCCAAATAGAACGGAAGATCAATCACTTATTCATCATCATTCAATTCCAACCACAATTTTTCTTTCTTTCTAGCTCAAGAGATTGGTAGAGAAAGAAAATAATGATGAATAACACACACACACGCTATGAAAAAAAATGGTTGAATAATATGGTATGAGCAATAAAAGTATAAAAGGAATGAAATTTGGGTTTGATGAGATGAGTTAGAGAAAATGGTTGAATAATATTTTAAAAACGAAACTTCAATGGAAACTCTCTCGGTTACTTCCACCCACGTTGTTATGTTACGTTGTTGTTGATATATTATGTTACATTTTCAGTTTTATTTTTTATTTTAATGTTTGGAAGAAACATATTCTTTATTCTTATGTTATTTCTCTATAGATAAACGGTTGGTTAGATGAGTTAAATTAAGTTCACTAACATAAAGTTAAAAAGTTATAATGTTGTTTTTCGAGTTCACCATCAAAGATATTATCGGATTGAGTCTGCTTCACGTCCTAATAAAATTCGTATCACCACCAAATGGAATACCGGGTTGAGTCACGACCAGGTCACTTTCTTTAAGACGTTTTACGACACTACTCGATTTTGTGCAAGGTAGACTAACAACTGTGCGCTTCTAGGATAAAACAGCACAGTTCACATGTTCGATTAAGTACTGCACCGTAAATAATCGTTTGAGAAATAACACCCTCAAATATGGTATTAAGACCACTCTTTAATACTGAAATCAATATGGTATTGTGACCACTCTACTATTGAGACCACTCAAATATGGTGTTACCACCATTTTAATTTTTAACTTCTCCAAATATCAATATGGTACTTCAACCACTCAAATATGGTGATACGACCATTCTAAGATCTAACTTCTCCATGAATAGAAGAAGAATATATATGTTTAAGATCATTTTTATTGTACCGAAAAAGACTATGATCTTAAAATATTAGTTATTTTAAAGAGACATAAACAATTGAAGGGACTATGCTCTTGAGACCATTCTTATTTTTGAAAGAACAATAAACCGAATAGGCACTATGGTCTTAAGAACACTCTTAATTCCAAAGGGACAGAAGGAGTAGAAAAAAGGAGAATGACTTGTTGACACAAGTCGAAGGAGGGAGAAGAGAGGAAAAACACAGGAATCATCAATTGTGAATTTCGGTGTGTCCAATGCACTGTGTGTGCTCTCTATTTATATAGGGAAAGTTAATAACTAATAAGTGAGAAACTTTGGGAGCAAGTAATTCTCATATTAGATCTAGTACAAAAATATCTCAAATTGAGTATTAAAATATATCATATTAAGTACAAGAATATATTATTCGGTACATAAATATATTATTAAGTATCAAAATATATTTCAGATCATGCACTCAAATATATTAGACTGCCTACCAAAATATTTCCTATTGTGTTCCAAAATATTCTAGATTGCGTTTGAAAATATTTTAGCAAAAGTTGGGGACTAAGAAATCACTTTCTAATAATGATTAAATTAACTATTTAATTTATCATTTCCAAATAATAAAATTTATATCAATATATATTTTTCTCTAGTACTTACTTCGCTCACATAATTACGTACCCCTATTAGAGGTACACCTCCAATATATAAACACTACTAATGTGTGATCCATCTAGCGTAGGACTTTCACTTTTTTCAATTCACACTACATTAGTTCCACCCATTGTGAGAATTTGTGTTTAGTTAATTACTCAATTACTGCTTTATAAACTAGTTTACCTTCAAATCTTTTTTTAAGTGCATATAAGCAATTTTATCCAAATTATTAATGTCATAATAAATTTATAAATCACTCAAACAAACTTCTAAACCCAAC
>Ga0228710_1000148_pt1 | contig 65373 bp, 31 predicted proteins | sample MedpolnodulmetaG_FD_177995 | JGI IMG/M metagenome (GOLD analysis project Ga0228710, IMG submission 177995) | Root nodule microbial communities from Medicago polymorpha collected in Santa Monica, California, United States - pink nodules | ecosystem: Host-associated > Plants > Roots > Nodule...
ACTTTTGTGAATATTAATATTAATACACATTAGAAATGGATCCCACGTTTATCTAATAGGAAAATGAGTATTATAGAAAGTGCAAGAAAGAGAATGTTCTTAACATTTTTTTTTATAAAAATCCTAGCATTTCTCCTTAGTAGTAGTATAAATTTATCTTGCAATATGACAAATTAGAGTTAAACAAGGACATTTTAAGATCATTTTAATCGGTATGATGTATTATATCGGCTGTTCTTACCGTCGATATGACCCGTGCGGAGCACGGGTCGATGGTCTAGTTAGTATAAAAAAATTGTACGTTGGTGGATATGAAAGCCACGATTCTTCCAAAATATAACATCACTTCTGATTATTTTACTCCTATATCTCTCTCTAACATCACTTCCAAAATATAAAAAAAGCCACGATTCTTCAATTATTTTGATTCAGTCCATAATACACACACATACATACTCTCTCACTAGAAATTTTCTGAGTACAGTTTCTCTCCTCCAAATACATCAGTTTCTGAGCTACATCTACTATGTTTGTTCAAATTTGAACTGTTTTGTCACTCCTGGTATGATTCATATCAGAGAAAGACGTGTTGAATCCTAGAGGATTTCCGTTTACGAGGCAGATAAATTGATTTGGTTATTATTTTGCAGGTCTCTTTCGAGTTGATATTAGAGATGCTGAGTTATGTCGATGGAATATTCTATAACAATCTTAAGAGTTGTTATGTCGTGCTATATTCTATGCAATTTCTCTATTGTTTATTTACATTTACACTTAATTTTTATTTATGTGTTAATTATTATTTTGACATAATTTTATGCCTATGGCTATGTATACTACATGTGTTTCAATGTAATATGTGTTTCTTCTTTGTTTCAATAGATTTTGAAGAGTGTTCCCTTTGAACCTTCAAGAACCTTAAATTGATTCTACTATGTTATTGAATGGCTCGAAAACAATTTTTTTTTGCTTATATGTGTATAATGACTAACTATTAGTGTGCTAATTCAAATTTAAGATAACATCATAGATTATACTGTCTGATGGTGTTAATTAGTATAATTTTTTTGTTCTAACATTGTACGTTGGTGGATATGAAAGGAACATTTTATAATCAATTAAAAGTAAACTTAGAACCAACTGAACAAACAACTAACTTATTATCTGTTTCTCTTAAATATTTCTTGTGTTTGAAGTTCATGTGATGATTTGTTTCAACAATAGTTTGTTTTACTATATGTAAATAGCTTTGATGTGTCTTACTTGATAGATATATAGGGAGTAAGGGACTGTATCCTACGTCCTTTGACATGTTGGTGGCATAAATCCTTGGAGAAGTTCTTCCACGAGTTGTAAATGTTGACGAAGGTAACTAATGTCTTTTATTTATTAGGAAATGGAATCAACATGTCCACCACATTATTCATAATAAAATAGAAGAGAAAAGAGTCAGAGAAATCACGTCAGGTCACCAATCCATCTGTCATTGTAATGATTGATGAGTCATTGTCTGTTCCAACTCTTCCATCCTCAACAACGGAAGAACTAACTATCGAAATCACGTAAGGTCTGGCTCTGGTGACGTTCAAAGTCCACCACATGTCCAAGTGCTAGTTGTTTCACCTATTTTACGTATAGTCGGATCGGGTGACAGTCACCGCTTGTCCGTTCATCGCATACTGATTGTTTATATATCCATTTATCGTAGAGTTCAGTGAAGATTACTGAGGCTTTGTTGCGTTGAAGGAATTATTTTTACCTTTAATTTTATTTCTAGTGTCGTTTTTCTGCGATTTGTTTCTCAGTATAACGTTTTAGGATATGATTTTATTACTTTTTCCTTCCTTTTAAGTTGTCTGCATTTTTCCATACTCCATCAATGTCCAAGGCCGAATGGATGGAGAAGTTAAACTTCTTTCTTATAGGCACGATGATACAACTAGGAAAAGTTTTAATAGTATTCCCTCTCTTTTCAAAAAACAAAGACAAAATTGGCTTTTTGAAAGATGCTTCATCCTTTATGTTCTTGGTCCGTTACTTTATCTCCGGTAGCCTAAAAAAGCGCATATCTTTACAAATTGAGGAGAGCAACTACCGAAGGTTTCACATGCTATCTTGGTTGGTGGAATTTGATTGTTCTATTATCTTCTCTCTTAATTAGCTTCGACCGTTTATTAGCATTCCAGTATGTAAAAAGTTTTTTATGTTTTTATATACTAGAATGCTAATAAACAGCCTAAACTAATGAAGATAATAAAACATAGTGGAGAAGAGGCCTAAATCAAAGGCAAATGTCACCACCCAAGATATCATGAGAACCTTAGCGTAGTTGCTCTCCTGGATTTGTAAAGTAAGGCAATTTTTAAGGCGGCCGAAGATGAGGTAACTTACCAAGAATAGGAATGATGAAACATCTCTTAGGAAGTCAATTCTTTCTTTGTTTTTGAAGAAAGGGAAATATTAGGAAAATTTCAAGCATTATTATCTTGCCTTTAAAAAAGAGGGTTAACTTATCTATCAATTCCGCATTTGACATTGTTGGAGTTAGAAAAGATATTGACAAACTGTGCGGCCACATGGAGTTGTCTTTGAAATAGGGGTTGTTGATCATGGATAATGGTGCACGTTGGATTGAAGATGGAAGTAAGGTGTGTGGATTCCCTAAACCATGCTATCTATATCTTAGTATCTTCAATGGCAGTATGTTCAAATTTTAGCATTGGATTTCTGGGAATCAAGATGTTAGTTAACCTTGTGAAATTTTTTATATTTTCAACTTCATTATTCATACACATTTTTAATGTAAATAAATTTCAAACTACTTCTTTTCAATGTATTGGGATGAGAATGCATGTCTACTTATAAAGCCAAGGCGAAGGAGACTTGAGGAGTTGTTCGACGTGGCAGCCTTTCTTTTAGTTTCGTTTACTCTTATTTCTTAATAATTTGAAATACGTGACTTGTACTCCTTTGGATACTTTATGTAATAAGTACTCGGTTTATTTTCAAAATTGTTGATATTCTCAAAAACATTGAATGATTTGTGATAATTTTATTTCATAATAACAAGTTATTGTTTTTTATTTTTAAAATTATGAAGGTTGTGTTGTTACTTGTTGTGTCAGGTGATTGTATGTGTGGGTCAAGAGAGAGGATTTATAATATGTGTGGGCTATATAATCAAAATGTCATATTTTTACTATATTATACTTGCTAAAAAAAAGAAATTAAGAACTTAGTGCAGGCACAAGCCTACATAGGCTGAAGCCTGCATCCGACCTGTGTGGATATATCTTACTTATATTATCTTTAATGATAGTATGTTCAAATTTTGCCATTGGATGTCTGGGAATCAAGATGTTCATTAACCTTGGGAAAAGTTTTATATTTTCAACTTGCATTGTTCATACACATTTTTAAATTTTAGTGTAAAATTTCAAACTACTTCTTTTCAATGTTTTTGTTTTTCAGTTTATTGGATTTTTAGAGCCATACAGTCAATATGCTTACTCAAAAGGATGTAAGCATTAGATCTTCTAGCCCGATGGTCCTGATGATAGCAGGGTTTTGTTGAAGAGTTTTGATTCTCAATTGGGCCACATATTCCCATCTATGAAGCCAAATTATGTGGTATATTATATTTATGTTTTGAATTTTATCAAAATAAGCTGCATAAGTGAAGCCATCAATATGTTCTCGGATCTATATCGACTTAATTGCATTTTGTTATCTCGTAATAGTTGACTGTTTGTTTATTATAAGCTAGATGTTGGCTTTGTTCTGTCTCTTACTTCATCAATATATTGTTTCAGTAAAGTGGTATCCTTCATTATTGGACATGTTGCAGGTAGAATGCCTTGAAGAAGTTCATCCAAGACGTGAAGTGTGGAAGAAGGTATTGAATGTCCTGTTTATAGATACATACAACAATCAAATCAGTTAGCATGAATAACTAAGATGACTACATAATTGACTATGAATGGTTATTTGTTGAATCATTGTATTTGTGCATCCAAATAGTTTTAATATAAATTCTAGATTTACATAATGTTTCCATAGTATTTAACATAAAGAAAAGGCAGTGGTTAGCTTAATATTATACACTGATGTGTTTCTAAATAGCTATTGATAGGTCGTGTGGACGGACTAATGCTCAAGCAATCTCATAGAATTTCACTAAGAGTTAAGATAGTTCATGATTATTGTTTTGTCCTGCTTTTATCATTGTTCTTAAACTATATATGAGGTTGTTCAAGGCCTTCTTGATTATTGTTACGTCCCGTTACGTGGAGTTGTCTTTGAAATAAGAGCTGCTGATGGATATGGATGGTGGTGTGTTGGACAGAAAAGGGAATTAAGGTGTGTGAATACAAGTTAGCACAAATTTTAGCACTGGATGTAGTATTGGACTTCCATTTGAGTCATCAATCATCATGCTATATAATATCTGGGAATCAAGTTGTTAACCTAGCTAGAAAAAAGTTCTACATTCTCAACTTGCATTGTACAATATCCGTAACAGCGACCGACATCTATCTGAAGCTGAGAGTTTAAGTGAAGATGGAAAGTAAAGGGCAAATGTATATTGTTACTAGACATCTACCCGCATGATGCACAAGTAAGTTTTGTTTTGTCGAATTATTATTGATAATTATTTTCCTAGTTTCAAATATAAGAAAAAATTGGTCCAATAAAGTTATATATTTATTTTCTCCATAACTTCAACCAAATACATCAATTTTTGTTTATATGTAAGATTGGAGTGAGGACTGCATATCAAAGAATTGTTCAGAATATATTGATATGGGTGTTTTTGATAATAATTGGTTAGAAGATATTGGTATGCAAAGGATATATGTTACACTACCAATTTGTTGTTGTAGATTACTCAAAACAAAAATTGAGTAAAAGTAATAAATAAGTGAAATATGCCACTTTAAACTTAATTAGAAGCAATGTGTGCCGCATTCTCAATTAAGAAAATAGGTGACATAGAAAAGATGTGGAATTGTGAAATTAAAGTAGATGAAAAAATAAAATCTGAAATGGTGTAAGATAATTAATGAAATCTTTAGAGATCAAATAGGTTAATATTGTCCTACATATAATTTTTTTTAAAAATTATAAAATTAACATTGCTTGAATATACACTTTTTTTTTTGCATCACTTGTATGACAATATATATTTTAACCCTTTCATATTATCAACATGTAACAATTGCAAATTATTATTAGAACACCATTTCATCCAAACAAAATATGAGAAAACAATATAAACGAAATGTCAAGACATAATAGTATTCTTGTAGAATCAAACAAAAGTATGAATTAAGATTGCATTTCCGATTTTCTATTTGTCTGATCTATTATATTTGTAGCAAGGAAGCTTAATAAATTTATTAAAATAAATTATTTACTAAATTTGCAACAAAAAACAAGCGAGGCTAAATTTGCAAAAAAAAAATAAAAATTATTTACTAAATTTGTTAATAGTATAGCTTGCATGATCTAAAAACACTTCTAACCAACTTGCATGTGTAGCTATGTGTTAAAGTTGCTTTCATTGATCCTCTTGTGGCATATGCACAACCTCTTGTGAATTTATCTGTCGAGTATTTCCTTTTCAAAACATCTTTGCTACATATTGTCTTATGAATAACAATCTCACAGCATAAACGATACAATATAAAGTATCAAGTATTTGAAAACGAAACCAAATATAACCTCATCAACAATATCAAAGAATACTTGCAAAAAAACCAATGTAAACTACTTTACACTTATTTCATGAAATTCATTGACCCAATATTTACTCTATATTGTACATATTATACATGGCATCAACTAAAACCAATAAAATGATAATTAATCCCCCATTTGACATCTTAGAGGACTATAGGTGTCAACCAATTCCATCAGGCTTATTCTAAAACCAAATTTTATATAAATAAGCTGCATAAGTGAATCCATCAAAATGTACCATGATATTATGTCATATAGTCACCAGAGCCAAGTTAATGGCTCTATATCGACTTAATTTTGCCTTTAATTTTGTTTTTAGTGTTGTTTTTATGCCTTTTTTTCTCAGTTTTCCGCATCTTTCATAACTCCATCAATGGCCAAAGCCGAATGGATAGAGATGGTAAAACTCTTTCTTATTGGAATGATCATACTACTAGGAAAATTTCTAGTAGTATTCCCTTTCTTTCCCCCAAAACCAAAGACAATATGTGTTTTTCAAAGATTTTTCATCTTTACTCTTCTAGACCAGTTACTACATCTATTTTCACCTCAAGAAAGGCATTCCTTTACAAATTTAGGAGGGAAATTGCCCTAGGCTCCTCATGCTATGTTAGGTTGTTGCATTTGACTTTAGCTTAGCCTTGTTCTATTGTTTTCTCTCTTCATTGGCTCAGGTTGTTTGATAGATTTCTAGTGTGTAACTTCTTTTTTAGGTTTTTACATACTATAATGCTAGCATACAATCTAAACTAGTGAAGAGAGAAGATAATAGAATACAATGGAGAGGAAGCCTAAGCCAACGACAAATGTAACCACTTACGATGTCATGAGTAACCTAGGGTAGGCTCTTCTCGATTTGTGAAGTAATGCACTTGTTGAGGTGAGAGTTTATGTATAAACTGACAATGAAGAAAAATGATGAAATTTCTTTGATTAACACAAGTTTGTCTTTGTTTATTAAGAGAGGGAGGAATACTGCTAGGAAAAGTTCTGGTAGTAGCATCATGCCCATGAGAAAGAGGCTTAACTTCTCCATCCATCCAGCCATGATCATTGTTGGAGTTAAAAAAGATGTCGACAACATAAAATGAAAAGAAGGTAATTAATTCAGATCCAAAAAACATTAAACTGAGAAACAAAAACACAGAAAAACAAAATTAAAGACAAAAACAAAACCTTCTGGTGCACGACAAATGGAACCTCAATAACCGTCACAAGAACTTTCTCTGCGATAGTTGGATGGACAACCAGCACAGCGATGGAAGAAGGAGTGATGAACCTCACCGAAGCCAATTCTACAACAGATCGGTGAACATCCAACGCTTGGACAGATTGTGGAGTGCTTTGCTAAATAGGAATTGAACCAACCAGTAATAGTCATTAGCAACTAATTTTTAATGGAAATTCTAATTAGTCCTCTTAGGGCATTGTTTAAAGAATCCGAATGTTGTAATTTTGTTAGAAAATTCTGTATTTATTACTTTTATATATGTTTAACTTATATTTTCAAGGCAATATATTTCTTTTTATTGATTCTTTATCCAATGCCATTAGGGAACTTGTTAGCTTGAATGTGTTTATTTACTTACATGCTTGTCTTGTTTCATTTGACTCCGTGTGAAGTGTGAACTAATGCTCAAGTATTCTCAAAGAATATCACTGGGAGAGTTAAGATAGTTCTTGATTATTGTAACGTCCTTAGTTTATCTAGGGATTAAGCAATGAGGGTGTTCAAGGCCTTCTTGGTAATAATGCATACCACCCGGAGAGTTCTTATTGCACTTCGATGATCAACTCTGTTAGCATCGTTTAATTTCCCATGCAATCTAAACGTAAGAAAATAATGACGTTGTTGCAATTTTATGGGGATAATTTTGCCGAGTTTTAGTAGCATTCACTCTTCAAGGAATTTTATTTTTTACTTTTTTTAGCTATATCTTTGAGGAACCTTAGGAACTAGTATCATTTCACATTAAATTAATACTCTAATAATTTTTATAGTTTTTAATTTCACTATGATAAAGTTTTCACCATTGTCACATAATTCATCATCCTAGAGGAGAACCACGAATTGGTTCATGCGAACCGGTTCGCGGTACTTTTGCGAACCGGTTCGCCTAAATTCGTATAACAATTCGCAGAACGTACCTGTGAAACAGAAGAGGAACCGTGAAAAGATGTCGGGATTTCCGCTTTTCCGGTTTCGATTTTCAACATGTAGCTCAAGAAAGATATAAAACAAGCAATTTCAGTGAAGAAGAAGAAGAAAGGAGTGTGTTGATAGAGTGAGACAGAGGCTCGTTATTTGGTAAAGTGAAATTAGGTTTTTTTTTTAAGCTTTTTCTTCTTTTTCTCAGTAATAGGAGTTTTTTTAGTGACTAGTATTACTATTGTATCAAAATCTTAACATAAGTTTTTTTTTTTTATAAAAACAAAACGATATTCATTCATTCAAATTGATAGGGTACATCAGATACAAACATCGCTAAAAACACGTAAAGGGGTGAATCTGCGAACAAACTCACAACACCCAAGTTAATAGCATACAAAGGCAAAATGGCTAAAAATAATATGATAAAACCTAAGTCACCGAAATACCCATGTTTCGGATCTGCAACGTTGACGTCCAAATCATTGCTTGAATTTGTAATTGACTGATGTAGATCTTTCAATAGGAACTGAACAAACACCGCGACAAGACGCGAAATCAAACGCCACACAAGACGACGAACAACACAACGCCGCAATTAGACAACGAAATCACAAAAAACACAAAACGAAAAACTTGATAGATGTGATAACCACTTATTTAGATTGAAAGAAAAGGGAAAAAAGATGTAGAGGGGTGATTCTATGTCAAAAAATTCGAACCTAATTCTTCAAGAGTTGCGTACCGCGTACCCAAACCTGTACCACGTACCGAAGCGAACTACCAACCTGGTGACTATGAGCCATTTTAATCAATATCCATGACAGCGACAGAATAATATAATTGAGTTTGTTATGTTGATTTCTAATTTTTATTATTTTTCATATGTCATTTGTTTCTATAGGCACAACTCTAATTTACTCTCTCTGCTTGTTTTATATTCTTGATTCTTGATGGCTTTTCTTTCACTGTTTCGTCCTGTTGTTTTTAGTACTTTTTCGTTAATGTACTTTATCCGGTATCAACAGTATCAGAAGTTTTATTTTGTGTAGTTTTTACTGATGAATTTGGTTGAAGAAGGAAACCATTTTGTTAAGGAAGAACCATGAGTTTGTTATGTTGATTTCAAATTTAGCATTTCAATCATATTACCTCAGCAATAACATAATCTTTTCTGTTAATTGCTTCTAACAAGAAACCGATTTTCATTTTGTTTTTTTGGTTTTTCATATACGATTTGTTTCTTTACATATATTACTGGTTTCCTCAACAAATGTTTGTGTTGTTCTCTATTTTATTGTATTTTTAAGGAAATGTTGTTCTTTACTATTCTAATGTTTTTATTGGCTCTTCTTTCACCACTCTTATTGTTTTGGGGGCCTTTTGTTTATTTTGCATATTCAATATCTTGCAGGAAAATAAGTTATACGTTATTTAAATGCCAATAGACTTTTTCTACTTATATATAGCTGACTTCATGGCTTGTTTTGGATTATATTCTTAATACTACATGTGAATTGTTACATTGTGTAATTCCAAAGTCATCAATTTGACAAATTTCTTTAAAAATGTGATTTTTCTCAGCAGATTGGTATAATGGGTTATGTGCGTCATATTGTGTTTAAGTGTCAGCAGAATGTGATAAAGTGTTGCATATTGATATAATGCTAATATGCTTCTAGCACAATATTTGAAATAGATACTGATATACCGACCTGTCTTCATCCTAGCAACATTACGGTTACAGAGGAAAGAGAGAGTTTAAGTGAAGATAGAAAGTAAATGGCAAATGTATATTGTTACTAAACATCTACCCGCATGATGTACGGGTAAGTTTTGTTGAATTATTATTGATAATTATTTTCCTAGTCTCAAATATAATCAAAGATTGGTAAAAAATGTTGATATATTTATTTGCTTCATAATTTGAACGAGATAAATAAATTTTTGTTTATATTTAAGACTGGAGTGATTTGCTCGAAATCTGGTTTATGTAGCTTGGGTTGCTTGGGTTTGGTTCGTGTAAGATCTGGTCCTTCGTGTCGGTGGTTATGGATTTCGCGATGTGGGGTTCTTCGGTTAGAGCTTTCCTGCGCTGGCCTCAGATCTTGTTGTTTGTTGTTGTGTTGGGTTCAGGCCCATTTTTGATTTTGGGTGCATACGGTGGTTCTGACCCTCTCCAACCCGGTGTCAATGCATACAGATTGCATCCGCCACTTTGGCGAATTTTGGAATGGTCTTAAATCTGTTTTGATCCTTAATGATTTATTCATACAAATAGGATAGAAATGGCCTTTTGCTTCATTTTAAGTTTTCCCCATCTTTCTTAACTCCATCAATGGCCAATGCCGAATGGATGGTGAATGTAAACTTCCTTCGTATAGGCACGATGTTACTATTAGAATTTTTTTGTTTAGTTTTCCCTTTCTCTCAAAAAACCAAAGACAAAATTATGTTTTAAAAAGATTCATCAGCCTTTATTTTCTTGGCCAATTACTTCATCACCAATGGCCTAAAGAAATATCTCCGTTTACAAATTTAGGAAATCAACTAGCCTAGGTTCGTCATGATTCTTGGATGGTGGCATTTGACTTTAGCTTAGACTTGTTCTATTATCTTCTCTGTTAATTGGCTTCGGTTGTTTGTTAGCATTCTAGTATGTAAAAAGTTTTTATTTATATTTTTACATACTAGAATGCTAATAAACAACCTAAACCGGTGAAGAGAGAAGATAATAGAACAAAGTGAAGAGGAAGCCTAAGTGGAAAATGTCACCACCCAAGAAACCATGAGTAACTTCTTGTAGTTTGTCTCCTAGATTCGTAAAAAAAGATATTCCTTTAGTTCATTGTTGATAAAGTAACTTACCAAGAATAGAAACAATGAAACATCCTTGAAAAACACATTGTTGTTTGTGTTTTCGAGAGAGAGAGGGGGGTCACCGCCAAGGAAGATGTGATGTATATTTTCGGTAGTTACAGCTTTGTCGTTGAGACTGAAGAGTTGGAACCAAACCTGCATAAGCAACCACTGTTGCGAGAGAAGTCGATTGGTGACTGTGGTCGGAATAGATGACGACGGAGGATGATGACAGATCGGTATGTGCATCGCACAAACCACTTGTAACATTCACATCACAAAACATGGTTGTGATGTAAAAATTACGGTTGAGAATTCAATTATGGATTACTGAATTCCTTTGTAATCTTTTTTATCTTCGTATTACCGTTGATTTTAAATATTCCAGCTATGAAAGAATTTTGGTAACAACATTCTGTACCTTTTTTTGGCTTCGGAGCATGTTCCTTTTTTGCCGGAGGACCTCATGGAAGACCTCAAAAGGATACAAATCAACATCAATACCTTTCGCAATCAAATAGGAATTTTTTATCTTACATACATGCGCTCTTCCGCAATCAAATACGAATGAAAAACAAGATTTGTATGTTGTATTCATTCCAAAAACCGCCCCCTTCCCTCGTCTCCTATTCATTCACCGCGACCACTTCTTTCACCAGATCGCACCAGCATGTCTCATCAAAACTTCCATTGTCTCTGTCTTTCACCGTTTGTACGACCACCACCTCATATCAAAAATAAAAATGGAAACTCACATTTTGTTTGTAAAACTATTATTCATTGCCTACGTTAAATTCTCTCACAAAACAGTGAAAAGTCATCCCTTTGTATCTCAAACGTTGAACCTTACATTCTCGTTTGGCTTCAGCTCTTCTCTACTTGTAACCTCTTTCTTTTCTTCTCACTAAACCAGAAAACAATCAAAAGACGCAATGTTGTTTTTGTTCAATAATCTCGGGCCTGATTTTTCTTCTTTTTCTGTTGAATTTGTACACAGTTTTTATCTTTGTGGAGTTGTTCTGTTCTGTAGACCTTGTGTTGATTCAATGCGTCACTACTCACTAGTTTCAATTTGGTTTAAGTTGTGGGTAGTAACCTTGTTATACCATAGCCATGTTAATGAATGTCTTTCTTTTCATTATTGCATTTGTTTGTTATTCCGAACGCTTTGAATGAGTGAGTTAAAAATAATAGTCAATTTCTTAGTATTTTTACAAATAAATAGGAGTGATAATAAATTCTTTATATAATAGACTTTTTTTTTTAGGGATAGACTTTCTTTTGTCTCAAAAAAAAGTGACAAACTTTCTTTTTTTGTGATGGTTGGGGTTTGAACCTCAAACCTTGTATATATTATGCATTGTTCCTACTAACTAAGTTAAGCTCACGAAGACAAACTTCCATTAATAAATAGACATTAGTCCCGGGGGTGAAACTGCCTACTCATAAAATAATTAAGGGAGGTTAGTGTCATGTTTAAACTTAGAGGAGGTGCGACTGTCTTTTAATGAAACCTCAAGGGAGGTACATGTATTTTTCACAAAAGAAAAACAAAGAATTAGTTTACCAAAGATAAAAATAAAATCATAGCTACATTATCTGAATGTGAGATTTTTTGTGGTTGAAAGCTTGAATCTATTCTACAATGATTTCTGCTTCAATTCCTTCACCGTCTTGATCCACATTCTCTAATTTCAACGAAGAAGGGTACCTTATGATTTGATGCTTCGAACTTGAAGGAACTATGGTATATTCAAGTGGGTAACATATGAGTCAATGAATTTTACGCATCATGAAGCTTTAATCCTTTTGTGTAACTAAATTTTTTTGTTGATTCAATTGATATTATGTTCAATTTGTTTTTTTTTTAAATGCTAACTTGTGCTCTTAGAGCACATGTTAACAATTCCATTAATAGAAATTATGTATTGAAAATTGTGTTAATTTATTACTCAAAATATTAAATAATAATTTTTTTCAATAAATTCTTACCATTAATGGAATGACATTAATGTTTAACATGTGTCATAAGGGCACAAGTTAGCATGACCCTTATTTTTTTTAAGTCACATTAAGAAGCCAAGCGATTCTAATTCAAGGGCATTCCAAATTGGGATGACAATGTAGATATATGTGCAAAAGTATAGCAAGTAAAAAAAATTGGAGCAGAACAAGCATTGGACACATGATATCACGAGCAAAGAAGTAAATATGGAGGAAGATGGTTCCAATGTACATTGGCAGGGTAGTATATCTACGACAAAAGTGGTCGAGCCATCGAAACGTAGAGTACCTTTCCGTATTTGTGAGCATTTGGATCTATTTGCCACTTCTCAAATTATCACGTCACCATTTTTTAATAATGCTTAAAACATAAAACAAAATGGTACTGACTAACCCTAACTTACTCCTCAAGTCAAAGAATATGTCATCAACGTCATTTCTTTGCTGCCACATTGCCTCACCAGTCGTCGTTGTGGTGGAAGCTCTTTTGTTGCGGTGGATCAGTGTATTTTTACTTCTAATAATCAATTATTTCTCTATCTTTTTAATAGATTTTCCCCTCATTGTTTCACATATTATGTGAAACATGAGCAAATAAAAGCCTTTCAATCACTTAGAAATAAACAATAAGTGATGTGATATGTTTAAATACTTGTCTTATTTGTAATGCTCAAAGAAGATGAGAAAATCACAAATGTTTATGATATTTCTGTAGTTGTTATAATTTCCAATATTTTTTTTCCTAATAAATAGGTCTCACATGATCCACAGGTAGCCAACCAAGTGATGTGGGTAATACGAGTTCATCTGTGATAGATGAAATGAATTATGTGAACCAACATAATTCCATCCTCCAGAGGATTGTTGAAGCTATAAGCCAATTGGAAATGAAAAGACAAGAAAACCGTGAGAATGAGCTGAATCTCCTTATGATGGGGTGCATGCACAACAAAAATATGCTACCCAACTTGAAGACTACTAAAGATTCGACTGACTTTGCTGAGGTGGTTGATAAGAAACTGAAGGAGATTGATACTAAGATTGCTGAACTCGGTCGATCAAATGCTATTTGAAACTATCTAGTGGTTTTAATGCTATCTAAATTGTAAGATGCATTTGAATAAAACTCATGGATCTGAATAAAACCCATAATAAACTTTTCTTCTATAACTCTTCTATCGAAAGTCACTGCTAAAATTTGACGATTTGAAGCAGCAGATATTATACATACCATTAGAATCTTTATCAAAATATAAACCTACTACTAATTCTAATTTTACGAGAATCAAGTACTTCATTTGTCTTAGACTTCTCTCTTTTCTCATTCAACCTCAAGTCGTTTTCCGCTAAATCCACCGCCCAATCTGCCCTTCAATCCAAACGCCTTAGACCTGATGTACCCCTTAGTCTTGTTGGTGTGGTTTACCTTAGTCGTCAAGGGTTCTTTGACCTCTCACACGTTTTTTCACGATGTGAGGTGATTCCATTAACGGGTGTGTTTTGCGTTTGGGATTTGTTCATACGTGTTTCTTTGAGTTGTCAATGTGTGTTTCGATGGTTGTTGATGTTTTCACAGAGGTTGAGCGTCTTCATCCACATTCTGGTGAAATTTGTTTATGGATCTATTATTATTAACGTGACAGGGTCTGCTTTTGCGCTTGTGTTTTCACAGATATGTGATCTTATCCGGTGGCCATGGGTTTAAGTGTTGTTTGAAGTTCTTTGATTCAAACCCATTGAAAAATGGGTCGTGTTGGGTGGTTTTTCAAAAGTTGTCACTACCTTCGTCTTAAAGGTGGCGGCGGTTTTGGTTGTTTCATGTGAAAACAATTTTGTTTGGCGTTCCTAATCTATAATTCTCTAATGTTCTAGATCTTTAAAAATCTGCAGATCTCACGACTGAAGGTAGGCTCCAATACACCAACATCGCTTTATTATCCATCTCAGACCCTGTGACTTATTAGTACTATTATGCTCAAAAGGGCTTTTATGCTTATTGTTGTTTAGGAAGTCATTGGTATGTGGATTCGGTTCTGAAAATTGTTGTTCACACTTCAATGTTTGCTAAGAAACACATGTATTTTACGAAAATAACCCCATCAGTAGTTAACTGCCGATGAACTAAACCGGCGATAGTTAACTACCGATGTGGTTATTTTCCATTAGCATTTAACTGCCGCGGAGCTTCAAACTTGAAATTTTTCTGTGAATAATGTTTCTGGTTAGTCATAATCATGTTTATGGTTCCATCATGATGCATAATAACCAAAATCAAAATTCAGTGCTGTCAGAATCGTAAAAGTAATTCCAGGAAAAAAGTATGCAGCAAACCAGGAAACCGACCTCCACCCTTCTGAAGTTCCCTCAATGGTCCTCAAGAGATATACACTTACATATCCGGAATAAATCCCCAAGAAAAGATATAAAAATATCATCTCTGTTAGTATCATTCCTCGGGAAGCTGGTGAGATAAAACCCATGGCTGCGAAAACAATAGTAACAGCAGCCATTCCGAGAATCTGAACCTAGTCTCCAACCATCACACGGAGGAGCTTTGAGCAAACAAGTTCCCTAAATACATCACCCAGAACAAGCTTCCACCCAAAAAAGCTTCTTATTCATCTTAGCATGTGTCTCTGTCACCATGAGTGAATTTAGAGTCGAGAACCAATGTACTCGGGAACTCTCCATCTTTAAATAAGCATCCCAATTGGCCTGAGAGGAATCCCTCCGATTCTGATGGATGAAAATGTTCAATTCAATATGGGAGTTTGTCACCTTTTCACTATACATGATTTTCTACTCACCTTATCGGTATTGCAAAGAAGTGTTAGCATAGGAAAGCAGTAGTGAAAGAATGGCTAGTGCAAGTGTAATGCATGTAGGTTTTGATTCAATCCAACGCTAATTTTGATGAACTTACTCTTAGTTTGTTTTGCTTAGTTTATTTAGAATAATAAATAGCTGCTTGAAGAAGCTTCCTTTGTTTTTTTGCAAAACAGATAGTTCTTGAGGAACAATGGGTAGTACAAAGAGAGGACACAGTACAGCACAGTCTAAACAATTTTAATTTGCATAATTTTACAACATCGGTGAAAAATGTAAAACATGTGATTTACAATCCACCTAATAGGAAGCTAAGACTGTTGTGACTCATCATACAAGTACATGATATACACCGAAAAAAGAATACAAGCTATCTTATCTTATTGAAAAAGCTACCAAATTGGGTGGTCAACTGATAAATTAGAGCCATTCCTTTGGGTTAATGCATGCATCTAAGAGTTTCCATTCTTCGCTTCCTACTTCTGGTTTCTGCACACAAAATGATATCAGCATTTCAGCAGCAATTTTATAACTGGAATATCAGGTTCATCTAACATTCAACTTGTTTACATTTTAGCAAAATATAAAGATTATAAAATCATACATGATCATATTCCCACCGAGCAGTCAGTGGGAGAGAAACAAGAATACTCTCTATTCTACCTCCAGTTTTTAGTCCAAATGTTGTACCCCTATCATATACCTGTAGCCAAAAAACAGTGGCAACATAAATTTAAACCTGATCTGAAAAGGAGTAGAGCACAAAATTTGGTCTAGAAGTTAGCTTAGAAAGTGTACCAAATTAAATTCAACATATCGTCCCCTTCGCAATTGTTGCCATGCTTTCTGATGATCTGTGAAGGGCAAATCCTTCCTTTTCTCTATGATAGGTATATAAGCGGGAATAACAGAGTTTGCACATTCTGCAAGCAATCATAGTTTAGGCAAGCATGAAAATGAAAGAACTAAATGTCTTTCGGCTGAGAAGTGAGAACCAACAAATTATAGATTCAAGCAATTACCAGTAGCGAAGGAAAGAAGCATCTCCTGATCATAGTCATTTAGATCATCAAAAAATATTCCTCCAAGTCCTCTCCTTTCATCCCGGTGCTGAATTTAAAACGAAAAGGAAAACAAGGAAATACAATCAGCAACAATCATATACCACATGCTCAATTTAATTACAAAAAAATAATAATACAGTAATCCACTTTAATCCCTCAAACATGTCACGCGGCAACCATTATCCAACTAAGTAGACACTGAACTGACTTAACTGGTATACTCTAAAATGGGATTTCTGTTGATGACAACTCAAAAAACTAGAGAATAAAACCATTTAGACAGATATAATAATCTCAATTTTATTGTTTATAAGCCCAATATTATCAATGAGGTTCCTCCTCATGTGCCTTCATCTAGAAGTTAACTGAACCTTGCAGTTAAATGCATACAAAAAATCGTAATATCAGCAGACACTATTAACATGTTTCTGTGTTTCTGACTTTTTGTCACTCACTCTCATAAACTAGCCTAAGTCTCCTGAATGAATCATATTATCAGCTGCATATACTTCATGCGATGATAGCTCGATTCACTATTGCCAAATCATCACAGGTGTTATTCCCTATCCTATCATTCATCCTAACATACAAACATCCGTGCTACCCATCTACAAACACTGGTTTCATGTAAAAAATTTATCAAAGCTAAAGATAACATTAACATATAAACAAGAAAATTAAAATTTACTCTTTTGTTGAAGGTTGATGAGCTGAACCCTGAATGCTCATTCATTGCTTTTTATTGCCTAGCTTCAGCTTTATCAAACACATCTAAAGACTAAAGAAATACTGCACTAGAAATCTCCATAACATGAAAATGGATGAAACTATACCTTGATATAAAAGTAATCATCACACCATTTCTTGAATCGGGGGTAAAAGGTAGGATCAAACTTGTCACAAGCCTGTTTTTGAACCTACAAAAAAAGCATTATATAAACTCAGTATATCAATTGCTCTTGTAGCCCTTAAACAAAAAAATATCGGATGATCACAGCAATATTTTAAAGATAAAGTGTTTAAACTGAAAATCATATGCCAAAATTTCTCAAGTGTCCGACATTGACTCTTTTATCATACCAATTTGGGGATTCTATTCTTTTTGGGAAGGGTTGGGGACGTAAAAGGTAATCATGAACTACCAGCAATAATTTCAAAAGAAATATAAGAAAACATCAAATGCATATGTTTTGTTTCCATTTCAGGGTTTAATCCAGATAGCACAGAGAAAAACATTAGAAATGAATTGAATTGTAGAATTCTCAAGCATTTGCAGAAACATTTTATAGACAACCAGATCCCTATGCCTAAAATTTCAGCACTACACATATCAAAGGAACCAAGCTAGACATATTTAATTCAAGAAAACCCATCTGAAACTGCAAAAACCAGATTAAAACTACTCACCTAAGATGTCAGAGTAAGGTGACATTTTAAAACAAAGGCAACTATTTGTTTTTAAAAAGTTACCAAAGAATTTGACTCTTAACCACAAGATTTGAAAAACCGATATTGTGTGCACTTACTGAATGGAAGTGCTTGACATCCTCCTCAAAAATGTAAGCAGGGGTTAAGTCAGTTCCCCCACCGAACCACCATTGTCTAGGTGCTCCAGGAGCATCTGCAAAATGAAATAGCATGATTGTCAATAGAAGCAAACTCAAGAGGCCTGTTATCCAATGTCAGTATAATGATATGTACTAGACAATACTGTTACAAAGCATACTAGTTGATTCAGCTGTACTCATGATAGTTAAGGGCAGTTAACAATGTAATTTCACCCATACAATTTTTTTTTTTTAAAAAGCAAACACTAATATAAAACGCAAAACATATAGTATAAGGCATACTTTGGTTATGAAAAAGAGATTACAATGTTCAGCAAAACTGCAAAAATACAGACCCCCACCAAAAAAACCAACCCAAAAGAATAAGTCTAAGAGATGAAGCTAAACAAAATTAAGCCAAACACCAGAACCACAATAACAAATCCAAAACAGGCTAAAAAACAAACAGTCGCATCAGGCCACATGACTGAAATTGAATAGATAAAGAGACAAGGGGCATATATACTACAGGAGCCACTAATGTTGACAAAGGCAAAAAGCCGCCAAAAACACATTGCTAAATCCTGGAAGAGCAGCAAACATAGATAATTTATTATGAAACTTGTATATAATAATATAGCTCTTGATTAAGTATAATGACTAATGAGAATTCAATTCAGAATTGTTTTTCCCAAAATCATTACAATAAGAAAAGAAGTAGCTTTGAAATGAACACGGTACAATGCTTACATAAAAGAAAGAAAAAGCAGAACACATACCTTTGGGAGCATCGGTTTCAAAATAGCGATAATTGAAATGCAAGGTTGGGGCAAATGGGTTTTTGGGATGTAAAACCTGAAATATAGAACGAAAGACATTAAGCGGTCAACACAAATTATTCATTAAATGTTTGGATTCAATTTTGGGAGAAACAAAATTAGATTCGCAGAGTGTTTGACGAAATCACAGTGCGCCACCATGATTTTGGCAAAAAAAAAAAACTCTTTAGAGCTTCACCAAAATCATGGTAAATACCACTACAATTTTGTCATATTCACAGTCTATTCAAAGATGAACACATACTTGATTTTGACACTGTTGGCTATTTTCAAGTAAAATTGTTTTTGCCTCTAAAAGTGATTCTAACTAGAAGCTGAAATTTTGAGTTTCATTATCAGCCCAAAGTTATCGTTGAACTCACTTTTACGTAAATGAATACAAACATAAATCACTTAAGAACCAACTAAATTCTAACCAAAACCAACTTTACAAAATTAATTTTCATCTTTCTCGGGAAAAAAAAAATCAATTTTCATCAGTGCATAAACAAGCGAACACTTGTATCTATCTTTCAACCTGTCAATATAATCGAAAAAAAAGACACAATTCCACACCTATATTTCTGACATTTTTTTTATCTGCATCAGTGCAATCATGCAAGAGATCTTTACTAGTGGTAAGAGAACAAAATGTGACGAGGCAGACTGTTAACACCATGGAACACATGCAGCTGTTAGTGCGAGTTCAATTTCAGATTCAATCTAGATTCTAGAAGAATCCATATGTTGGAAAACCAGACATGATATCAAACAGAATTCAAGAATGATAACAACGCTGCAAGTATGTTGGGAAAACTGACTTGAGGACATGGTGTAAGTGATCATACTCATTTTTATGGCATCCATCAATTTTTAGATATAAAGTAACTTCTAAATTTCTAATACTTTTACTCAGATATATGTGCATACTTGTATTTTCAAGATCCTTTATACAAATCAGACTAATTTATTTTGATAATTTGGAAATCTGGTATGGTCTAAGGCAGGTAACAATGACGATTGCAATGATAGCTTACTGACAAAAGATGAACTAGAAGCAATCATCAAAAAAGAGAGCAATGGCATTCGCATACTCACATCAGGTATCCACATACACAGCCAAAACTTTTTCATCGTTTTCTAAATCTGAGATTTTAGTCCCCCTATTTACAAGTTTTGTGATTTTTTTCCCACAAAATCAATTTTCATCCACGCACAACCAAGCAAACACTTGTATATCTAACTATGTATCGATCAATTTTACCGAACAAAAAACTATGTGTCTATCAATCTATTCTAAAAAAGTCTTTGACAGAATGTCACACCTATGTTGCTGATATATTCTCTCTACATCCATACAAGATTAAACAGGATCCTTGCTAGTAATTACAAAGGTTGTATATGATTTTAGTCACTGCAATTTTATAGCAATTTTAGTTTTTAATCCCCGTAAGTTTTTTGTTTGGATCGAGTCTGTGCAAATTCAAAGATCGTTGTTTATTGAGCCACGTATGATATTAGAGACTAAAAGCAATAATTTTTGAATTCGCACAGATTGAACCCAGAGAAAAGTAAAAACTTAAAGGGACTAAAGGCCCGATCGGATTGGCTTATTTTTGAGCTTATGAAATACAAGTTACAGCTTATGCAAACAAATAAGCATTTGTGTATAATTCATAAGCTTGGTTAAAAAATAGCTTATAAAGATACAATTTTAGTTAGTGAAAACTTATAAATTAACATAAAAGCCTATTTATTAACGTAAACTATTTTTCATAAACTCAAACATAAGTTAATCCAAACGGATCCTAAAACAAAAAACAGTATAATTGCAGAAACTAAAATCATATTTAAACCAATTATAGTTGATAATTAAACTGATTGAAAATGGTGAAACTTACAGAGCTAATTCCGGCAGCGAAAAACGGAACAGGCCCCGGCTTCTGATCACTGGAACCGGCAGCAGCACCCTTAGCAGCACGATAAGCATCAGGTGGCATTTGACCATAAACAACAGAAACATTAACACCAGCTTTTTCCCAAACAGCACCATCTTGAAGAACTCTACTAATCCCACCACCACCACCAGGTCTTGACCAAACATCTTCTTTAAATTTACCACCACCATCAGCTTCTTCAATTGCATTACAAACTTTATCTTGTGCTTCTCTTATCATCTTCTCAAATCGAGATCGAACAGAAGAAGCGGTGGTGGCACCGTCGTTGTCGACGCCGCGGAGAAATGTATCGGGGCGTTCTGATTCAGGTGTTTCTTTTTCAATGGAAACGGTTGCTTTTGTTATAACTCGGTGAGAAGATGTGGTTTTACGAGTCTGTGTAGTGAGTGATTTTGGGGGTGTATGAGAAATATGTGAGATTCGAGTTGAATTTGAAGATGTGAATGTGAAGGGAGTGATGGAGTAAGAAGGAGCTGAGATAGAAATTGTACACGGCATTGTAACGAGAAATGGTATTCGATTACACTGTCACAGAGAAGAGAAGAGAAGAGAAAGATTGCGAGTTGCAGTAGTAACGATAACTCGATGATAAGATGTTCCAAAAATAAATAAAACTAAATCTTTGTTTGGTGATAAAATTACTATTTTAATAATATTTTAGTTAATTTATATTTGCGCCAAAAAGTTCTACCGTATGTATATGAATATGAATGAATTGTCTTGTCCATTATTTTTTAATGGATCAACAAATTAGTTTTTCACGCAATATAATTTATGTATAAAAGTGTTTTTCCCTTAATTAATTTAACACACTGTATCTGTTGTTTTGTAGCAGCGGCAGCCAAATGTGAACTGAGCTTTCGGTGTAACGCCCACAGAAATATGTTTGGTTTGGAACAAACAAAGGTTGAAAACTGTGAACCAGGTAGTAAATCAAATCCAATCAACCCGGTCAAAAGTTGTTTTGGAACAACTATGTCTCCTCGCTTCATGCAGAATACAAAAGTTTAAATACCACACGCTAGAAAAAAATCATAAATTATTATTTATTGCATACATCTGAATGAAATCTCGATCAAGTTTTATTTAGAGTTATCAAACCACAATTTCATTATTTTATTTATGGAAAATGTTAACGAGTGTCTCTAGTGCACTCTATAAACATTTTAAATAGTATGAAAAACTGTGCATTTAATGTATTAAAAATCATAATAGTTGACTTTTTAAAAAAATAACTGCAAAATTATGAATTCAACAAGGTAATGGGTGATCAGATATTGTCCTCAAATTTATCAGACTTTTGAATTAACTAATAATATTCTTTTATAAGCACTAAATAAATACTACTGATTTTATTAGTAATCTTTAATTTAGTTTTGGTAATATAAAATTTTATTTGTAAATTATTGAATAGTGCGAATGTATCTATAAGAAAGTGAGAGGGTGGGAAAAGAAGCAGTAAAAGAAAGAGACGAGATTATAGTACAATAAGCCCAATCCAGTTCCATAGAAGCTCATCAACACCACCAAGTAAAACACAAACTCCCATAGCCGCTACCGCTTTACCCTCGAGACTCCAGGTTCTCATTTTTATTTTATTTTTACATTATTTTTCGATTTTCCTTTCCGAAATGATTTTGATTATTTGAATTGAATTGAAGTAGAATCAATGGGAGCTGGTCGTGAAGTATCAATCTCATTAGATGGAGTAAGAGACAAAAACATTATGCAACTCAAAAAGCTCAATCTTGCTCTTTTCCCTGTTCGTTACAACGACAAATACTATGCTGATGCTCTTGCTTCTGCTGATTTCACCAAACTAGGTTCTTTTCTATAACCATCATTTCACACACCCCGTTTCGATTGCCTTTTTTTTTTTAACTGTTATGCAAATAATTAAAGCTTTTTTTTCTCAATATAATATACTTTATGAGAAAACAGCTTCTGCAGATACAATTTTCGTTAATGACAACTTATGAATTTAAATCAAAGCTTATTTTTTATAAGCTAGTAAATAAGCCAATCCAAACGTGCCCTCTTAGTTCCTGTCCGTTTCAGAAGATTAATATTCTGATTTCACTTTACTTTAGTTATTAGGTAATATAATTATCCATAATTATTTGTTTCAATTTGAATTTCGGTATTCGCGTTCTGCTGTTAGCTGTTGCTTATGCTTAAAAAGATTGTTCCTTTACATGTGCAACTTTAATCTTTGGACAATGCTTTTTTCTGTCTTTTGTTATCTTAAAAATTAGTGTATATATTGGCTAAAGGAAAATGCTTGTTGGCACCAATAACCATCATGCTTGAATGTAAACGAAACAACAATAACCATCCAATGAAACCTCTAGGCACCAATTTCCTGTTTTCTCACGTATTTTATTTCATACAAGGATTAAAGTAACGTCAGATGTCATGCGTATGTTGCGATATAGAGCACTACTCTTGGCTAAAACTAAACATGTTGAAACACTGGAGTCATTCATAGCAAATCCTTTTAGGCTTCTGTTGTGAGTTTAAAGGGGAGACGAAGCTAGGGCTTTGGGAGGTGGGGGGTAGAGGGAAAAATAGAGGGTAAATGAATGTTTATCATTAATATATTTTTAATATTGAAAATATTATAAAAACATAAATTGGATTTAAAGAGTTAATCCAAAGCCTCCAAATTCCTCCTTCAATTTTTCAGTTCCCTCATTTTGGAGGGATTTCTATCATGAGGAAATTCAATTCAATTTTTGAGTTCCCCCATTTTGGGGGAATTTGTATCATGAAGAAAAACAATCCCTTGGGGGACTACCCTTTCCTCCTTCCGTTTACCCAAAACCCTCCCCTCCCCTCCAAACTCGCTAACATAGCCTTAGATTTTGCTTCATGCTTTTGTTTTGTGTTTTTCGATTTGCATTTGATTTTCTTTTTGTAATTGATCTTGAATTCCCTGTACAACTCAGGACTGCTACTTGTACAATTTAGAACTGCTATTTGATATCTTCCATGGTATCCTTTTTGCATTTGATTTCTGTTGGGGATTGTGATTCTGCATATAAAAAGTTTGAGTTTCTGTCCAATTATTTAGGTTCAAATGTATTTACTGCCTCCCCCTAACTTATAATATATGAAAACCCCTTTTTAAGTGTTTTAATTTAAGTTTTAACAAGAACATGGAATAGAATACGTATGATAGGGAAGTTCTCTCTTTTCTTTGGTAGATGTGCTGAATGCTAATGGTAGAGCTCTTTTAAATTGATTCTTTTGCTGCTTGATTTAAGGAGGATATGTGATTCCTTTTTGCTTTGAAATCTTTCTACTTACGATTAATGATTAATGTTCCTTTATCCACATCTCATAAAAACTGTACACTGTCGTCTTTATTGGAATCCAAGACTATATAGCTTCACTACATTATTATAATATATTACATTTGCGTGCTTCTGAAAGTTTTTGACTTGGTTGGAACTTGGAATGCAAGTTTTACTTTAATCCAACTGCCCTGTTTGATATCTGCGTGCTTTCAGTTTTCCATGATAACATGAATGATACATAGATGTGAAATGGGCACACAAGGGATCTTTAGGACTAGTTTATTAATGTTGTTGCATGTGAGTTTACGTTCACCAACCTTAATATTGATTATTATACTTTCTTTCAGCCTACTACAGTGACATTTGTGTTGGTGCAATTGCGTGCCGGCTTGAGAAGAAGGAAGGTGGGCAGGTTCGGGTTTACATCATGACTTTAGGTGTTTTAGCGCCTTACCGTGGACTTGGTATTGGTAAGAAAGAAATTTAGTATTTCTCTTGCTGTTAACTGCTAATTGAAACTTCAGTTGATAATTTAGTTACAACTCTTAGTGTGCATATTTGCCACCACAAACTCATATCAAAGCCTGTTGTAACTTGTAAGGTGCAAGCATCATATTAGGAGCATTTCATTTTACATCTGTCACTGTTTGAAACTGTGCCATGCCGCGTCCTTTAAGCTCAATCTATGTTCGTTTAGAAATTTGATATAGATCTTTGGGTTTATGCAGGAACAAGGCTGCTGAATCATGTTATTGATCTTTGCGCCAAGCAGAACATTTCTGAGGTTTACTTGCATGTGCAGACAAACAACGAAGATGCCATTAACTTTTATAAGAAATTTGAGTTTGAAATTACAGAAACTATCCAGAACTATTACGTAAACATCACACCACCAGACTGTTATGTTGTCACAAGGCACATAGCACCTAGCCCAACAAAGAAATAGCATTTCAGTGCTAGTTATTTTGGGGCAAGTCATCAGAGATTGTTGCACTATTTATTGAATTTTTCCATGCATGTATTACACTAAAGTTTGCCATTTTCAATCCTAGATTTTAAACAGTAAAATTAGTCTCCCCAAAAAAAAAGCAATTGGGGATCTCTTTGCCAAGGTGCTAAGTTATTCTGTCCATATTTTCCCCCTCCCAGGCCCCAGCAACTATCTTACAAATTTGGGAAAATATTATTGAATTTTGAATTTGGTACAAGAATCTTTTGGGGAAAATAGTTTTAGAACTATTTTATAGCTTTTGTTTCCTGGTTTTAGATTTCAACAAGGTAAATAGTTTTGATAAACGTGTATCTTACAATAGTTGATATCATAAGAAGCTCGTGATAATAAACTGAACAGTTTCTAACTATAATTATTTGGACAAAAAAATGGTTTAGGATCTATTGACCGGAAGTGCATTGAACTTAAACGGTAACTGACATGTATTTCTACCCAACTAGTTTTGTGTCAAAAAAAAAAATTAATGTAAACATGCACTAAACCAAGTTTTTGGTCTAGTGTAGGGATAAAATGAAGTATTTGCGAATCTGGTATACAAGGCTGGGTAGTGGATATTCCTGCGAGCTGCTCAATTTTCAAAAGAATATATACTACTCTTTCCGTTTTAAAATGAGTGTTACTTTAGAAAAGAAGAAAATTGTTTTAAAATAAATTTCACTTTTGGTTTTCAATGCAATAATAATTTTTTCTTTTCAATTGTACCCTTCAATTAATACTATATACACTACTTTCAAAATAACAAACCAATAGTTCATTAGGATATTTTGGTAAAATAACATATCTCTTTCTTTTAATTAATGCATTTATTAATATATGTGTAAAAACCTTAAACAACATTCATTTAAAACGTAGGGAATATACTTTTGTGAGCAACTTATAATCGAATTGAAAAACAAGTTTGTCATAAGTAACTATCATCATCATAATAATTTACATTGATAAAGTAACAATTGGACATTATTTTCTCAATGAATTAAGATAGGTAAAAATGTTTAATGTGTACACCCTTTTGTACTATTCTGAAAAATTTGAGTTAACTAAATATATGGTTTGTGTTACCATATTTGTTGAGTTGCGTGACCACTATTTTTTCGGCATTTAAAAGCTGAAAAATGTGGTCACGCAACTAAAATGCGCATGACCACTATTTTTCCATTTAGTTAACCAAATAAATAGTGGTCACACAATTAAATAAATATGGCCACAAAGACCATATATTTGGTTAACTTAAATTTTTCAGAGTGATACACATTAAAGGTGTCTACCTATGATTGCTCTTTCTAAATAGAAAAATGATATTTTGACACATAATTGTGATGTCAAATTCAAAAAAATAAATTAGATAGTTAACACAATTTAAATATATAGATGCAATTCACTCATGATGAAAGAATATAACAAAGTTTCATTGTTCATTAACAATCTACCAAGATTTTTAAAGTTATCAACTACGATTAGCAGGTCTATATTTAAAGTTGATGACTAATAAATTGTAACATCTTGTTATATTCATTAACAAATAATTTTTTTTGTCTAAATTCATATATGTCAAAATAATACAACTCTTTCTAATATTCGATAGTGTTCAAATTAATTTTATGATGCAAAGAATTTATGCATGCCTCAAATATTCCACGTGGATGTATAAAAGAGAGTTGTAAAAATATTAATGGCACATATACTATCCACAATTGAGCTGGATGTAAGATTACATTTCAATTTGTATACCAACAAAAACGTAACAGCAGCGGGAATAACATAAGATTCCTTATCCGATTCATCATATTACGTGTATAAACATGGTTGGAGAGCTAGATCACACTCTCATCTTTACTATATTGCACCATGCAATATTCACCACAAGAACTTCCACGTTGCTTGCATGCATGTGGCTTAGAGTTCTTCATATCTTCCTCCATTTGACTTATAGTTACTTCAATATCTATCATTCATTCTTAACCATCTACTACACTCTTGAAGAAGAAAAAACTTGTTCCTAGAGGCAGCAAAGGAGGGAAAAACATGGCTACACAAGCTCTAGTGTCGTCATCATCTCTTACTTTTGCAGCTGAGGCCGTAAGACAGAGTCTTGGAGCAAGATCACTCCCATCTTCAATTGGGTCTTCTAGAAAAGGTTCCTTTGTTGTCAAGGCAGCTTCTTCTCCTCCTGTTAAGGTCTATCTCTCACTCAAATTTTTCTTAATTATATGTTTGCTTTTTCATTAATAATAGTGTCTTTGATGATCATATTACAACGGTCTCATGTGGGATTCGTTCTCTGTCTCTTGATGTTACAAAGTCAACTCTAACCACTGAACTGACACCTCTTGGACAAGTACACATGTGCTTTGAACTATGTTTATATTAAAATTAACTTTCTTTTCTCTTTTTGGTGTTCAGCAAAATGGAGCAAATAGACAATTGTGGTTTGCATCAAAGCAAAGTCTTTCTTACTTGGATGGAAGGTAAATTCTTTAGTAGTTGAACAAAAATATATTGTAAGAAGGATGTTTTGTGAGTAAGATTTAAGAATCTTGAGTATGCCTAAGTAAACAGTTTAATCAAGTGTTTATTATCGGTTATGATTATGTATAATATACTTTCATAGTTAAAGATGAAACTATAGAACTTTTTTATACAATTATTACTTGTTGGTCATACATGTTAGAAGTTGTTTTCATAAATTATTCTATAAAACATATTGAAATAAGTTAAAGACGATGTAATTATGAAATACTTTTAAGTTAATTTTACAATCTCAGCAAAGTACTTATGCAAGTGCATGTGTTGAGGCATAAGCTCAGATTAGATATGACTAAGCATCGGCGAAGCTAGCATAAATTTTATGCAGGGGCTAAATTTAAAGAAAAAATAAAATATTTTTAAAATCAACATATTAAATTTAAAGAAAAATTTAATTTTAGTCCAATAAATTATAACTTTTTAGGTTTAGTCACTACAAAAAAAAATTATTCAATTTTTGCCTAAACAATGAGTGTTTTTGGTCATTTAATCTTGATAATAGCAAATTAAGGACTAAAATTAAATAAAATATTAAGAACTTAACTTAAAAATCGAGAGTGTTCTATAGACTAAAACCAAATTTAACCCTAAACTTAACTAATATGTTAGAAAAAAACCAATAATTTTTACTTACATGAAATGTAAATTAAAGCAATAACAAAGCAAATAAAAATTGACAATAACTATTTAGAAAAGTTGGGCACAACACGTTTTAAAAAGTTAATTTTATTCATAATTGATTGTATATTAAATAGACTAATAATGTTTTTTTCAGTGAAAACAAATAAGTTACTTGCAAAAAAAACTAAATATATGTTAAATTTAAAAATGATATTGTTAATAGAATTTTAATAAAAAAAAATAAAGTTAATTAAAAAAACTTTGTTTAAATGATATTGTTAAATTTAAAAAACTCACTATATGTTTAATTTGTTTATGCTATTGTTATTACAATTTTTATTCTTACAAAAGTTTTCTCCATATTTGTTATTGAGACGGAAAGTGTTAAACTAATACAAATAAATCTATGATATGTTTGGGGTAGCTAAATATTTTTTTATTTGAGGTTGCTAAATATAAAACATACCAACCTATTCAAGAATTTTTTTTTTTTTGGGTAGCCATGGCTACCTCTTGCCAATGAAGGGAACCGCGTCTGGGACTAAGTACCCTTAACATTACAACATGTAGATATGCAACTTTGTTGGATTACACTTGTTTTTTAGTACCAATTTTTTATTTTTTTTATATTACTTGTGGTAACTTTGTATGGTAAATGTTTTGTAAGTCTAAGACCCTAGAAGGCTTTTGAGAAATCTTTTTGATTAAGCACTTATTATTATTTATCGCTTATGCCTAATCTAATTTTATAGTTGTAGATAAAATGATTAAACTATTTACTTTAATAAATTATTCTACAAAACCTATTGAAATAATCTAAAGACAGCTTGTGGACACATTTAAAGTTATTTTTATAGTTTCATCTAAATACTTAGACAAGTGACTGTGTTAGAACATAAGCTTGGATAACAAAGTACCCATAACACAACTATACAACATGTAGATATGCAACTTTGTTGAGTAACACTATATGTCAAGTATGAAATTGACTTTATTTGGCCTCATCATCACTTGCAGCCTTCCAGGTGACTTTGGATTTGACCCTCTAGGACTTTCAGATCCCGAAGGAACTGGTGGATTCATTGAGCCAAGATGGTTAGCATACGGTGAGATAATCAACGGACGCTTCGCAATGTTGGGAGCAGCAGGAGCTATAGCACCTGAAATTCTTGGCAAAGCAGGTTTAATTCCAGCGGAAACAGCACTCCCTTGGTTCCAAACCGGCGTGATTCCACCTGCAGGAACATACAACTACTGGGCAGACAACTACACACTCTTTGTGATGGAAATGGCATTCATGGGATTTGCAGAACACAGAAGATTCCAAGATTGGTACAATCCTGGCTCCATGGGAAAACAATACTTCTTAGGACTTGAGAAAGGTCTTGCAGGTTCCGGTGAACCAGCTTACCCTGGTGGACCAATATTTAACCCTCTTGGTTTTGGTAAAGATGAGAAATCATTGAAGGATTTAAAGCTGAAGGAAGTTAAGAATGGAAGGTTAGCTATGTTGGCAATATTGGGTTACTTTATTCAAGCTCTTGTTACAGGAGTTGGACCATACCAAAACCTCTTAGATCATTTGGCTGACCCTGTCAACAACAACATCTTGACCAGTCTCAAGTTCCACTAAATGAATGTATTATGTATATGCTCTTTTCTTTTCTTTGCACTTGTTGGTTGTTGTAAGTTATAATTATTACCAAAAAAACTCAACCACCTTTTCTTCACTTTCTTGTCTTAGCATCCTGTGAGCATGTTTCATGGTGTGGCCTTGTAAGAAATGACATGTACAAGAACTAGAAATAATCAGCATCTTTGTGTGTTAACTTCTTTGTTGCAATTTAATCAACTTTTAATGTAGTGAAAATTAAAATGAATTCTTAACAAACATTTGTGTATAAGTTTGATTGGAAAATGAATTCACTTGATATAGCATTTTCCTTATTTTATATCTATAACCTTATATGTTTTTCCTATTTACTATCCGGTCAATCTGTTGATTTCCACTAAAATAACCTCAGGATCATGAATTTTTTGTTTTTGTTTTTGTTTTTACTAATTATAACCCTACTACCCTCAAAAAACTAATTATAACCCTACTTTATTCTTTTCAACACACGTTTCAATTGACCAAATCTTTTACCTCCTTTGAATCAAAATCTTCATATTATGTATTTATTATGTCTTAACTCATCATCATTTACATTAGCATTAGCATCCCTTACATTAAGCATTAGCATCCCTTACATTAGCGTGTGTAAACATTTGTTATAGGAAAATCAATATTGTTTGTTTGTTGAATTGCGCGTTGGCTGGTTGCTTTGTGGTGTTAGTTGTCTCTAAAGGCTTGTGCATTGGTATGTGCTTCAAGGTATGGTTGTTTCTTTAAAGGTTTCTTTGGTGTTTGTTGTTTTTTTAGAGCACCGATAGATGGACCACCTTACACTATTAAAAAAGCAAAAATTAGTAAGAGATATTTAGTGAGGGAAAACGTGAAATCTCTCTCTAATTCCGTCACTAAATTTTGCGATCAAGGAATTTGTGAAGAATTTCATTTTTTCCCTCACTAATTTTCCTCGTTAATTTTGTTTTTCCTAGTAGTGTTAGGTGGCTCTACCACTCATACCACCCTTGTGTGGCACATTTAATTATTAAAAGAAATGCCTTAATAATCCATGTCATACCAGAAGATAAAAAGAAAAAGAAAAAAAAAAAGTTGACATTCTCTCTCTCTCTCTCTCTCTCTCTCTCTCTCTCATCTCATTCTCTCTTGTTCCATTTTCTCCAGGGAAGATGATTTCCACTACCATTCTCGTCGATGCCGTCGCCGTTACATCTTGATAGATTTTTCGGAAGGTTGATCTCCAACCACATCCTTGCCAATCGCTGTCGATTTCTGTGCACTCAGGAATCCCTACCTTGTTCCTCCTGTTTTCTCCCTCTTCCATCTTCAACTCAGGTATATTCATCTCTGGTCTTTTTGTTCGATATTCACTTGTTCCATCTTGCGATTTTTGTTTGTTCCTTTTTTTTGTGTGTGTGATTCAATTCTCTTGTTCCTCATATCAGTTTAATTTGAATTAAATTTAAACATTTTTTATGAAAAATGTAAATCTCAATTTGGTTAATTTATCAGTTTAATTTGAATTAAATATAAACATTTTTGTGAAAATTGTAAATCTCAATTTGGTTAATCCAGAGTACTAATATGGAATATAAAGTGATTTTTTTGAACCATATATGCACTTTAGCTAAGATATTGAAGATGTGGTGTTAATGGTGGGTGGAATTTGATGTTATTAGTGTTTGATTGAGTTTGATCGACTAAGTCTTTAGAGACTGGGTTAGTCTCTTAATAAATCCTTACTTTTTTTATGGAGATTGAGTTAGTTTCTTAGTTACCGATAGATGCGTAATGCAGATTAGATTTCATAATAAGATGATTCAATCAAATGTTTCTTGGTCTCTTAATTGCATTAGATTTCTGTTGTGATGTTGATAAACTTATAGGTGACCAATTTTGAATGCAAAACAACAATTTGGTCACGCCTTTGAAAATGTGCAGTTATATGCTTCAATTATTTGGTTATATGTATTTTTCCTGTGAAAACAATATCAATTTTCCAATTTATCAACAAAATATCAAAAGTGACCACCTTTTATGTTTCTTGGTCTTTTAATCATGTTTATAAATGACCAATTTTGAACACAGAAAAAAAACTATGGTCATGCCTTTGAAAATCGTTGTTATATGGTTTTGTGTATTTTTCCTTTGAGAAAAATATCATTTTTGGCGAATTTATCAGCTAAATATCAAAAGTGACCACTTTCTAGGTTTTTTGGTCTCTAAATTACATTTTATTTCTGTTGTTAGTTCACTTCAAAGCTCAATTGTACAAACCCTTTCTGCTGTGATGAATCTGAATCTGAACGTGGATGCATGATTCTTCAAGGATGATACAATGAGATGGGGAATAATAGTCTAGAGACCGTAGAGGATTTATAGAATTTGTTGCAACAAAACTAGAACGAAGGCAACTATCCTCTGCTTTGGCTGAAGCATTAGCTTTTCAGTGGTGTCTCCAATGGATCCTCACAACAAATCAAAATGGACATTTCCTCATAGAAACTGATTCTGAAGTCACAGTGAAATGTATCCAAGGTCTGATTTGGATGGTTGAGATTTAAATTATTATTCCAGACTGCATAGACATTTTATCCACTATGTCCAGTTGTGTTCTTACTTTTATTAAAAGAACTAAGATTGTTGTTGTCCATAGCCTAGTGAGAGTAGAAAAAAGTTTGGTTTTAACTCATGGTTGGGATATGTCCCTAACCCGCAGCCTATACTAATAGGCATAACCATCTTTAATCGAATACTTGTTTGATTGTAAAAATAATTATTCATGTATCAATGTTGCACACAGATAATTGCATCTAGTCACTTAACTTTCTATCTTGATTATCATGTAACTTATAGATGAGTAATTTTGGATGCATGAAAAAAAGATGGCTACGTCTTTATAATATTGTGGTTATATGTTTCAATTATTTGGTTACCAGGAATTATCCTGTGAAAACTATATCATTTTAAGTCAATCTATCAAAGAAATACTGAAAGTGACAATTTATTATACTTCTTTGACTATAATTCCATTAATTTTCTTTTGTGAGGTTGGTAAACTTACAAATGCGAAATTTTGAACGCATAAAAAAAAAATGGTTACTCCTTTGTAAAATTGTGGGTATATGCTTCAATTATTTGATTACCTGGGTTATCATATGAAAACCTTGTCAATTTAAGTCAATTTATAGTAAAAATACCAAAAGTAACCACCTATTACGTTTCTTGGACTCTAATTCCATTAATTTTCTGTTATGAGGTTGGTAAATTTATAGTTGAGTAAATTTGAAAGCAAGGAAAAAAGATGGATATATCTATGTAAAATTGTGGCTATATACTTCAATTATTTGGTTACCTGAAGTTATCTTGTTAAAACTATATAATTTTAATACAACTTATCAGTGAAATACCAAAAGTGACTATTTGTTATGTTAATTGAACAAAAAATATCAGGAACTCGTGAACTAACCAAACAATTGAAACATGTATCCACTTTTTATCAAAGGAGTAACTACAATTTTTTTAGTATTGAAATTAACATGCGACTTTGTATATTGTCTCTTAAAATTACAAGACACAAAAAAGGCACACCCATGACATTTTTCTGACAAGTTTTGAGAAATTTTAAAAATTTGACAAGAACTTGCGAACTTAACAAATTGCTAAAGCATTTACCCACTTTTTATTAAAAGAGTAACTACAATTTTTTTTATTGTAGAAATTAACATTCGTAACTTTTTTATCACCTCATAATTTTACAAGTCACTTAAAAGGGGCACACTCATGGTATTTCTCTTATAAGTTTTGAGTAATTTCAAAAATATGACAACAACTTGTGAACTAACCAAATGGTTGAAACATGTACCCACTTTTTATCGAAAGAGTACCTACAAAAAAAAAATTAGTGTTGAAATTAACATTTGTTACTTTTTATCATCTCATAACATTATAAGACATATAAAAGGGACACACTTGTGGTATTTCTATGATAAATTTTTAGAAATTTCAAAAATATGACAGAAACTCGCGAACTAACCAAATTGTTGAAACTTGTATCTACTTTTTATCAAAAGAGTAACCCATTTTTTTTACCAAATTTCATTACATACAAAAATAAATTACGAACTTATAACGAAATGATAATATCTTCCAATAGAACTACAACTTAGCATGTCTTGTTATAATTTTACAATAGAACTATAACTCATCAAGTCTTATCAAGTCTTAACACTAACATTAAATGACTACATGCATGTTACAATTATAATCATTTACAGTGTAACTCATCAAATAACTAATAATAAATTGGGAAATACTATTTAACGCGAAAAAAAAACTCACGAATTTATCCCGACCTTGTATTACACTCACCCTTTGTTTGTTGACTTCCAAATATTTTCCAAACCAGCCGTGATTTCTGCCCATTCCTATTTTTTCATTGGTCTATTTCCAATCGTGGTCTGTTCGGGATAATACATCTCGCCATCTATAGCATTACTGTAATAAATTTGTTGTAATAGTAATGAAAGAAAGATTGTTCTGTGCTTTTCGTATGGTTCCTAACTAAAAATACAATTTTTTTAAAGATAACAAACTTTGAGAGAATTATGGATTTAAGGAAATCATGGTGAATTTAGTTAAGAACCATACGAAAAACACCTAAGGAATTATACCTAAAATTTTTCCTTAAGAAAACTATGGGTGTCATGTTCAGTCTTTATTTTGAATAAGCGGGGTAGTTTTTTCTGCATCAAAAGAGGTAATTTAAGAATTGTTATGTTTTTAGTTAAAACCAAAGGAATATTCTTGAATTGAAAGATTAATTGTACCATTTGTTAGTGCTTTCTTAGTTTATATACATACGAAAACTCAAAGAAATAATTCAAATGTAAAGTAAAACACCCTACATATCCAACCATTGATATACATTCCCAAACAATAATAATAGCAGCCATTACACTATTCAAATTCAAATAGTAAAGATGTAGGAATACAAAATATCATATAGTTGATGCAAATAAAAAAAAGTTTAGACCATGACATGGAAGAAAGTTGTTGAAATTATTTCTACATTAACGATAACCACTGCGACTAGTATGATGTTGAGATTTATCTCTAACATAAAATGGCCTAGTATTTTACACAAACTATCTACAAGTCTTGATTTTGCCACAATACCAAGAAATAACGGATACCACACCGATGAGACTCAAAATGAAAATGATAGGCCAAAATGATATTAATAAAGCTCGATGAAGCTGCGATTAAAAGCAATGGTGAGGATATAATGCACTTCCACATGAAAATTTTCCACTCATCGCCCCGCACTTTATAGCTGCAACTATCCAACATATGTGCCAACTGTAACATCCCAATTTGAGTATTAAGAATTTAAAAACTTTTTCATCTCAAATGGAATTTTACTCTAAGATTTTAACTTAAAATTTCAAATAAATGACTTTGAATAACTTTCTTTAGAAGGAACATTTACAAAATAATTACATGTACATAAATGACACATTTAAAACTACAATGGATAATTAGACCCTAAACTAGACTCTGATTGTGATCTGATTTCTGACGATACTTTGAAAATTACTTATACCTAAAAAAATAGAAATAAACATGGGGTGAGATATTAATTATCTCAGTGAGCCTCTTAAAGTGGGATAAAACACAATCTTTCCATTGAACAAGATTTTTAATTAAAAACATAAACATAATTAAGAACTTCATTTCAACAAATGATTAACCTCGAGATAACATGTACATAGATACCTTAATTAATTAGGTAACCGAATGTGGGAAGCCCCCGATGACCTAACATATTCTTAAACATTATTGACTCCGATAAACAGTGCCCTGTTTACCCCTTCTTACACGTCCCGTCGTAGACGGAGAATCCACCTAACAAGGATGAATCCTAATATTCCCACTCAACTTAACAATCGTCTATGCAATCATGGAACATTAACATATTATAGACAAGAAATGTCTGTATTCTCATAAGATTCACATTTTGGTCAGTCATCATTCTTTTACCTAACATTCACCATTCAAGACCTTTTAAAAAGATATAGAACACGAGGGCGTAAACATATATTATAAAACAGAATTTTTCTGTAAAACCATCTGTCAATCAAAGCCATGAAAGACTTATAAATTGGAGTTAGAAAATTTTGTAAATTTTTCTGAAGGTAACCAATACACATACTAAGACAATGCATTTCGTCCCATATTCAAATTCAAAGTAATCAATTTCAGAAAAATCTAACACTAAAACTGATCTGCAATTTCAATTTCAGAACTGCAGTCCATAAAACCTATGATTGAATCAGTCATATGAAGTCAAACATTTCTGATTATTTTACTGAAGGTAGCCAATTTATAAATTCATGTTATGCAATTGGTCCCATCTAAAATTCAAAACCATTAAATTATTAAAAATCACACACTGAACCTACTTTGTGCAGAAAATTCTGGTTAATCTTTTTAAGTTTCATTTTAGCTTAATTGCAGTTTTAACCCCCTAACTTTTCCAAAGTTGCGATTTTGGCCCCCTAAAAAAAAACTACAAAACAGTCCCCTAAGTTTTGCAATTGTAGCATTTTTGGCCCCCAAGACTGATATTGACTCGGTCTACGCTGACGTGGCACCCTAAGTGAGGTGCCACGTGTTTTTTTATTTTTTTTTATTTTGCCTTGGGGGGCCAAAACTGCTATAGTTGTAAAAAGTTAGGGGGCTGTTTTGTAGTTTTTTTTAAGGGACCAAAATCGCAACTTTGGGAAAGTTAGGGGGCTAAAACTGCAATTAAGCCTTTCATTTTCATATGCAACAAGAATAACTTCACCACAAAAATCAATTACTCAAACTAGTTCAATAGTTAAAACTATCAAACATTACTTCATTCTATCATTCACATGGAATCAATTTAGCAAGAGGGAACAAATTAACCAACGAATCCAACAATTTTAAATTCTTACAATATGACATGCATAATGAACCCTTTACTTTTCATCAACCCAAAATAGTAAGTAAATTTTGATTATGCATGAGGTATGAGGGAAGGGGGAAACCCACCTCTAACTAATGATGATAAAAGCTCCCAAAACTTGTTTCTCCTCTCAAATTCTGCTTACTTTGCCTCTAGTTCTTCCCAATTCCATATTTCCTTGAACCCTAATTCCAAGTTGCTCCAAATCTGTCTCTAATCTTCTTATTGATCATCTTCCTTTAACTTGTAAAGACCTATAATGAATTACTCATTCAAATTCCTTTTTGCATGTGATGATTTATTGAATTTGGGTTGGAATTTGATGGAGAAGAATAAGAATGGGGAAAGGAAAGTGAAAAATCTCATTTCTACTCTTTTTCAAATCTATATATAGTTATAAGATCAAGTTACCATCTTACCCTTATTAATATAGTGTTTTTCTCTTGTACCCTTTCTATGTTTTGGGCCTAATAATAGTTGGCTTAATTTCGTCCTCGAAATTCATGAAAACACTAAATTTCTACTTACTTCTGCGACTCTCTAATAAAATGCCTAGCCTCGTCCCATACGTAAATGTACGATGCACACATTCAATTTTATCACATAAATCTAAAAATCACCTAATGATTATACATATAAGATAAAAGAGTAAACATAGTACTATCAACTATCTTAGAACACCAATGGACATTAAAATTCAACTTGGATAAAAAGTAATAATGTGCGAGGTTCAAGGTCCGACCATTTTTTTTATTTTGTAATATGCTTCAGATATCAAACACTTACACTTACAATCTGTAAGAAAAAATAATTCAAATGTAAAGTAAAACACCCTACATATCCAACCATTGATATACTAAGTTACACAGACCACGGTGTACATTGAATATAATACGGGGGACATTTACTCAAGATTATCGAAAAAGCCAATGTAGATATGATAAGGCATGTGTTACGCCAAAAAATGATTTTAATTGGTCAATAGTGTAAAGTTCTTTACGCTGTTAGAGTATTCTAATTAAACTCATGTTACAATTTAATCAACTTTTAATGAGTGAAGATTAAAATGGGTTCTTAAACATTTAGTGTATAGTTTGATTGAAAATTGAATCATATTTATGTGTATGCTACTCAACATTTGTCAATACTTTCGAAGTAAATAAAGAATTTTTTTTTGAGAGAAAAATAAAGAAAACTTATCAGTTTGTAACTATAGTAATAATACTATGGCGAAAACATGAAAGGAGCAAAAAAAAAAAAAAAGCAACAAAAATTGCCTCGCACATTATTCGTTATGGTTTCGTCGTAAAAGAATTGGCTTGATATAGCACCTTCTTTTTTGTTTTTTTATCTGGTCAACCCATTAAAATAGGGACTTTAGACCATTCTCTTTTGAATAAAGAGACACCTCAGATCATAAATTGTTTTTTGGCTATGTATCTCCCATTTTATTCTCTTAACCACATGTTCAATTGACTGAACTCATAATCCCTAGAAAATCGATATTGTTTGTTTACTTGAGTTGACCTGTTGCTTTTTTAAAACCTTGTGTATTGGTTTGTGGTTTCTGTGGTTTTAGGCTTGTTCAAGGTATGTTTGTTTGGACTTTCTTGTGTATATTTTGTTCTCTTGCTATGTTTTGTCTTTTTTTCCAGTATTTTGTATTTTTGTATTTGTTATTTAATCTTTTTTATGTCGTATATTTTTGCTATGTTTTGTCTTTTCTCTCAGTATTTTGTATTTGTTATTTAATCTCTTTTATCTTGTTTGTTTGTTGAACCATGCAAGAATGCACGTTGGCAACGCATGCTATATAGTCCACCACCAAAACTAGAATTTCTCTCGTAACTGCAGTTGAAAGAGAGAAAAGTTTTCGGTGTTGGCATTGTTACCATTCTCTCTCTCGTAGTCTTTCTTGTTGTTGTCACTGTCTTTGTTGAACTCACGTTCTTTTCCGCAGTAGTTTAGCAAGAATCAAATCCTCTGCGGTGGAAGTGTGATTGAGGGAAATGGATATGCTCGGTGAATCCCTTCCCCAATTGTTTTTTCTTAGAGATCCCTAATTGCTTCCTTTTTTGAATTATTTTTGAAAAAAATAAAAAAAGAGGAGTAAAATAAAACAGTAAAGGAGAGTGAGATCGTTTTTCACAAAAATAAATAAATAATAATAATAATTGGAGTGATCAAAGGGATCATGATGCTATGAATGCATCCTGTCCCCTCTTTCTCCATTCTTCCAATTTGGGGTTAGTATGTTAGATGTGATCCATCCGTGTGTTTTTTCAGTTCTTGCATTTCTTGCTTGTAACATTAGTAAATTTCAGCATTTTCCTTTCATATATTCTGTTATTACCTATTTATTATAGTATTCTTTAAATTTTAATAGTAGTGGTTTGCTTTTGTTACTCATGGTTTAAAATCATTGTTGTAGCTTAATGATTTTCTGTGAAATTACAAGCATTAAGACGGAACTTTTCCACCTTTTCTTTTATTATTTTGTTAAAACTCCCTTTAATTAAATCCGCCTTTAGTGTTTTTCAGTTTATGCATTTGGCTCTAATTTTTACTACGTTACTTGAATTTAGGTGGTGACTATCTATCAATGACCCTGGGTCGAATGCTCCAGTTAAGCATTTTGCTTTTTGTCATTAAGTTGGCTTTTACTTATATTCCAATGTACTACGGTGTCCCTCACGAAGATCGAAGGAAATTTGAGTTCATTAGTCTTTTTTTCTCCATTATGTCCGGTGTTTGTCTATGGATCGACCATCGCCGAAAAGAACGTCTCGACCGCGTAGAAGAGATCCAACAACAGCGTGTTCCTTTTAAAATTATTATTAAGGACAAAAGGGTTTAGATTTATTGTTGACATTTAGAATATTTTGTTAAGGTTTGCTTTGATGTAATTGTTTTTAGTTTCTTTTCTGATGTAAGCTATAATCATCCTAAGACAAGATCCCCTTTGTTTTACATAACTAATGTTTTTACCATTTTCATGGGTTTGATTATAATTTGTTAGAATATTTTAGTTGATACATAATCTATGATTAATATAACTATAATTCTAATTTTTTTTAAAACTCTGTATCCGATCCAATGATCGACAAATTCGAGGGAACCAATTCCACTGTCCACTTACGGGGACCAACTAATCCGAGGGGACCAATCTTTTCATATGATCCAAGGACCGACGAAGCCTTTAGAGACGGAACATTGTTCTTTGGAATAAGTATTAAGAAAACTATGGATGTCATGTCCAGTCTTTGTTTTGAATAAGCGGGGTAGCTTCTTCTGCATCAAAAGAGGTAATTTGAGAGTTGTTATATTTTTGGTCAAAACCAAAGGAATATTCTTGAACAATACTCCCTCCGGTCTCAAATATAAGAAAAGATTCATTTTTTAGGTTCATTGAATAATTAACGCATCTGCTTTACAATGTAGACTAGATACATTAACTACTCAATGAACCTAAAAAAAGAATCTTTTCTTATATTTGAGACAGGAGGGAGTAAATGGTAAAATCTTTATCTTTAAAACAATAAATTGTACCATTTGTTTTGGTCATTCCTGCATGTAGGTGGAAACAATAAATGGTACCATTTGTTCTAGTCTTTATCTTTAAAACAATTAATCTTTATCAAAGGATTAATTGTGTACGTGGAAACAATAAATGGTAAAATCTTTATCTTTAAAACTATTGAAAAGACGGGCACTCACGCACCTGTTTTTAGTTTTTTTTATTAAGCTAACATTTGAAAATTATGAACGGTGTTTTTTTTTATTAAATTTTAATTTTGATTAAAGGTAAAAATATAAATGTTTTATGCTTTCAAATTATAACAAATCAAATTAACTATGATTATCTATTTCAATGAAACCAACAATATAAAAAAAATATAATCTAATTTTTTTTTTTAATGACACCAACAATCTTTATTATATGAAAATTGTTATTTAAGAGTATAATTGGAATAATGAAAAGATAAATAAATATACCAAGGTTGTTAAAACTGGACCAAAGTCTGGTTCGATTGAGCCTCAAAACCGCACTGAAACAGAACCGGATAATGAACCGGAAAACCGAAAGAGAACCGGTAAAAACCGGGAAAACCGGCGGTTCAGCCAGGTTACCAGGTTGAACAGCCTTTTCCTTCTTCCAAAGAAAAAAAAATCAAAGTTTTGGCATTTGAGACATTTCATTTTGTTCTTTTTTCTCGTTTCATATTCAGCAGCGGAAAGCATCAATAAACTATGCTTGAATGGGTTGGGAAAGTGTTGGTATGGTGGATTCAATACAAGTAAGTGGGTGCTGTGAGAAAGAAAGAAAAAAAAACGAAAAGAGATAAGAGGGAGAGTTGATGAAGCAAGAAAACACTGGTGGTGAGACTGAGACGTGATATATTCATTGTGTTGTGTATATATGAGATAGCGAGGGAGTAGAATAGTGCTTTGATGTTTGTACACACGTTAATGGACATTAGCTGTTTATACAATTCACAATTGCGGTCAATTAATTCCAAGTTCCAAGATATACAAGATATAAAAATTAAAATAAATATTTATCTGTCGATTAAAAGTACATCTATTAGCCAAGACTTTTATATAATACGTTTATATAGTAATAGTTGAAAGCTTTTCCCTAAAAAAAAAAAAATAGTTGAAAGTTTTATTGGTACATTGTACTCCATATATTAAAATTTAATTGTGCAAGATTATAAGTATTACTACCTCTTTTCCTTTTTAATTGTCACTTTTTAACATTTTACACAAATTAAAACAATCAATAAAAGTTACTACTTTTGATACAATTGTTTTTACTTTTACTATAATGACCTTATTAATTTAATATTTCATTTCATGTGTTTCTCTCTCCGCAATAAATATCTAAGGGTAATATTGATAAAACAATATTTAATGTTGCATTGAATTTTGAAAGTGACAGTTAAATATGAACAAAATTTTTTCTCTAAAAGTGACAATTAAAAAGGAACGGAAGAAGTATGTTATTTTTTTTGCATTATTACTTTATAAAAAAATTAAAAATAAATATTTAGTCAATACCGGTTCGACCCCAGTCGAACCTTAAAACCTTGAACCCATGAACTTACCGGTTTAACGTCCGGTCCGGTTTTAATTACATTGATATATACATTCATCTAGTTTGTTACACTTTTTTAAATGATAAAGGAAAAAGATGGACATTTTGTGTTTGTTACAATTTTATTTTAATATTTAAATTTATTCTTATCTGTTTGTTACATGTGTTATTTGTATTTGTATTTGTATTGAAAATTGAGGGTATTTTTGGAAAGGAAAAAACTAGCCCAAAAGTACTGAAAATGGTAGTTTTCTTTAAATATAATATAGATAATATAAAAAATGTGTAGAATCGTTTCTACTGCTTTCATAATTTGATTTAGATGCCAAACCCTTGCGCTAGGAATTTCCATTTTTCTTTATTTCGTAATTTGCTTCATATATCAAACACTCACTTACAATCTACAAGAAGAAATAATTCAAATGTAAAGTAAAACACTCATAGAAGCCAATGATATAATAAATTACACGGGCCACGGTGTACATTGAATATAATACGGGAGACATTTACTTAAGATCATCGAAAAAGCCAATGTAGATATGATAAGGCATTTATTATTTTTGCAGCCAATTCAACAATCATGGAATCTCCTAATGAAGTAGTAATGTTGTCTAGTTTACAATCATAAAAGTGTATAATCTGACTTAACAATTAATGATGGTACAATAGAGATGAATAGCCGAAATTTCGCAAGTATAATCAGATGTTGCACACACCAAGTTTATAGTGGCATTAAAACTCATAGAAGTATGTTTGGAGTACTATTAGTTTTACAATTTTCTTACCCAATAATTATCGTAGTAAAACTTTACTTTATGATTATCAATTAAACTTGAGAAAGTGCAAGGCATTTGTGGTTAGTAACTGATGAAAGTCCTTTTCATTACGTAAAAAAAAGCAAATTGAATGTGTGAGATGGATTCGGGCACCGTCGCGTCTGATAGAATGCACAACTCCATCTATCATTTTCTGCATGAACAAATTGAAAGTTTAAACCAAATAAGCCATTCTTTAAAGGATATCATTTCCTCTTGCCATACATCATCTGAGTTTTTTGAACACATTTGACAATCAATATAAACAGGAGCAATGGTAAAACATTTGACAAAAGCCAACATGCGAAATATGAAAGAAATACCTTTATCCTTTCCTTTTCCTTTGCTTGGTTCATTGATGTCAAAGAATATAAAAGGAAGATACTTGAAGGAAAGAACCACAAAAATTAATTAAAATGAAAGAGAAAAAAGAAATAAAAAGGAAGATGTAATGCAATTGTTGTCCACTTTCACAACGCACAAACCGTAGAAACTAAAACTACCTTGCGGTTATTGTTTCTAGAGGGCTAGAATGTAACCAAAATATAAGAAATAATTACTCCTTTTTTTTAAGGGAGATAATTACTCATTTGTTGATAACTATGTAAGGATTTGAACTAACAAAATATAAGAACTAACAAAAGAGTAAAGGGCATTTTTGAAACAAAAATAGGCTACACCAAAAACATGCATTCCTTTTATTAACAGTTATAGATTATAGATAATACTACAACAAAAGAATGAAAGAAGAAAGAAAAAAAAAGCAACAAAAATTGCCTCACACATTATTCGTTATGGTTTCGTTGTAAAAGAATTGGCTTGATATAGCACCTTCCTTTTTTTTATATATTTTTTGAATAATGCTATATGTCCCGAAGTTTTTTGTCCCGACCAATTCACAACGGTATAAAATAACATGACCATCACCTCTTTCCTGTTTTTTCAGCACATGCACTTCATGTAGTGGAAAGATCTGACGATGGAAAACAAGTCGGGAAGCTTTCGGGATAACATGTTTCGCATTAATCTTACTTGTTTTTCCTATTTACTAGCTGGTCAACACATTAAAATAGGGACTTTAGACCATTCTCTCTTTTGAATAAAGAGACACCTCAGATCATGAATTATTTTTTGGCTATGTATATCCCACTTTATTCTCTTCAATTGACCAAATCATTTACCTACACTCAATCAAAAAGCTAGATATATTCATATATTTACTTCATACCTATCGCATCATCCCTAGAAAATCAATATTGTTTGTTTGCTTGAGTTGGCTTCTTTAAAAGCTTGTGTATTGGTTTGTGGTTTTTGTGGTTTTAGACTTTCAAGGTACGTTTGTTTGGACTTTCTTGCGTATATTTTTTTTCTCATCTTTCAGTATTTTTCATTTGTTATTTAATCTCTTTTACGTTGTTTGTTTTTGCTATGCTTTATCTTTTCTCTCAGTATTTTGTATTTGTTATTTAATCTCTTTTATGTCGTTTGTTTTTGCTATGTTTTGTCTTTTCTCTCAGTATTTTGTATTTGTTATTTAATCTCTTTTATGTTGTTTGTCTGCTGAATCATGCTAATTGAAAGAGAGAAAAGTTTTCGATCGTTGCCATTCTCTCATCACCTAAACTAGAAATTCTCTTGTAACCGCAATTGAAAGAGAGAAAAGTTTTCGGTGTTGGTATCGTTACCATTCTCTCTCATAGGCTTTTTTTGTTGTTGTCCTGTCTTTATTGATGTCCTTATTGATATCATGTTCGTTTCCGCCCTAGGTTAGCAAGAATCAATTGCTCTGCAGTCGGAGAGTGTGATTGAGGGAAATGGTTATGCTCAGTGCATCCCTTCCCCAATTGTTTTCTTTATAAGGGCCTAACTGCTTCTTAATTCGAATTATTTTTGAACAAAATAAAAAATAGGAGTAAAATAAATAAATAATAATAGTCGGAGTGATCAAGGGATCATGATGCTATGAATCAGACACGGTTAAATAAATAAAAAATAGGAGTAAAATAAATATATAATTTTGCTCCCACAGATTAAAATTTATGGATCCATCTCTGCTATAAATGCATCCTGGTTCCCCTCTTTCTCCATTCTTCCATGAGTTTCGGTAAGAGAGAGAGAGAAAAAAAAACAATTGGGGTTGGTATGTAACACATGATCCATCCTTGTGTTCTTGCATTTCTTGCTTGTTTCCATGTAAATTTCAGCATTTTCCTTTCTTATTATGTTGTCACGCTACCGTAGTATTCTCTTATCGATATCAATTTTAATAGTGGTTTGCTTTTGTTACTTATGATTTTAAATCATTGTTGTAGTTTAATGTTTTTATACATCTATTAATATATTGATTATTATTAAAAAAAACACATGCATTATCTTTTTTTTGGTAGAACAGACGAGATGTCAAAGTCATCATAAACTTACGCACACAAAGTGGAGGTACCGGGGTTCGAACCTCGATCATGACGTCCGGTCTAACAATTTTTGGCATTATCTTTACAAGCATGAAGACAGACACTTGCCCGAAAATTCAGTAATTAGGATAGCTGAGTTTGCATGGAAATTAGGGTAGCTGAGTTTACATGGAAATTAGGATAGTCTATTTGTAAAACGTATTAATTAAGCGTACAACAACTTGTCAAAAAAAAAAGTCTACAGAAACAATATATATATACATATGATGACACAACATGATAGGAAATTTGTTAGGTTAAATTGGTGTGCTGCATTTTAGATGATATTAGACTTTTGGCCCGTGCATCGCATGCACGGGTCTGAAGTATTGTTTAGTATTCGCATAAATTATTTATAAATCAACACATATTAAATAAACTATCTATCTTATAAAATGTTACCCAATGGCTAAAGTGTTGAGACGTTAAATGAGTGTAAGAAAGAGATCCATTAACAAAATTATAGGAGCGATCTATTAACAAAATATGAGTGATCTCTAATTTCAAAAAAATAGGAGCGAAAATAGGATTGGATTGGATTTAGGAGTGATCTGTTGTTTTTTATTATTTCAGAAGTATTTGAAAATAATATTTTGATTAAATTAAATAGGGGTAATACAGTAAAATTAATCAGAAGTTAGGTTAAATTTAGGGCAACATTTTGCGTTCGGGTTAACTTTAAGGCATAAGAGATTCGTTAGGTTAAATTGTTGCTAACCTAATTTAGAGGGAAATTATTAGGTTAAGTTACTGCAGACATTTTAGATGGAATTTGTTAGGTTAAATTATTGTTAACCTAATACATCAAATGGCGGGAAAATATTAGGTTAAATTACTGCAGATCTAACAAAATTAATAAATAAGGATAGACAACTGTGTACTAATAAATTTTTGACTTAAATTGACGACTTAAAGTCAATTGCTATATTAAAATAGATAGATTAAAGTGCAATTCATATATTTAATTCATATTACAAGGGAAGAGAGTATAATTTTCACAACATTTTTACTTTTTTAAATAGTAGCCCATTTAATATAATTAAACTTCTAATAAGCTTATTTTTTATTGACAATATCATTAACACCATATTATAAACATGTTTAATTTTCCCTTGAATTAAATCTGCATTTTGTGTTTTTCGGTTTATGTATTTGGCTCTAATTTGACTACTTTCCTTGAATTTATTAGGTCGTGACTATCTATCAATGGCCTTGTTGGGTCCACTGTTCAAGTTAAGCATTTTATTTTTTCTCATTAATTTATCTTTTACTTATGTCCCAAAGTACTACGGTGTCCCTTACGAAGATAGAAGGAAATTTGAGTGGATAAGTTGTTTTTTCTCCATTATGTCATTTGTTTGTATATGGATCGACTATCGCCGTGAAGAACGCGAAGAAGAACGTCTCAAACAACCCGTTCCTTTTAAAATTATTATTAAGGACAAAAGGGTTTAGACTTATTGTTGTCATTCACACAAAAAAAATTGTTAAGGTTTTCTTTGATGTAATTGTTCTTTGTTTCTTTTATGATGTAAGCCATGATAACCATAAGACAAAATCCCTTTTTTTTACTTAACTAATGTTTTACCCTTTTCAAGGTTTGATTATAATTTGTTTAGAATATTTTATTTTATAAATAATCTATGATTAATATAACTATAATTCTAATTAACACAATGATTGCTCAGTTTTAGAAATATTTGGTATTAACGTACATAGTTATATATGCTTTTACTGATTTTTAAGATCTGATCATTGAGTTCCTTAAAAAAAAAAAAGACGAGTCCATTGAGTTTTTTTCAAAAAAAAGTTGTAACATATGAACTCCAACTTTAAAGTCTTTATAGATAGGTCAACTCAGAGAAATCCTAATGATACATCACTATTTTAGTGATAAATATAGAATTTAAACTTTTGTGTTATAAATAAACAAGTGTATATACCCGTGTACCTTACAGGGAAAATTGTTTTTAAATTAAATAGAAAACAAAATATTTTATACATGGTATCAGGGAAATTCATTTGCTTATCTCAAAACCAATAATAAGATCAAAATGCAGATTTAATTCAACACTAACATTAAAGGACTACATGCATGTTACAATTATGATCATTTACAGTGTAACTCATCAAATGAATATTCTTGAAATTGAAAGGTTAATTGTACCATTTGTTCTCAATCCTGCTTGTAAGAATGGTAAAACCTTTATCTTTAAAATACTATAAAAAAATGTGTAGAATCGCTTCTAGTGATTTCTTAGTTTATATACATATGAAAAATGGAACTAAATTGTGTAGGGTCTTATTTTTCTGTCTTTCATAATTTGATTTAGATGTCAAACACTTGAACTAGGAATTTCCATTTTTCTTTATTTCCTAATTTGCTTCAGATATAAAAAACTTGCACTTACATTCTGCAAGAAGAAATAATTCAAATGTAAAGTAAAACACCCTACATATCCAACCATTGATATACATTCCCAGACAATAATTATAGCAGCCATAACACTATTCAAATTCAAATAATAAAGATGTAGGAATACAAAAAATCATATATAGTTGATACAAATAAAAGAGTTTAGGCCATGACATGGAAGAAAGTTGTTGAAATCAATTCTACATTAAAGATAACCACTGTAACTAATATGATGTTGAGATTTATCTCTAACATAAAATGGCCTACTATTTTACACAAACTATCTGCAAGTCTTGATTTTGCCACAACACCAAGATATAACGGATATCATAGAGATGCGGCTCGAAATAAAAATGATATTAATAAAGTTCCATGAAGCTGCAATTGAAATGAAAGAAATGGTCAGGATATAATGCACCTCCACATGAAAATTTTCCACTCATCGCCGCTGCACTTTATAGCTGCAACTATCCACCATATGCGCCGACTCAAAAACTTTGAATGATTATCTGAAATATGCTTATACAAACAAAAAATAGGAAAAATGTTCAAGAAGAGAAGAAAAAAACTAATATAAAAACTCTAAAGAGTTGTACAGAATGGAAAATAATAAATGTGGAACACAAATGGACTCAGGACACGAAGTGCAAAAGTGTTGAGACATAAGGTAAGTAAGAAAGCAAATGCAACAGTTCCTTTCTCAGTGGATAATCCCATAAACTTGAAATCAAATCAAATCCATTTTGGATTCGATGAATTGTTGCTTATTCATGATGCTATTGATTGCTGAGTCATGTGGTATTCTCCAAAGTGAAGCAAAGGCAAACAAGAGAGTATATGTAAAATTGAAAATGCCATTGAGTTGCGAAATATCCTTATGTTTGTTAAACGGTTAGATTTTCATAAGAAAAGGCTAGACTACATTCTTTTTCTAGTACATGCTTAGTTGTACGTAAAACAATACATTGTAGAAAGTCACTAATATTATACGTCTGGAAGTTAATTGGATTGCTTACTGGTTTTTCTGTCATTATTGGTGTTTTGCTGTTTTCTGTTGTATAGGGTTTTTTTTTGGTGCTGTTAGCCTTTTTTTTCCTCTGTTTTGCGCAGAACTGTTATTCTCTCATGTAACTCTCTGTTGTGCGCAGCCCTCCTCATATTGAGTGGGTTTTGTGCCTTTTCTTATTTTTGGCTGTTCAAAAATAAATAAATACATAGTTACATATGCTTTTAATTAATTATTTTCAAGATGAGTTCAATGAGTTACTTCAAAAAACAAAAACGAGTACATTGACTTTTTTTTCTTTTAAAAAAGTTGTAACATATGAACTCCAATTTAAAGTATTTGTAGATAGGTCAACTCAGAGAAATCCTAATGATACATCACTATTTTAAAGAGAAATACAGAATTAAACTTTTGTATTATAAATAAACTAGTGTGTATAACCTGTGTACATGGAGAAGTTTTTAAATTAAATTGAAAACAAAATGTTTTATACATGATATCAAATAAATTCATTTTCTTATATCCAAACCAATAATAAGATCAAAATACCAATAATTAGATCAAAATGCAGATTTAATTCAACACTAACATTAAATGACTACATGCATGTTACAATTATAATCATTCATTGTGTAACTCATCAAATAACTAATAATAAATTTGTTGTAATACTAATGAAAGAAACACTGTTCTTTAGAATAAGTATTAAGAAAACTATGAGTGCCAAGTTCAGTCTTTGTTTTGAATAAGCGGGGTAGCTTCTTCTCCATCAAAAGAGGTAATTCGAGAGTTATTATGTTTTTGGTCAAAACCAAAGGAATATTCTTGAAATTGAAAGATTTATTATACCATTTGTTCTAGCTAGTCAATCCTGCAGGTAAGTGGAAACAATAAATGATAAAATCCTTATCTTTAAAATAATATAAAAATGTGTAGAATCGCCTATAGTGCTTTCATAATTTGATATAGATACCAAACACTTGTACTAGGAATTTCCATTTTTCTTTATTTCCTAATTTGCTTCAAATGTCAAACACTTGCACTTAAAATCGGCAAGAAGAAATAATTCAAATGTAAAGTAGAACACCTTACATATCCAACCATTGATTTACATTCCCAAACAAAAATTATAGCAGCCATTACACTATTCAAATTCAAATAATAAAGATTCTTTAAAAAAAAATCAAATAATAAAGATGCAGGAATACAGAAAATCATATCGTTGATACAAATAAAAAAAAGTTTAGACAATGACATGGAAGAAAGTTGTTGAAATTAATTCTACATTAAAGATAACCACTACAACTATTATGATGTTGAGATTTATCTCTAACATAAAATGGCCTACTATTTTACACAAACTATCTGCTAGTCTTTATTTTAACACAACACCAAGAAATAACGGATATCACACATATGGGGCTCAAAATGAAAACGATATTAATAAAGGGAAATGCTAATTAATATAAAGTTCCTTGAAGCTGCAATTAAAATGAAAGCAATGGTGAAGGATATAATGCACCTCCACATGAAAATTTTCCACTCATCGCCAAACCTGTCCTAAAGCCAAAATTTGATTCATAAGAAAGCATTTTTGTTGTTATGTATATGTGCTTTTAGTCAACATGGAGAACAGATCTTATCCCTGCAGAAAGAACCACAAATGAAATTACACAAAAACACTACCTTTGCACTTCTAGCCACTCTATTTTTATACAAACTCATTAAAGTACTGTAAAATGGAAATTAATCAAGAAAAAATTGAAAAACAAATAAAGTCAGGTTGAGAAGAGAGCAAAAAATAGTTATCCGCAACATGAGATGGAAGTGAATTTATAAAAACAAAATAAGGAGTTGTTAGAGAGAAAAGAAATTGCAAAAAAAAAATTGCCTTATCAACTATAGACATACCTCATTATTGGTATATAAAACCCTAAAAAAATTACAAAAAGGAAGGATTTTATATTTTGAATAAATAAAACAACAAATTTGAATGCAATACAATCTTACCTTATCTTGAAGGATTTGAGGTTGAAAACAGCCCTTTAATGAAGTTAATTCAGATTTCATTGTTCCATCATATTCACATGTAGATAAAACAATGAGAAAAACATTTATACGAATATAAAAAGATATCAAAGTGAAGGAAACACCTTAAACGCAAATCATATATATGTTGAAAGTGAAAGAAAGAAAAAATGAAGAAGAATAAGGAAAAATAGCATACCAGAATGATAAACAAAACATAAGAAGTAAATAAAATCATAAATTCACACAATAAGGAAGAAAGAATAATCCCAAATTCACACAAAATATGAATTTGTGTAATCGGCGAAACAAGGAAAAGAAAATGTTAACCATTGAACTTAGGTGTTGATGAATCAAAGCCGTTACATGTGTTCTTAGCGTATGCATGAACAAAAAAAAGTATATTTGAAGTTTTTTTTAAGGGAAAGTATATTTGAAGTTATTATTATAGCTAAACCCACTTAAATGCTAGTCACCCTAACACAAACCAATGACAACAAGTAGAAATCAATGACAAACATTGTATGCCAACTGAACAAATAATACTCCTCCACAAAGAATTTTTTAGACTGATTCCCAGTTTTTTAAATGTCCAATCTCCAATTTCCACATATATCTCTTCAAAGAAAAGCTTGAAATCAAATGCCAATAACTTGCATGATAGTTCAAGCTCCTAGTAAATATGCTAAAACTGAAATTTGCACAATAGACTTATACCAAGGAACCCACCCCGCAAGGACACACACGACAAACAAAAACAAACAGCTACACACGTGCAAATAATTGAAAATTGCCCTACTGCTCAGAATTGATAGTCCGTAAACAGCACTGCTATATATCAAACAATACATGTATAATATGAATATTTTAATCAACTCTAAAAATGCCCACTTTTCACCTCCTCCACCTAAAAAGTTCAATGGTTTCTCAACCCACTTATCAAATGGATAAATTAAATCACTTCTAGTACATAATTTTGCAAGATGAAGTTTAGATTCTTCTACAATCTTTTCCTAGTTGAAGCCTTTATGAGTAAAAATCCTTGTTATGATCATCATATAAATACTAAAATTGGTAACAAAGAGAGAATGAATCAAAAAGAAAATGAAGAAAGAAAAATATCAAGAAGCTTTGTTAGTAATTATCCATATATGTAAAAGAGTGAAGGAAGTGGATCTAAAAATTGGCAGAATAGACAAAAAGATCGAGAAGATAGAAAATGAATGATTAGAACAGAGAGATAAAATGAAGGAGAAAATAGAATATTAAGTGCACATTAATGCTAAACTATATACACAGTGAGACACACAATCAACCCTTATTATGTTTAACCACTTCTTAATTCTAGCAAATCATTTTTTGATAGCCACTACTATAAATTCTCGATTGTCCTGCGGATTTTGGGAAAGCTTCCACAGAAAAGCCAGTTCCTGCAGAATTTGCCAAGGATTCAGGTTCCCAGCTAACACCTTCATGGGTAATGTTTTCCTGAGGATTATAGAAACCACAGGAAACATACCTGCGGATATAGTCCCACGTTAATCCACAGGAAACATACCTGCGGATATAGTCCCACGATAATCCGCATAAAACTTCTGGGCAGAAACTTCGTCTGACCAAGGGCATCAGCAGCAAAATCCTCAGGTATTTCTGCGGATTAATTTCCGCATGAAAATCCGCAGGAAAAACGAGAGTCTCGAGTGTAGGTCTCATGAGGAAGAGCAACATTTGATTATGCCCGTCTTGTATCGAACACACTACCGTAACAGTACAAAACTGTATAAGACCCCATTAACAGATAGGTAAAGATTTCATCGAAGTGATCTACTTAGTTGCATCCCCCTCATAGTTTAAACTTTAAAGGAGAGCCGAACAAATAATTCAAGTAATTTTGGAATACCAAGTTGTGCTTATAAAGTCAATAATTGTGTTTCTTGCTACAGCCAAAAATATTAAGGGGTTGTAGTCTTTTCAATCTATTCCTTAGCATATGATATGAGGTGAATGAATCCTACATAATGCAAAAAAAAAAAATAAAGGGGCTGTGTTTTTCCAATCTATCCCATAGCTTATGATATGATACGTATCCTACGTGAGATTTACTATCTGAAGCTAATAGTAATTAGTCTAGTAGTTTATGATGTCACTAACCGGTTAGATAGTTACGGATCTGGATTTCCTGTCATCGAGGAATCCTTGCCGTCAGTCCGTCACACATCAACAATTTTGCCGTTATTTTCCTCTTTTTATTGCGCTAACTCTAAATAATAATGAACTAAATTTTTATGAAATTTTTTATTTTGATAAAACTATAGAGATTGATACCAAAAGAAAAAAGTGTAGAGATTAAATGTTTGTAAATTTTAATTGTAATAAATTTAACAAATCATACTTTTTCAATAATCCCAACAATATAGTTAATATAATATAAATTCTTATCTTTTTTGAATTACACAAACAATATAACATCATTGTACGAAAATTGATTTAAGGACATAATTGAAATAATGAAAAAGCTAGCCCAAAACTGTGTATCCATTTTACATATAGTATAGATAAATCTAAAAGTCCAGTAACTCATATGACTCTATCATTTAGAATAAATAACAGTAATACAAAATAATTCAAATCGATGAATTTTCAACATATAGCGGTCCAAAATGAATTTAGCTAAAGAGTGGAAACAATTACACGAATCATGTTTTTATGAGGACATCAGTTTGAGATGTATAAGTGATTTGAGTAAAATCTGTAATGAGATATTATATTTTGTAATTACTAATGGAGGAGATGAACATTTGACTGTAGTTAAGAAGAAATCAACGCCATGAACTGTCTATACTTGATGTTGTGAATTCAGACTCAAAACTCACACCAATAAAACTATAATGTGTAGAGTAAAGGAAAGTAGTAACCGATATCAAAGTAACCTCAAGAAACAACAACAATAACAAACATAAATCTAATCTAGGAATCAAGTTAAAAGCATAAAACCACAAGCAAAAGATAAAGAGAGAAGAGACAGAAACACATTCAGAAATGTTTACCAGTTCAGTCCAAACTGACCTACTATGGGGAAGAGATTGATCTCTGCAATCCACTATCAATGAGTTTTTTACAAAGAGTTATAAAAGGGTTACAAGATATTAGCTTCAATAAGATCTCAAAGAACAAACCCCAAAGTCTACCCTTTTCCCAATCTCACCAATGAACAAGATACTCAATGATTTTCACTCACCCAAGGTGTTTACAAATGTTTTCCAACTCAAGAGAACCTTACAAGAGAACCCTAATCAAATACCTTCAACCCTAAAGGTATCTCCTTTGATTTCCCAAGTTTCTCTCTCTTGAAGCCCTCCGATAAACATGAAGAATAAAGCCTTAAATAGTGTCTAGACCTTGACGCATCGTGCCACGTTACCTACCCATCGTATCACGATGGAGCTGGTAATAGTACAATACTTGATCTTATCTTCTGCATCGTGACATGTTGCTCCTGCATCGTGCCACGATTTTTCCAGTGACAGCCTCTCAGAAAAACACCCAAAATCGTGCCATGATTCCATGCTCCCGTGCTACGATTTTTTTTCCATACTTCAACATCAATTTTGAGACACATTTCAACAATGCAATATTCTGCTTACGTTGTGAAAGGAAATATCCTCAATTTAGGAAAAAAGAGGATTTTCATTAAATTTTAGGAAAATATAAATCTATGAAAAAGTATTAGGGGACAAAAATATTGTCGTAATTCTGGCATATCCACCCTCACACAAAACATATGCTAAAGAAACCAAAGCAGAAAATCATATTGAAGAACCTTCAAACTTCACTCATCCCCACCTCAGAAACAATCCCTTCTTTGCTCTGTCCATCTCACACATGTAAAGACTCCTATCTCATATTACATTGAATTTAGTATTTGATTAGAATGGGAAGCAACATATACGGAAGGGCATGTTATTGATTGATGAGTCGTTGGTATTCTCCCAAATGATGCAAAGGCAAACAAGAGAGTATATGTAAAAGGCTTAATTACACTTTTGGCCTCCCTAAGTTTCACAAAGTTGTGATTTTGGCACCCTAAAAAAACAACTCTTTACAGGCCCCCTAAGTTTACTTTTTGTTGAAATTTTGGCCCCCACGCCAATTTTGACCCAGTCAACACTACTCATTTTTATTTTTATTTTTGTGTATACTTTCAGGTTTATATAATATATCAATATCAATTGCTTCCATGATTTGTATTTTTATTTTTTGATTTTCCAAGACATGTTTTTCAAAGTCATCCTATAAAAGCTTCTAAGCAAATAAAATCATATATAACTTTTCAAGCTACTTAATATATGAAAGCTATATTAGTTAATTTATATTGAATTTTTTTCATTGATAAGCATTAATTTATATTGACTTATTAATAAGATCATAATGATTTTTTTTATAAAATAAAAAATGAAATCAATATGTTTATATTCCTTACTTCAATTTTGATTCTTAAGAAACCATGTAATAAATTTTATTTGTTTTCTTTTTCAGAATTTATGGCTACAAATTTTGAGTCCATTTATGACATAACCATCAATATTAAACAAAAAGTGGAAAGATTCAAGATTAAGATCATTAGGATGTGAATAATGTTGAACTTCAAACATCAGAATCAGATTGATTTCATTGATATGTTTTTCATGGATGAAAGAGTATGCATCGATTTCTTTGCCATTATTAACTTTAACTAATTAACATTATTTTACACTAACATTTTTTTTTGAGGGATTTATTTTACACTAACATGTCCGTCTATCCGCTTTTCTTTTACATTTAATCATATAAAGACAATAAAATGATTTTTTTTTAGAACTTGATTTGTATATCTATATTTGTTATAAATTTTTGTTCTTGCATTGGATATTAACTTAAAGGGAAATGTGAACTTGTGCCACTTGTGCCCTCAAGGCACAAGTTAATGATTCAAATATAGAAATAATTTATTGAAATGTGTGCATTGCATTTACTCTTTAACTTTTTAATTAATTAAATGCTCAAAATTTTAGGAAATATTTCTTTTTTTGGGTTTCTTAACATGTTCCCTATGGCACAAGTTAACACTACCCTAACTTAAAATATCATATTTTGTTTAAGATATTATTGGAGTATTACCTATAAAAAGAGAACTCGCAAAAAACGAAGAGTGTGTCCAATGAACCAACTATATGATTTTTGTTCTACATTAATACACTTTTGTGATTTATAACTTTTTATTGGTAGGGGAGGAGAGAAACACATTATGGGGATAATATACAAATCAACTATATATCTTAAAATCCAAATGTTTCAATTATCTTGATATTACAATTGATTTAGGTTTAAATTTTACTCAGTTATTTAAAATTATTTTTTTTAAAAAATAAAATTATATTTTATTGTCTACATATGAAGAAAAAAAATTATAATTGTTTAACTTTTTTTAATATTTTTTACTTCTAAAAACTAGTGAAAATCAAATGCGTACTATAATAATTTAAAACTAATAATTAATGTTAATATTCCTGAAGTCCAATAACTTTAAACCAGGTATTCTCATACTTCTTTATTTTCATACATCTTTAAAATTTTATTTTATCGCAAAGTATTATACCTTTTAACATATTATTTCATTTTATTTATGCAGACTATGAATATTATTTTCTACCACTATAAGTCAAGTTTTGATAGCTTATTTAGGTGCGAAACTAAAGTAAATATTTGTTGGTTAAAGGATTTTAACCATTAATATGTTATGTTGTTTAATGAATTTAAATTATTTCAATCTGATATATTTATGTGTGCCCGAACACAAAACTTTGTTTATAATAATTAACCTGGACAACTTCGGGTATTTTGACCAGTTATGAAATATATTTAACTTAATTGTATAATCTCATCCAAATAATTATGCACGTTCTTGTGTTGGGACATAAGCTCAGATTACACATGCCAAATTACCCTTAACACAACGGTACAACACGTAGATATGCAACTTTATTGGATAACACTATGTTGTTTTGAGTACCAGTTTTTTTATATTGCTTGCGGAATCTTTTTGAAAGGAATGGGGCAATAGCAGTGAATTTGAGTAAAATATAGTAAGGTGGGTGTTTTGTGAGTCTAAGAACCTTGAGAGCTTTTGAGCCATCTGTTTAATTAGGATCTTGTTATCATTTATCATTTATGATTATGTATAATCTACTTTTATAATTGTAGATGGAATGATTAAACTATTTACTTTCATAAAATATTCAGCAAAACATGTCGAACTAATCTAAAGACAGCTTAATTGTGGAGAAATTCTAAGTTATTTATATATTTTCATCCAACATAACAATACAACATGATCACTTGCAATCTTCCGGTTGACTTTGGATGTTACACCTCACTTCCTTTTCCGCACTTTGGGAACGATAAATGTAAAGCTATTTCAGGAACGTTTAACAAATGGTTCTTATTAGCTTGTCAACAAGTTGATTTCCATTTACATTAAAAATAGGACACATATAGCATTGTTGACGCACTTTATTCTCCTCCACTCTCCCAAATCCTTTACCTTTTCTCTTAATTTAAAGCTGCATATCCATTCATATATTTATTCAACTCATGTGGCTTAATCCGTCATCCTTACATTAGCATCTTAATAAATTATTACCGGAAAATCGATTGTGTGTTGATTGGTTGCTGCATTGCTTTGAGGTATTAGCCTTGTTCAAGGTATGTATGTTTGGATTTTCATGGCCTTTGGAATTGTTCCATGCTAGTGCAGATTTTTTCTCTCATACTGTGCTCTCTTTTTTTTCTCGCTATTTATGCTATTATACAACTCTTTCTTATATCTCGTCTCTAGTAATAATGGTTTGCTTTGAAATTGATTAATATAGTCAATATTATCTGAAAAGAACAGCGGAGAACAACATGAAATCATGACTGCAAGAACTAGCACAGACAAAAACAGCCTGTACAGAAATTATCAAGATGCCCCCTCCCCATAGCCAAAAAAAAAAGCTATTACATGCTAAAACAATCGCCGGGATCCCAAAATCACTCATAAAAGAGACAAGATGACCATTTCAATCTACACAAACTCTACTTCCATGACATAACCTTGATATCCTCAAAAATCTCATCGATGGTCACAATTCTACTGTTGAAAATCTTATCATTTCTCACCTTCCAAAGCACCCAAATCATTGTGTGCCAAATAAGAAGAAACACCCCTTTCGATATTTCCAATTTTTTGCCTCTTCAACCATACACAACAAGTGGATATAAATATTTTGCGGCATCATGAAATTAACTCGATCCAGACATTGTTAACCAAATACTACAGGCAACATCGCAACACAAACAATATGATTCGAGAATTCCTCGAAGCGGTCACAAAGAACACAAATTTTAGAGCTTCCGGGATGAATAATCTTTTGCCTAGCTAAATTTATCTTGGAAGGAAGACGGTTAAGATAGTTTTCAAAGAGAGAGCTAAAAATATTTTGTTCAATATTGTATGTGGGCCGGTATGAATCAATTATAAGTCCTCTTCATGTAAAAGAAATTTTAAAGTAACATTAGGTAATCAATTAAAAGTAAACTCAAAACCAACTGAACAAACAACTTACTTATTAAAAGTTTAAAATCTTTAATATCAAGAAAAAAAAATTCAATACATGGGTTGTAGCTCAACGGCAGACTTGTATTTTCTACTGTTACTTTAGGACGCTCTAATAGATTAGGATCATCTAATTTGAACTGATGGTCAAGATCATAAAACTTATGCGTAATTTGAACCGTCTAATCTCATATCAACGGTTCTGATTGAATACAATGTAAAACCGTGTCCTTTTTTACAGTAGCAAATACAATCCCTCAATGGCTGGTGCTCAAGTCTTTTAAACTTGATTTTGATGAAGAGTTTTGATTCTCCATTAGCTCACTTATGCCCCCCAGTCCGGGGAGTTAGATTATTCGAAATATTTATATTCTGATAAAATAAGATGAAATAGTGAATCTAACAATATGTACCGTATGTTATTATGTCATATAGTCACCCGAGCTATGTTAATGGCTCTATATTGATTTAATATAGTTTTTTTAATCGCTCCCAACATGTGTATTAATGATGGTTGTTCGTCCACCATCGCACCAGAATGGTTTGATATCGCTTTAACTGTTTTTATTTGATCTTCAGTGTAAATATCATATCTAATTTTACTACAATGTCATTTTAGGTTCAATGGCTAGGACCAAATGGGCCGATTGGAGCATGCACATGAGCATTTTTTTTGTTCTCATGTCGTTTTTATTCTTGGTAATGGATTTTTACAACATGTATTACCCTATCGATTGCTGTCTTGCACAGAGATTGGAGAAATTGAAGCTTCTTTTACACATTATGTTCTTTGTTAGTCTCTTGGTCAACCGTTTCCTTGGAAGACCCATTCCTCCACAAACTACACAAACTAAAGAGAGCAAAGAGGATTAGACTGTTTGATGACATTTATTATATTTTGTTGTTGTTAAGATTTGATTTTAAGAATAATTTTTTAAGGAATTTTATGAATGTTTTTGTTAAGGTTTGCTTTTATGTATGTTTGTAGGTTGTTTGATGAAATCAAATTGAAAATCTATCCTATTCCTTTTGCTTAATGATAATTAACTATTTATTGTATTTTAATTACACCCAAATTAATTCCTACTAGTGCATGATCTAATAAATAATCAGTAAATTTGTTTATCTTTATACCATATAAGTATCTTTCTTTATCATATATGTATCTTAAAATGATAGCGACGGAAAATTCATGATGTTGTTTTTATCGCGATAAATTGTACTGCTGTATATAAATAAAATTAGAACTTAGAACAACAATTTCTATTTTATGTAAATAATTAATTGATATCTTGCCTGCAACTATAACCAAGTCCAATCAAAAAAACCATATAACTAATGTTTTAAGAAATAAATAAAGTAAAGATAAACTTTTTTAACGAAAAAAGGTATTGACTTTCGTTTTTTTATTTTTGACAAAAAAGAAAGACATCGGTTAATATAAAAAAAACAATAAGGAAAGACATAGCTAATGGAAAGTCTTTTTTTAAGAATATGTGAATCCTCTTAAGCACAAAGTGTACTAAAAAGGTCACCTCAAGATACAATCAGTCAGAGTAGAATTTACAAAAAACAAAGGTCAGTCGATACCCAAACAAAGTAGAGGGTCCGACCACTATCTCTGAGAGCCAAAAACAAAAGTAGCATTGTTAGCTTTCAGCCACCAAAATGAATTATATTTAACCTTGTCCAAAAGCTCTATTATGGACGTTTGGATGTTATTGAAGAGTCTGTTATTGCGTTCATTCCAAACAATCCAAACGCACAGAAGCCAAAGAAGCTGCATAAAAGAACGACGAGTCTTCGAATGACCTAAGGAGTGAGTAAACTGAATAAAATGATCACGAAGATTATAAGGATCAACTCCTGAAATGCCAATCTAAGTCCTGATATGCTGCCATAAAGAACCAAAGATGTCGCAATATAGAAACAGATGAGGTGTGGATTCGTCAAACCCACACTAGCTAATGGAAAATTAATACTAATTAAACTCGCAATAGAACTAAATTTTGATTGATTGAGATGTATAGTCAACATTTTCTTCTAAATGAAATATAAACTAAGAAACTAGGGGATTGAGATTGGTTTGTGTTGTTCAAAACTTATTTTTTGTTGAACTAAATTTGTTCTAAGAAAACTATTTTCATCAAACAACTTTTCACGGTAATTCGATACAATTATTTTTGAATAATCGGCACAACACTTATCCTTATGTGAGTGGATACATAATTCCTCTCTTTATCATTGAATCAAAGAGATCACACTTAGTTTAGATCATTTTTAAATTTGGAAAAATTCTAAATCATGTTGGAAATAGATATTTGTTGAAGAAATTGTAAATGATGGTTTGAAAATATAAAGCGAGTTGCGCTGACATTATGCTTCAATAACTTATCATCTAATGGTTCCTCGTGATCGATTGTGTACTATCTTGGATTCAAATATAACTCCACTTATCCCTCATCGTATGTTTCCATGTCAAAAAAACGACGGGGAACCCATTGTAGCAATTGACTTCCAATGTTGAGCAAAATAATTGATTGATTCAATATATTATCGAATAGTTGAATTTGAATATAGACTTAACAAATTGTCTGGACATAAGTATCTATACATGATTTGAAACAGATCCCTTAGATAACAGGTTGATAGGACATTAGGAAAAAGATTAAACAAAGATTGAACCAAAGCTTATATTGAACTCACATATCATATACAACCAGCAAAATTAAGAGTAATACATTAAAATCATGGCTACATACTTTTAAATCCAAACACAACGAGATTAAGTTACCCATAATAGTAGTAACTAACAAGAAAGAGATATTGATAATGGAGAAGCATCCACAAGCTTGAATCCAAGCTTCAAAGCTCTCCAATGGTGAAAACTCTCCCTCTCTCTCTCTCCCTCTCTCTCTCTCATTCATTTAGAATTAAGAATATCATGGCACCAAAACATGGTTATTGACAGCATGCCATTTCCCTGTTTGATTTTTAATGATATGTTCCACATATCCCTCATCTTATGTTTCCATGTCTAACAAATGACGTGAAACCTTGTGTGAGGAATACTTTGTTTGTTTACTTGTGTAACACCCTAAATTTTAAGATATTTTTTGTTTTATTTCTTATTAAAAGTGAGGTTGTATTTTTTGGAAGAGCTTCTCTTAACTGATAAATAGAAAAGTATAGCCACATTGGTCGGGCATATAGACAATAATGTTCAAATTTCATTAGAAATATCAATGTAAATTGAAATTTCAAATACTAAGGTTTACAAGAGATATGACCCAAGTACGATACTCAAATCTACAACACGTCAGCTTCTTGGACAATAAACCACCATTTAAGTGTAAAAAAATTAGGTTGACCAAAATTACAACAAATTGAAGAACAAAAAGATACAATTGAAAAAATACCTACAAAATTAAAGTGATCAGAATACAAATAACAAATAGATAATTGAAGATCAAATGGTACAATTTTGAAATGGAGGAAGTACTTTTGTGAATGATAAAATAGCGGATCAAAGTGCAATTAAACTTATTTTTCTTTGGGTAATAGATAATTAGACTTCTTATAATTTTCCTTTTTCTTTTGGTCTGTAAACGAGGCGATAAATATCACCTAAAACTCATGCACATAACTGCAACATCCAAAATTCGAACTATGGTAAAGGTGCTTGGTTTAACCATCAAGGCACAATTCAACATAATTTTAATATCTTAGAATATATATATATATATAGTTTGTATGAATAATAAATACGTAATATTAACATTTTTTTATGTGTAACCTAAACTGTGTATTAACAATAAAAAAAATAAGTATACTATATTAACAATAAAAAAAAAGTAATATTGTCATCAATGAAAACAAGGTGTCTTCCGTGTCTTTCTAAAAACCGAAAAAACAAAATGAAAAAAATCTATTTTTAGTTCTTAAAACAGAAACTTAGAAATTTATTTCACTAACAGAATTATAAAATAGTCTAAACAAACAAGATTTTCAATTTTTTATTATTTAAAAATAGAAAACTGTTTTTAGAAATAGAATCAAAGAGGCCTAAGAATTGCTCTCCTAGTAGTTGTTGGCCATTGTTTGTTGCCTTTCCTATTTGTTGGTGTAGTTTCAAAATCACAGGGTGTGCACATAAGGATTGATAACCTTATGCAAGTTCCATAACCTTATGCCGCATCGATTTCACCACCAGATCTTACAATTAGAAACGGAGGTAGTATTAAATTGTAAATTTAATGTCTCAAATATCTCTGACGATGAAACCTAATTTATCTTTGGCAGTATTTCTTGTACTTTATAAGTTCCTATCATTGGATGTAGTCCTTCTTGTACTTGGTTTCATGAGTAATATATGAAATATTTTGCCAATAAAAAAAAATTATAGCTATATAGGAATAAAAGAGACTACAAAAATTCAAATAGCAACGGCGGAGATAACTGTAGGTCTTTAACAATAACTTGAGAGGAATGAGAAAACTAACAGTTGAAAATGAAAAAAAAAAGAAAAATATATGACCGGTTCATCAAGAAACATAAATAATCACTTCACCCCAAAAGAACTTAGGTACAATCACCAAATATAGTTCCTTCACTTAAAAGGCAAAAATTGATCAATTTCCAAAAAACCACATAGCCAAAATTTTATTGTTGCAGACATAAAACCAGAAAGGTACACCAGAACTGAACTTTTAGCCGGTCTCTATATATCAGAAATAAGTGTGAATTGGTCAATATATAACATCTCCAGGAATGTTTTCCTATAAATGAAAAGACATAAGTTAATAATTTAATTGTAGATATGATAAGAAATCATCTAAGTAGAATCTAAAATTTATATAGTTTCTTAAATTTACAATCAATAATCTAGTAAAACTAGTGGCACCAAATTGACTTAAACTGTTACCGTTTTCCTTCACAAAAGATAAAATCATTCAATCATGGTGAGTTTTAGCATGGGACAAGTGTGAAATTTCCCCATCTTGGGCTCATATGTTCCTAAAGGTCAATGCCAGTAAATTTCCAATCCAATTCCTATCTAACCAATTGTCAACATAAAATAACCGTTTTTTTTCTTTAATTTTTTTTCCTTTGAAAAGGAGAATAAAAAAATCCTTCGAACTAAACAATTCTTTTTAGCTAATTACACCATGGTTTCGTCAAAATTAAAAAAACCAAAAAAACTGAAGTAACATTAAATGTGAATATTTCTTTTAGTTAAAATTTGAACATTGATTCATCATATCGTGAAAGTTTAATTTATTCTTCTATACTAACTATCCATTGATAAAAAAAATATTTAATTTATACACAGACTAATATAAAAAGAATTTTACAATTTTTTCAAGAAGCTAAATTAACCCACCCCAATTGACAACGGAGAGAATCGAACCTGGGACCTTGAGGAGAAGCACACTCCTAAGTCCCAAGCCAATACCACCAGGTCAACCCAAGTGGGTTAAGAATTTTACAATTGTATCCAATAATGTGTTGACATTTAATTTTATTTAATAGACATGATAAATCATATGTTTTTAATTTATTTAATTATGTGACAATGTATCGTTAGATGGATATGTAAAACAATTTTTTTATATATGTGTCCTACAAATATTTTGATAGATTTTTTTTAAGAATTTTTTTTTTATAGATATTAGTCATTGTTAAACGATGATATAAATTCCGTATAAATAACATAGTAAAAAAAGCAAAAAAAGTTGTAATAATATTTATGAATTAAACGTGTAATGAATATCACTAAAAAAAAAAACATGTAATGAATAAATTCTAAGCTTATTAATGGAAAATGTCAAAACACATTACAATACCCTCAATTTTTTTTAAGGGACAATTCCCTCAAATTTGTTTTGTAATCTGGGCCATTTAATTTTTATTTTGATTTTTGGTGGACCTTGGTCATTTAATATTGAATGAACCTAAAAAGTAAAAAGTTGCTTACATTTGAGACCTGAGGGAGTATATTGTAAGAATCATTGAGACAAATAGGTTGACCTATATTGAAAACCTCTTATTTGAGTTGTGTTTCTGAATCACCTATGTCATCATCTTTTTCTTTTCTGGAAAGTCCATCCTTTGTCTTCCCTTTATTGTTCAACAAGGCATAAAAAAATAGAGAAACTCGTACTAATGTAGGAATAGATCAAAAACAGTGGGAGTGTAAAGTTGAGACATTTGTTGCAAGATATTTGAATATGGGTTCCTAAGTCGTGGGAGTGTAAAGTGATTATATCCAAGTTCACATTCATAAAGCTCTTAATACATGCATTCACACTTTCATTATGTTAAGTGCTTCGCATTCCTAATGTAAAAAGTTTCTTCATGTAACAAAATACTCATTTATCCTTTATAGTGTACACTCTTTACAACCATGGTTAATTTCTCCTTTACAAACTAAAGTTGCATGATATAAAATTGAATTAGCATCAAAATAATTAAAACGTGCAAAATTTGAATTTGCAACTCTAGCATGTTTTGATTTTCAATATAAAATGTTTTGTGTCAATTATGGAAATTAGACTTGATTTATGACTAAAATATTTTGTATTCTCCTTCTTCCCGATGAAATAAAAATTAAAAGGAAAATGCTAGATATCAAGAATGATTTTATCAAGAAAGATTCAAGAATGACATGGCACAATAATCACCCTTAGATTTCAGTCTCATTTATTAACCTTTCATAAAAAAGAAATACATAACACCCACCACCCCATGATTTCCAGCCAGACAGAGATTTTATTGGCTAACATTAATTTCAGGACAATTTCTTGATAAAATCTAAGGGTGATTATTCTGCCATGTCATTCTTGAATTTTTCTTGATAAAATCTTTCTTGATGTATAGCATTG
>Ga0228710_1000149_pt1 | contig 65370 bp, 40 predicted proteins | sample MedpolnodulmetaG_FD_177995 | JGI IMG/M metagenome (GOLD analysis project Ga0228710, IMG submission 177995) | Root nodule microbial communities from Medicago polymorpha collected in Santa Monica, California, United States - pink nodules | ecosystem: Host-associated > Plants > Roots > Nodule...
TTAATACATCAAAAAAAAAAAAAAAAAAAAAAAAAGGTAAGTTTTATAATATAAATGTCGATATTGTTAAGTTTGACAATCACTTTGAACTCAAATCTTACCGGAGTGTGTGTAAGTTCTATTGGTAGTTGTCACTTTATCTATAAACAAAAGATGACACCAATTTACTTTATTTTGAAATTACATTTTTTTAGTCAAATTATCTATATCTAAATCATTGTATAAAGACAATTCAAAATTTAACTAATGTTTATATACCGTAGTTTTACCAATTGGTTGTTCTAAACATTTTCTCTGGATGGAGCTTCTTCACCCTTCTCCTCCTTCGTGTAAAACAATTTCATGGTCTTCATCCATTTCCTCAACAGCGCCCATAACCTGTTCGATCAAATTCCCCAACCAAAACCACTTCAATTCTTCTTCTTTTCGTGTGCAATCCTTGAAGCGTTCTTCAAAGCCTTCGTACGAAGGGCTTCAGAAGGATCCTAAGAAGGACTTATCACGCATTCTTCGAACTGAAGCTGCTATCAGAGGCGTTGAGAATAAAGCCAAGTCGTGGAAGCATAAGCAGCTTTGGCCTAAGGCTGTTCTTGAAGCTTTGGATGATGCTATCAAAGGGTATCAGTGGCAGAACGCTCTCATGGTTGGTTTCGTTCTAATTTTGTTTTTTTGTGAAATTTTTGTTTTTTATGTGACCCTTTACTCTGTTGAATGTTTTTCTTTGGTTTGGTTTAGTTGCTTTTTGATGGGTGGGTGAGTGAACTTTTAGTCATGTGTAAAAATTTATTCAGTGATTACATGTTTTCGCATAATAACTTTGTGTCATGTGTAACTATAGAGATGCATGAGTTCGATAGAACTATGATATATGCTTCGTGTGATTCACGCGGCCGACCCCACTTGGTAGGATAAGACTTGTTGTTGGTTACATGTTTTGACAATTAATTTTGAGTTTAGTAAGGATGCATTACCAACATCCTATGGGAACTTATTGATCTGTATACGATCTGAGATGACGGCTGGAGCAGATGTTGTATGGTGGACCACGGTTGTGCTTCACTGGTGTGGGGCGGTGTACCAGCAAACGATGAAACTCTTATATACACAGTTTTTCAGAGAATGACTTGTGTACCATTCTTCAATGGATGAAGCCCTTTTATGTACGCGGTTCATACTTCCACTTGAACGTGAAGTTGTTAAGTGGTTGCGCCTTATCTAATCTGGAGTGTCGTCTGATTGTAATCAGAGGGCTCAGATTAACTCTAGGTTATTTTCTTCTGTTTCTCGGCTTCATATTGGCTTTGGTGGACCGCCTTTGGACCGAGCACGCTGTTGGGCCTGTATGTCCTAGGATTGGGGCTTGGCCCATCCAGAGCACTTATGATATTACCACATAAGTCGACTTAAAACCACAACTTATAAATAACCGCAAAATGCTGGAAACTTATTTGACGTTGGTATAAAACTGGTTTGCATTGACAATGTATGTCCCCTTTTCTCTTTAATTTTTGGATTGAATCAAATACAATGATTCATGGATATATGAAAGTTCTTTGAAATGATTGAATTAATTGTGATTTTTTTTCTGTAGAATTGGTGGCTATTGGGGTTTCGGATTTTCTTGATTGACTCTTCGTTTTCTAGGTAAATTAAAAAGTATATCAAAATGTATAATCTGTTGAATGTGTTCTTTGGCTTGGTTTAGTGGATTTTTTTCCGAGTTGGATGGTGAAATGAAATAATGCGAGTGAGTGGACTTAGTGTCATATGTATTTATTCATTTTCATGTTTTGAAGATTAATTTTTGGATTGAGTGCAATGCAATGATTCATGGCTTACGATGCTGCTTTTAAATGATTGAATTGGGTTTTTTCGTTTACGTAGAACTGATGGCTCTTGGGATTATGAATTTTATTGATCGTCTCTTTGTTTTGTTGATAAAGTGAAAAAACATTTCAAGTGTAATATTCTATTATGGAAATCGGAGTGTCTCAAAAATGAGTTGTGCCATGATGCTTTGGTTTTTTCTCTTCTACTTTCCATTCTACCTGTGACTATGGAAAGTTTTAATTTGGATATATAGTTTGACTGTGTTAGGAAAATCGCGAATTTGAGACACAAATTATGGACTTCTAACTATAACGATGTTGATTTTTTTTAGTCTGCTTAGTTCCTAATTCTACTCTCGTCATTTATGATGTGAAACATGACTAGATTTTGTTTTAGGCCGCAAAACATGACCTGAATTGATTAAAGCTATTAACCTTCAGTTTTGTCTGTGTAACATGATCAATTTCCTTTTGCAGATTTTCGAACTTCTTCGAAATCAATATTGGTATGAACCAAGATGCCAGACTTATACAAAGCTGTTGATGATGCTTAGCAAGTGCAAGCAGCCTAAAGAGGCTAGTCAGCTCTATGAAACCATGTTGTTTGAAGGGCTTAAGCCTACTGTTGATGTCTTCACCGCTCTTGTAAGTGTTTATGGTCAAAGCGGTCTCTTTCGTCACGCGTTTTCTACTATTGAAGATATGAAATCAGTTGTTGATTGCAAACCAGATGTATATACATATTCTGTTCTTATAAGTTGCTGTGCAAAGTTTCGTCGATTTGATTTAATTGAACGTGTTCTTGCGGATATGTCATATTCAGGCATTGAATGTAACAGTGTGACATATAATTCCATCATCGACGGATATGGCAAGGCTGGCATGTTTGAGCAGATGGAGAATTCATTGACAGATATGATTGAAAATGAAAACTGCCAACCAGATGTTTTCACGCTGAATTCTTTGATAGGATCATATGGAAATGGCGGGAAAATTGATAAGATGGAGAAGTGGTATGATGAATTTCAGCTAATGGGCATAAAGCCAGACATAAAGACGTTCAACGTGATGATAAAATCATATGGCAAAGCAGGCATGTACGATAAGATGAAGAGTGTGATGGATTTCATGGAGAGGAGGTTTTTCGTTCCGACAATTGTAACATATAATACTGTCATTGAAGTTTATGGCAAAGCCGGAGAAATTGAGAAGATGGATAAACACTTTAAAAATATGAAGCATATAGGAATGAAACCTAATTCTGTAACATATTGCTCGCTTGTCAATGCGTATAGCAAAGCTCGGCTTATTCGCAAAATTGACTCAATCTTGAGGCATGTAGAAAATTCTGATGTCGTTTTGGATACTCCCTTCTTTAATTGCATAATTAGTGCCTATGGTCAGGCTGGCGACTTAAAAAAGATGGGTGAGTTATTCTTGGCAATGAGAGCAAGAAAATGTGAGCCTGATAGAACCACCTTCACTTGCATGATCCAGGCTTATAATACCCAAGGCATGACTGAGGCTGCTAAAAATTTGGAAACCATGATGATTTCTGCCATAGATAGCTCAGGTATGTTGCAGTTTCTGCAATCTTTTCTTTGGTGCAAATTTTATGTTTTGACCCTATTCTGCTTGATGGAAAAATGCCTTGTGTACTAAGCTTTCATTGGCATGTGAGTGTATGCACTTTACACCTCTCGTGCACGACAATTCTTGCTATCTTTTCCTAACAATTTTGTCGCGGTGAAATAGTCCTAGGGAAGTCAGTACATGTAACTCTTTTTGTCTATAATACCTATTTTAAGCGATAATAATGCTTCAAGAGTTTTTCTTCAAGTACATTCTATCACATTTGTACTTTCTATTGATTCTTTTTTCCCATGAATGATATTTATATTACTGACACTTTTTGATTAACAGATACTAAGCTGATTGGGTGCTAGCATGGCCAATTTTGATTGCAGACTACACAATTCTATTCATCAATTTCCACGGTGATTCCAATGTGGAAAGATTTGTAAACTTTAGAAGGTAAACAGATTCTTCTTGATTACATCGATATTTTGGGAGAGTCTTTCTTTACCCGTCAATTTGGTAGCTCTATACTATTCTCTGGAGGATATAGCTTCTGATTTTTTATTATAGTAGTCAGATAAAAAAGATAAAAAATTGTTATCTTGTAATTGTGTGATGTGTTGTTATATAATATATATTGATACATTCGTGGCTTCAGATAACATTCTTTCAAATGATGGATTTTCAACAGGATCTCTTTAGCAAAGTTTAACTGTATTTGAATGCATATGTATTAAAAGCATTGTGATAAATACTGGTTCAGATATTAATAAATACCAACGATAATTCTTTGGTATTTGGGAGATTATTGGATAATAATATAAGGGAATGCACGTGATGTATTATAGTTGATACAGGAAAGTAACTGCAGAAAAGTAACCAACTTCTAGGAGTTGGAGAGCCTAGTCTCTCCCAAACCAACCCACATACAAAATACCCAATTCCCTCCCTTAACTCACTATAGCAGTTACATAAAAGTTCTGCAGATAGCAGTTACTATGTAACAGATACTAATTTAATATATTAAATACAATTTACTAATATTCTATAACTTCTTCCCTTAGGAGTCCTATTAATAACACATTGTTCTGATCGTATTTTCTTTTTCCATAGTTCTTAAATCTCCTTCACATTCTAATAGGCCAAAAAATTATTAAGATGGGAACCTGCACAAACTAAAAGTACGGCTAAAATATTTCTTTAATTACTATTATTTATTTTCCTGTTTTAATGGTTAGTTATGATTCATTATATTACTCCTAAAATAAAGGAGTTGACTTTGTATTTTTCTCCTATAAATGGAGCCCCTTTTCTTCATAATAAAACAGATCATTATCACCCATATATTTCTCTAGATGGTATCATGACTGTTAGGGATAGGGTGATACTGTAAAGCGTCCCCTAACTAGTGGGGTCTGGCGACCAATTTTTACCCGACCGATCCAAACTATGGCGGACCCTAACCAAACAACCCCTACCAGAGGTCGTGGAGGCGGCGGCGCCAACAACAATAACGGCAGAGGAAATGGCCATGGTGGTACCTCACTTGGTGGACATGGATTTACCATACCACCACCACTCAATTTTACAATAGACAACAATTTTAACGGTGGACTCGGTTACGGCACAGGTGATCCCAACAACAACCTTTTTGGCTACGGTTATGACTACCCATTTGATAATGGTTACACTGAATGTTCAGAAACTGGATGGCTCGAACTACGTTGAATGGTCCCAAACTATATCTGCCTACAGCAAAAGATGTTTGGGATGCTGTATAACTGTCTTACGCTAATATCAAGAGTTTCTCTCAGATTTATAATCTGAAATCAAAGTTATGGAATTTAAAGCAAAATGAAATGTATGTCACTACCTACTATACTGAACTGATGGCCCTTTGGCAAGAGTTGGATCAGTGTTATGATTATAACTGAATGTGTACTGAAGATAGCGTCCAGTTTATTAAGACGCAGAAGTTATAACTGAAAGTGTACTGAAGACAGTGTCCAGTTTATTAAGACGCAGGAGAACGATCGTGTCTTTATTTTTCTTGCTGGTCTTAACAAGGAACTCGATGAAGTAGAAGGTAGATTTCTTGGAAATAATCCGCTGCCAACTATCCGAGAAACATTTTTATGAATCAGAAGGGAGGAGGCTTGACAAAGAGTGATGATGGGAAAGTCAAACTCAATTGATGGTTCAACCCTTGTCACAAACAACTTCAATAAAGACAGCAAGAAATATGGTAAGAAAGTTGGTAAACTATGGTGTGATCACTACGAACGTTATTGGCACACGTGAGACTTGTTGGAAACTTCATGGAAGGTCTCCTAATGTGAAAAAGAAGGGTGAAAGTCGTGTTCTTCAAGCAACTTCTGATCAAGAGCCACAATCTTCCTCAAATGCATTTTCATTCACCAAGGAACATCTAGACCAAATGTACAAACTCCTCGAGTCTCAAACACCTTCGTGCTCCATGGCCCAGAAAGGCAACTTCCCAGAATCAGCTCATCTTAGTGTCATTTCTAATCGTACATGGATCGTTGATTCTGGAGCCACCGATCACATGACCCGTGAATCTAGTTTATTTTCTTCATATAAACCATGTGCAGGAAATTCCAAAATTAAGATCGCCGATGGCTCTCTTTCAGCCGTGGCAGCAAAAAGTTCTATTGTTTTCCCCAAATTTGGGACATGTAACACATTTTGGATGGTTAGTAAAGGAGACAAAACAATAGAACTTTTTCCTGCCATGGCTGAAAAAGAGCCATCGACGATCTTAATTTTGGAACTTCCTGCACATGGTTTAAATGAAGAAAATAAACTAGATTCACAGGTCATGTTATCGGTAGATCCAAAATCAACAATCCATGTACGATTAGGAATGACACTAAGATGAGCTGATTTTGGGAAGTTACCTTTTTGGACTATGGAGCACGAAATTGTTTGAGACTCAAGGAGTTTGTATATTTGGTCTAGTTGTTCCTTGGTGAATGGAAATGCATTTGAGGAAGATATTGTGGCTCTTGATCAGAAGTTGCTTGAAGTGCACGACCTTCACCCTTCCTTTTCACATTAGAAGGCCTTCCATGAAGCTTCCAGCAAGTCCCACGTGTGTGCCAATAACGTTCGTAGGGATCACACCAAAGTTTACCATATTTCTTGCTGTTTGTGACAAGGGTTGAACCATCAGTTGTTGAGTTTGACTTTCCCATCATCACATTTTGTCTAGCCTCCTCCCTTAATTTCTGAAAAAATTTCTCGGATAGTTGGTCCAAGAACTCTATCTCTTACTTCGTTGAGTTCCTTGTTGAGACCAGCAAGAAAAATAAAGACATGGTCGTTCTCCTGCATCTTAATAAACTTTGACATTGTCTTCCGTACACTTCCAGTTATAATCATAACACTGATCCAACTCTTGCCATCAGTTCATTATAGTAGGTAGTGACATCCATATCATTCTGCTTTAAATTCCATAACTTTGATTTTAGATCATAAATTTGAGAGAAACTCTTAATATCAGAGTAAGACAGTTTTACAGCATCCCAAACATCTTTTGCTGTAGGCGGATACATGTATGTTTTTCTCATACAAACCTCCATAGTATTAATAAGCCAGGCAATAATGGAAGAGTTTTCAGATTTGTAATTAGGATGTGTTGCTGCAGGCACCAGAACATCACCCGTAAGAAAACCCAATTTCCCTTTGCCATCTAGAATAAGTCAAACTATTTGGGACCATTCAGCGTAGTTCAAGCCATCCAGTTACTGAACATTAACCTGGAGAAAGTTATTTTGACCACTACCTCCAGAGTTAAACGCTCCTGCGTTACCGTAACCACCATCAAATGGGTAGCCATAATCAGACCCAAAAAGGTTGTTTGGACTTGGGATCACCTTTGCCGTAACTGAGTCCACCGTTAAAATTGTTGTTTGTCGTGAAACTGAGTGGTGGTGGTATGGTAAATCCATTTACTTTGCCGTTGTTGTAGTTGGCGCCGCCGTCGGTATCGTTGTTGTTAGCGCTGCCGCCTCCACGACCTCCAGTATTGTTTGGTTAGGGTCCGCCATAGTTTGGATCGGTCGGGTAAAAAAAACAAACAAACCCCACTAGTTAGGGAAAGCTTTACAGTATCACCCTAGCCCTAATAGAGCTCATGATACCATGTAGAAAAATATATGTGTGATAATGTTCAATTTCATTATGAAGAAAAGGGGCTCTTTTTATAGGAGAAAAATACAAAGTTTACTCCTTTATTTTAGGAGTAATATAATGACTCATAACTAATCATTAAAACAGGAAAATAAATAATAGTTTAAGAAATATTTCAACAAAATCATTGCATGCACCCTAAATGCAAGTTAGTCTTTCTTTTAAATTTTTGCTGTTGAAATATTGTTTTTCAGTTTCTAAGATTATTCCTTTGCTGGTTTTTGGTTTCTTCAGGGTATGTAAATCTCTTTCAACATGGAAATAATTGAGTATGCATGTCGCCCTATTTTATTATCGAATGTTCTACTACATATCTTCATCATGTTTAAGCTCATAACTGCTGTGTCATTGCCTGTAAAATTAACTTGGAAGAGTGGAAGTTATGTTGATGAGTGATTGCACAAATGACTTAGTTTATGTTTGGTCTTTGGGTAAAAATTAGAAAAAAAGTTAAAGGAAGATAATTTTTAGGGAATTGAGTTCTATACGGCTAAAATTTCTTATTTATTAGGGGGTAAATATTGCCCTACATATAGGGTAGATTTTGACCCCTTAAACATTCTTGTTATTTTCTACCTTCTCACTCTTACTCGAACCCTTCTCCTGTCTCAACTTTCAATGATATTTAGCACTGTCCTGAAGGAGGACTCGTTGGAGTCGTCTTGCAATCACTATGGACAGGCATGAACATTTGAATCTCGGTAATGATGGTGAAAATTGTGATTGGTATGGTTTCATGTTACACTTGCAGTGCTGGAGATGGAAAACAATTAGAACTTTGGGAAATCCAATGCCATTGATTTTCTGCTGCATAATAACGTTGCATGGAGAACAAAACTTGCAAAGTATTTTGGAATGGATCATGCAGTGAGTCCAAAAGCTCGACGGTCAACGACATGAAGGCTAAAGGATCAAACCAGCTGCGAGGATGCCACCTCCCTTGCCGATTGAAAAAGAGAATGATTTTGTCTATTCCCCCTCTACACTTTAGAGGGAAATAACACCCATGAATGATTACACAGTTAAATAAACAATGTAATGAACACAGTGGAACAAATTGGGACTGGAAAAGAACCTGTTGTAGGAGTACCATTATAAATTGTGTAAGTGAGGTAAGTATTAGAGTTTGAGTTGGGCCTAAATCAACTCTACAAAATTGGCTTGTAAGATGATGACTGACAATCACTTATAAACACATTTTCAGACTATATCTTATCCAGTGTGAGACTTTCAACACACTCCCTTCACACTCAAGATTGGATATCTGGAGCATGAACCGAGTGGTCTGATAGTTGTGACCCAGTAGCGGGTGGCCCAATAGATCGTGGATAAGATCTGATGCCATCTTATAAAAACATTTTTAGGTCATATCTCATCCAATGTGACACTCTTAACACACATACCCTTATGTCCAGGACTGACCATCTAGAGCATGACCAGAGGGTCTGATAGCGGTGACCCGATAGCAGATAGTCTAAAAAATCTTGGATAAGAAGTGATACCATCTTAGAATTTGGGTTGGGCCTAACTCAACCCTACAAAACTGACTTGTAAGGGAAGAACTGCCCACCAATTGTAAACACATTTTTAGGCCACTTCTAATCCAATATCAAAATATCAAAACATTATTTTTGGATTAAGGTTTGCAAGTCTAAGCTTCAAGACAAGATATAGGCAAAACTCAAATTTACAATTGGATCCAACGGAAAATCAAACAAGAAGTTTTTTCAATTTTTCTTTTTGACTGGATGATAGGGGCCTCCCAACTGAAAAACAAACAAGTCATAATTTGAGTGTTGGAGTGTCATTATAGATACTCCTGTTAATTAGAGAAGCAGCTTGAACATTGAGTTTTGTGCAGAACGCAAGTGTTTTCTGTTTTAAATGCATGTCTTTACCATTGTAACACTAGGTATTAAGCTTTATGCATGCGCATCTTCATTATCATCCATTTGTACTGTATTCTGAATTTGGAAATTTGTATCTGATCTGCAGGGTATTTATATTTTGTTCTAACTCAGAGATGACAATGATGGGGTGCACATTGGACTAAATGCATATTTGGATTGATGCGGAATCAGTGTTCTACCGTAATTTTAGCAAAGGCTAAAACTTTAGAGCTTCAACAAAATTATGGTGGCACTGTGATTCCAAACATGCACCAAGTTAAACGTTGAATTTATTTATCACAATCTAAAAAGTAGCATCAACCAAACTCAAAGTGTCCTATTGGTTCACCAGTACCCTATAATGCAATAGATTCACTCAACCATTTGGTGATCCATTCTTGTGGGAAGTAATCCAAGTTTGTGATAGTTGATGTTTTGTAGTCTATGCGAATCTAGCCACTTTCCTTACCATTTGGTTGCTGGCTTGATGCAAGCCAAAATTGCCTGTGGGGCGCTGCTTTTCCCCCATCTCTGGCTATTAAAGTAACATGTGTTTTCGAAAGTGAACTTTTGGACAGTATATATTAGTGATTTTTCTAGATGTTGATATCCAAACAGAAAGTTTTTCCCTTACTATGGGGTATTGTATCTCGTCAAGTCCATGGAAATATTTGAATGAATGAAAATGTAAACCCTGAAATGCTGAGGCTGAGAGTCCTGCTCCTGCAATTAGCAAAATTTTAAAATGATTCTTTATTGATATTTTTTTCTGTATCATTAGTCTTTGTTAGGCAATTTCGAGGCTAAGTTGATTTTTCTGTATCATTAGTCTTTGTTAGGCAAATTCGAGAGCTAAGTTGACCAACCTAATTGGTCCAATGTGATTGATGATTTTAATTTTAAGGACTTAATTGTTTGATTCGTATGTTTAGGGACTAATATTATCAATCATATTTTACATCAATAGTTTTTTAGCTATGTCATTCTGATCGGAATAGGTTGATATCACTTAAAAGAGATGTAGATGATCTTTTCTGCAATGGTTGGTATCTATGTTATCTTCTGAAAAACACGTCTTGAAATATTATGGAGTATTTTGCTTTGCTTTGTATATCAATTAGCACCTTTCGATAGCTTTCTACTGTTGATTTTCTTAAAGAGGATTCATGATTTTTCGTTGGTGTTTAATAATAAAAAAGAAACATATACGCCAAACACCCAAAAAATCGGATAGAGTGAGAGAGAGCCACTTTAAGGACGAGGATGATAGAAACACAAGAAAATCACCTTCTCCATGTAACATCATGAAAGTTACATCTCCCTCCTCTCCTCCACCAGTTCTAAAACCCTATTCCGTCCGGATACACCATTCCAGACGGGCTAAAACCATGATATTTTCTACCTCCAGAATTGTGAATTCGAAGAAAACTGTGTTTTTCCAATCCTAAATGAAGTTTACAGACAGAATCGGGGTTTTAGAAATTGTTGGGAAATAAAAGCAGCTCTCTAACATCTTCCTATGATGGTTGATGTGGCCAGGGTATGCAACATCTAACGTCTCCACGATAATGGCATAAATTGGTAGTTCAGCAAAGTCAGGGCATACCTTATGGTTAAAAAACTTTTATAAATAAATGTACTTGCACATCATTCGTAAAAGAGACCCTTACAACGGCAGTGTAGGTTGAACTCACGCTCTTGCGGAATATGGGTCAACTCTTTACAAATTGAACCAATCTTCATTGATGAAATATTCAACATATGTTTCGGATATAATTGAGAGATGAATGATTAAATGAATTTTTATAAGATATATTTAAAAAAAATCTAAGAACTAAAATTCATTATTAATTAAAGTGATATCTGTCTTTGAAGATATTTAAATTTCGCTTTTATGGTTACAAGACTAATCTTTATAAGATAATGAATTAAAATGAATTATGAACGAAAGATAAAGCTCCAAAATTAATTCTAAAATTCAACACAATTTTCACTTAATCAACCTTAAAGAATGACCAAGCAATAGTTGGACACCACATCAGATGTTATTTTATCTCGATTTGATGAGGTCGACTAAAAACACTCTTTTGTATTAGAATGACAAAACGGGTTGAGCTCACCAATTTGTTAACTCTATTTTAGGCAATGTGAGTTGAAGTTTTCAACCTGCTGAAAAACAGGTTGGTCACGGAGATGGGTTGCTCACCATACCGGTAAAACCACATTTTTTTCTATCTTTGTGTTTATTTTGTTGGTGAATTTGTGTTGTTTATTAGATAAATTTTGTGTACTTTGAGATTATGTTGGATTTAATTCAACCTAGACTATTTTGAGGTTAGTTTTATTTTTTATAGCAAATTTTGAGGTTATTGTTCGAACACTAATTTATTGGGTCATAGACAATATCATCTTTGATTTAGATATTTTGAAGGTGAGAAAAACATAAGGAAAATGAGGTTAAGTTGTGTTGGCTTTTTCAATGATTTTTTTTAAGTGTTTGTAAAACTAATCAGAGTTTGAAGTAGGAAATAGAGTTTTGTGTAGAGTTTGTAAAACTAATCTCATTGCATTTTCAAGAGATTTTCACTATAATCACTTCTAAGAGTAGTCTAAAGATAATATGCGTGCATGTGGGCGTGTGTGTTGTACAACTATTTTATGACAATTTTATCTCTCATACTCACATCGTGTTTTTACTTTCTCTCTCAATTGTTTTGGTTTTTGTATCGATACATAATTTTCTTTGTATATCTTTGGTTGTTATATAAGTTATCCCACAAATAGTTGTTCAAATAGCATATCTCACTTAGGAATCAAAATGAATTCTAAAAATATGATAAAATACTAACAATTTAAGAATTTTGCTCTTTACCCAACAAAATTCACTCGCGCCCAACTGATTTGACTATTATACCCATGTGTGAGTTAACTCACGCTGTGTGAGTTAATTCACACACCTTATAAGGCTCTACGTGACTTAAGCCATATAACAGCAGAACAGAAACAAACAACTTCACTTTTCTTTTCATCCAAAAAACGATTTTTTTTTCCCTCCAAGTGCGAATTTCACAAAACTCAAGCAAATCATCATCAAATCACACAATTGAACAAGTAAGTGTTGCTTATTCTACTTTATTGCTTTATTGTTGTTGAAATTTGTGATTTTTTTGAAGAAATTTGACATTTTTAGGTTTTTAGAAATTTGGCTTGCATGTTAGTTTTATGGATTGTTAGTGATAAATTAAGTTAAAAATTGTAGTTTAGATGTTGTTTAGAGTATAATGTGGTAGTTTATGGTTTAGAAATTGTTAGATTTCTTAGTTGTTTGAAAATTGCACTCTATGCGTTTGGTAAAATGTCTCAATGAATTAAGTTATGAATTTTTTAGGTTTTTTATGACATTTTGTCAGATTTGAATGTAATCCTATTACATTTGCGCTTTTTGGTGTTTTTATGACATTTTTCGTTATTTTATTCCGTTATTTTTCGTAATTTAATTACGAGTGAATGCTTGATTGAATGAATGTTTGAATGAATGATGAAAAATATATGCAATTGACTGAATGAATGAATGAAAAATTTAGGGAAAATAGAGGTCTCTGGCAGTTCTGGCTTGCTGCACAGACTGGCGTGAGTTAACTCACACAGTGTTTTACACTTGTGTTACTTAAGTCACGTTGCTTCACTTAACTAACGCAGAAATTTACACATGCGTTAGTAAATTTACGCAGGGTTATTTTAGTCAGTTTAGTTGGGTGGGAGCAAAACTTGTTTGGAGATGAGAAGAATTCACAATTTAATTGAATACAAAATTGAGTATGGCTCACTAAAGAACCCTTTTGGGTCGTCGGTGCATAGGTCTAGGCTTTGCCAATTTCTACACCTCTTTCTTTTTCTAGATTGACCGATTTCTACAATTCTAAGCACTAGTGTTTGCGTTTGTGAGAATTTGAGGGATAAAGACACCGCCCCAGTAATTTCTGAAGTGAAAGGAATCTAAACTTCAAAGTGACGTACCTCAAATTGAAATCAAAAAAAGTTTGTGTGAATAGACTTCCAAAGTGGAAGCAATAATTGTCATATATCTAGTCCTTCAATTTCATTCAGTTAATCTAGCTACATGAAAATGACCCAAACTAGTCCAAACAATTTTCAAAGTTTCAAAAAATCACCCATAGATTAAACCTTGACCTCTTAGAAATAAAGGATTTAGCATAGGAAAGTTCTAAATGGACCAATCCACATAACCATAATGCACTATGACTTAGGGATATATATGATAAATAATGCTAGCTTGTGTTAAAATCTTCAACAACAACCATTGGAATCATCATTCAAAATATTGAAACTAACTCAAAATATAGTGCTTTTATAACTCCCATACTTTGGGACTAACTAGGACACTTCACAAGGGGTTGGGGCCACTTTTTCAAATATTTGAAGTCACTTCTAAGGTATTGCATGTAAGAGGTTGATTTTGACAGCATTCATTATCATATGAAATTTATTCCTTTATTTTTTTGGTTTTTATTTTGCGGCTGATTTAACCAATTTGCAATCAAACGCGGTTTCTGATTTTGGCGCAAGTCTTTGAATAGGGTACATCAAAATTGATTATACCATTGATTATTTTTGCAATGATTTTATACTGAATTCAGAAAGATTCCACATGAGATTTGTCTATGAAAAATCTCAAAAAACATTATTCTTGAAGAAAAAAAATCATTAAGTAATAATTTACTTAAACTTTATTATAAAAAATTTAATAAGACCATTGCCTTCTAGATGGATAAATTCGGACAAAACATTGTCATTTTTATGTAATAAGATTATTCTTTTTACAAGTTTTAACGTTGTTGCATATTCATTTTTGTTGTTATACCCAAAAAATTGTGTATTTTTAAATGAATTTGATTCTTAGGAAATTATATGTGGGGTTAAAAGTAGCTCTCAAATGATATCTTTGATGTGAATATCTCTGGGCCATATGGCATGCAAATTGTTCAACTTTTCTCAATGTTAGTGAAGGTTGTATCTACAAAAAATTGAATTATGCTCTTCTCCCAATTATTTTTGCTTGCTTCCAACTGAAAAGATGTAATTGCCCCAGCGTGAGTTAAGTCACATATAATTAACATTAGCGTGAGTTAACTCATGCAGATGTATTTTCAGAAGTTTAGTTGGGAATGAGCAAAACGGGTTGGGAGAAGAGCAAAATTTCAAAAAAAATGCTATGACCGATTCTTTTTACAATAATAATATATCTTCAAATTAAACAAAGACAAACCAATGATCATTGAGTTTTTGTTATTTGAGAACGTGCATTTCTTTTATCAAGGAGATCGTGTATTCTCTTTTGGTGTTTTATTTCGCTTGATATAAGACACTTATTTTGTTATATTCTCGTTTTTCAAAACAACAATGTTATGTCAAGTGAAATAAAACACCATGAAAGGATCACAATGAGAAAATTAACCAATGGTTAATCAGAGGCAGAAAGTAAGAAAAGTTGGTTGAAAATGTTGTCGTCAAATAAATAGTGGTAAGTGGAATACACTTCGTGACCAATTTGTGGTAGCCTTTTTTGAGAGGTTAAGCATTTCTCATCATTTGCTATAAAAAAAAACATTTTTCATCACTAAAATGTACCAAAAACATACCATTAAGAAGTTTTTCTTCAACTTATTTTAAAGAGTACTTTTAAAAAATTATTGAATAAGTTTTTCATCCTTAAAAATTTAAAAGTTCATTTTTTTTATCCCGATAAAAAAGTGGCACATTTTCCTTCGACAAAATTTTCATGCAAGTAGTATTAGTCTTTGTTGTTAATTCTTGTGATAAGCATGACCTCAAAATTTGATTTCTAAACTGAGACTTTTGTTACCTTTTTCTTGAACTTTTGAAATTTAAAAAAACACATATTTAATTTATCATTTGTAAAAAAATGATAAGCTTTTGTAGAAATAAAAAAACTATTATGTTCTAAATATTTTTGAAAAAAATATTAAAAATTAAAATGTGTAAGGATAATCAAACAACTTTAAAAGTCAACCGAGAATAAAACTACGTGCTTAAAAAATTGGTAAAGACAAAAACATGTCACTTTTTTATGAATGATGGAAAAAAATTTAAATTTTACAATTTTGTAGGGACGAAAACAAATTTATTTATTTATTTATTTAAAGAATAAATAAATAGAATTGGATATTAGGATATATCAAAATTATAGTAATGATTTCTCGTCCATCCCTTTGTTATAACGATATATCATGGTTTCATTCTCCATTTGTCAACATGTTTCTCAAGTCTATCTAGGAACTTTCCAAAAGGAACAGTTCAAGTGAAAGTATAATTTGATCTTTATTTTTTTCAAAAGGCAATGATCGCTATGTATGAAAAATTGTGTGAAAGGAACATGTTCTTGCATAACATCACTTTCATTCGTATAAGAAGCACCATATATTTGCTTCACATACTTTTCATGAACCAATTATTATATATTATGTGACATGAAAAGCACATAAACAAAAGAGGTGAGTTCGACACGTATATGGCTTGATCAATTCAAAAAATGAGTGCTAATTCAGACATCGAAGGATTTTCAAATATACTTTCACGATTAACTTGGGTGTTTTTCTTTAAGAGTGAGAATTGGAATCCAAAAATGGTGGGATGAATCCTATTTGGTTAATGCTTGATTCAAGTGTATTTCTTCATGTGTATTTATTTGTATAAAATTCAAAGATAAGACTCTTTTAAGGCTTTTCCGTACATATAAGTTGTAACATAATCCAAAATGGAATTAATAATCACATTAAGGAATTTGAGTTTTTATTTTATTTGGAGCAATTAAGCGTCTAGGTTAAGTATTTGTCATGTGTTCTATGATACAGTGAATGTGCCTTAAAATCTCATCGTTAGTAAACATCTGCAAAATTAGTGTTGTTTTATATATTTCTGTTTTTAACATAGTTTTGAGAGAGGAGTGGGGCAAACTAGGGCTTATCAAAAGAAATAATTCTTCGGAAATAAGAGGTTAGTAGTACTTTTGAGCTATTATCTAGGGTTGGGAAACAATCTAAATACTTTGGTGAATGAAATCATTAAGTCTTTTCATTAAGGGTAGAGACTAGTAAAATGATAGAAATTAAGGTTTACTGTTAAAGGGTAATTTATTGTAACTCTTGTATTTCTTTGTAAGAACTCTTTAATAATAGATTTGAGAGTTGCTCCTCCCCAAAAATAGGTAAAATTTGGACCAAACTGAATAAACAAATATCATTGTGTTCTTCTTCTCATTTATCCTATTATTGTATGTGATTTGTTCAAGCATCTTGGTTATTGGTTGTTGTTAGTTTTGCTCTACACACAATAGTATTGTTGTAATTAGAGGAAGAGATGGATTAGAGGAAATTGGAGAAACTCAAATGGTGGTGACATGTCGAAGTACAAGTTCTTCAAATTATTAAGTCACTTGATCAAGAAAAAAACCTTGGAACAAGGTAATAATTAGGTTTAACATTGAAGGCTAATTGTTTGTAACCTGTGTAATATTCCTTAAACCAAAGAGTTGAGATTGGACACAGAATCATTACCATATTAATGAAAATTGTTTTGGGAATTAGAAGAAGGCATGGTAAATTTTGTTTTGAGAGTGTAGAAAATAAAGTTGGAAGATTGGTGATAACAAAAAGTCAAAGAGCGTTATGTTAATAAACAACTGATTGGGCTCAAGTGGTTAATACGATCTCCTATGATGAATTGTTCAAAAAAATTAATAACTCTTGATCAGACTTTATTTATCTCCTAACTGAACTCCCAATTGCTAGAGGCTCATTCCTTTAAGCACCGAAGCGTTAGCACCGTGAAGAAAAAAACATTTCATCAAGAAGTTTAAAAGAGCATAACAAGTAAGAAAAAGTGGATATGATAAATTGATTGTCTGTTCATGAGTGAACTCTGCTCTTAATTTGGGAAGTCGATAAGGTAAGTCTTAGTTGAAGGGTATCATCACATATTGGTGGAATCAACCATTATAAGGGAGATAGAAGGATTACTGCAACTAGTTTTTCCTATAGATTACAATGAGACGTTATAATTTAACTACCTTGTATCACCCTATCTCCAAATACACGAATTTCTAAAATGTTGAAGGAGGACAATTGTTTACACCCAAAAATAGTTTAAACATAACACATCACTTTCCTCCTCTTCTTCTTTTTGTCAAGTAATTTAGTAGGTAGAAATTCACTACGTGCATCGCCCATTGCACCAAGGAATTGTTCTATCATTAGTGTACATATTTCACTTCTTTAGATGTCCAAGCATCATACGACACTATACAATTAAAGCATGGTGTTTACGTATGTTAATATGTTTGCTTGCTAAAATAACAATTTCTCTTTTATAAATTTGAGAGCTTTTGGGAAATAAAAACAAGATCAAAAGAAAAAGACATCGTGATGATTTGTGTAACTAAGTGCTCTAGCACCTCCCACAAGCCACACCACACATCATATACTGTCCAAAACAAAACCGCGTTGGCGTTGGCATGCCTTCTTAGACCCAAATTTAAAGAACCACAAGATATAGATGCATGAAAGAAGCCCTATCATATATTAAAAAATGTATAAGACAAGTTGATAACTATAGTGTGGATGAAATTTAAAACGAGGAGGGGACAAATTTAAAAACTATATGCTACTAGTATAAAAAAATCATTTGCTATGCTTATTTTTAATGCATTAAAAGTTAAATCAGAGAGGCATGCATAACATTTCTTAAATTTTAGTCTAGTCCCCTGAATAATTTTTGGCAAAATTACACATATGGTACCTTAATTTAATTCCAGATAACGTTTTAGTTATTTATCTTTTTTTATTGCATTTTTTCCCTTTTAGTTTATTTGTATATGAATTTTTAAACTTCAAATTCATGGTTTTATTTTTCTTTGGCTTCTTAGATGATAGTATATAATAGAGTGTAAATTTTTTAATACATAATTAATAAAGTTTTATCAAAAGTAAGTTGTAGATATACATAAAATTATATATGATGGTAGTTTATACAAATTTTTTTAAAATGTATATTCTCAATATTTATATACTATAACGTGATCATTTTTCTCCTTCATAAATACTAATGGTATCACTTGTTTAAAGGACATACAATTTCATTGTCAATTTTACACATACATTTTATAAGAATCCATTAATTTGTCGTGCCATCCTCATCTTATACATGTAAATTGTAACGTAATAAACATTTTTTTTAGGTAATAATAAAGAGACCAAGAAAGTTGGGCCAAAAAATAAAAGCTAAATTTGCATTGTGACAAGTCATATTCAAATTCCAATTAAAAGAGATATCCAGCGGATATGACAAAACAATCGATAAGGATCTACAACAAAGCTTATTTCAGGTTTAGGCCAGACATTTTTTTTCCTTATATAGATGACCTAAAACTATTTAAAAAAAACTATTTAACAAAAATAGGTACGATTTTAAAGAAAACTTTTAAGCCTATCAGATCAATCTACTTAAGTAAATATGAATAGTTTTTTCGTTATTCTTATTATATTAGACTTTGTACTATATTACACATTTTTATTTATTTTCTTTACTAAAAAACATTTTCATCAAACTGAGCATATTTACATCAATAGGCTCTCATATAATGTCATACTCATTAAATTTGATTTTAAATCTCAAAATAAAACTTAATCTCATTGGTCATGAAAAATATATTTAAGTAAACTTCATCTCATACACAGGCTTTCATAAAACATCACACCTACCTACCTATTTTTGGTTGGATGACAACATACATATTTTCGCATCCCAAGACTACTTTAACATAAAAATATAAAAGCTCCAATTTATAATTGTGAACAAACACAAAGTGGATAATGTATTTGTAAAAACAAACGGGTCATAAGATAGATAAAATGTCAAACTTGAGTCTTGAATTTTTTATGGTCATGCTAAACTTAGCCAATGTTTAGATACACATTTGCCATAACAATAACACTTTCCAATGCACTCTCACCGCTTAAAATCTGAAGTTACTATATACAGCTTCTACGTTACAGTAATTTTAAACATAATTTTAAATAAATCAGACGCCAATTCAAACAGACCATTAATCTTACGATACCTGACTCTGAATAATCTATTTTCACCCCTAAAACTATGTGATCAACATGCCTTTAGGATTTGATCCTCTAAACAAAATTTGCCTTAGGGCTACGCTAGATAGAATCTATGGAAAAATTAAATAAAGATAATAACAAAATATTATTAATAATAATTAATAAAAAAATAGGGTTAAATATGTTTTTGGTCCCTATAAATATACCAACCTTTTCGTTTTAGTCCCTCTAAAATTTTCCTTCAACTTTTAGTCCCTATAAAATTTTCAATCACTACTTTTGGTCCCTATTTTTAAGTTAATTTTAGTATTTTTTTTTTTTAATGAAATTGTGCAGAAATGTGTAAAATATTGTAAAAATATTTCCCAAAAAAAATTAGAATTTTTTTAACCATAAAAAATATAAAAATTCATATTAAATTCATGTTTTATTAAAAAATTCTAATTTTTTTAGGAGAGATTCTTGTAATATTATGAATTTTTCTACAAAATTTTATTCAAAAATATGAATTCTATATATGAGTTTACTTTAAAAGAGGGACCAAAAGTGAAGATGAAATTTTTTTGAAAGACTACAAGTTAAAGAAAATTTTTAAAAGAATTAAAACGAAAAGTTGACATATTTATAAGGATCAAAAACATATTTAACCTAAAAAAGAAATATAAACACAGGAGAAAAAAAAACTATATAAACCGACTCCCGCTATAATATTAAGCAAATCACAAACACATTACAACAACAAACAAACCCTTCTAGACTCTTTCTCTTCTCGCACACTCATTTCATGGATTCCTCCAATCGCTCCCCCAATCGCTCCCCCAATCGCTCCTCCAATCGCTCCCCCGTCATCATCATCGGCGCCGGAATCTCCGGTAACTTCCGCCACCACACCATTCACATCTCCACTTCACAACCACCGCAACGCGTTTCTCAATTATTCATTTCTCTATCTCTTTATGATTTCTCTCTTTTCTCTGATTTGAAGGTATATCCGCGGCGAAGGTATTAGCCGAGAACGGTGTAAAAGACATAGTGATCCTTGAAGCGTCAGACCGAATCGGCGGCAGGATCCATAAGGAATGTTTCGGTGGCGTGTCGGTGGAGCTCGGTGCCGGTTGGATCGCTGGTGTTGGAGGTCGTGAAGCTAATCCTGTTTGGGAACTCGCTGTTCAACATAATCTCAAAACTTGCTTTTCTGATTATAGCAATGCTCGCTTCAACATCTATGATCAAAGGTTCGTAAAATTCATCACATTCGTTTTTTTTATTCAATTTTCATTTTTTTTTAGGGTTTTTCTTTACAAAATAGTTAGTTAGGGTTACGATTCGTAGTGTAGACGACGTCGTTTCGCTCAGTGCTGTATTCGTTTACGGTTATGGCCCTTAATATTGACGACGTCGTTTTGCTCTGTTTTACGATTTATCGATTTTTTGCAGGCTTGCAGCGATAACTGAGAAGTCTCATTTTAACGAACGAAATTCCACAAAGAAAAAATAAGTTTATTTTTCCTAATTTTTATTCAACATGTTTTCTTCTTTTAATTTTAGCTGAAACGAAGTCGTTTGGTTCTTTGCTCTGTTTTATGATTTTAAATAGGAAAGTAGCACGTATTTGTGTCTGACACCAACACGACACTAAACACCAATAACTAAGTTATTTTCTCAAATCATTATGGCTATCGACATTTTGTATTTGAGTTTGTGTTAGGGTTTTATATTGCACGGGTAACTGAGAAATTTCTTTGAACAGCCAAAATTTCTAATAAAATAAAACCGTTTTATTCTCTACTTTTATTTTCTTTTCTGATTTTACGTTTTTAGTTGCTCTGTTTTGTGATTTTGGAGTGCTGAGAATATTTTTGTTCTGGTGGTTGCAATGTAGTGGAAAGTTAATTCCAAGTGGAATCGCTGCTGACTCATACAAAAAAGCAGTTGACTCTGCGATTCAGAAATTGAGAAATGAAGAAGAAGGAGAAGAAGATGATGAAGCCAATGATGATGGCAACAAAGTAACGAAACCGTCTTTGTAAGTGCAAATTCTTTTCATGTCGTTTTCAGCCGTTAAAACGATTTTGTTATGTGTTGCGTTCTGTTGTGACTCTTTAATCATATCTTCAATTATTTCTTTTTTGAAATGTTTACTTTTACTTTTAGCTTTTTTTGTTTCTTTATGTTGTTAATTAATTTTTTTTTCTTTGTTACTATTTTAGGACGCCTAAGACGCCAGTAGAACTCGCCATTGATTTCATTCTGCATGATTTTGAAATGGCAGGTAAGTGGTGTATTGTTTAATTATCACTCTTAATTTGCGGAATCAAGCTAACCTCACATTATCACTTTTCAGCATAGTTTTGTTTTCATCAAATAAATTTTACTTATTTTTTGGTCAAACTCTGAATTAGCATAGTGTTGTTTCCATTGAAATTGAAGTCAACTTCGAAAAGAATTCTCGAGCTATTGTACGACAAGTTCGATTATAATTTTGCAATTTTAAAATTATGTTTGTATATCCATAATTTGATTGACCGGATAAGGCCCACCATTTCAATGATAATTTGGATATTTACTAAAAAAATGAAAAAGTTCAAAATTTGTATTTATGGATTTGTAATACATTAGTCAGAAATTGAAAATTGGATTATTTAAGAAAAAGGAAGAAGTAGGATAACTTTTTAGGGACCATTGTGATTGTGTGTATGATTTGTTCACTTGTTAAATTTGTATACATTTTTTGTCTCTGTTCTAAAATTGGAGATTAATTATCTTTGAAAAACTTTAAGCAGAAGTGGAACCAATATCTACATATGTAGATTTTGGGGAAAGAGAATTTTTGGTTGCGGATGAAAGAGGTTACGATTACTTGCTATACAAAATGGCTGAAGACTTTCTCTTCACATCGGAGGGTAGAATTTTGGATGATCGTCTCAAACTCAATAAGGTACATCTCTTTGTAATAATAAATACCTTTCTTTGATTGAGATTTTTACTCTGTTAAAAAAGGATTATTTTGTTGGCCCCTACCTTTTTATGTGTCAGTACCCTGTTGGCTTGTCTGTTTGCTTCACCATTTAGCTCGTGAAAAAATATCTGTCTTTATTTGCTCTCTGTTTTTTTTTTCCCTTTTGCTGTTTTGTTATCTTTTTTCACTGTCTGTTGCTTCAGCTCAATTGAGGCAATGTTAAAACTCCATAAAATTCATATTTATCCCATCAAATATAGATCAAAATCATAAGATTTGGTGTGAAGTTATGTTAACTTAAATCAATAAAAAAAAATGTTGAATAGTGTAGGTTAAAGAATTTGTTGTTAATATTATTTCAATATAATTGCGAATATGATAGGAAAACAACAAAAAAAAAGATTGATCTTTTTTGTCAACCCCAATACGTTTCGTGAAGTTTTTGAGTACTTTTATTTTAAGGATAAGTAGAGATGACTTTTTAATTCATACAATAAAATATAAATACTGAAGTTGCTTATTTTGTTACCTCCAATTGATATGTCGTACAATTTTAAGTCCTTACATAGCCATGACAAAAACTTTCAGGCCTATAGAGAAACATTCAGCACTATTTATTAAAAACAATGACAATAACTTTTAGGCGTATATTAAATATATTCAGAAATGTTTTTCTCATACCTCACAAAGGAAAAATACAGAATATATAATGTGAATAAAAAAAGTCAGCGTTAAAATATATTTGACCATACCACTTTCTTCAATTAAATAATAGGCAGACTTATTTGGTTGAAGGGTCAATGTGTAAAATATAATTTCAAGTTATGATCAGCTGCCATGTATGTGGGAAAAAATATTCTTTAATATTTTGAGTTAAGAAAACTTCTACGTGTACAAACAATTTAAGCATAAAAGATTTGAATGATTTTTTAATTTGAGCATATTATCAATGGTTTTTCTCATGACACAATTTTCTGATTCTTATTTGTTTCTTCTCTAATTCTCTTCTTAAGCTCTCTTTGTTTCTTCCCTAAAAGAGAGAAAATAAATTAAATTTATATTTTTTGTATTATATTGCCCTGATCAAATGTTGTATTATATTTTCAGTTAAAATATTGGGCCAGTAAGAAGTTTTTATAGGGATTTATTTAATTTGCAAAATAAATAAATTATAAAATTTTAATAAATGACATTTCACTTGACATTGAATTAACTAATTTTGACCTATTATAAAGTCGTTATTGTTGTATACAATAAAATAATGGAGACTTATCTTTCAACCCCAAATCTGCAAGCATGTGAAACATAAATAAATAAATAAAAATCCGTTCAAAAAGTCTGTCCAATTTTATTTTATTTTATAAGAAAAAGTCTGTCCTAATTCCTATTCTTAAATTTGTACGTGGGGGTACATATGTACAGCTGTTGTTGCATTTGCATACATATTCACGTTTTTCTGAATACAGTTTACTATATACTTCCAATGTTTTAGATGACTTATTTGACAATATTCACTATTGTTTTCGTGTACTTTGACTATATTTTTTTTAAATAATATCATATAAGATGTTATTGAATTTGTCTTAATGAATATTTTTAAAATATTAAATTTTTATAATTTTTTTCTATTAAATACTTCATCTGAGCATTATTATAAACAAAAATCAACTTTTTAGATTCATTCAATAAATGATGTATTTAATATATATTATTGACTAATAGCGTGTTTGTTGAAGTGGTGGGGATGAGAAAAAAACGTTTTTGCAATGATGCTACTTTTTGTAACTTCTCAATTTTCACAGTGAAAACGCCTTGTAACGCTAGAATTTTCAATTGGTTGGGATTCCAAACACATACTAAATACATTATTTATTGAATGAACAATAAAAAATTAATTTTTACTTATAATAATGTGATCAAAGGGAGTAATTAAAAATAACAAATATGCACTAATATGTATGATAGAGTCAATTATATCACTTCATATATAAGACAAAGGGAGTAATATTACTTGAAATCATTTTAGTTATCATTTCAACGTTTGAATACTAGTAAGCAGGTCGATCTCACGATGTGTTTGACTATCTGCTGCATATACTCAATCAATGGTTACAGTGTTACATCAAATTCCGAAACATTTTAGAGGACCTATAGTACAGGCAAAATTTGACCCACAATTAATATCATCTATCTCAATCCATTTTAAGGCCTTTTACTCATAAATCAGTAGGTCCCAAAGTTCCAATTTCAGTTACCAGTACACTATTTGAATTGACGCAATTCCAATAATCTATGGTGATATGTCATTTCAAATAAAATAACAACAGGAAAGAATTGAGTCTTGTCAATTTCCCCATTCATATATTGGGTCATAGTAGCTCAGTTGCTCGAAGATTAGAAAACCAATGAATTGTTATTGATTATACAACACATAAATTATGGATTGATGTAACATATAAATTGTTCCGAAGGAGTGTATTTATAAGTTTAAAGCCTTAAGAACAACTCATGGGGTTTTTATATATTAAATTTTTAATTACATAAAAATAATTTTTTTTAATGACTTGAATATAAACATTGATATATTTTTAGTACTCCCTGACACATAAAAATAATGATAACTTAGATAATCCAGAAGTTCTAGCTCAACTGGCAAAATGCCGAAATTGTTAGACCGGATGCCATGACCAGGGTTCGAACCCCGGTACCTCCACTTGTGTGTGTGAGTTTATAATGACTTTGTCATTTCGTCTATGTATCAAAAAAAAAATATAATAACTTAAATAACAATTTATTTATTTACCTTTAATTTATTTTGTTAAAATAATTACCATTTTATTTTCTTAAAACAACTAAAGTTTGAAAAAAAATGAAAAAGTTTGTCCATTTTCCTTCATTATTCAAAAAACTCCAATAAATCTGCAACAGGGTCGTACTCGAAGTCCACCCAAGTTCCTCTGTAATAGTAAATCTTTCCTTGAATTCAGTGGTTGATTTCAAGGGTTGACTGCTCAGATTCTCATGAGATATTATTGTTTTGGACTTTGTTTTACTCTTACTTTTCCATTTGACTGCAATTGTTTTTGTCCTGTTCATTTTACTAGGCAGTAGAAACTTCATCACCGGAGAATTTTGAGCTGAACTATGTTTTTTTGCATGGAATTATACAGGTCGTCCGGGAATTGCAACATTCAAGAAGTGGTGTTACGGTGATCACGGAAGATGGTTGCGTTTACAAAGCCAATTATGTGATTCTGTCTGTTAGCATTGGTGTTCTCCAAAGTGACCTACTTGCCTTCAATCCACCCTTACCAGTACGTTTTCTCAATACATATTCTTCTCCTTTATTTACTCTAAGGAGCCCCGTGTAATCAAGCAAGCTAGCCGTAGAATATTGTATGATGTGGGGTACATTTATTGGTCCCGGATATGTGGACACCTCGTGCTTCTCACGCTGATATTTTTTAAGCTCATTCATTAATTGGAGAACTTGTCACCAACATGGTGAAAATGGGGGTAACACATGGGTGACATAGAGTTGGGTGAAATTGGTCAATCACAATATCACAATGCTTGTGTAGCATTGTGACATTGTGATTGGTCAATGTCACCAATGTCACTTAACTCTATGTCACCCAAGTGCTATATGTGAAAATGAAATCTGTCGGTGTGGTTCTTTCTGTCTATAATACGGGTCCCTACAGCAGGAATTTCCCTTTTGTGGCCCCCTAGTCTTAAATATTATTGGTTGGGAATGTAAAGAAATGTAGGGATAGCTAGGTTTTGTACTATTAAATTTAGCTCTCTGGTTGATGACGCTAGAAAGTAGATTTTCGAGGTGTTCTCTTATGCATAAACCAGGGATGGCATGATCCACGGTATCAGTGATCCATAGTCTCATTGTTGATGTCTATTAGCCCTCTTGGTTAGGTTGACACGTGGACAGAAGAGTACACTAGCTTAATTGGTCAATTTACATAACTGCATTATGTGTTCTTTCGAATAATGTTACTTATACCTTACAATTGTACAATTGTTGACATGATTGCATTCTAATTTAATAAAAAAAATCAATTTAAACATTAGCTAATTAGAGTGAAAAATGCAGCTAAGTACAACAGTGATGTTTCCTTTGTCATTTGTAGTGTAGCTAATCTTGAATATCTGGCAATATTTTATTTTGTTGATGAATCCATACTCGTGATTTTTGAGAAGCCTGGATAAGGACTAATGCTCTGCCACTAGTTAAAACTTAACAAAAATATAAATATGACCTAAACCACGTAATGAGGGGTAGGAGAACCAACCTGTTGTTACATGTTATTCATCTAGGCTAAGTCATGGTACATAATTACATGGCACTGATTTGCTAAGGTCTAAAGGACTTGTTGCATGACCTCTTATATCTTAATAATTATTAATTTTAAGTTGTACAAGATATTCATATGAACACGTAATGTACTTGATCAAATGTATGGAATTACCAATGATATGAGGTCATCAAATTAAACAATTATGGGATTATTATATATCATTGAAGTTATTTGTCTTTTCCATGAACTTATTTGTGTTTTAGTCGTATAATCATCCCTTGAGTGATGTTATTATTAGTTAATATATTTTGTCTTGTTAAGCGATGTATACTTGTCTGATTCAATAATTCCATGATGAATAAAATAATGAAACAGAGGTGGAAATTGGAAGCCATTGAGAAATGTGATGTAATGGTGTACACCAAGATCTTTCTGAAGTTTCCGTATAGGTTTTGGCCATGTGGACCCGAAAAGGAATTCTTCATCTATGCTCACGAGAGGAGAGGCTATTACACATTTTGGCAGGTTTGTTTGAAATTTTCCTTATTGGTTGTCAGTTCTTTTTTTAGGATGTGTTTTCTTTTTGTTTTGTTTCATTTCTTTACCAGTTTGAAGAAATTTTATTTTTCTCATTAGGGTGAACAGAGAATTAATTTAGCTTTAGGTTACCTATTTAAAAAAAACAATTTTATGTGAAGTTCTATGGGAAAAGAGTTGAGTTTGAAAGGGAATTACAATCTCTAAGAATGTATTTGGATGACTACTATCTAGTTTGTATTTTGGATTTTTTGAAATTTGAAATTTTTGAAAGAATAACATGATAAAAGACCATATAAAATTTCAATCACACTTTCTTCCTCTCTCCCCCATCCAAAACATTCATTTGCAGTGTCATTGATACTCACTCGGTCACGTTTAGTCAAATCATCGATGTTGATACGACTATTGTGTCATAACGCGATCCTGGGGATCATCTCGTTGAACTAAGATCTACTACGTTTGACGTCGAATCTTAAGACATTAGATACATGTATTTTCTCACTTATATGCTACTTTTTCATCTAATATTGTGAAACGTCTAACACACTTGACACACCAATAACTTTGCTTTCAAACAGAAAAATAGAATAATTGCTATGCTGTCAATTTTGTTTCTCGTCATGGTACTTGCCGCTTACCTAACCTTACGGATCAAGTTGAACATTTGCATCTTGCTTTTAGATGATTTAAAGAGTATAAACTAAAAGTAATGATTGTCTTGCTTACTAATGGTTAAAAATATAATAAAAACGATTGTCCTGATGCTATGGATTTAAATACTACGTTTTCATTGTTTATGTGCTGTGCATGTGAGTCACATGCTTCATCTTAATCTTCTGCTGGCAATAGAATTTGCGGTGTATCTTGATTTTTGATGAAGTAGCTTAAATAAACTTATCAAGCTATAATAATTAATTCAAAATTGTGGCTTTTGTTTGTATCCCCTTATTGGGGCTAAACACTAAGGTCAAACATTAAATACTTGTCATATATGATTAACAAATTCTCTGTTTACCATCTGTGAAATGGAAGTTTCTTGTTTAAGTCCTAGTGCGCTCATTATAAATTGAACATAATCAATCTTACTACATTTTTTCAAATCTGAGTTAATTATCAGTTGAATTTCATGATGAGTTTTTAACAATTAGGTACAATTCCATAGCATTTGTATATTTTGTTCTTGTCCGGTACAACTCCATATAGCCGAAGACTAAAATTGATAAAAACCAGTTTTATTTATATGGAGGAATAGATTTAGCTGTATTCTCCCTCCCTGATTTATGCAAGCTGGCCTAGATATTTATTTATTTATATTTTGGAGTTGTAATTTTGACCTTTTTAGGCACACATGATAATAAATCCTGATCAGCTACACCTATTGCCATTTGTCTTGTATTGATAATATTAATTATTTTCTAGGAAGGATAACAAAGATATAGTATTTTTTCCTCTTACTACTGTTAGCAAATATATTAAATGATTCATTTTCTTTCTGTGATGTTGTAATGTTGATATTCCTTGGAGTTTTCTGAGTAAATTTCGTAATGCGAGCTGCTCCTTGATTGTTTTCTTATTTCATATGGAAGATTATGTAACCTAACATATTTTAAACTATAGTATAATATTATTATAAGTTGGAGTAAATTGAATTATACAGCACTGTAGAAATTTGGTGCAGGATATCCATTTCCATTCTTGCCAATACACAAACCCTATGCAATAATGCATTTACTTTGGATCTAAACTTATGTGTTGTATATGAAAATAATTGAATTCAGAATCAAGTAAGAACATTGGTGATTGTATTGTCTAGTCCTTTTGCTTATTCATCCAACACAGAAACATAATATTGTAATTGTCTAGGATCTCTTTGCTTACTCATCCAAATCACTTATCTGCTGATTTGTTTGTTACCAGCACATGGATAATGCATATCCTGGCTCCAATATCTTAGTCGTGACATTGACTAATGGGGAATCAAAACGCGTGGAAGCTCAATCCGATGAAGAGACCTTGAGAGAAGCTATGGCGGTGCTCAGGGAGATGTTTGGACCCAACATCCCCGACGCTATTGACATACTTGTTCCCCGCTGGTGGAATAACAGGTTTCAGCGCGGCAGCTACAGCAACTTTCCGATTATCTCCAATCATAAAGTTTTTTCTAATATGAAGGTAATAAGGTTTGCTTATCATGCTGCATTTTCATATTATTTAATCATTGTTTGACAATTCCCCTTTGAATATGTTCTGCTTTTAAATATATCAATTGATGCTATAGCTATACTTGTCTTATAAATCAGTGCATACAAAGACAAAATAGGGGATGACCTGGAGCTTACAGCTTGCTACTATAATTAATTATCACTCTTCACTATAATTCTGTCTGTTTCTTGTGTCACTTATTAATGTTTTGACGTACTAAATATAATCACATGCATTTATTTAGGCTCTGAGTTAAATATAATATGGTTTTGTTTGGTTTGACTTCATTACTGAACAATGTTCCCCAAAATAAAAAAGATTGTGTGGTCAAGGTACAGTACTATGCTCTGTACCTAAATGTCCTTTATTTAACATGATATACTGTTATTAAATTCCAATTAAATTATGAATCAAATAATTTGATGTTACTATCATTTTATGGTGTCCCAGCTCATTGATGAATAGGAAACAGAGCAGAATCCAATAATCAAAATTTCAAACTATAGAAGCTTACGTGTAAATTTGATATTTGGAATTTCAAACATAATAGATAGTGTTTTGATTGTGGTCCTAATTTCCTATGCTGTCTTTTGGTTTTCGGTTAGGCCTTTTAATTTGTTCCTCTTTTTTAGTGGTATTAGGCATCTGTGACTCTGCTATTCATGTATAAAAATGAACTTTTAAAATTGAAAGGTATAAAATTGAAAAGCTAATCCTGTCCCTTATGTTATTTGTCATTTTTTATATGTTTCAGGCTCCTGTCGGTCGCATTTTCTTCACCGGAGAGCACACCAGTGAAAGATTTAATGGCTATGTACATGGCGGATATCTCGCAGGTGAGTGTTATTTCAAGATTGTATTTCTAATGGTTGATAGATACCCAATTTCATAACAAAGTGACCTTTTAACATTTAAAGAAAAATCATCTAAAGTGATATTTTAGATATTCAACGGTTTTTTTTTTATTTCAATTTTACCCTCAAATAAATATTGTGTACATACTATTCCTAGACTTTTATATTCCAATACGTGTTTACGATAACTGTTAATACATTAAGAGTAATGTAGTAAAATTGCTGAACAAGTTAAACTATTTACTGTCAAAGCATAGATGGTAACTTATCAATAACCCTTAAGACCTCACATATGGATATGAATTTAACAGGTATTGACACAGGCAAAGCCTTAGTAGAAGAAATAAGGAAGGAAAAGGAAAGAGAAAGTGAAAGCCAAACTCTATTGTTGGAACCTTTGCTAGCATTGACAGGATCATTAACAATGTCAAAGCCAGAAACAGTCTCCAATATCCACAAATGTGATATTCCTACACAATTATATCTCAGTGGCAAGCTTGGGATCCCAGAAGCCATATTATGACTATGAGATTGTAGAGAATCCTCTTGGAAATTATACGAATCATAATTGATGGTATGAGAATCACGCCTTGCCTGGTGAGTCATGGTAATGTAGATTGATTGACAAAATACTGGAAGTATATTTTGTGAGGTTAAGAGGTGTTGGGAACACTACACAGATGTCTACTCATTTTAGTTCATTCCACTCCTAATGGAGCCAACTAGGTTAAATTTTTTGAAGGGAATTAATTGGTATAGTCTTACGATTACTTTGTTCTTTATAGCCAGAATAAGTAAGATTACAATGTAAGGATGCTAGCTCTTATTATTTTGATCCTAATTTTACTTGCAACACAAGTTCATCATTCTTTTTTTTTGTATACTACCGTATGAATGATATTTATGATCAATAATAATACAGGTAAATATGGTGCTTGCTTCTCATTAATGTTCAAACTAAATATAAATCATTGTAGTTGGTTCACAAATTAAAATTAGCATTAGCAGCAAATTGCATAGTGGATACTACCTCTGCAGAAGAAAACAAGGGTGAGAGGAGAAAATGAGGATAGTGAATACAGAGTAAAATTGAGAAAGAGATGGAAACAATAAGGAGAGTTAAATATAGAATTAGTTGTAGAGGAACAGAGTTTCATAAAAGGAGCTTAAATTATATTTTCTTTAAAGAGTCTAGCGGCAAAACTCACGCACTGGTGCATAAAAGCAAGGAATTGATTCAAACATGCGTCTCACCATATCAAATGCGTGACTTATTACCATAATGAAGCAATAAAATGAGAAGAGTCTTTATAGCTGTAAATTTTAAAAGGGGGTTGCTTACTTGGAGTGTAAGTCACTAGTTGAATTCCTAAAAACTAACATCTAATTTCGCTATACTTAATATTGGAAAGAACAAAAATTTGTGCAAGAACAAATAGACTTGTATAAAACAATAACAAAATGAATACAAAATGAGTGCAAATGACGTATGTGTGATCAATGTAAACACATTTATAGAGGAGAATCTGAAATGCAGTAGAAAAAATCAATTCAAGAAATATAACGGTGACTGCATTGCATGTATTTTCAAAATGTGTGAAACTTATATCTTTCATAATAACTTGAATCACATGTTCTTTTATTCAGTACTGGGAAAAATGTATGTCACCATGTAAAAACCTGCAGACGAAATAGTGAATCGGAAGGGTCTTCTCTGGTCAACAGGTTATGCAGGTGACTTCTTTGGTATGTAATGGACGGTAGCATACAATTTTGGAATTAAATTTTCAATCCAGTGGTATCCGCAACCGACTACATAGGTACTATTGTGAATCAGAAATTGATTTGCTTCCTTAATTACGTATATTAGTTTGTTCCTAAAACAGGCTACACAAATTATAAATTGTTTTGTTCGTTGTTAACTCTAGTAGTAAGTCGCTTGAAGTGCAAGTCATCAAAATAGATCTAAATAAGCTTGTGAAGTTTGTTGTACATACTTCACTACTTATTGCAATAAAAATTTTGTGAAAAACTCTCGCCATAATATTACTCTCATAATATAGAACTTTCTTCTTTATTGGTGTGTAAGCAATCATTGCAACCTTGATTGTTCCAAAAAATTGGTATCCGGAGCCTTTCGCTTTGATTGCGTGAGTGATTCACATTGCGTGTTTGAGCGTTTATTAATATTCTAGAGGAAATGGTTTTCTTGGAAATTTCCTTATTCTCGATGGCAACTACAGACGTAAGCATTGTCTAGATATCAACACTTTTTAAAGTGGTCTCGGACAGAGTTCGAGAATTGGCTGCCAATGCTACCAAAGCTCAAAAAACGACACATAAAGATTCGAAGAAGAAAGCTTGTAAAGCACTGCTTTTCCTTCATCAAAGTGTAAGAAAAACTGGCTACAATTGAAGGCAATCAAACATTGGAGCCTGTGAAGTTACCATCTGATTAAAAAGCTATGGAAATAAAGTCGGCCTTTAAGGGGAAACACAGTCTAGATGGTTCAATTGCAAAACGCAAAGCTAGATTGGTGGAAAGAGACTTTCTGCAAAGAGTTGACCTAGACTATTCTGATGTATATGCACTTGTGGCAAGATTAGGGACAGTAAAACTAGTAGTTGCATTAGCAAATGCAAAGAAGTTGTCTATGTTCCATTTTGATGTAAAGAACTGGTGTTTGTTACTCAACCTTCAGGTTTTGTGATCAAAGAAAAGGTGCACTTGGTGTACATATACTTCATAAAGCATTATATAGGCTAAAACACGCTCCAAGGGCATGGAACAAGAGAATAGGTTCCTTTATGATACAAGTAGGTTTCACTAAATTAAAGGCGGATTATGGTGTTTGTGTGCAGTCTTCAACATCAAGCATCATTCCAATATGTCCATATATTGATGATCTTTTGATCATTAGTAGCAAATTAGCAAACATTGAGAAATTCAAAAGTTTCATGATGACTGAATTTGAGATGATCGACATATTTCGGAGCATTGTTATATTTAGGATTAGAAGTTCTCAACACTCCAATATGAACCATGATGAACCATAAGAAGTGTCCAAATGAAGTTATTAAGAGGTTTAGTATGAGTGAATGTAAAATGCACCTACTCCAATTGAAGTAAATTTAAATCTTGAAAAGAATACGGAAGAGGAGAAAACGGATTCAACATTATTCAAACAGATTGTTGGTTTACTTAGATACTAGAGACTAGAAGTTCCTAGAAGTTCACACATGAATGCGGCAAGAAGAATCATGAAGTATTTGAAAAGCACACTGAGTTATTGTTTCTTATTCTCAAAAGCTGCAAGGAAATAACATGTGATCACCAAGATGGCTTTAAGAATCACCCAAAAAGCAAAACTTTGGATCGTGGCTATGAATCACCAAAACCCAAAATATATATTGATCGGTAGTAATTAGTTGATGTAAATGTAATTAGTTGGATATATATGATACTAAGTTAAACCATAAATGAAAAGGCAATATTAATTGATGTTAAGGACTACATTAACTCAAAGGAAAATATTTGATAGATGTTGATGCAGAAGAAATTATACAGGAATAACATTATAATGGTAGTAACTAAAATATACTAATAGGAGTTGTAGATATTTTAGTATTGTCGATATAATTTTAATACAATAACGATGTTTTTTGTCATGAAAGGGTCACACTTAAACTCTAGATGATTGTCAGGAGTAATGCAATTGCATGAGCAGAATGTTCTCCATCCACTTTCAATTATAGCCGATGTGGTATTTGTTTGGGGATCATTTTCTAATAGCAATTTGCAGATTGTGACAGTGTTAGCTGGTCCACATAATATGAGATATTTGTGGTTTTTAACTTGTAAAAAGTTGTCAAGATCGAGTGGTAAAATCTAGAAAAGCAATGAATATAAGAGAAATTTGTGAAATATGCGATTAAAATGTAAATGGTAATAAATAAGGTTACCAAATAACATATGAAGAAGAAAACATTTTACCAGTTTGGAACTCATTGGATATCTTTCTGGAATGATGACTTGGAATAGGAGATCTCGAGTAATGCAAGTAGTTAGCCTATGGTAACGTGGATATTCATTTTTTGGTGTAGAACCATTGAATATTTTGATTTGGAATACACTATTTCCTAAACGTGAAAGAAATTAGGGGATTCAACGTGATATGATAAAAATCTATGAATTGGTGCCAACCAGTAGTAAGTCTTGGTATAATGAGGCATTTGTTAAATTCGACTTGATGACAATTACCATAACCATCTTGTAACATCCATTGTTCTTCGAGTTCATCGTAATGTTCTGCAACAAAAAGTGGGTATAATTCGCAAATATCTAAAATTTAAAATAAAGTATGTTAGTGATTTATTATATAATTTAAATACATTAAAGAAATATTGAAAAACATTGCATAACCAGTATTAGTAATATTTATGTGCAAACTGCTATGAAAGAATGTCTATTGGACTCAATTGTCATCAATGGAGCTCTGCCGGTCTCCCCTCTTCTTTGACTGGATGGTAGTTCACTGATAGATGAAGAACTGAACTACATTGTTAGTGGATTGAAAGATGAATAAATTATATACCAAGTGATGTTGAACGAAGAATATGATAATGAGAAAAGTGAGTTGATTTATGAGTGAAGGTGTACTTTCAATGTAAAGAAAAGAGGTACTTTAATGTTTGAAAAAAGAAATAAATTATTTTTAATTGTTAGTCAAATATGTGTTTTTTATAGTAGATATATTTTATGAAAGTATGATTCCTTGAGATTCCTGACATGATTTTACCATTCAATGGCTATTAGTAATGTACAATTTATAAGAGATTTCATACATTGATTAGACTTTTCAAAGAAAATTTAATTAAGTATTATTATATGCATTTGGCATTGTATTAGCAGTAGCATGACAAAATTTATAGCTAATTTTTACGAAACGAAAATAAAAAAGGAACTGGAATTAAGAAGGTAAACATTGATAAAGTATGACATAGAGAAACATATACTGAACAATTAAAAGGAAAAGGAATGTTCAATAGAATAGGAGATAATATTTAAACATTAAAGGATATGATAGGAATTGAAAAAACAATGGTTGCATTAGGACACACACATGACATTAACTTAGACTAAAATAATAAATCCTAAATCTTCCATACTTTGATCAAGTTTAATCTTGTCATGTGGAAAAGGTAAACCTCAAATCATCACCTTATTTTAATCCATTTAAACGACGTAACAATTGTCATTCCATTCCAAACTTGGTTGTTCTCTGTCCATCTACAACCTTCTTCATGACTTTGCATTCAACTACAATTCCCTCTGCTCCATACAAAACAACATCATTGTATCTTGTTGATCGAATGTAGTCACCAAGGTTCTTATTTAAGGTTTGCATAATCAAAGTTTCAATATTAAGTAAATGATAAAACACTAATATTATTTAAGAAATCTAAATTAATACAATGGTGAATTACCAATTGTGATCCAGTAGCCATTATGTGGTCAGAACAACATTAAAGAAATTGTAGTTTCCATCGCTTAGCCGATAAGTGTGTTGAGATGGTAACCTAGATAAGTCCATAGCTTGTCCATATTAAACATTGATGTGGAAAAGATTATTTCCAAGATAAGTGAATAACATCATTCTATTTCCCTCAATTCGAAACACACGTCGGACACAATTCCAATGATCGGTTAGAAGAGGATGATCAGGTGTTGGTTAAACTTAACAATGGTCCTATTGTTGTTGCCATCTACCAGTGTAAATTCTCCTTCAAGTTCATTGTAAAATTCTTGGACAAAACTGTGTGGTATTTCTCCCCATGGCTTTTGAAAAAGCAAACAAAATAACTACAATTAATGGGTAAACGATAAAAATTACATGATTTTTAAAAACTGAAATCATATATCAATGTAAAATGTATGTAGAGCAAAACGGAAAGAAGAAATGAACTTCATTCAAAATGTGAGCAGTTAAAATACCACCTCTATTGTTGTCTCTTAGCATTCTTGCAATGGATGACATTCTTGATCAACTGAACTCAACACAGTAGTGATTGGTTATGAAGAAATAAATATATACTCCCTCCGTCCCAAATTGTATGTCGCTTTAGAGAAAAAAATTTGTCCCAAATTATATGTCGCTTTACAATACCAATGCAACATTAATGTTACTTTTCCTATTATAACCTTAACTATTTATTACTCTCTCTTCTTTCAATTCTTTCATTTATCTTTCCCATATTATTAATTAAAGACAATTTTGTAAAACAACTCATAATATCTCTTTTCCACACAATATTAATTGTATTTCTTAATATGTGTGAAATGCCCAAAACGTCATACATTTTGGGACGGAGGGAGTATTAAAGAGGAATAAAGGGGAAGTGAGCATTAAATAATATTAATTACCTTGAATAGCATGAGATGAAGTTTTTGCAGTAACTTTTGTTGGGAATATGCATAGGCAGTGTTCTGCAAAGTTGTGGCATGTACACACATAGGCTGAACCTATTGTTATTTGACCGTTTTAAATCATTGATAACAGTAGGGACAACAATTTATTGTTACATTTAGTTACTAAACAATTCATAAAAGTTGTAACAGTAGGGAATAAGAATATAAGTCATATAGAAATTGAATAATGTTAGTGTTGCACAAACATAATAATTAATTTAAAACATGAAAATAAAATATTACACAAGAATTAAGTCTAGTCAAACAACAATAAAAAATAAGCTTGGCTTGAACTTGAGATCATGGAATCCTCCTTACTCATTTAAAATTCTCCAGGTATCCTTGAGTTGACTGTAGTGTTTTACGACAAAGTCTCGATCAACCTCAACATAGTTCTAATTGGAATTAAAAAATAATATAGATGTATTATTGAGTGTTAAACGTGTAATGGGTGGTCAATCTACAAATAAAAAAAGATTTATATACCAAAAAACATTTAAAAAGAATCTAGTGTTACCTGAAATGTTAATCTTACCACCGAAAAATGTTATATTGGGTCAGTTTTCAGTATTCTTTTTATTGCAGACATTTTTGTTTAAAAAGATTGAGGTGATGAAAGTTATGACATTGTTAATCATGTATTTATAAAGGAAAAAAATGTTATTAAATTGTATAATTTAAGATGTATTAAATTTTTGCAGTATGGTTGGTTGCAATTCAACCACACACATAATACATATGTTGAATACCTTCTGCAAAGTTGCTTTAGTAAAGATAAGAAACATAATTGAAAGGTCTATAGTTGATTTACCAATGCATTGAATCGATTTTACAATTCAAGTGGTTACAATCTGCTCTCTTTTACTTTACAGGCAACACAAGGTATGCTTGAATGAAGTAGTAAATTTGGGCACAATATGACAATAAGGACATATATTGCATTGAAAGAAATTATGGGTAGAATTGATTACGCAAGTGAAACAATGGGCAGTGTGTATTTTTAACTTATTTGCAGCACATGGTCTTGTTTCTAAGAGATAATTCCCAGTATAAGAAGACAAGAATAATATTAGGAAGAGGAGACATATTTAATTATTACAAATGTCAAACAATGTTAGCACAATGTTGACTTCTTCACAGATTGCAACTAATATTACAGGATATTGAACAACATTGGCAAGTTGATTATATAACAGGTTTTACACCCTGTAAAATATATGTTTTTATTTACCCCTGTAAAATATTTTTGTTTTGATTTACCCCCTAATAGGTCATTCAAAAACCAGAATTTCTGAAGAAAAAAATAAAAAATTGGTTTTTGAATGACTTATTAGGGGGGTAAATCAAAACAAAAATATTTTACAGGAGGGTAAATCAAAAAATATATTTTACAGGGTGTAAAACTGAAAATGATCTATATTACAGGGGGTAAAACACTATTAACCCTAAATGCTATGTTGAATAACTGAGAGTGAGCTATACATGATTTGCCAAGTCAATGGTTTGATTAGGTAGCTACTACAAATGGTCGTGTGCATTTTTCACCTGATTGTGAGCACATGGTCTTGATTTCAGCAAGAGATAAGTTAGATTTAAGGTGACAAAAATAATAGTGTTTGTATTAATAGCAATTGAAAGTAGCAATGTAGCTTTGCAGGCTTTGTGTGCATAATGAAAATATAGTAAGAGTTATACTCATCCTTTTCTCATGCAATTCGGTGGAAAAATAAAACTTTTGCTAAAGGAAGTAATGTGATGAATAATGCTCCACATAGATAATACTTTGATTCACTAATCTATAAGATAAACAATATCTTTAAGTTAATGATACAAAAATAATAATTGCTATATAATCAAAACAGGAACAATTTCCAAGTTATCAAATGAGTGCAGTAATGTTGATTATAACTTGGATGTTGTTCCTATGAGAATATATCTATGTATTTTGTGCCAACATGAAGAAAAAAAAAAGCAAGCATATATAAGTCAGAAGTTCCAAATTCACATAATATGAATTAGTAATTGATCAGAACACAAAATAAACTGATATGACTTACATAATAGATTTTCAAAAACTTCTTTGTAAACGACATTCATGGTAGTTGATAGCTGAAGATTTTTAGCATCATGGATCAATATTTTTAAACCTTCCTTTCTCTTAACTCTTGACATATCTACATAAAGATGACCAGGGTCGGCCCAAAGCAAGAGCATCCAGGCTCATGGCATAGGGCCTCCAATTTTTGGGGGCCCAAAATTATTTTTTTATATAAAAGGCATCAAAAAAATACAATATATATTATCCGCATAATATTATGTTAGATTTGTTTAGTTGGTCCAGCGGTAGGGGAATGCATATTCATGTTTTCTGACAGGGGTTCAACTCCCACCAAGCACATTTTTATGCTTATTTTTTAATTTTTTCCAGCATTAATGGAATTTTGAATTTGGGACCCAATTTATTATGGATTTCAGCCCAACTCTCCTCCAGTTTAACTGGCATTAATTTATTATGGATTTGGATCCCATCATTAATTTTTTTCCAGTTTAATTCTACTTTTTTTTAATTATAGCAGGGTCTCCGAATTGTTTAAGACGGCCCTAAAGATGACCATGACTAAATACAACTCTAGGCAGATATAAACCAACACTATATATAGACTGACTTTGAGATTTATTAATAGTCATTGCATAAGATACTATAATTGGGAACTGTCTTCTTGTAATCTTAAATGGCCAGGGTGATTGAGAAAGAGACATATCTATCCTTGAAATGTAAGTCATATTTCCTATATTTTTGCCTGATATAATTTTGGTTTCAAGGACATGGTCAACAAATCTGGTAATAATTAGTCTAATACCATTACTGAGTCCCTCTGATTGGTCTATATTTCTCAAAAGCATAACAGAAGTTCCTACTTTTAGCTTAATTTTGTGGTTAGGGAGACCAGAAGTTCTTAGGAAACTTAGAAGTTCAGGAGTTAGAATTTCAAAGGATTGACATTCATCATTGATTTCGGATCTCTCAATAGAATCAGAACTTAGGTATTCCTTTTCTTCCGCCTAGTTTAAAACATAAAAAAATTGTAAATAATATTGAAGACATAAATTAAACAAAAAGGTATTGTTAAATTGTTTTTTACGAAAGTTACATTCAATTAATGAGAGTATATACTTGTTAATTTCTTCAACTAATTCTATTGTAGAAGCCAAAATTTCTCTTAATTGTAAATAATCAAGATTGTTGTAGTCATTGAAGAAATATGGGTACGTACTCTCAAAGATAGCTTGTATTGAATTTTCCCAATTTTGTATCAAAAACTCAGCCGGTATATCAATTTCAGCATTTCCATCATTTGGCTCGGCTAACCTTTTTTCACGAACTTTCAACAGCCAATCAGAAAACATTCTTAACTCTTGAGAATCAGTAGACAGTACATGTTGTTGCCGACACATAATTTTTGTCAGTGTTAGAACCTCGCATGAATCCCATATGTAAGAAGAATTCATGGTAGCGTAGACAATGTCTGAACGACTGCCTCGGGTTATCACGGGTAAAATCTGTCTAAAGTCACCTCCAAAGACAATAACTTTTCCACCAAATTTTTTCTTAGAGGACATAATGTCTTTTAGTGTTCTGTCTAAAGCTTCAAAGCAGAATTTATGAGCCACGAGGGCTTCGTCCCATATGATCAATTTTGTAATCTTAAGAAGTTGAGCAAGTTCACTTACACCGTCTATATTACATGTGGAGTTTTCAAGTGCCGTTATGGGTATTTTGAACTTTAAATGTGATGTCCTTCCTCCTTGCAATAATAGAAATGTTATACCACTGGTAGCAACTGTCAAAACTATTTGGCAACCACTTCTTAATGAAGCAACTAAAGTTCGCCGCATAAATGTTTTATTAGTCCCACCGCAACCATGTAAGAAAAATACACCGCCCTTTTGCCTAGTCACAGATGACATGATCTTGTCATAGATGGTACATTGCCCATCTGTTATGACATTGTTTTGGTTGGTATGATGAAATCAATTTGTGATTTTACATATTATATAAATAAGTTTTACCTGTTAAACATCTGAACAATTGTTGAAATTCCAGTGTCAAAGTTTCAACTTTATAATTCATTTTGTCATATATAAGTTTGTTTCCAAGTTGTTCAACAACCTATCCTGATGGATATGGAAAACCTTTGTAATCCTTCAATGTTCTTCTATTTCTTTTCATGTGCCTTTCAATCTCAGTCAATGTTAAATTTTTTATATGTTCTTCATTGAGTTGTAAACCTTAGGCATATAAAAAAGGAAAGGTAAATTAGGCAAAATTGTTTCCAAATATGTATTTGTTTCTTAAAAATTATAAGACAGTTTATAAAAGGATATAGAATACTTGGATTATTTGCCAACCTTTTTTGTTCATAAAGAATACCATCACTTAACCATTGCCAGGTATTTTCCCAAACATGTTTTGGTCTGTACATACAGCTTGCTATTAGCAAAGTCATGAATAACAATCTTAGAAAATATCCAGAACCCCAAACCCTTGCTTCTTTAATTGTAGCAATGTATTTCTTGTCATCTATAAAAAAAAAAAACACTCGAAAAACATGTTTCTCTAAAAGACTGATATAGAACATTATTAACAGTTTTGATGTTTGTATAAGATGTTGGTCATTTGAATTTTGTTAACATCATTCTTAAGTAGTATACCTCTCATGTGGTTTGTGGCACCCACATTAATCTTCCGATTGTAAAACCTCTCTTTCTTGGTTTCCAAGTACGTTTAGCTTTGACATAAACAAACTTAGATACAAAGTTTGCATATGCAAGTGTTTTAGCCTCACTATACTCACTGTTGCATTGCAACCAAGATGTAAACATAGATTCCGTAACAGAAGGTTTCAATATTACATCATCTATATATTCATAGTCATTGAAATATACCGAATGTTCACCTTCCAAATGAAAAAATAACCTTTCAACATATGGTTTCCTGCCATGAATGGGAAATGAAAAAATGTGTCAGCAAGCCTCGCTAGGTGAGACATATCGACAATCAAGATACATTTTGATTTCATCTTCATTGTTCTGTGCAGATCGAAATGTTCAATTTTCAGATACAACAACAATAGTAATTCGATCATTCCCTTTGTTAATGTACTTGAAGAGGCATTTTATTGAAGTTGATTAGTTGCACCAATCCATGTTTATATGAGCTTGATATCTCATTAACAACTTAGGATTGTATGGTACAACATGCCGATTGTCTAAGGGGATTCCATTTTTTTGAATTTGAGCTCCATTATCCCTTATTCTAAAAACAGGATATCCGTCATTATCAACAATATTGTGGTTCATAAATTTCTTTGGATAGAACTTAGAACAACGGTCTTTTTTCATGCAAGGTGACTTTTTATTTGCTAGACCACATGGGCCATGCATCATGTGAATTCCAACCAACCTGTATAGTTCGGGATGTTTATCAGGTCTTGGTATCTCTGCTGATATGATTTTGTTTATGTCAACAGGTGTAGGATACTTGCTTGACGAGTGCAGGAAATTAAGAATATATGCATATGGTAATCCCCTCTTTTGAAATTCAATTGTGTACATGTCTGTAAAGAAAAATAAGTATGACTCATTACGGTATGAAGACATTATATGTATGCAATATTTAGTTACGAAAAGTAATTCATAAAACTTACATGCAATGACCATTCCAAGTATGTGATTCTTGGTCAAATCTTTCAACAACTAATCAAACTTAAGTTTGAAGACTCTTGTAATAATATCCGGACAATCATGTGGTTTAAGATGTTTAGGTCCACCAAATCTCTGGATCTCAGGCCAGTTAAGAATGCAAGTAAAAGTGATGAATAAATCTGGAAATCCAATGACACTTGAGATTGTTATGCCGTCAAAATAGAGTTGATCCATGTATCTTCGACTGCCTACATAGCTGGATGGTAGCACAACTCTTTTACCATATTTAGAAGAGTGACCATCATTGTTGTTATGGTTCTCATTTAAACTCTTGTACTTACCCACTCTTAACTTGGATTAGTTCTTTCTCAACCATGCTAATCTATCAGCTTCCATCATGGTGAAACCATCAACCAAAAATTGTTGAAATAGCCTCCTTGAACACAATATTGTCATAGAAACAAAATATCTTGTTCGCAATCTAAAACATAACCACTTTTTAATTGTTAGTTTCTTTCGTTTTAGTTTTATCCTTGTTTTTTCTCTCTGTGTTGGACATCATCTCTATAGCCATCTTACCTAACAGGACAAATTTTCAATTACCATATCATAAGGAAGAAGCATGCACATTGAAGCTGCGACAAGGCAGTATAGAATAGTGACGATAATAAAAGATCCAAAAACACCTATAAGAGTATCTTTCACATGCTCCTTAACCACTTCCGCCATTGTTGAAACAACATAATAACCAATGTAGCTTAAATAAATCGTTGCAGCACCGTTAATCACATCGACAACATCGTGCGGAAAAACCTGAATGGATTCTCCGGGTTAGTTGGTTGCGTAAAATTCTTCCAACTCCCTTTCCAAAAACTTATCACTATCACAAATGCTATGAATAATATGTGCAAATCCGTCAATATCATATTCAAAATTGAACTTTCCCTCGTACTGAAAAATTGAACCAAATAAAAAATAAATAAAATGTTAATGAATTTTTAAAAAGAAGATTGAGCTCCATTGTAAACGATGAACTCAGTAGCACCGACACCTCTGATCAAAGTGTGTCTGATGTCTGAGATACAACACTGACACACATAAACACGAACACATTCAATTAACTAATTTTCTCAAATTATAGACGGTGTGGTGTATCTTACCGTGTATGTGATTGTGCTTAGTGGTGGATATTGATCAAGAATGATCGATTACAAACCTGTAGCAGATAACGACTATGATGAGTAAAACAACGACAACAACAACCAAGTCGATTTCATTAAACCCTTCCGGAAAAGAAGGAATTGTGATCCTCCATTTAGCAGAAGAGACACCGACCGTGGTACCGATGCACGCGGTGAAATCTCTAGCAACGACGACGTTTGACAACATGTAATCCATGATGAGATTTGCACCGGTTATTGCGACATCCTAAATCCCAAAAATAATTTTTACTATTATTCATTCGAAAACAGAGTTTGATTCGCAGCGGAAAATGTCAAATAAAAACTTTTCTATTAATATAAGGATTTTTCCACAAGAATTAGGATATCACATTGACTCATAACTAATATAATTTAGATTTCACTTCCTTGAAAATTATAATAATATTAACATTGAATCTTTTGCTTTTGAAAATACTTTCTTTTACATCATAGACAATGGTTTTCTTGTACAAAACTAAATAAGTAAGAATACCCCTTTTTCCTGTGTCACTATCAGAGTGGTGCTTTTCACAAATTAACAGCGACACAAGACAAGTCTTTATGGAAGGCATGTACTTGATTCCAAGACTCATAACCTATAGAACTACGGTTTTGCAATCGCAGGGCCAAGCCAGCAAACACAAACAACGAAAGGGTGAGTTTCGAGAACATGTAATAGTATAAAATAAATGAGAAGAACTTGTAAGCAATTATTTCAATCCTACTCACTTGTACCATTTTGATTCTGGTATAATATGGATTATAGACTAATTATTCCACCAATCAATACCAATCTTCGTATATTATTAAGTTTTGGTAGTAAAAGAAATAATTCCAAAAAAACTCTTACAACTCTTACAATATTTAAGCTCCTAAACTATGAAATACTTAAGCACTAATTTATCTCGAGATCTCCAAAATAGCATGGGCAATGTCGAGTTATCGTCGATGATATTAACATCAAACTAAATAAATCCATTTTCCTTATGGTCACATACAATAAGGATCAACATCTTCACTACATTAAATAAAACAATCTTTCTAACCAACATGGTTTATATCAACATAGACCCCTACTGAGACATCAACTACTAAATCAGTTTTTTTTTTTTTTGTCTTATATTTAACTTGTCATTATATATACCTCACAAAATTCAATAGCCTTGGCCTAAAACTCATTATATCAGATCATATAGTTATTCCAAACTCTCATACTCACTAAGCTTTCCATTTTGGGTTCCATAAAGTCAAGTTAAAAATATTTTGAGAAAAAAAACTACAAGTCATAACGAATTCTAGCATCACAAAACCTAAAAGAGCCTATCTATTCAGAACTCATCACATTAAGGAAAACGCACCTCCCAGTCAAAAACACCACCTCTAAATTAAAATAAATAACACAAAGTACACCCAAGAAAGACAATAACTACAAAGTTGTACCACAACCTCAAACACCACTAGCATGAAAAACTAAATCAGAAAACAACACATCGGAATACTCTATACTAGTATAGCAAGAAAACAAGAATTACACACATGCAAAAACATTATATATAATGTAATTTTTTTTATATCATTTTTTTTATAGTTAGCCAGATGCAAAAGAACACATATTGACAAAGATTTAAACACTAAAATAAAACAATGGAAAAACCCCCCTTTTTCATTTTTCAATAAAACTAATTGGCATTGCTCAAGGAATTAGCTACTATCGTGATACTGTTCCTACATGTGTTTAAGCAATCTACACAACATAAATATTAGCACAAACAGGAGTGATGAAATTCAGTCTAAGCACACAACATGAATTGCAACACAGACATATTAATAAATGTCAGAGAAAGGTGGATAATAGGATGTAGCGCGTTAGCAAGTGTGTAATAGGGTCTAATGCCAGCATAGAGGTAAAAAGTGGTTTTTATCAGCACAAAAGTTCATTATAACCTTTGAGTTGTGAAGAAAATAAAATGTTGAAGATTTGGGCATGGGCAGTAAAGTATGTTTGGTAGTACTTTATTTTCATATATTGGTAGTGGAAGTTAAAGTCAAAGGCTAACTATTCTTACCAACCGGAAAGTGCATGAATGATTTTGAGGATGGAACTTTAACTTTGAAAGTTATCGATGAATTTCTCAAATTAAATGTACTCGACCAGTGGAGCACTCACGTGAGAGAGAACGATGCCATAAAGTTGACATTACTAACACTATCACTAGGGAAGGCAATAAAAAATAAAATTACAACCTTGCCCCTTGAAAAAGTCTCAAATTTATCATCAGAGATTATTGAAGAGAATGAGGATCCTAGAGAGAGTGAATTTTTAGCCATGTTGGAGATTATACCATCTTATGTTGAACCAAAGTTGTGTGAAGAATAATGACTCTTAATTATGGTTTTGATTATAACAGAACAATTTATACTCTAATGTTTGTTAACATACAAAGAACATTTAATCATATGATTGCTGGTCATCAAACAATGAATTATTATCTGCCTGTGAAGAGTGTCTACTTTTTAATGGGCATGTTCAAGCAAGCACCTGCTTGAGACATACACTTTGCCGAGATTTGAAAGCTTATATTAATTTATTCATTATCCAAAAAGAATTTCCCTCCAAAAGGAGCAATTCAAATATAGAGAGAGTTGGAAAAAATATGCAAGGTACGAGGTAACATACTAAACAAACTATGATTCAAAATGTCAAAATTTGTACTCGAATTAAGACAAAACTCTGATTCAATTTAAGGAAGTATATTACATCATGTCATGTCTTAAATATTAGTAAAAGGGACAACACTACAACATCAAGGTAATGCATATTGCAACAACCTTGTTCTACTTGTTTATGTAAGCAATCTTTGAACTCTTAAAGTCGTGCCTCGTAAAGTCTCATTATTAGTGTGGAGAACCCTAAATAGGAGGATCCCGACGAAACATAATTTGGTGCGTCATGGAGTGGCAACTAGAAGTTCTATTTGATGCTTAGGAGGTTACAGAAGAAGAATCTATTAATCATCTCTTTTTGGACTGCAATTTCTTTGATAGCATTTGGTCATTTGTTCTAAATTGGTTTGAGATTTATAGTGTTCATTCGTCTTATATTTGTATGCATGCCTTGCAATGAGGTGGTTCACATTTAATTCACAAAGACTTTCAACTTTATTTCCAGGTGATCTGGCTGAGGTGTATCTCGGTCATTCTAAAGGAGCAAAATTCCAGAATTTTTAGCATCAATGTTTTGAATCTTGCTCAACTACACGATCATATCAAAAAATTTCCTTGGTGGTAGCTGAAGTCGTACAAACCAAATTCGTTTTTTGATTTCCATTTTGTATGGTCCAATTTGTTTGTTTGGTTAAGCCACGATATAAGAGTATTACTTTTCCCACCCTGCTGCCTTCTCGCGCGCCCTACAAAAATTCCAAAAATATCCCTGGTCTGGATTTCGTTTTCCGAACCAGATTGTTAGTGTTTCCGGAAAATAAAATCCAGACGCATACGCTATGAAATTTTGTGTCTTTCTTTGATGTCAGGGTCTTTGTTGACCGTTATATGACCTCCGCATAAGCTGCAATGCAATTGCAGGAGTCGTATGAGCGGTCAACAATGACCATGACATCACAAACACTCCTAATACCTATCTAAAAAACTAAAATGAATTGAAGAAAATGTAAGAAAGGGGGTGAAGAAGAATGAAGGAAAATGTTGAAGATCCAAGCCTTTTTATAGCTTTAAATAAGTCATAGGTCTTAATTACAGTCAAATAAAACGTGTTCCACATTCAAAACCGTCAAAAAATGCATTCAAACACCACTAACCGGCCTAACCTTTGGTGAAACGTCACCGGCCAAAATGTTACTGAGTGTGTCCGGATTTTATAATCCGGAACGCATGAAGATGTTCTGGATTATAAAGTCCGAACTGCACCAGACCCTTTATTTGGCACGTTTTCGTTGCGAATGCCTTGGAAAAAAATAGAACAAAGGTACATAACATAAATAGAAGCAACATAAGACAACTTAACAGTTACAAAAAACCATAATAAAAGAAATGTTGAATCTTTTGGGAAGGTGTTTTCAAGAGGATTTCTTTGAGTTCGATCCTGCTGCCTTGCCAAATGACATATTCATCTGGCAGGCAGCAGGACCGAAATCATAGAAACCTCTTAATATTTTTGAGTTATCTATCTATCAAGGAGGCATCAAGGAGTATCTATATATTTTTGACAGCATGATGAGGATCTTCATCATGTTGTTACATAGAGATCTATATATTTAAAACAACATGAGAAAGATCCTCAGCACAATGATAAAAATTTGCTCTAGTTTCTTTGGTGTGTTTGTTTGTATTTTTGACAGCATGCTAAAGATCTTCATCACGCCGTCAAATAGAGAGCTATCTATTTGCGACAGCGTGAGAAAGATCCTCAGCTTAATGACAAAAATTTGCATGGTTTTCTTTGGTGTGTGATGAGTCAATAAACTAGTGTTTTTAATATATTATTTGAGTCTATTTTATTTAGATTTGATTTCGTTTTATTTAAATATTATTTCCTTTTAGAATTATTTTACTTCAATTGCAAGTTATTATATTTCAGGAACAAATATCTAAAGATTTAGTCTTGGAGCAAAAGAAAGAGGATTAGGAGCTGATTCGGGATGAAAATACGAAATATGGGACAAAAATATGTCACTCCCCAAGTCAGAGACTTGGCACGGCCTGTGCCACCAGCAACACGACCGTGCTAACCTTCAGGATCCACTTTTGCTGCTTCTGCTTCACGGACAAGCTAACTATTAGTTTACTTCTGACCTAAAAGCCCGTGGTTTCTTGTGGATCATTCTAGTGTTATATTTCTTAGGGCTTAAGTCATTGTAAACTATAAATAGAGTAGCTAGCTATCACAACAATTCATCTTTTGTTCTTGGAATACATTAGTGACAATTGTCTTTCTTAATAAAAGTTCTTCTTTTACTTTCTTGTTATTTTACTTTATGTTCTTCTTCTCCTCTTCTATGTCTACCATGATCATGAGTGAGTAGACTCTTCTTATCTTGGGATTGTTGGATAAGTCTAATGACGTAATCCTAATCAAACAAAACCGTAAACCCTAATTTTATATAAATCTACTTTCTAATCTGATTCACCGTTTTTATAATGAATTAACAAATGCCAAACTCATAATGCGAAAGCGAAGGTTAGTATTTGTTAATTCATCATCTCAAATATCAATTCATAAAGCGACAGCCGAGCTTTGATATTGGAACAACTGAATTTAGACAAGGGTTGCAAAACATGAGAATACTCTAGCAAACCTTGAGGCATATAAAATTTCGTTCTTCAAGGATTCTATTAGCAATCAACCATGAGAATCGACGTGGTTGCTAGAGGAACACACTCATTGCACTTCGAAGGAAGCTTTGATACGCTAAAGAGAAACTTGCCTTTAGAAAGTAGGTCGAATATAAAGTTATGGTTTAGAGTTTGTTTGTGAATGATTCGTTATTATGATGAATCAATAATCCCCAGGAGCTTTTTATTATTATTCTTTTCAACCTTTGAAAACCAAACCTTTACAACTAAACTTTCTTCTAATCATCTCCGAAAAGTTAATTAAATTAAACAACTCCCTGTTGGAATGATACTCTCTTTTTACTACTTCGGCAAAACCGTGCACTTGCGGTTTTGCTCATCAGTGTGTTTGTGTGTTTGTTGAACAAGTGACTTCAAACGCACAAGAGGGGGGTGAATTGTGATCTTTAAGAAGTTTTTTAAAAAATTAAGCACTAAAAATATTTTAACCAAAGTAGAAAAAGTGCTTATAGAAGTTTTTAATAAATACGAAAAATAAAGATGTTAAGGTAAAATAAATAACAACAAAAAATAAAAGAGATGAAGGGAAAAGAGAAAAGACACTAGAAGTTTATACTAGTTCGGCCTAAAACAACAAGGCCTAGTCTAGTCTCCAAGGAAAAGCCTCTTGAGATTTTCACTGCTCAAGCTTTTAATTAGGATAAACCGGTAAAAAAAGAAAGATTAAATACAATAAAAACAACTTGAAGCTTTTAATCACCTCTCTTGAAACTTTGGGATCGCACCCAATAAAAATGAAATATAATAATTTAAGTGATTACACCAAATGTGTATATAAAAACAACTTGAAGCTCAAAAGATTACAAAGCAAACTATATAGTACAAAAGCTCTCAAATAAAATAGAAGTGATCACGTGAGAAAATAGCAATGCACGTTTGAGAGGGAGAAAGAGTTTTTGACTGTAAGTTGCAAGTCAAGGTGTGTGTAAATGTGTTTGCAAGGCTCTTATTTATACTGAAAATATGATAGAGGAGCGTTGAAAAAAAATTCAGCCAATTCACAATTAAAACCAATTACCGTTGCACTTCAATGCCCATAATAAAATTGATTACATTGAAACAAATCAATTGCCATTTTATAGTCAGAGGCTGTGTGTCAACGGTATCACACAATCTTTCTTTTAAATGAGTATCAAAAAGAAATATGTAAGTTCAGCCAAGGAAGACCACGTTGAAGCTATTCAGGCATAATGGTTGAAAACAAAAAACACATGTAATGCCATATATAAAAAAAAACATGCTGAACTATTATTCTTATTATATGATACCATATACAATAAAGTAATCGATATGGCCAATATAAGAATAACACTAGCAATTGTTAATGCATGCTAAACTTTAATTTTATGCTAAAAGATTTATGCAATTTCCAAAATAAATTATATTTCATGCAAAAATAATTTCATGTAAAATCAGTATAGAAAAAAAACATTGCGAGGGTGTGATTTATTTTAATGAGAGCTTTTTACTATTTACATAAGGGTCCTAAAAAAAAGAAATATTCTTCTAGTCCACATCTTGAATAATTTGGATCCCTTTGACCGCTTTTTGTTAACGAGTCCTTCCTTTGTCAATCATCAAAATAAGATTATCCTGTCAAGGCATATATTCACAGTGTTTTGCTGGTATTGAAGCTGAAAATCGGAGATGGTGTATTTATAGAGGTCCTTGGATGTTGTAGACCACATAAACTCTTGGTGCAATGTGGTCCATACAAAAGAATCCTATGCTGAGGTATTTCGGATTTCGTTTTCCGGAACACACTTTCGCCCTAGGTGAATCCAGATTTCATAATCCGGAATGCATATCTTTTGTTATTTTATCGATTAAATGAACATCTTTGACGTAAATTAATACATAATGAAAGTTTAAATAATATATATTATTCAAATGCAACAACTTAATCCAACAACACATAACTAACACACAATTAAAACAACATAAAACACGCGATTAATTAAAACATAACACATTATCACGGATCATCTAAACTAACTTCTTCCTCCTCTGGTCCCTCCAGCAGAGCCCTGATCTCTTCGTAGTTCCTGGGCCGGTGCAAACTTTTCAGAATTTGTTCAGCAGATCTAACCAACGAAGCGTCCAACTCGATCGGTCCTCTAGTACTGTGCTGAGCAAAGACAGAGAACATGGTTCTCACGTCGTCATCGTTTGTGAGTTTCATTCGGCTGAAACGAAGAGATCCGGCTGAGTCGGACAATGGACATCGATAGTCAACACCGACCACCTCCTCGTGTCTCTGTGGTTGAGTTAACAGTTGATTTGATCCAGCTCATCCTTCAGCCCGGAGAGGGTGACATCGTTATGAATCCTAAACAGATGGGGTGGTGTTCCACCGTTATAATAGACTGTCGCTAGCTTGGTGTTCGGATCAAAGCCAGGGAATTCCAAGATGTTTTTTTTTATGGTGTAGTTTACTTGTAATGAAAACAGGGACCCCTATCTATACAAGTATCTGGGCGTTATGGACCACAAAAATTGTCGGTGCAATGTGGGCCACACAAAAGAATCCAATGCTGAAGCAATCTGGATTCTAAAATACGAACCAACACTCACCATACACAAAGTCCCAAGTTTCCCTTTGGTCCAAGCCATAATCGTATGTTTCCGGAATATGTAATTCGGAATCCATGTGTAATCCAGATGATATAATCCGGACTGCACCAGAAGTTTTGGCCAGTGGTCTGCTCTACAAACAAAAGGTTTTTCAAACGTTTTTGGACGGTGGTAAAGTCAAAAAATATGTGCTTCCATCGTTTACACGTTTTTTGATTGTAATTATGGCTTCCCACACGTTTTTAACCCTCCCTCCCCTATAAATAGCCTTTATTTTCTCCAAAATAGTCACACCTTCTTCTTGCTCCTCTTCTCTTCTACAACGATATGTTTCCATCATTGGCCTTTCATAGAAAAAGGTCATATGATCGGTCAATAGGGAAGTGGTCAGTCTGGGTGTGAGGTTGGTCTGTCTGGGTGTCATATTGACCACCATGGTCTCTTGTTTCCTAGAGGCCCCTGTGCCCCCTCTGGCTCCCCTCCAACAGTGAAGCTACTCATATGTCCTCTCAGTCGGAGCCACTAGTATAACTTACCCCCTAGAAATAGTTTTAGGTTCTTATGCAATAAGATTAGGAATAGTTTTAGGTTCTTATGTAAAAAGCTTTAACATTATTGTAATGTATTATTCAAATATCAATTAAATGAGTTGTTTTCATCTTTTTATTTCTGTTTTATATGTTTATTTGCATTTATAGAACGAATTTCAAAGCTTAAAAATGAAAATGTTATGGAAAAAAGGCCATTCCGGATTTCGAAATCCAGATAAATCTGGTAAATTATAACAATTCAATCAGAAAAACGAAATCCAGACCAGGGATAATTTTGAAAAAAAAATAGGGCGTGCGAGAAAAGTCGCAGGGTAGAAAAAGTAATACTCACGATATAATGTTGTTGGTTTTTGGTTTTCACATATTTGTGTGTCTCCTATATCATTTTACTGATTCGCTTTTACGCACATCGTGCTTAATTGAGACTTTTTTTAATATATTGCTTTTGACTTCTTAAAAAATACTTTAATTCATAGATTAAATTGTTAAATTAAAGATTAAATAGTTAAATTAATAATATTTTTTTCAAAGAAACCAAACTTCAAAGAATTTTGTTTGGGATTAATAGCGAAAATTGACATAATTAGAGAAATTAAATATATATTTAACCCTATCACTTTTAAAAAGACCTATTACTTACTCAATCCTAAATAATAAGCTGCTTTGATAATTTAATACAAATTAAAAAAGTAATCAATTTCCACGTAGAAGAGAAATTATAAATTATTTTACAAAATCACTTTTCATTAATAGTGTGAGATATATAAATTTGAGAATAAAAAAAATTGAAAGTAATAAATATTTAAAAATATAATTAAAAAATAACATTAATGATGTACTGATATTATATATTCCTTCTGTTTTAAAATGAGTGTCGCTTTAGTAGTAAAAATTTATTTCAAAATAAATATGACCTATACTTTTCAATATACAACTCATATTTTACTTTTAATTGTACTTTCTAATTTACAGAGATTACACTAGTTCCATACATTACTGATTACTAATAATAGATAACGTTAGTTTAATAAAATTATTATGTTCTTTTGACATGATCATTATATTTTTTAGGATAGTGTTAACTTGTACCCTTATGACACATATTAAAAAATCCAAAAGTAGAAATATTATCTAAAATTTTGTGCATTCAATTTATTAAAAAATTAAAGATTAAATACAATGCACATATTCTAATAAATAATTTCTATATTTAAATCATTAACTTGTGTCTTAAGGGCACAAATTAATATTTCCCTATTTTTTAATGTGTAGAAGAAACTTAATCGATAATTTTAAAGAAAATGCTACCTTATACTCTTATGACACATGTTTAAAAACCTAAAATAAAATTTTTGTCTAGGAAACTGTGCTAATTTATTTTTTCAAAGATTAAAAATTAATGTTTTAATAAATATTTAACATTTATGGAATGCTTAACATATGTCATACAGACATAAGACATAAGTTAACATCATCCTAATTTTAAATTAGATGAAATGGTAAGTTATAATTTGCTATAATTTTTTTTTTCTTCTAAAATGATTTATGATTTGGAATTATCATATTGAAAAGGTAGTTTAGAACTAGATAAACATTGGTACTGTCTTTTTTCTCTTTTGTTTTTACATTGTTTCAATCACTTCTTCGTTTCTTGGAACAAGAACAACAAAAATGTTGAAGTTGAAGCTTCTACTCTTTCAACTTCTCATTTTGATTGCAACGTTTTCATTTCCATTGGCACTGTGTAATCACCATGAAGCCATTCAATCTCTACTTCATCGGTTGGATTCCAAAAGGGCAGTTCCATCTGTGCAAGAAGCAGCAGCTAGAGGTGTTCTCAAAAGACTTCTTCCGACCCATTTCTCCAGCTTTGAGTTTAACATTATTTCTAAGGTTGTTTCTCTTTTTCCTTTTTTTACTTTATTCTTTTTGATACTGAGTTCAATTTTGTGTTTGACTTTGTTTTTTGGTTACACTTTTCTTAGTTTTCATTTAATTTTTGGTTTTTAATTATGTACAATTATACCTTTTTAGTACTCTAATAAAAAGTAAGAAGGGAAAAACAATTTTTTTTTTTCTGTTACTTTTGAATTAGTTGTTGAGTTGACCAAAGTTGTTCAGTCCAGTCCCAAGTTTGTAAGTACCTATTAAGCAGATACACTCCTTGGATTAAACGTGTTCCAGTGTCGGACACATGACATGTTTGACACTGACACGAGACCGACGCATATAATTACACCTAATTATATGATTTTCTCAAATTATTAGCAGTGTCGGCATGTCAGTGTCTGTGTCGTGTCCAATGTCCGTGTCCATATCTGTGCTTCATAGGTAAGTACTCATGTATATTCTATCAATGTGTTGATCTTGTGATAGTCACTTTGCATGTTACTTTTTGGTAGAAGCAGTAATGACTATGATGTCATGTTAGTTTGTCAACGTAGTTGGTGTTAATCTGTTATGCTATTTCTATTTTTTGAGTTAAATATATTTATGGTCCTATAAAATTGAAAAACTTCGATATTGTTTCTACAAGAAATTTATATGTTTTTAGTCCTTAAAATGTACAAAAGTTGTGTGCTTTTAGTCCTGATATGATTGATGAGGACTAAAAACATAATAATTTAACTAAATGTAGAGACTAAAAATTGAAATCAAAATTTTCCATTTTTATATGTATAAACCCTTATTATCTATTTAGATCCCTGCTTCACCTAACCGTAATGTTATCATGTTAAGGTACCAAAGAAATCAGTGTTTGCATGTGTTCTTATTTTTCATTATTGAGTGTAAAAATAAGATTTGCATATTTTCAGGATGTCTGTGGTGGAGACAGCTGTTTTATAATCAACAATTACAATAAATCAAGCCAGAACGGGCCTGAGATTATGTATGTCAAATGAAATTTATACTGAAGACCGTGATTCTGATTAATATTTGTTATTCCTTTTTGCTTCTTGGTTTTCTTTAAGATTACGAGATTCTTGAATTCATCTTGTTTACAACTTATTTTGGCTCTTTTCTTGTTTTTCATGTACTTAATCTAGATTATAATGTAGAGCATACTAAGGAACTTCATGATACAATACTGTTTGAAAATCTAAAATTGGTCAAGTGCTTTAATGTTTTATTCATAACGTGATATGAAAATTCTAGCATTGATTTGCTGTATGATTATTCAAGGTTCTTGATGTGGTGGTTTGTTTTCATCGTCCTAAGTTATTTGTTTGTAGATAGGTCCGCTTAATCAATTTTATTTCCTTCTTGACTATGAAGTGACATTGTATTGTTATATGTTTGTCAGCATTAGCGGAACCACAGGTGTTGAGATTGCGTCTGGCCTCCATTGGTATCTTAAGTATTGGTGCGGTGCTCATGTCTCATGGGATAAAACAGGCGGCATTCAGACAACTTCAATCCCCAAGACAGGGTCTCTGCCCCTTATAAAAGATGGGGGTGTGAAGATTAAACGTCCTGTTCCATGGAACTATTACCAAAATGTCGTGACGTCCAGTTGTGAGTACCAAAATCAGCTTTCCAACCTATTTTGCTCCATCTGTGAGAAGTTATGTAATATTACATTCTTCTTGATTCTTTGCAGATTCATTTGTTTGGTGGGATTGGGAAAGGTGGGAAAAGGAGGTAGACTGGATGGCACTTCAGGGGGTGAACCTCCCCTTAGCATTCACCGGCCAGGAGGCTATCTGGCAAAAGGTTTTTAAGGTAAGTGCTAGTTACATGTTCACATATGTGTGGATACAGCTAAAGTTAAGGAAATTTGATTATTTTGTTTGAGGACAATCACGGTGTAAAAAAATCGGTTCATAGAATCTATACAATGCAAAATATATTTAGGTAAAATGCTGCTTTCTTTCACATAAGTTATCATCTACTTAATAAGTTTTTAAAGAACTACTTATTCCAGATGTTAGAATTTTGATGTTTTTTATGCTTTGTTGATTATGTCACTTGTTTAAATGCAAGTTTTGCCACAATTTTTTTACTTTTAACTTTTTTTTTCTTTCTGGCCTCTCTTACTAACTTCTGATCACCTTTGCTGCTTCAAATATAGTGTGTAGCTTGTTTTCATTTTGATTTTGGTAACAATCATTGGGAATGCTATATGTGCATAAGTTTGGATGGATGATAGAGCACACATATTTCTTCCGTACATCTTAGCGCATGTGTATTTTTTTATTTTTTTATTTATTAATATTGTTATAAGAAACAAGTTTGTAATATCTAACAAATAGGAGTAGTACAAAGTCAGTGTGAGCATATTCCCACATCAAGTTACATGCGACTTTTCATTGGCTTTGAAGACACAATGTTGTTATTGAAATAGTTATCCGAAGAGTTACTAAGTCAGATGCTTGCTTTATTCTCATTGGTGTACTTTATCTTCATAAAAGTATCTATTTAGTTTATTTTCTATTTCAATAGTGATTTGACTAGTATATTCTAATTGTAGGATTTTAATATTAGTTCAGAAGATTTGAATGGTTTCTTTGGTGGACCCGCTTTTCTTGCTTGGGCGCGCATGGGAAATTTACATGGGTAGGTAAATGAGGAAATTTAAACCCTATAGTTGATTTTCTTGCTGTATAGAAAGCTAAAGAAATGGGCTTGAAAATCAAGTAATCTCCCGTTTGTGTTCATTACGGCAACAACCAAGCCTTTTCCCACTAAGTGGGGTCGACTTGTGTTTGTGTTCATTATTCATTCATATTTCATATTGTAAAGAGGTGGGTAGTACATGTTGAACATTTTATGCAATGACAAGATTATCAGAACTTAGAGATAAAAGAATAAGAAAATTATGTTTTTTTACCTTTTGATAGGATGTGTTTTTACCTTTTCATTTCATTTCCATCATAGTCTCTAACTTGTCAGTAAGCTCACATGTTTTCCCGAGTCTAAGTAATTTGAGTCTACCCCAGTCTATGCATTAACAACTATGTGTACGCATTGACCCATTTTTTCTACCCAGACTTGTGAAGGGTATAGAGTCCTTCACATTCCTTGGCATTGCCAATTATTGTAAGAGTTGTAAAGGGTATAGAGTCCTTTACATTCCTTGGCATTGCCGATTATCCTCCCTGATTCCATACCCTGATATTCATAACTTTTTGGAAAAAATTAGTGACGCTGGTAAGGCCCGTGGAAAACTTTCTAATAGACTGCAAATTACAGTTCAAATTGGGTAAGAGATCGGACTTTAAGCTTGGATTATCACATGAATACATAGGACAGAAAATAGGTGCATTGCAACAAGCCTACCACTGTTTCGCCTAAATTTCAGCATTGAAAGTCCTATGTAAAGAAAAAGTTCAGGCTGGTAATGTGTTGGGAAATGTCCTTTCTAATCTCTTTGTTAAAAGGATAACTTGACAAAATTGAATGAGAAAACTGCTGATATTTACTATACAATCTGATATCTAAACTTCAGAGATTTGGATCAGAATCCAACAAGTAAAAACACTTTTCATTCTCTATCAATCTTTGTTTACTAATGAAAGCGTCATAGTTACTGTTTGTTTTGTTGTTGTTGCATTCTCTGGTTGTATGGATTAAAAGATAGCTGTTATCATTTCAGGTGCTTTGGTTTCTAATGAGATCTATCTTTTCACAGATGGGGTGGGCCCTTATCTCAAAACTGGTTAGATCAACAATTGGTCTTACAGAAACAGATAATCTCTCGAATGCTTGAGCTAGGGATGACTCCAGGTATACTGTTATGAACCTTTCTCTTGGTATAAGAAAGAACTCCCAAAACTAGACAGATTTGAGTAAACAAAGAAACAATTTTATTAAGAGATTGAGAAAGGATATAAGATAATAGGAGAGTAATCTTTCCTCCAAGGGTTAGCCCTTCACAACAGAGGATACTCTATTTACAATTACAAATTTTCAAAGATACACTCCTCTACCAAATGAAGGCTATTTAGTGGCTTGCTAATAGGCTTAACAGCCACATAATAAACCAACCAATTAAACTAATTAATTACTCTAACTACTCATATACAACAATTTTCAAAGATACACTTAAATTGTTTTTTGATGACCTTAAATTTATAAAAAAAACAGGGGAAAACGGTTTTATAGTCTCAATTTCTTCCGTACATTTTTCTGAACTTAATGCTCTTCTTTAACATTGAGTTTTTATATTCTAGTGTTACCATCCTTTTCTGGAAATGTCCCGGCTGCTTTGACGAAGATATTTCCTTCAGCGAAAATAACTAGACTTGGTGACTGGTATTTCACTTCTCTTTTATAAGAATGTTTTGGTGTTTGTTTTTTCAGTATCCGTTGCTCAACTTCGTATTCCCAGCATTGAAACAACTGTATGATACTCTTTTCAGTAGTTGGCAGGCTTTGGATTTATTGCTCACTTTCCAGCTTATACTTTTTTTTACCAGTTTAAAAGGTTTATTGTTCCATGTAGTTATCCATGAAGTTGTTTCGTTAATATTGCTGCCAGGAACACTGTTGATGCTGATCCTCGCTGGTGCTGCACATACCTTCTTGATCCCTCTGATCCTCTATTTGTTGAAATTGGGGAAGCTTTTATCCGGAAACAAATTAAAGGTGTGCCTAGTTTCACTCTTGTTCCCTTCTTTCTTATGGACATCTTTTTCTTAGGGAAGGAAGGGTTATTAATGGAAATGTGTTGGGGAAATCTGTTTCGCGAGAAAAGAAATCTAATAAAAACGACAGGAGGTAGCTCAGGTGGGCTTGCCTAGTCTGTTACTAAAAAACGACTTGGCCCCAACCGCTAATCATACAAGGACACAGAGCGGGGCGGGGTAATGGGGGTTTGAATTAGGCTGTAACAAATTCCAGAGGCGGCAGCAGCAACTATTGACTGAGAATCAGGGGATCTTGGAAGCTTGATTATTAGGGATATGTCAGTTGGGTTGAAGGAAGGCCAATGCTTCTAGTGAAGTCAACCAGCTGGGTCAATGCACTGATAAGTCAACCAGCTGACTAATTAATTCTCAAATTTCTAAAAACTCTACCATTATGTGTTCCTAATAGGACAAAACTTCTAGTGTTCGGGTGATGATGTCCCTAATATTTTGTTTTTCTTCCTTATATTTCCTTCTGATTATATCTTAATATTGACATATGTTCTTAAATTTTACAGAATATGGGGATGTAACAGACATATACAACTGGTAGATTCACTTGTCCTCAATACTTAATATTACTATTTTATTGTACTATTTGGTTTCAAGTTGATGATCTATCATTATCTATTTGGCATTTTTCTTTTAATTGGAAATTACCATTGTATGATGTACATGTTTATAAATTAAAGTTTTCATGTTCACTTGTTTATGAAAACCTTATTGGCCTTAACCACAGACGTACACTACTTTTAACTACTGGAGTCAGTTTCTATTCTTCATCACCCTTGGTTGCTGACAGTTACATAAATTTTATATTGTTGACTGCAGTGACACATTTAACGAAAACTCCCCGCCTACCAGTGATCCGGACTATATATCAACTCTTGGAGCTGCAGTATATCAAGGCATTTCCAAGGGTGACAAAGATGCTGTGTGGTTAATGCAAGTATGCTTCAATTGACCCTGGATCTTTCTGTTTCTTTTTTTAAGTCCTCATATATCATGTATCCTATAAATACATATATCTCTTTATAAGCATCTCAATTTTGGAAACAACTCTTTCATGAATTTCATATGCCAACTATTTCATAAGTTTTAGCTATTTGATGAAGGCAAATAAACGACTCTTATATTTTTGGTGAATTTATAAGGTTAGTCTTTTAGGCAATCAAGGGAGAGAAAAGATAAATCGGAATTGCCTTCCTAACTAGCCAAATTAATTGACTATTAGTATTAACTAATTGGGAAGGTTTCCATAACAAGAGACCAGTTTACCTTATTCAACAATGTCCTTCTGAATCATAGTTGTTCCAGTTCTCAATATCTTATCGTAAATATTGTTTGATGTGTTAAATATCTTGTAAATACGTTATTTGAAGTAATAGTATGATTTATTTATTTTTTACTCATAGCTCAGTGTAGATTGATATTTCAATTGTAAAATGTAGAGAGAAATTTGGGAAACATACCCAAAATGGTTATAAGTTTCTGCATTTATATTCATTGGACTATATATACCCTCTGTACACTATTCAAATCACGTTATAATATACTTAATTATCCACAAATCAAATATTTGTCTTTACTCTTTATAATTTTACTTTTGCTGTGGATGTTTTTATTATTGGTTTGTGTTATTGAAGAGTTACAATTATCTCCTTCCCATTTGTATAACGGCGTTTAGCTGACAAATAGAAATGAATTTGCAGGGTTGGCTCTTCTACTCTGATTCATCGTTTTGGAAGCCACCTCAAATGAAAGTATGGAGTTCTAATACATAACCAGATATCTTCTGTCTTCTTCAATATTTGTGTGTGCATGTTTTTTCTTGGCTTCAGGAGCCACCAGCTATTTGATCATAATACCATAAATGGATGCTTTTGATTTTGTCGAAATTCACATACATGCCACAACAACAAAACATTTTCCCACTAGGTTTGATCAGCTACATGGATCAAACAAGACCATGATATTATGTCATGAGCTATGCATACAGAAAAGCCATTTAATTGTACATATTTGTTGATGGTTTGGTTCAAGCTATCAAAATTGCAAGTTAACTCATACGGTTGGAGTCGATCTTAAAGGGTTTATATGCCTCTTATAAGAATAAGGTACCAGTTTCATATCAGCCCGCGAGACTTGGAGTTGGAAAAGCCAGCATAGGAATGACCCGTGTATGCAACAGATGTAGTGGATCCGGAAACCAATATGGAAGTTGGTAATGATGGTTGGTTGTTCTTTAGGATCAGATGTTGGCTAAGTGGACTTAAAGGTAGCCTGCAGTAAAGTCTATGCCGCACTGGCTGACTTAGGAGGGAAATCATGCATAGCATGACACCTGTCAATTGTGTGTTTGATTTTGTGGTAACAACTGCACTTAGGATCAAATTTTCCTGGTTTGCAGTACTGATTGTAGTTGCCATTCTGAGAGACCAAAGCAGAATCGACAAAGGAAGTCCATACCAAAAGATAATTTGACCAGTACACACAACCAGAAAATATTATAAATTATAAAGAGTCATAAATAGAAGGATTTATCGTTACCCTAATTACTGTAATTGCATAGAATCAGTCCCGTAATTTTCCTATTTATATTATTTGTAATAAATATGGTCTCAGTAACAACTAGAGATCGTTCATTAGCTCCTCTCTGGTTCATTAGCTAGCACAAATAATGGAAGAATAGAATTTATTTTTTTGACTATATGATACTATTTTCAGGCACTTTTACAGTCTGTTCCATCTGGGAAGATGATCGTTCTTGATCTATTTGCTGATGTAAAACCAATTTGGAAAACTTCCTTTCAATTTTATGGTACTCCTTATATATGGTAATTAGCTCTTTGGTAGCTCATGTTACTATTTTCTCTGAAGATATACAATATTCTAAACAAAAAGAATCATGCTTTGTCAATCCTACTTTGCTCCAGGTGCATGCTACATAACTTTGGTGGTAATATTGAAATGTACGGTGTTTTGGATGCAATTGCTTCTGGTCCTGTTGATGCTCGTGTCAGTGCAAACTCGACAATGGTACACCTAATGTTTACATCAACAATAATATATAAATTTATGTTTGTTAGAAACTTGAAATTCATAAGCATTGCTGCTAAAACCTATGTTTTAATGCACATTATAGGGTTGTAGCATTCTTTATTCTTCACTTTGTTGGCATATTTTTTTCCCTTCAGGATCACAGCTGGAAACATTTTAGCGCTTGCATTTCCTGATTTATAGCTTTTACATTCTGGTTTTAAGCTTTATCTTACTAATGTTTTATGCAGGTAGGTGTTGGTATGTGCATGGAAGGAATAGAGCACAATCCTATTGTCTATGAGCTAATGTCTGAAATGGCCTTTCGTGACGAGAAAGTTAAAATCAATGTAATGTTGTTATATATACGCTCTCTAGAAGTACATCCTTTGAAATTTGTATATACTAGTTTTTTTTTTCCTTTCACATTCTTAGCGTTATGTTATACACTATAGATATGCTGTTGCTATGAAAATAAGAAAGTGTCCAACAATGGATCACATCAGCTAATAAGGTTTTTTTTAAGTGAAAAATTATAAATTTATTTTTCTTGCAGGAATGGCTCAGGAGTTATTCCCATAGACGATATGGTAAAGCAATCCACCAAATTGACGCTGCATGGGAAATCCTTTATCATACAATATACAACTGTACTGACGGAATCGCTGTATGTATTGTATGAACTGATTTATGTTTAAGATTACTTCACAATATCTTTTGACTGTATTGTCAAATATTTTAAAGCATCTTAAATGATCTCTGGGAATGGTTTCCAGATTTCATTGTTTTTTTCTTATTTAATTATGATTAGTCTTATATTTTATTTGTGGGCTTGGGCTTGTACTAGTGGTAGTACACTAGTATTTTGACAATAATATAGATAAGACCATGCTTTATACCCCATTATTAAGTTTCTGTTAGCAAACCAGTAAAAAAATTATAAGCATGATTTTTTAGCTTTTTCCCGGTACTGTAAACCATTTATAAATTTTCTTTTAGCAAGTTAGGGCATGAGTATATGTTGCATTACCTTTTATTTGCATCATCAGACCTGGATACTGATTAGGACCAACTTGTAACTTTATGGCAGGATCATAACCATGATTATATTGTAGTGCTTCCTGACTGGGATCCATCCACAACTGTTGAATCTGGTATGTCAAATCATCAAAAGAAAATTTACTTCTTGCCCCCTGGAAATAGAAGATACTTATTCCAGCAAACACCAGCTGGTATGCCACAGGCTCATTTGTGGTATCCGCCTGAAGACGTGATCAAGGCATTACAATTATTCCTAGTCGGTGGAAAGAATCTCGAAGGAAGTCTTACATATAGGTAATCTATTCAACTTAGTATATACTACTCCATCCATCTCACAATAATAGGTAGGCATGGCAATGGGGCGGGGTGGGGACGGGTTTTGCCTTCCCCATCCCCATCCCCTACTCCCATATACATACCCGTTACCCTACGGGGATGAGAAATTGAATCCCATCCCCGTCCCCAATGGGTTCGGGTATTCCTGCCCCATCCCCGTCCCCGCAGTGAATCAATTTTTTTTAATAAAAAAAGACGTTTTTTACGCTTCAATGGTAATGTTGTAATGCATTATCCAACAATTTGCGCTCATTTTAACATTTACTTACCGAATAATTCGGTTGCTCCTTTAACTACCAATGAAAGTTTTTATATCATGACAATTATCAAACCAAATAACATGACATATCATTATCAACCCGCTCAACAAAAACAAAAACACGACCTTTATACATTCGGGATGGAATGATGATATTTGTAAGTATGTGCTGTTCTTAGTATACACTTCAATTTTGCATGAAGCTGTAGAAATGGTGCGCACGCACACACAGTGATTACATGTGATAATGATAGCATTGTTATCTTTCTTGACAGGTATGACCTGGTTGACTTGACACGACAAGTATTATCAAAATTTGCAAACCAAGTGTATATCAAGGCAATTACTTCGTTTCAGAAGAAGAATATTGATGCTTTGCAATTGAACAGCCATGAGTTCCTTGAACTGATAAAAGATATTGATTTATTGCTCGCTTCTGATGATAACTTCCTTCTTGGAACTTGGCTTGAGAGTGCCAAGAAACTGGCAGTAAATCCAAGTGAGTTGAAGCAGGTGAGAACAAATTGTTTTCGCAAATACTTGAAACTGATGCATTTCTCATTTCATTATTTGATGTTACTCTACAAATATACATTTACGAGATGAACATAAAAGGAAATCCCTAAAACATAGGAAACATCAAAGCTATGAATCTACTCTATCTATGGAAACTTACTCATATTTACGGATAATTAGGTAAAGAAATCAACATAATCAACCCACCCTCTCAAGCGGATCCAATACATTTACATGTGTATGTTAGGACCTCATGCGGCTTTCATGAAGATGCCTACTAGGCGATCATTAGAACACATTGATGTAGTCTTGCTGATACCTGCAAGAATTTGTTCCCAAATGAAGTGGCAGTCAACCGTATAATGTTTAGTCTTGATGATACCTCACAAAAGATTGGATTTGAAAAGAAGGACAAAGTCGAGCGGAATAGTCTATATCATTAAGCATAAAAACCGAATGCCTGAATGTGCTTTATTATGAAGGCCAACATTTCAATGACTTTAAAAGAGAGATGAGCAACTGACTTGCTACACGAACATGGAAAATATATACGAGAGACTTTCTGAGCAGCTTTAAGTTGAAGATAATCGTTATACTATTACTGCTTATTGCATACAATCAGCCATGACAAAGCATACCAAAACCAAGGCTACATGCACATAAACGATGCCTACTGCTGTAATTAACTAGAAAATTCCACTGTTTTTTTCTCTTTCATTGATTGTACTTGAATAAAGTAATTCTCATTTTGTTATTGTTTAGACAACATTATAGTAAACTAATTGGATTGTTTATGTTTTCTCCCCAGTATGAATGGAATGCGAGGACGCAAGTGACCATGTGGTTTGATACAAATGAAACCACTCAGAGCAGGCTCCACGATTACGGTAAAACACATCATTGAACTATGTTTTGCTTATTTCATTCTTATTTTTACTTTTGACGATTTCTGTTTCCTTATATTTTCTGATTAGCTAACAAATTTTGGAGCGGGATTCTGGAAAATTACTATCTCCCACGAGCTTCAACCTATTTTAGTCATTTGTCAGAAAGCTTGAGACAGAATAAGAAGTTCAAGTTAATTGAGTGGCGAAAACAATGGATTCCAATGTCAAACAAATGGCAGGAAGGTAGTGAGCTATACCCCG
>Ga0228710_1000150_pt1 | contig 65264 bp, 47 predicted proteins | sample MedpolnodulmetaG_FD_177995 | JGI IMG/M metagenome (GOLD analysis project Ga0228710, IMG submission 177995) | Root nodule microbial communities from Medicago polymorpha collected in Santa Monica, California, United States - pink nodules | ecosystem: Host-associated > Plants > Roots > Nodule...
ATTGTCATAAGCATATCATATATGGTGTAACACATAATTATCTAAGTTCATTTTACGGAGTGTATCGGGTGGAGTAACCCCGAGTACAATCCCTTACATAACCGATGAATTCCTAGCTAAGGTACATCGGACTCCCTCAGTGCCGTGCAGGCCCCCCTTGCGGGGCGTAACCCGTCCCCTAACGTGAACCCCTTGGTGTGGATCTCAAGAGACACGACACCTACAAGTTACTTATTATCATAAACAATAGCGAAAGCATAACCATAGTCATAGTGGGTCACTACCTAGCACGCCTTAGAAGCGTATTAAGATACTCTAACCCATCAGTTAGACAGGATTCTAACTATTCCCCACACCCAGATATCAATCTCTAACCAGCATAAACATATATAACTCTCAGGGGCCATGGTTCATTGGATTAGTGAATGTTACTCATGCATTTTATTAAAGAATCGTACCATGTGATGCATGTTATCGACTTGACATTGAAGGCCTTTGGTACCGATGTTATAAAGTTATAATGGTTTGCAAGAAAAACTTCGGACGGCACTCTGGGCCACAAATAAGTTTTTCAAAGTATGCTGTCAAAGTGTTGTACGCTTAAGCGAACCTGTAAGCGTGCATAGCCTGTAGTTACGATGTTTTGCACGCTTGAGCGTGCAGTGCACGCTTAAGCGAACAGTCATCAGTCCAGAAGTGCAGAAAATCGTATTTTTGACCAAAAAGCCTAAAAATCAAGTCTTTAATGCTCACATTACACCCATGGCACCTGAAAAACAGTTTAGAAGCATTGCACGGCAACAATTTACACAGTTTCAACATAATCATAGCACTTTAGGCATTAAACCTAAGTTTCATAAAGTTTCTAATTATTCATTCATCTCACCTAACACTACACAATAACCCAAGGATGATTGCTAGCTACAGAACTCACCTGCAGTTATCAAGAACATGCGCACACACACAGCTGCAGCTTTGGATTCACTCTAAAAGGATGAGGAGGAAAGGAAACTTGAGTGAGTTTAGCTTGAAATCTACATGCTCATCCAAAGCTTCTATCATGTTGCATGATTACATCAAGGGAGGAAGTTTGAAAAGATTGGATTGAGGGAGAGGGAGAGGGAGAGTGAGCTGAGTACAAAGGGAGAGGGAGGACATAAATCTGTTCTTGAGACTTAGTGAGAGAAAAGGCAAAGAATAGTGAATTGATTTTGGTCCAAGCCACTTATATAGCCCCTAAGCGCAATTACCAAAACGCCCATCAGCCTAAAACGCGCACAAGGCGAGTTAACAGATAAAACACCGTGAAGTAATAAGCGGGATATTACAATTCATCTAAAATCTTTTACCTTAGAATTTAATTTCCAATAAAAATCATTCAAATTTAAAAACAATTGTTTGATAAACAAGATGACAAGCATCCATTTGGTCACATTGTTCAACATCACGCCCCCTCCCTCTTCTCACAAAATCAACAACAACACAAACACACCATCTTCATGAATCCCTCTCATTTGTGGCCATTCTTTGAGTTCTTCTCCCATATTGTCTTCAATCCATCATCAAGTTCCAAACCAAGATCCACACCTTGAAACCCAGAAACAATAAAAAATCGAAAACAAGTAAGAAAAATTCAATCAAAACCGCATACCCTTTTGTAAAGGTAGAAACCCTTTTGGATATATACTATCTCTCAATTCCACAATCCTTTTCATGTTACTTGTAATTCATCTCCATCACTATTGGAAATTTAAGAGGAGTTTTTAAAAAACTTAATCTTCTTAGCAGAACAATCCCAAAAGGGAATCTTGATTAAACTATTAATAACAAATCAAATATAAAATCAAACACTTTTAAGGATTCATGTGTTTATCTTTTAAAGCATCTGTGAGAATCGATGCAGGATGACCACAAGTGCCACGTAATCGACATCGTCTCTATTGAGTCCCCACAAGCACAAATCAAAATGCGGTGCTAGCCGTAATACGAGAGGAATTATGACCATTAAGGTTTGCATACCAAGGTAATGTGTGATCCTCTTCTATTTTTAGAGAATGAGCCACCAAAATACAAATGGGTATTACAACTTTTAAGGTAAACATGTTACAATTTTTTTTTTTTGGTAGATATAAACATGTTACAATTTAATCATAACACATATTTTTTAAGGTTAAATATATTATTTGCCTCAATAAATATTACAATTTTTGGTCCCTACTTATACGTCAGATCGTTTGTATCCTTTAGGTTTATGAATGAGTTTTTTCAAAAATTCTTAGAATATTATAAGAACCACTTTAAAAAAAAAAATGATATTTTAACAAAACATGAATTAAATCTGAATTTGTAAGCATAAAAAACATTAAAATTCATATCTAATGAATAAGTGAAGAATCATGTTTCGAACCTCGATTTTGATATATCGCAATGTTCAACCAACTAAATTATGCTCACCAAGATGATTTGACATTTTTTTTCCTTACGAAAAAGGACGATCGGACACATTTTATAAGAATTCATCATGACACCACCCAAAAAAAATTAACCTCTATATTGCTTAAAAATAAGAGTCATGCTAGCTCGTGCTATAAGACAGATGTTAACGGTTCCACAAACAAATATTTATAAAGAAACATTAATTTTTAAGAAATAAACTGACCCAATTTATTTTATTTTTTTGGTAAAAAATTGACACAATTTCTAATATATTGTAATTTATACATTTGGTTGATTATTATGAAAATAGAATATTAATTAACTTTGAGTCCTTTTGAAAAGATTGAGTGTTTCCAGTTAGAGATTCCATAGAATTGAGTCCCACATACATCCCGAAAATATCCCGCAAGATCACATTCCCTTTGATTTCGGGAAAGAGTTACACCACCTACGATTGAATAGAATATTAATAATAATAATAATAATATTGGTTCAGAATCAAAACCGACCTACAAATAATGGGTTTTTGTTGTTCTCATGTTATTTTTCTGGATTCTTGTTGCTCAACTTCTCTTCACTCTTAACTCTTTCGGTCAGTCCCTCCCTCCTCACATTCGATTCGCATTCTCCTTTTCTTTATCGTTGATTTGGATTTTGCTTTGTTTTCAATACATTTTTATATATTCTTTTTTGCCGCTCTCTTTTCTTCTTTTTATTATTCATACTTGTTGGAATAGTCTGTTATTTTTAGGTTACAAATGAAATGATTGCGACATTTGGTTAAACTTTACTTACCTCTTGCCCGATCTTTGGCCCCATCCTTTTAAACCTCTTAAAAAGAGAGTTTTGTGATCATAGCCACAGGGTCAGCAAAATCCTGCACCTGTACATCATATTTGCATTTCACTCTTTGGGCCTATATCTGAAGCATGTTTAGAGAATTACCATGTTTCTTGTATACTTTTTATTTAGTTTAATTGGCACGTATATCTGAAGCATGGGTGCTTGTAAAAATGTGAAGTCTCGCGGTACTTCATTTATTTTCTCATTATTCGTGGTTGAAAATTGTGATTCCCTTATATATTGATATGATAATATAGTATTATATGAGTTTTTTTTTTTCTTTCTAATTTTTTACTTTTGAAACACTTTTATCATCATGTTTTTGTTGTACTACATAACAAAATTCTTGATTTTATTGACTTACCATACCTTAACTTTTTAAAAACTGTTGTATTTACCGTACTTGTAACTATGCAACATAGTTTGGTATGCATTGTCGGTGCGAATCAATTTTGCACCGAGATCCAATGAGAGACTTCCATTTGTCCATGTCATGGTTTTACCACATTTTCCCATTTTTGTAAGTCTGTTTTGTAGCGATAGTATGACGTAGAAAAATACAGGTCTCTCATCAAATGCCATTGTAAAACAACACATGATGTCACACATCGGACGATGTCGTCTTCGATCAAAAGAGTTGGTTCTAGAAAGATTTATGCTGGCGAGCATTTTATCATAATCTCAACCTTTGATCTTTCAATCAATGATTACAACTCTGCATTTTTTCTCTAAAATACACCCTCACTTTCGTATTTCTATTGAGACGAGATATGGGGTTTAGCTATGACATGAGCTAACAAGTACGGGCTCCTCTAGCGGTTGTGTATTGGGGATATTTGTTAACAATTGCGTTTTTTTCTCTCCATGTTTTGTGAATTCAATTTCTTCCAATGTTGAGATTTTGCCTAGAGCATTACTACTTTATAGGTTGTTGATAATGAAATAACTAAATTGTCGATGGTTAGTATTACCTACATAACTTCTATGTTTTTACAGCAGGATAGTTAAATGAGAACTACAGTTCTTGTGTTCAAAATTACACGAGCTCTGAAATGATAATTAGAATATTAAGGCTACTTTCTTGTTTTATGTCAGAAGACTATTGTTGTAAACTTGTAATTAATAAACTATAATCGTACGTACCTTGTACATTGCTGTAAGTATGCTATGATGTATCTGTGGCAATAACATTGATGTTGTTGTAGGTTTATTTGTTTTTCCATTTAATATTAGTTAACAATATCTTGTGTTTTTTAAAGGAAATCAAGAGTTGTTCGATGGCGAACGATACTTCTAGTTCTGATTCCCATCATAAACGTCTTGGTCTTTTAAAAGATCAAGTTCATTTGGTTAAAAGGAAAGACTCTAATCGCTATGGGATTTCTTCAATACAAGATCAACTATCATTCGAGAAGGGGTTTTTCATTGTGATTCGTGCATGCCAATTGTTAGCCCAAAAGAATGATGGAATAATATTGGTTGGGGTGGCGGGTCCTTCGGGAGCTGGAAAGACTATATTTACTGAAAAGATACTCAACTTCATGCCCAGCATTGCTGTCATTTCAATGGATAATTACAATGATGCTAGTCGAATTGTTGATGGCAACTTTGATGGTAAATCATCATCTGGTCTTGTGTTTCTTTTATCATTATTTCTGTGGTTCATTATCAGGATGCAGGCTTCATAGCATGATTAATTTTTTTTTTTTGTGCTGTGGATGCTAATGCCATTACCATCTGTTGTGTTACTTCTCCCTACAAAAGTCTTAGATGTCATTTTTTTTTCTTGATCGTAGTATTGTTTTTGAGTTTATGCTGATATACCCCAATGGCTCAGTTATATGGTGATTAGAACTGGTTGTCAAGGTATTTTTAAGGTCAAGGGTCTATTCCGATTAGTAAGAAGTTCAAACTGAATTGTTAAATCCACTTGTTGAATTGTAAGGCTATGTCTAGAAGTAATGCCTGAGCTAAGCTGTTGCTAGAAATGTCGAAGATGAAGAGGAAAATGATATTATAGATTACTCGATGATTGATAACTGAATGAATCAATTTAAAAAGATTGAAAACATCCCCATAGTAACTCTTAATATGTGAAAATTGAAAAGTAAAGTATTGTTAAGATAGTAAAATTCTAGTGAACTACTCTGCCTTTGGACTTAAAATGAAAATGTTTTTTTTCTTCTTCTTTTTACCCTTTCCAATCATTTGTTACCAGCATGCTTTACAGAGATGAGCTAGAATATATGCATATCTGTGTACATGAGTACATCTGATGGATAGATTTACCTGATCCACAAAATCTAATGTCTTGGTTTCATGTTTGTGCTTTGATTATTGGGACATTTAACCATAAGTTAACTACTTGAAGTTAAGACATAAATCTCTTGTCAGCTCTGTTATCTCTTGTGCAGATCCACGCTTAACTGACTATGACACATTGCTCCAGAATTTACAAGATTTAAAGGAAGGGAAGACAGTCCAGGTTCCGATATATGATTTCAAGTCCAGTTCACGCGTAGGATACAGGTTAAATGCCTAGTCATTTTTAGCACTTGTTCTTCGCAATTTGCATATTTTCTGAGTTGATTTTTCCTCGGCCAATGTTCCATGAACACTATTTTGGACAAAATAAAGATTAAATTTATGTAGCTGCATACTATTGTTTAATATATTTGTAATGATATGAATGTATAGGTCTTAGAAATCGTGGTTGGGTCTAACACAACCCCCACAAAACCAGCTTGTGAGGTGAGGGTTGCCCCCACTTATAAATACATTGTCAGGCCATCTCTTATCTGATGTGAGAATCTTTAACAATAGGAATGTAGCCCCATACTGTTCTTAATATTGGCTACAAATTTCTGTTTATTGCTCTGATCTCTGTCAATTACTATGTAAATCTGAAGTTCGCGAATAATTTAATTCAAAATTGTTTTCAATTGGATCAAAATTCGAAAGGATCCTTCACTCCATTTTCATTTGCATGCCTTCGATTCCATGTTAAAGTGTACCCTGCTAACAGGACTGTAGAAGCACCAAGTTCCCGTATTGTGATTATTGAGGGTATCTATGCCTTGAGTGAGAAGTTGCGAACGTTGCTGGACCTTCGAGTTTCTGTTACAGGGGGAGTTCACCTTGACCTTGTAAAGCGAGTGATACGTGACATACAACGTGCAGGCCAAGAACCCGAAGAAATTATTCATCAAATATCTGAGACGGTACTTATAATTTGATTCATCATTTAAATAGATTTTGAAAGTAATTGTATCTGCACAAGTGGTGAAGTTCAAACTTTTGCAGGTATATCCAATGTACAAGGCTTTTATTGAGCCAGATCTTAAGACGGCTCATATAAAAATCATTAACAAATTTAATCCATTTACTGGATTCCAGAGCCCTACTTATATATTAAAGGTTAGTTCCAATGTAGCTCAGTTGATGGAAAGGAAAAAAATGGGCAATCCTGATGAATTAAATACGGCTAGTAACTGTTGTATTATTTATTTCAGTCAGCAAGAAATGTAGCAGTTGATCAAATTAAAGCTGTTCTCTCTGAAGATTTTAAGGAAACAACTGAGCAAACTTATGACATATATCTTCTACCTCCTGGTGAAGATCCAGAAACATGCCAATCATATTTAAGGATGCGAAACAAGGATGGGAAATACAGTCTCATGTTTGAGGTTATATTTTATATTCTAAAGTGACCTGGTTGTTTATACAACATGATCTCAGATTTTCATAAGACATAATTCAATTGAAATATCGGGGAAAGACATAAATACAGGACTTGGAATGATTAATTTAAATTGATATATTATGTTTTGATAAAAACCACCAAAACACATTTATACTATTATTTTAGGTAATGTACTAGCATAGGAAGACTACAACCTAACATGACTAAAAAAGTGCATAACAAGATACTTAGGGCCCGTTTGGATTGAGTTATTTTTTAGCTTATGCAAATAAATAAGCTTTTATGTATTATTCATAAGCTTGTCAAGGTAGTTTATGAAAAAACAGCTTATGAAGATACAATTTTCGTTAGCAAAAACTTGTGAAATAACATAAAAGCTTATTTATTTGCATAAGCTATTTTTCATAAACTGAAAAATAAGCCAATCCAAACGGGCCCTTAATGCATGAAAAACCTTATATTCTAGCTGATATCTGTAAGTGTATTTAATAGAGCGGTGTATTGAAAAACATTCTCACGTTGTTATATGCAAGTAACTAGATGGTGTTGTTTTATCGAGTAGCTAAAATTAAACCTTGCTGGTTGTAGTAATGTATGATAGAATGATTGTGTTAATGTGTGTTGTCTAATATTTGGAAGGTCAAGTCGTTAAGATCTTGAATTTGATATTCAATAATCATATTATTCTCATGGTCAGATAGTGAGGCATATTCAACAACCTCTGCTGAATCCTAAGACTGGATCATCTACCAGTAGCCAAACTCCTCTTCCAGCAACACTAGGACCAGTGGCTTCCTTTCTCTTTTTAGGTTCACAAATCACTGTGATTATCAGAGTCGATCTTCACCAACTCTTCAGTTTTTTCTTTTTTAAAGTGGCCATGTGCAGTTCAGATTCTGCCTTCTCAGTGTCTTCATTATAAAAAACCCTCAAATCCATTTTTTCTCTAGTAACTATATACACTATTTTTTTTTTAAATGCTATACAAAGCGCTATACTTCCGTCATTGTGATCTGAATTTTATTTATTGAATAGAGCTTGTTTTGCATGAATTTACAGCTGAGCAAAACTTTATAAAATAAATGGACATACAGCTTAACATACAAAACTACAAATTTAAGGCTAACTGGATCATCTCTATATATCTAGATTTTAAATGGCTTGCCTCTGTTGATAATTCTTTAGAATTGGCTCAACATCTTTTTGGGATTTAATTGAAAAATAAATAAAAATATGACTAAATAAGATTGACAACATTTTTGAAGCACATATAATTTCACTCATTCTAGGTGCTGCAGCTAATAACATAAGAATGTGTTTGGTTAGCTGTTGGTACTCGTTCCAAGGTTCCAAAATGAAACGATATCCCTTGTTGCTGTTAAGGAATCGAAGTTTGGTGTTGTGGGAACAGATACCCATACATGCACATTGCAACGAATATTTGTTCTTGCATCTCCTAATATACTCTGCTGCTAGGTTTGCTATGAATTGCAGATCTTCAGATATGAAGTTTGAACATTTCCTATACAGTTTCTCTGATTTTGGTTTTATTAAACTTAAAAGTTTGTAGTTGTAGTAGAAGTATATTTGGAGACTTTTAGTGGTTGTTCTTTATTGTTTTAGAACTGTAAACGCTTGATATTGTCTTGGTATGTGGTGTTCCTCTTGCTTTTTTTTTCCTCCTTGGACCAATTATAATAGGATCAATTTTTGATATCTTGCATATTATTTTTTATAATTCTTCATAGTTGATGCCTGGATAATGAACTTTTCGATTGGTGGCAACTAATTGATGCCCGGTAACTTTTTAGGAATGGGTGACAGATAGTCCCTTTGTCATATCACCGAGAATTACTTTTGAGGTCAGTGTGCGCCTCCTTGGTGGACTAATGGCCTTGGGATATACGATAGCTACTATCCTTAAGAGAAACAGTCATGTCTTTTCTGATGATAGGGCTTGTGTGAAACTAGATTGGCTTGAGCAACTTAATCGACATTATGTTCAGGTAACTGTCATAAGTTTATAATACAATCTTCCTTCCGATATATGCTTTACTGGAATTTTACTTTTCATGATGAAATCCTAGAGAATTTCATGAAAAGTAAAATTATCCTTTGAGTTTTGATTGATCAGGTCAAACTGGATTTATTTTAAAAATTATGGAGTCGATGAGTATATATTTTTTGCATTATTTTTTACTATATATCAGTCTATTGTTCCATGGTAATTAGTTTTATGGTGCATTTTTCTAACATAGTTGTGAAATAAAATATTGCTGTTTAGTGTCAAACCTTTGAACTAAAGCTAAAGCAACTGTTTCTTCAAATAAGCATATCAAATATTTGCTTCCTCTCATTTTATTTATCTTTTTTGGTGGTGCCTCTCATTTTATTTATCAAGATAAGGAACAAACTTCCAAAGAAAAATAAATATAAAAAAGAGCAACCTTGTGTTATATAGCTTCACCCATGGTTGGGTCTAGAGAACGATCAGATCCATGGCAGATATAATCTAGGAAGCCTCACCAGTTCACTTGCATTTGCAAGAGGCTGATCTGATGACTTGAAATTCAACTGTTGCATCTAAGATCTCGTCCAAAATAATTTTTTCAAGTAAAAATATATTTATATTTAACCTGTGAGTTCACTGTTTGTTTCCATGTTGACTTGGATTTCTTCTCGTTACCTGCCGGTACTTATCATCTGACACATGTCATAGACATTTTGCTCTTCTATTTCTTTGATTTTGCATTCTGATTTTTAGTTTGATAGCTAATTGTGTGTTTCCCTGATATGTTTGGAAATTTACAACAAATAGGTACAAGGGAGAGATCGCTTAGTTTTGAAAGACATAGGAGATCAGCTGGGTCTCGAAGGTTCCTACATTCCTCGTACATACATTGAGCAAATTCAACTCGAAAGGCTCGTGAATGAGGTTATGGTATGACTGCTAACCATATGCTAATATAACCTATATCAACATTCTCTCTCTGACTGTTCCACAGGCCCTACCAGATGATTTGAAGACAAAGCTCAGCCTAGATGAGGATTTGGTTTCAAGCCCCAAAGAAGCACTTTCTAGAGCCTCTGCTGACATGGTTGCCCTGAGAAATAAGAATATGAGGAGGTAAATTTTTTCAATCTAAGTACATAAGAAGAAATTACCATGTTTTCATTGATTTTGCAAACGATTTACTTTTTGATAGAATTCAGCAGTCTTGCTGGTCCATTTTGGTAGCCCTAACTATTGGGACAAGGCTTAACTGTTGCTTTGTCAAAATCAATTGGTCAAATGTCAGACTTCTATAATTTAGTAGATATAGATGCTCAAAGGAAACCTACACAAACAAAATTATTCGGCGCTATATTGAGTGAGGAAAACATCTGTTCTAACAGAGCCAAATCGGATAAATTTGTAATTATTGAGAAATTTTACTAGGCCATCTTTAGGCAAGGAATTATCTATCTATATTTATGAGTACTTTTCTTTGTATAAATGAAGCCAATGAGATTTTCACCTAGGACCACATGTATATTACTCCAACCTCTTACAACAAGGTTATGCCTAATAGCTTAGTCTATACATGTTTTGAATTCATCGTCAGAAAGAATATTTTACTTTTTGATTGAAGTTCAATTTAATTTTGTACCAACATGGATTATTTGGTTACTTTTTTAAATCACTTCTATGTTACTGCCTGCCGCTACACTGGTTGAGTATTTATTGTAGTGTCAATGTTGAGAGGGGTTTTTCATTTGTGTATTTTACAAAAAGAGGAAACATATGTATGAGTTCATCTAATTCTAGGAAGGAAGGGCTGGAGTAATTTTAACATAGAAAGTTGTTAATATACATCTTGGAGAACTACTTGCTATTACTTAATTCTGTGTATTATCAACAGTGGATTGTCTCAGTCATATACAAATCAAAGGGACAAAAATGCTGCCAAAGTTAATGGATATTTTTCCAACAATCGGGGGTTTGGTGAAAGAAATTCAGATTCCTCGACAACACAAGTAAATCAGGTAATTCCAATCACTTGCAATAATTCTTATTTCATGTAACTGTACTGAACTTAAATCATCACTTGCGTTGTAGGGAGCCATTAGTCAGCTTTCAGAACAGATTTCCGCCCTCAATGATAGAATGGATGAATTTACAAATCGTATTGAAGAGCTGAATTGCAAGCTAACCTTTAAGAATAATTCTCCGAGCCAACAAAATATGTCAGCTCAAGCCGAAGCCTGCAATGGTTCTGCTCCCACGTCTTACTTCATTAACAGTTTGGGCAATGGTAGCTTAACTGGTTCTAAGATTCCACATTCCTCATCTTCATCACAATTAAATAAGGACTCTCCCTTAATGGACGAGGTATGTTATTCTCCTATTTTTATCCATAAGGTTGTACTTTGACCCTTTTAAGTTGATTTTTGAGAGCTGTACTTTCCTGGAGGGAAATATTTGATTGTTTGCTTTATAACGAAACAAGTATAATTTCTCTCATTTAAGAGCCTATGATAGATTAAAAGATGGATATTGGAGAATAAAAAATGGTAATATAATACCTTTTATTTGGATCCTGATAGGTACCGAAATATGAACTGGAAAATTAACTTGTATTGATACTAAATCACTCTACCAGAAGGATAAATTCTGTTACATAGTATACTAAGAAACAAAAATGAAAAGTTTACTATGAATCGGAGCAGAAATCCTCATAGAATGGTAATGAAAATAAGGACGAACACAAAATGATAAACCTGCTGGAGAAGGAACCTTATGCTCACCCAAACTTGCCCTACCCAATTTCCGTCAGAATTCCTACATATCCTTCCCTCTTCCCTGCCACTATTTGTAACCCTCACATAACCCCATTCTAGCTAAACCTGCCATGTGGGTAGTTTGTTACAACCATCCTCTGACGGTCCAGATAAGGGGTTGTCTCCATTAAATCACTTATAGGAGTCAGGATGGCGGAAAATGAAAGACAAGATTTCACCAAAAAAGATATGATTTTATCCACGTGTTTATTGATTTGTGTGAATGTCATTTGACATTCTTTTTATAGGGTTAATTCATGATTTAAGCAACAAAATTATTTGACCTGAGGAACAGCAGTGAAGCTATGAGAATTTTCACATTTCTTTATATAGACCTTTCCTATTAGTTTCCAATTGTCCAATAATTTCATATTAGTTGTTGGGAAACAAATCCTCTTGCTTCTAGGTAAATTATTATGGCTGAATACAAACAATTAAAGATGTTTAAAATTTAAAACACAGGTCTTCATCACTAGTTTTTTAGTGGGTTTAAACTTTAAACTGGTTTTTTATTTGTATTCTGTGACCAGTAACTGGTGCAAGTCCGGTGCTGTTATTATAAGCAAGGTGTATGACTTTGGAATCACTTCCGCATTGTCTTATTTGATTCACTTAACTGCTATGTGCTATCAGATATCCGGCATTGCACGTGGTCAGCGTCAAATCATGCATCAAATGGACAATCTCAATAATCTTCTCCGGGGTAGCTTGGGGGAGAAGTCTCAGCAAACTAGAACCAACAAGAAAAACATAACAGATTCAAATTCCATTGCAACTACCGTTATCGTGGTAGTCACAGCTGGTTGTTTGGGGATCTTCTTGATGAAAGGTTTGTTGACCCGAAAGTGATTCCTATATATGCAAAAAAGTTAGTTTTCCTTCACTGTGACAATCCCTTCTGGAGAGAGAGGTGTTGAAGCACTCATTGACAGTTAAAATACAGAATATGGAAACAGTTAATTAGGGTCAGTGAAAGTGTTATAGCCACTTGAAATTTTGTAACTTAGTTGGCTTTGTTAGCCCAATTTTAAGGCATTTCTAACCTTCAATTCACAAGAAGTAGATTGTTTTAGAATCTTGATCAGGTGGTATACCAAAATATACTAAAATCCAATCTTTTCTCGTTTTGATTCTTTACATGATTTTGGTAATGTTGAGTTGAGTTTTGGGGCCAATTTTACAACTTGACGACTAATTGAGAAGTGGAGTATTTGAAATTTAGAGGACAATGTACTTTGGTGTGACAAGCAAAATTTTACAAATGAAACATGTCATGCTGCAATTGTGTTAAACAAATTTTGATTAAATTCATTTAACAAAAAATGTGTCATTGATATAATTTTAGCTTACTTTACCAGTAATGAATATTTTTGAAATTAGATTTATTATGAGAACTTTGTAATATTTGTATTCACATAAAATGGTTAAATAGTGTTTATCCTGCTATTTCAGCGAGATTTGATTTATCCCATGTAATTTTTTTTAGATTCTCCCTTCATTTCAAGATTCTTTGGATTTCAACGTCTAACTCATTTGATTGTGTAACGTAGTTTATGTGGTGAGCCGACTGTATAATTAATTTTATTTTTAATATTTTTTTGTCCACTTGGGTAAAAGATGTCATTATGTTTTATAAAAACAAATTTAACACCATCATCGTCATCTGTTATCCATCTCATTCAACATCTTCATCAACAAACATAAACCCAGAATATCATGTGTGCATTTTGAAAATGCCTATCCGAGTATTTCTTCTTCTTTTTGATATTTTGGAGGATTTGGTTAGTTGTTTTTGTATGCACTCTTCTCCCTTAGATATATATCATATAATGATTCTTTTGAAATGTCATTTTTGGCATAAAAGCTTTAGGTTAATTTAGATATATCATATAATGCTTTAGATCATTGACCAAAAAAATTAATTTAGATCAAGTTGCCATACACGAGGTTGTTTAAATCATATTATTATGTATGATTCGTATCACATATATTTGATTTGAATCATATTATATCTTCACCATTCTATCTGTAAAAATTTGATCCATTTGTCACAAAAAGTTATAAATCATTTCCCTTCCGCTTTGTTTGCAAGTTTGGAGGACAACATAATAATATTTTTAATTTTAAAAATATATTAATCATAAACATTAATTTATCACTTTCTAAGAAAACACTTTTTCAACAAATGTAAAAGATTTTTTAATTTCCTCCCATTTTTCTCCCAAGCTTTGAAATAAAGCCTTAAAAAACAAAAAGACATGAATCATATTTTCTCGTAAGCCGCTTAGTTTACAACAATTAAATTTGCTTATACAATGAATCACATCATTTGTTAATCAGAACCATACCTGACTATAAAGATTTGAATCATTCTTCAAACAAATTTGAGGTCTTCTGATTGAGTGTGTGTTTGGTTTGGCGGCAGACAAAATTGATTGATAGAATTGAGTTTGAGAGAATTGATTTTGATTAAAAGTGAGTTGGATGTGAATTGTTTTATGTTTGGATACACCAACGTAAAAGTGATTCTTACGAGTTAATGATGTTTGAATAGTTTGAATCAAAATTGCTTTTGAATATGTAATGACCAAATTAACCTTTTAAATTTAATTAAAACTATATATTCTTTTCTTATTTTAGATAATTATTTAAACCTAGTTGAATGATAAAAAAATAAAAATTGTTCAATAAAATTTAATACAATTGTATAAAATTAGTAAAAAAATTATTGGTTTAGAAAATCATTTTAAATCTAAAGTTTTTTTTTTAAGGAAGATTTAAAGTTTTTATATTATAAAAAATAAAAAGGAGGATAAATTTATTAAAAACTAGAAAAGGAAACGAATGAGCTAAAGTAATTGAGCAACTTCTACCAAAAAAAAAAACTAATTAAGCAACTCAGTGAGTCACTCACTGTGAAAAATGAATTGAGATACCACAAGCAAAACGTAAATGAGAATTTTCAGCAATCAATTTCTTTCTTGCGAGCCAAGAGTTTTCACCAGAAATCCTCCATCTCTTTCGGCTTCTTCCTCTGTGAGTTAAATAACAACGTTTTTTTTCCAGTCACGACAGACAATAATTAAGGGCAATAAGGAAAGATGAAATTGGAAAACGAAATTAAAACTCAAACGTGATTCAATCAAACGCAGAAACTCCAAATTTTAGCTTCTGGTACACCGTGGTTTTGGTGATGGAATCGATTTACATGAATGCTAGCCAAACAAGAGAGTTTGTTGTCAAACTGCGTTTGACCACTCCAAAAGCACGTTTAAAGGTTTCTACTTATGCTTTGAGTTGTTCTAAACCTTTAAACCTATAAATACTTGTCAGTTCTCACTACTAATATTTTTTACTGAAACAATTATTCTCACACACTCTCACAAAGCTTTTTGTGTCTGTCTCGAAACTCTTGTCTAAATACTTTCACACGTCGTTTTCTCTCTTTAGTGGCAAAATAGTAATTACAAAGCCGAGTAGTGGCATTTTCGTGATTAAAATTAATTAAACTATGCTGAATGGGGTTATTGGTAGAACAAAAGAAATTAAACTTTCTTCTTCACTTCTGTCTTTTCCAGCCGCAGCACAAAAACAAAAACCCTCCATTCTTGATCACCCACCCAAATCTTTCAATGTAAGTTGTGTTTCTATCCTAATATTGTTTGGCCCAATTTCACACTTTTCATTCAAAATCTCTTCTCTCTCCATTTTGGTGTTTAATAATATTCCCATTTACCTTGCATTTTCGCAGAAGAATTGCCAGAAAGCAACCATGGATGGTATGTTATTACTTCATTTTTGTTTGTATTAATTCGGGAATTTTATTTATTTATATGTGTGGTGTGGGTTTCATTTCAGTTGATTCGCAGCCAGGTATGGAGGAAACAATTTTGGTTGGTGATGATCTAATGATGGGTCCTCCATCACCAATAGTACCACCAGAAATAGCCTCTCATGTGCTTCAAGGTGTTGATCTATGTGATGGAATTCTAAGAAATCTATTTTTGTGTAAGTCTTTCTTTACTTCCTTGCTTCTTGGGTGATGAATGTAATGCAGATATTTGGTTTTGAACTTAAGACTTTGAGGGGGTGGATTTAGTCCCACATGGGTTAGATAGGACGCTTGATAAGAGTTTATAAAGAGGAGGCACTCCTCACCTTACAAGCCGGTTTTGTAAGGATGAGTTAGGCCCCAAATTTCAACAGTTCATGTGACTTTGTGTGATTGAAGAAGTGGAATTAAATACGTGTAAAAACTGAAAAATGAGTATCCACTCTTTGGCTTTATAATTTATTGGGTCTGACGAGTGGAGAGATTAAGGTATTAAGCCTGGTTCAACCCACTGATAAATGTTAGAAGTTGCATACATTACATGATTTTTGTTGTCTGTGTAAAATGTTCACATTAGATATCTATTATAGCATTGTCTTACTTATAAGCTTCATTCATATCTTTTAGGCTTGCAAATCAACGACATTGAACCATTCTGTCAAGACGAGATTGCTCTATATAAACAATGTGCTGAAAGAAGGGTAAGATCATTGTTGTTATTGATATTCTTTTATTTTGTTTTCTCTTCATCCTCCTCCTCGCTCTCTTTCTTTAACTACTTCAACTTATATTTTACCTTTTATTAACAATTTCAACATCTTGCATTACTCACCGTAATATTTGAGATAGGGACATGATAGCAACAATTCAGTTTGTTAGATCTACCATCATTTTCTTTTGTTTCATTTTTACTTTTGAAAAAAAAAATGCAGGATAAGGAGATAAGGAAGCGGCTTCAAGATAGTGAATTCAAATTGGGTTCGTCAATGCCATTAGATGCAGCCAAGGAGAGGTCTACTCAGCTTGAGGCAGAAGTTACATCATTGGAGAGGTATTTTCAAATAATTGCTATGTGGTCCGTGTTTGCTAAATTGTCCAGAGAATGTTTCTGTGCTTAGCATAACCTGAGGGAAAATGAAGCTAACTTATAGAAGATCCTTGAAGATGATTTTTTCCTAAGATTCCAAAGAAATTTCTGGAGTTCAGCTTCTACTAACATGATTAAATTTTTCAATAATCATATTTCTGCTTTTATTTTGAGAAGTCCAGCAGCATATTGTTCTTCCAAATTTATAATTGAACGTGTCTACGAACATGAGTTCAAATGCCACCATTTGGAGATGGATATTAAATTTTTTATCAAAGGGCCTTACTTTCTTGAGCACAGTATATTCTCTGTATTCAAAAGAATTAAGTTCATAATTGCACTTGGATTTCTTTACGGTCTTCAATATTTCGATTGGCTGACATTAAGTCCCTGCCACTTTAGCTTTCACACTAATTATTTGACGCACGGATATCTATCTTGTGTTGAAATTTTTTGACATCTGGTTATCATAAGGATTTTATTTTGAAATTCTCGGTGTATGGATATAAAAAAAAATTATAGCACATTATCTGGCGCTCACACTATTCATTTCAAATGTACAGGCGCTTGATTCTTGCTAGTGGAGTTCAGGGCATTGAAGGTTTCCGCACAAGATGGAGCTTGCACGGCCGCCTTACTGACTCCAAGTAATGTTATCATCCATAATTGTGTTTTTATGAAGCATGGTTTGGTTTCGGAAATTTTAATCCCACTCTTTTGCATTCATGAAAATCATTTTTTATCATTTAGTTGTCAATTATAATAGTTTCTATTGGATGTCTAGGGGTTTGATCCATGGATCTTAGTGGAGTCTCAGTTTCCTAGGATGTGTTTGATAAAGTAACTGATAAACTTGTAAAAACTTAAAAGCTGAAAAGTTGCTGCAAGATGATAAGTTAATTTTTAACCGAAAGTCCATAAATTCTTGTAAAACAAAGCTGGAAGTTTATAAGTTTCCTTATTGAATTAGGAGTTGTTGATAAAAGTAAGTTTGAATTAGTTCGTCAATATAAAATGACATAAACAACTTAAAATAGAAGAATAACATGAGAAGCTATAACCTACAAGTTCAAACACCTTTATGTTAGTCAAATAAACGTAGAGCAAGTCAAGTAAGTTGCAAAACCTTAGTATCTAAATGCAAATTATTACTATCACCATGCTTTGTTGCAATATTGAATGGTTTGAACCGGGCTTTACATACCCTTACTTAGGTGTGGTGATTAGTATTAGGGCCTGTTTGTTTTAGATTTTTTTTAAAAAAAACATTTTGATGTAGTAATATTTGTATTTAAGTTTTTCTCGAAACAAAATTTCTTTCAAAGATCATTTTGTTAGAAAAAGATTTTTATGTTGAAAATGAAATAACTATTTTGATTAGATTTTGAAGAAAATCATTTTTAATAGAAGAGAGGGAAAAGCATAGTTCATAGTGTCTATGCTTTTTCAACGTATTAGTGAAATACTATTTTGACATGCATAGTTTTCAAACTTGAATGCTTTTTCAACCAGAGTTTATTCTTTTGTTAAAAATTGCTAAAGAATTCTTGAAATTATTTATACAAAAACCAATTTTATTTTAATTAATTTATAGCAAACGGGCCCATAGTATGATTTACTCCTTCCATGGTAGTGTAAGCACCCGATAATGCTCTTTTTTGAACATTAAAATCTTGGTTATGTCATGCTATGTGGTTCATTGCAGAAAAAGATTGGAGTCCTTAAAGCAAGGCATGGATGGAAGAAAAAGATGAATCCTTTGGGGAATCAAATACCAGAGTTAGGTTCTTGAATCTTGAGGGGAGGGTTGAACCTTCATCAGGTGGCTGCACATTGCCATGTTCCCCTCCCAATTTAAATTACAGAAATTCTATTACTTTTTAACCTTCATTTTTATGATATATGTAATGGGTAACAGGTAACATGTATTAGAGTTATTGTCGGTGTGACTCTCACCGATAAACTCTTCGGAATATAAATAAGTTATGAAAAATGTTAACTTGTGCCCTTAAGGCACAAGATAAGGAACCCAACATGTAACTTTTTGTTGGAATGTGTGCATTCAATTTAACTTTTGAATTTATAATAAATAGAATGCACAAAATTTGAGAGAATATTTCTACTTTTGAGTTCCTTATCTTGTGTCCTAAGGGCACAAGTTAACATGACCCATAAGTTATTGTCTAAAATGAGTATTACATGCATTTCAAGATTCTTTTGAGCCAAAGTCATCTTGTCTTGTATTAAAGGTTGTGGTTCCTCTAAAGTGACTAGGAAACTACTTATTTTAAATGTATATTAAATATGTTTATTAGTCAATAAATAAACCAATAGTTGATATTTACATCTACACACATAACAAACTACGAGTAGGGGATGTGAAGTTAATTTGGTTGAGCAAAGAGTTTAAATGAGTTAAAGAGTTTGATGTTCAGGGTGTCAGGGAGAAAATACTAATACAACACTTAAAACAAACATTTATCATTAGAAAAACAAACAAACGCAAGAAACTACAGGTGTATTTTATATTTTTTAAGGGAAACTACTGGTTTACAAGTGTATTAAACTGCACATGTAAAAATATTTTTTATCATTATTATATTAGTTAAATGTAATTATTGTTGGACGATACGGCAAGAACAACGACAAGTTAGAAGTAGTGAATAGGTTTTTCCATTTATCAAAACTTTTTCTAAAGTGATCGATAACTATGTCAAATGAAATCTAACATTAAACAAGAAATAACAACGCAAGAGACAAAACAACTTTGATATATATATATATATATATATATATATGATGAAATTATCAACAAGTTAATCTCTAATATGATAGGTGATTGAATTAATAAATGTGTTTGTCCTCATGAGCTTAACTCAGTTGGTATGACATTGCATAAAATATGCAAGGTCTGAGTTCGATCCCCAGCCACCACCAAAAAAATAATAATAAATGTGTTTAATCTCAACAATATTGTTGAAAATTAGGTTTTAGAAATTATTCAATCACAAAACATATATTAATTAACCTAATTCATCATCGTATATCAAAGCAAATTTGCAAAAATTAAAGAGTAAGGAAAAGAGAACACAAAATTTATAGAGGTTCCCCAATCGTCCTCTGTTCGTATAAGAAAACACATTGGATCGACTAATTTCTAAATAAAGTTTCTTTTCTATGTAAAGTTTCTAAATTTATTCAGTGTTCAATGGTACAATCCTATAACATGATTTTTTATTTTTTTTTAGCAAATAACATGATTATTTTTTAAAAACAAAAATGGTATAAAATGAAGGGCAATAAACAAGGGTATTTGTGGAAACACAAAAGATAAAGGCCCAAACCCAAGCTCCCAAAAACCCTAATGATATAAATTAATTGACAGTTCCGTTTCAGAGCTTCACCTTCAACATACATACATCGCGGTAGCAGCAATATCCCAATCTAACCAGCTAAGTAAGTACGTTTTTCATTCTTTTCCAATTTCCGTACGTTGTTGTTGTTCTTTGTTCGTGTTGCTAATAAGTAATAACTATTTTTATTTTCCTTCAGAAATGAAGATCATCGCTGCTTATTTGTTGGCTGTTTTGGGCGGTAACGCTGTCCCTTCCGCTGATGATATCAAAACCATCCTCTCTTCAGGTTCTTACTCCTAATTTTTCTCTTTTTTTTGTTATGTCTTCATTAATCAGTTCTGTTTTTATTTGTCTGTGTTCAGTCATAGAATGTAATTACTACAATGTGTCTGTTTTTTGTTTTTGTTTTTGTTTGTAGAATTGATAATTAGTTGAGTGATAATCGAATATTGAAAATATGATATGTACTTTGTAGTTGAACGAATTAGGTTTGATTGTAATTGAATCTGAATAGTGGCGCAAGATTTCCACTCTTTGCATTTTTTATTTATTTAAAATATAATTTTAAAGTAAAAAAGAATACAATTTAAGAGCATTTGTAAATTTTTAGCTAGAGAGTCCTCGGATTAGTCATGTCTGACACGACACATAATTACATTGAAGAGTAATGCTAGCAACACCCTCTTTTGAACACTCTCTCTAATACTCAATCTCTTATTTGTTTAAATCATTGTGGGTCTACACATTGGAAATAGAACCCACACAAAGTGGTAGGACATACATTGATTTCATCCAATAAAAGAGTGAGTGCGTTCAAAAGTGAGTGTTGCTAGCATTTCTCTTAAATTGAATTATTATCTGTGTTGATCTACCTGGTATCTTTATTCGTCCGGTGACCATTTGTAGATTTTGAGTATTGAAAAACTTGATTTTTGATTTGTGCAGACTTTTATTTTGTTTATTATTTGTATATTCTTGGTCGGTCCAATGCAAAACAATTGACGTTTGATGCAAGTTAAAACGAAATAATTGAATTTTGAATTGTCTTGAATGAATTTGTTGTGTTATTTTTATAGTTGGAGTTGAGGCCGAGGACTCAAATATTGAGTTGCTTTTGAGTGAAGTCAAGGGCAAGGATTTTGCCGAGCTAATTGCTAGTGGCAGAGAGAAGTTGGCTTCAGTGCCTTCTGGTGGAGGCGCTGTTGCTGTTGCTGCTTCTGGTGGAGGTGCTGCAGCTGCTGCTGCACCAGCTGCCGAAGCAAAGGAGGAAAAGAAGGTTGAAGAAAAGGAAGAGTCCGATGATGTAAGTTTCTTTGTTATTTATAGCTGTTATTTAGTGAATTCATGACTCTCTACTTTTCTTTGTTATTTATAGTTGTTATTTAGTGAATTCATGACTCTCTATTAACATATGAATTGTTCATTGTCATCTTTGTTTTGCAGGACATGGGATTTAGCTTGTTCGACTAAGTGGTCTATTTTGGCGTACATTTGCAATTCCTGTTAGAGTTTAGTTGAAATACAACATTTTGTTATTTTGAGTTACAAATTAGTTTTTGTGAGTTTCACCTTTTCAATTTTAACACATTGCTATGACATCAAAGTGCTTGACCCTACTATTGGTTAATTTATTTTCTGCATTACATTGTTGCTGGTACTTTGATAACTAAGAAATTTTATTCTTATAAATGCGACATCAGGAGGATTGACAAGATCTCTAAGATTTTTTCTTGGGCGTTATCGTTCAAGCAAGTATTCCTTACATTAGACAGTTAGAAGTTATAGATTTGAAGTTTTAATGTGGATTGAATATTTGGGCGAGCATCTGAAACATGCAGCTCGCGTGTTAAAATGGCTGGTAGCCAACTAGCCATTTCAACTTGTTTTGGGCTGCTTGATTCGCTTGTCTTTTTTGCTAGCGCTTCACTTTCACATCAAGCTATTGAACTTTGGTTTGCTTGCATTTTGGACTACCATCTGAAGTCTACATGCTTACATTTAATTTCAATGTCTGCTTGAAAATCGATTTAAAGTTCTCAAAACTTATTTGAAGTTGCTATTTTATTACACTTTGGAGTACAATGCTTTTATAGCCTTTTCAATGTAGCCGTGAATGTAGTTAACTAGAAAGTGTTAGAAAAAGTTGAGTGGTTAGAATCTTGTTTGATTTAGATGATAAGAGCAGATCAGTCCTTCTTTCAGCTTGGTCTATCTTTGTAAAAATAAATAAATGCAAGAGTCAATTTTTGGGCTTCAGTTTAGGTTTTTTGCATAAGATGGGGCCCTCTGCCCACAATGACCCTCTGTTTCAGGTCATTTTGCTGACTGTTTTTGGTTATTTTCTGGTTAAATCGTAAAATACAGTGGAAAGGAGATGAAGGATGCAAGTAACGTAGTGATTTTGACGCGTGACATGAAACAAATTGATTTCAAACTTGGGCCACATGAAACCAAAATAATTTGTACCATAACATTCTTGGTATATAGTTCCTTGAAAATTTTAGATGCTCACATCATCCATCTTTGAGAATTTAGTTGGCTGTAAACTTTCTCATGTATAGATATCAAAATCAAAGGATAATATTTTCAATTTATGATATCAGCTTGTATTCCTGACCAACCAGACCCTTGTCTGAATTTATTTATTTTTTGAAAAAAAAAATGTTAATAATAATGTTTAGTTACAAAAACAATCTAAACGTATAATAACAAATCTCTCTTTACTCTGATCAACCATAATAAGAGTCAAGCTTGTATTCTTGACCTGCAGCACAAATTTCTTTTAAAGAGTTTCAAACTTCTTGGCCTCTCTACTCATTTGTTGATTCTCTCTCTTGAGCTCCCCTATCTTCCTCCATGTTTCTGCCATTCCGTCTTGTATATATATGACATAAGATATCAATAAAATCAACAATGCTAAAGTCCAAGCTAAATTATAACAAATTGCTTTCATGTACATATCACTAATTCAGTTTCCAGTTAGATTGATGGGCACGGCGCTTTCACTTACCAGATATGTCAGCCTTCCCACTCCATGAAGGCATCGAATGCTTGACAAGTTTCTCTTTAGCATATGTGATTTTTTCCCCCCTTTGAAAAGCTCTATGTAAAAGAAAAAAGGAGACATTTGTGAAGAAAAAGTTATGACAAATTGATTGAAATTTTAAATTGTTCCTAAGTAAATTGAAAAACTAACTAGAGGGATCCCATTCCATGGTTCAATTTTGGTGCATTTCACAAAAAAAATTCTTAATAATATTTACTCTTGCTTGAATTTGTAGTTCACCGATGACTCTGTCCATGAAGAAGGCCAATTGTGGTGATCACATTGATCGAATCAGTGACTTACCAAGTAATGTCATCGATGGCATCCTAGAACACTTGAATGCCCGAGACCTAGTGAGGACTAGTGTTCTGTCTAGAAAGTGGAGGTATATGTGGATTACAGTCCCACGACTTGAGTTTTGTCAAGATTTTTTTTGCAAGTACAAGGATCTTGAAGCCCTTGGTCCTGATGTTTCAAAAATTATCACGGAAGTTCTTTTCCTCCACAAGTTCTGTTATTTCCATTTGAAGTGTTTTATTGTATGAATATATCTCACAACTTTGTTGTTTGTATGCATAGATGTTATCTGCAGATATCATTCATCCATCACAGCTGATAAGCTTAAAGTATCTGAAATTAAATACCGTGAGTTTGCATCGAAGAGAAGAACTTTTGCATATTTTTAGTGTACTCAAAAGTGCTTCTAACCTGGTCGAACTTGTTACGGAGGTGACCATGAATACCCTATGATTCTTAGCTTGTCTTTTTATTGTCATATTGTGACTTTTTATATTTTATATTGTAGACTTATTATATCACTGGTTTTATGACACAAGCGCCGGACCCATCGGAAGAGTTAGAGTGCAGTAACTGTTGTCTTAGTCAACTTGAGAAGATGAATGTAAAAGTTGGAACCAGCATTAAACATGTTATGAGTTTGGTACGGTTCATACTTGCAAATTCCTCTTCGTTAAAAACTCTTACTTTTGAGGTTTGTTTTGGTTCTGAGAAATCAGATGTGCCTATAATATCAAGCATTTGCAAGATTTGTTATGGATGAAACGAGCATCACAAGGAGCACAGATTGAATTCCTTCATCGATAGATATATGTTCAATTGTGAAGTGTCTTTGATTTTCGCTTTCAACAACTGTCTTTGCTTTATTCTATAACTTCGTTTATTTTTATTTGTAAGGATATGATTTATATATTGGGTTTCCTTCTAGTTTGATTGAGTAATAGGCTTATCGAATGGTTTGAAAGTTGTTGCATCAGTTATATTTGATATTTTCTCTTTGATTTATACATTTTTTCAATCCATGTAAAATGTTTAAATGAATCACCCATTGTATGGACAGAGGAAATCAATTAAAACATTAAAAACCTTTTTTTTTACAAAAATATTAATAACAAAAAATGCTTTAACTAATTTTTATTAAATAAAAAATTCAGAAAATATAGAGATAAATGTTTATAGTGTTCCCAACCTTTAATCTAAATCATAGTGTTCTCCCAACTAATTAAGAGATGAACACTATGCATTATTGCTAAAAACAATATTCGTGAATTTGTTTGAATGTTGGGAGAAGATAGTTTGTTAAGCTAGGGTGGTGACGGACGTTGGTGCTAGGTTTCAAAGATATATGAGAAGGTTGATATAGGAACTAGATCATCGACCCAAATGGCCAAATCTTCTTCCTCTCTATTTTTTTTCTTCAGATTGTTTATTAAATAAAATTTAATTAAAGATAATCCCATCGGAATTGGTTCATCAAAAGCGTTTTCTAAACCAAACGGAGCACAAGAGAACAGTATCATAACTCATATGTCTGAGCAACACGCAGAAGTTGAAGTTGTTCAAGACCAGCAACCGGTTAACGCAACAGCCACAGATGCGCAAACAGAAGAAACTGCTCAACAGAAGGTCAATACAACTGGTAGTGTTACATATTCTATTATGGTAAATGATGGGACAACAAACGGAAATGATCCTCCCGCATATAAGTCTAGCTCTACTTACTGCTTTGCACTACATAATGTAACATATGAGATATTCTGTTCAAGCATTCGTGAACAAATTCCCATCCTTGAATTAGTGACTGAAACGTCCCCTTATCAGGAAGCAGGTTCGAATGTGGCTATAACATAACCATCCTCCCATTGATAAGGACATTTCACAGCCACATCAAGGTGCAGCACTTCAGAAACATGTAGAAGAACTCAACAATATTTGGATCAGAATCAAGATTTTAAAGTAGGTTTTACATTGTATTTTATGAAGTGCTGGAAAAAGAAAATAGCCAAAAGGCCAAAAACACTGGGGATGCATATCAAACCCGGTATCAGGGTCCTCCATCTTCATCCACCCAATGAAAATACTCTTTTGGAATATTAGGGGTATTGGTAATTCGGCTTCCTGCATTGCTCTTAAGAATTTTATTTTTACGTACAAACCGTCTATGGTTTTTGTTGGTGAGCCTATGATTAGTTTTTCTCAAGTCCCTTCATGGTTTCTGCCTAATATTTGGGGGATGTGGAGTAATAATAATATTCCGACAACCTTTATTTTTGCTTCTGATCAATGCATAGCGTTGGAAATGAGCTGCAACCAAACCATTACATACATTGTCGCAAATCATGGGCAATCTATTACTCGGGTTGTTTGGTGGGAGACTATGTCGTCTTTTATCACAGAAGATATTCATGGGACATATTTGGTTTGTCTAATTAACATCACATAAGATATCCACAGGGGACATATTTGGTTTGTCTAATTAACGATTCCTTTAGGATGCATTCTTTTTGCATTTTTTTCCCACTTCCTTTGTCTCTTTTTTTATAGTTTGGTTTGGCCCCTCTTGTATAATATATTTTCTTTTTTTTTTTAATAATATATATGAGTGAGCGACATAAGATAGGGATATTAGAGGGGTGTCAAACTAGTTGAGATGTTTCTGACTCAACTTGATGATTCACTTATTCTTGATATAACCAAAAAAAAATATAAAATGAATTAAAGCATGATGAGGTACTGGAAGAAACCGGCTAAAGAAATCCCTTATTGTTTTTGGACTTCTAGTGGATATAGCAGGTTCAAGTGTTACCCTTTCGGTTCTTATGACTCGAATAACTTATCCACTAAATAACAAAGTGATGGTTTGAGAAAGTATTAACATTTCTTTTTAAAGTGTGTTTGGATGAGATGATTGAGAAATTTTAAAGAGTTTAAATTGTCTAGACAATTTAAATAATTCTCATTAAATTACTTTCATTTTTTAAAAACTTAGGAGTTTAAACATAAATTAAACAAATTTGAATTGAGGAGGGACTAATATTGAGTGTAGAAAAAAATTAAGAAATAAAAGAGATGATTGAAAATTAAAATTAGGGTCAATTTGAAAAATTTGAGGACCAAAATGCAAATTTTGAAAAAGTAAACAATGAAGAAATTTGAAATTCTTAACTTTTAGATGTCATTTGAAATATCTAAATTTAACTTGAACAAAATACTTCATAAATAAAATTTTCATCATTTTGAAAATTCTTCAAATTATTATCCAAACAATGAAATTCATCTCAAATTATTTGAATTCCCTCTATACATTGCATTACCTCAAATCATTCTCCCATCCAAACATACTCTTTAATTAAAGGGAAATATTAACTTGTGCGAATCTTAAAATAGAATTAAACAATAAATATTGTATTGAAAATATAACTTTTTAAGCTTTTAAGGTCATAAATGCACAATTTCTAAGGTTAAAATTCTTTATTTAGTTTCTTATCTTGTGCCTTAAGGGCACAAATTAGCAACACCCTTAATTAAATTAAGAAAAATGATACTCCCTCCGTTTCAAAATGACTGTTGCTTTAGCCAAAAAAATTTGTTTCAAAATGAATGTCACTTTACATTTTCAATACAACTTTAATTTCTTTCTTCCAACTTTACCCTCTCCAACTTTTCTCTCACACAATTTTCAATGCAACTTTAAGTTTATTTTTTTCTTATAAAGTAAGGGTAGTTTAGTAAAAGTGTTATATCTAATGATTATTTCATTTCATTCCTTAATATGTGTGCAATTGGCTAAAACAACACTCATTTTGAAACGAAGGGAGTGTTTGTTAGGTGATGGGTGCCATCATTAAATGCGTCCTACCATTATTAATTATTTTTTACTTTTTATATGTCTTTATCTCTTTAAATGGAGAAAATATAGAGAAAAGTAAATAGAGATGATCTTGACTTTGTACAACCATATTTAATGTTCTTACCCTTTTTGTTGTGTCAAATATTACTGCTTTTAAATTAAAGTACTCCATCCGGTCTCAAATACAAGAAAAAATCTCTTTTTTAGGTTTATTGAATAATTAATGTATCTGCTTTACAATGTAGACCAGATATATTAACTACTCAATGAAACTAAAAAATGAATCTTGTGTTATATTTGAGACCGGAGGGAGCAAATTTCTTAAAAAAAAATAAAAAAAATTAGAGTGAGTCAATGCAACAGGCTTGTGTTCATTTCATCGGGGCAAGTGTTTTGCTTTTACGAGATTTTGTCTATGCGCTCATCATCATCTAAATCCCACCAAACCCAAACACCAGAGAGAGAGACACCAAAATCATAATCTAAAAGATCATAATTTTGTTCAAATGAATCAGTTCACTTCCTTCTTTTGAATACCAGATCTCGCCTCTGCCATGTCTCAATTCTGGTTAGTTTATTCTTTTTTCTCAAATTTTGTTCATTTCACTCAAAATGTTCACTTTATTATAATTCACAATCACAAAAATGTTTTCTTTATAGATACAGCTTTTGCTACATTTTGTATCAAATTGTGATTTTTAATATTTCATAATATTAATAACAATATATAATTATTATGTGATTTATAGATCTTAGGGTTTGCTGTATTTTTTCACTCCAATTGTTTGCAAATTGAGTTAATTTGGCTTTTCTTTTGTTTGTTGTGTTTTAGCTGAAGCATAAAAATGGATGATTTTTCGGGTCCTGATTTGATCAGTGACCTTCCTCAAAGTATTATAGAGACCATTTTGATACAACTTCCTATAAGAGATGCTGTTAGAACTAGCATTTTGTCGCGTAAATGGAGGTACAAATGGTCCACAATTACTCAGCTTGTTTTCGACGAAAAATGTTACCCTAACTCTTACTGTACTGACCGAGAAGTTGTTCAGAAAAGTTATGTTGAGTTTATCACCCGATTGCTGTTTCTTCACCAAGGGCCAATTCATAAGTTTCAAATTGTCAATACAAGCTTGCAGACCTGCCCTGCTATAAACCAGTGGATTCTTTTCCTTTCGAGAAATGATCTTAAAGATTTGGATCTTGAATTGGGAGAAGGTGAATTCTTTAGAATGCCGTCATGCTTTTTTAGTTGTGAGAAATTGACTCGATTGGAGCTCACGCGCTGCGAGTTGTATCCGCCTGCTAGTTTTAAGGGATTTTCGTATTTGAAGTGTCTCAATCTTCATCAAGTTTTGATATCCCCTGAAGCGATTGAGAGCCTCATTTCAAGTTGCCCTCTATTGGAGAACTTGTCGCTGTCATACTTTGACTGTTTAGCTCTTACTGTACGTGCTCCAAACCTCAAGTACTTGTGTCTTGAAGGCGAATTCAAGGAAATTTGTCTTGTAGATACTCCACTCTTGGTTGAATTATCTGTTGCTATGTATATGACTGACGAGCACATGGAGCAAAGCTCAACTTGCAATTTTGTCAAGTTTCTTGGCGGTGTGCCTAACCTCGAGAGACTTGTTGGTCTTATTGACTTCACAAAGGTAACATTTTGTTCTTACTCCCTCTGAATTTGTTATTTTTCAAACATATATATTTTCATACTTGTTAAGGATGATAGTGAAGTGCATTTCATTTTCTTGATTTCATGTAAAAATGAAAATATATTTACCGACATACTCCTAGTTATAATGGTCATCTCCTCAAAATATTAAAAAAGTTAATGTAAGGGTAATTTTGGAATAATACTATTAAATGTGTATAGATTAGTTGGCAATTGCTTATATTTGAATCCAACAAATTTAGATATTTTTTTGCTTACAATCGAGTCCAAGTTCGGAGTAGTATCTATTTATTTAGTTAAGTTGGTTAACACTACTTTTGCATATAGTTTTACCATCATTGTGATCAACAAAGGGGGTGTTATGTTATGTTCGTCTAACCTCTAGTTCATTTTTACATATTCTTGAAGTATTTGAGCATAGGTAATGACCTAGGGCATCTTGCTATAATGTACAACAATTTAGAGACTATTGAAATGTATCAAGTAAGTTTTGAGGATATGAAAGAAATACTTGTCGTCTTTCGCTTGATTACAAGCTCTCCTAATCTAAAAGAACTTCACATTTCGGTAAGTCCTTGCTCATTGCATAGTTCAGTTGTTATTTTTAAATATCAATAATATAATCAAATATTTAAGGTTTATAACTGCATGTTTTATGCAATTGACTTTGGCAGGGTTCATCAAACATATCAAATGCCCCGTATGCTGGATATGACGGTTTGGATTTTTGGGAAAAAGAATGCCCTTCGGATTCTATACTTGCTCAGCTTAAACTTGTGAAGTTGACCGAAATGAGTGGTATGCCACATGAGATCGAATTCATCAGATTTTTGCTTGGCTGTTCACCTATGCTGGAGACAATGAGTATCATTCCTGCTATGTATGATTTGGATTGTCAATTGAAAATGGTGGTTGAATTGATGAAATTTCGAAGAGCTTCTACTAAAGCAGAAATTTATTTCATCCGCGGAGATTAAACATTTTGAGTTTTGACTATGTTGTCATGCATTCTTTTATGCCTTTTTCTCATTTTCCTTGTTACTTATCTATTTTTTGATTACAATTAGCATCCAATGGTGTACTTTGAGTCAATTTCTGTCAATATATATGAAAACTTGTACAAGCCATGTGTATGTGAGGTGCACGTGCACGTGTCAACGCTCACTTTCTACTATTTTTGTGTCTGTAGTTGATTGATAAATGTTACTCAAAAATCTTATTCCTCAGGTGTTTGAATATAATCTCTTAAGCCCTGGTTCATATGGCTTTCCTATCTCTTTTGCAGGGCTTCTATTTCTCAAAAATAAAATGATTTAACTCACTGCTGGTGTTTTGATTGTCCTTTCAAAATTTTGTGGAATATGCCGTGTTCTGGACCGGTCAAAAGGACCTTTGCCCAATACAATCCAAAGCCCAAACACCATGTTTGACAATATTACTTGCGACACACCTCCTCCCCGCGAGGGGGGGTGCATGGAGCGAGCGAGACCGGTTCAAAAGAACCACAACGTCTCTCTGCACGTTCCCGCAATAAACTCTTTGGCGGTTACACTTCCCATGATTTCGTAACCGCCAGATCCAGGTGTTAGAGCTGTCAAAACGGGCCGGGCCGTACGGCCGGGCCTGAAAGCCCGCAAAAAATAAGGGCATGGGCCGAAAAATTGCAGCCCGAATCATTTCAGGGCTTTTTAGCCCGGCCCGACAAAGCCCGAAACCCGATAGGGCTAGCCCGTCCAGGCTGCGGGCAGCCCGAAAGCCCGCAAAAAAATTGAAGTGTGTGATTTTTTTTTAACACTAGAATGGACTCTTGGATGTTGTGACTCTTGGGAGTGACTTTTTGGATCATTAAAACTTTTATGTTATTCCGGATAATTAGTATTTTGAATTTCTGGACAATTAGTATTTTGAATTTAGAATATTAGTCATTCTGGATATTTGTTGACTTTTGTTCCATAATTGTTATTCTCTTGAATCGATCTTAATTTATCTTTTGTTCACTATTTGTGTATATTTAAGTAATTCTGTTTCCTTAAAGAATGAGAAGGAAAAAAAACATATACGAGTCCGGTATATTTATGTTGTTCTATATGTTCAGTACTTAAAAGAATCGAAAAGGAAAAAAAAAATTACGGGCCGGGCTCGGGCCCTATTTTTCGAGCCCATATTTAAACCGGGCTTTTCAGCCCGGCCCTTAAAAGCCCGTTGCCCGTTCGGGCCGGGCCTAAACGGGCCGGGCCGCCTGTTTTGACAGCTCTACCAGGTGTGCCACTACAACCGCTCTGCAGCCCTCCACCTCTATAAATAGGGGACTCATAGCAGTCCCCAAGGTAGAATCTAACTCTTCCTCTAAACCCTCACTCTCTGATCTCTACTTACTTGAGCGTCGGAGCGCCTGCAGGTACGCACCCCCCCATCCATTCCAAGGAAGCATTATGATGCATTCCACCACCACTTAAACCACCGCATTCAAAGCACCAGCAGTTCCGTTTTTATACTCCTAAAAACCAAAGCTTTCCAAAAAATTACCATGGCTGCCAACGGTGCCAACTCCCAGATATGAAGTGAGATTCGCATCCCTCAACGGGATGGTATGACATCTTCACCTTCCCCTGGAGGTACGCCCAGAGAGGGACCGATACAAATAATCCCTCTCCAAGAAAGACCTCTGCAAGGTCCTACCCCACCTGCAGAGACACCTGAAGACGCTACACCAACTGGTGCCCTCGTCAGCAACCTACTTCGCACGGTTCAACGACAAACGTCGTTAATCGAGGAACAGAACCGACGCCTGATGGATCTGGAGCAAGCACGCCCTCTAGTCGGAGCCAAACGGACTCCTTCCCCAGTACGTAGCAGAAGAGGAAGGAGCCCTCGTCAGTCACGTTCCAGATCCCCGCGGCACTCAGTAAGCGTCAGATCTCCTAGCTACACCAGGAGGTCGGTCAGAAGGAGATTACCCAGACAAACTCCTCCAAGACGATCTCCTCCCAGGAGGTCTCCACCCAGACGATCTCCTCCAAGAAGATCCCCACCAAGGCGTAACAGGCGCTCTTGGTCTTCCTCTAGTTCCGAGGACACTCGTGATGCCCGGAATGACCGCAACGCTTACGGCTCATTCACTCGGCGCATCCGAGAAGCTCCTATTCCTCGCGGGCTAGAAAAGCCTCCCCAGATGGACTCATACGACAGGACAATCGATCCAGACGAGCACATCGAGAACATTGAGGCAATTCTCACTTACAAATCGGTGCAGGGAGCCGTCACCTGGTTCAAGAACCTACGGAGAAACTCCATTGACTCATGGAGCGACCTCTGCTACGAGTTCACGACCCACTTCACCGCTTCAAGGACGCAACCAAAAATGGTGGCATCCCTTGAAGCCATCGTCCAAGGAAAGAGCGAACCTCTTCAAGATTACATCGAGAGGTTCAACAAAGAAGCTGTTCAGGTAAGAGGTGCTGACGAAACAATGAAGCGGTACCTCATCACCAAAGGTATGCGCGAAGGCACAGACGTGAAGAAAGCTGTTCGTTTGGATCGCCCAAGGACTTTCAATGAGTTCCTAGCGATCGCAAAGATCTACATAACATATGAAGAAGAGCTGTACGCAGACTGCCTCAACAAATCCAGGAAGGAGGAGCCTGCCGTTGAATCCTCCAAAAAGCCCTTCCATGAGAAAAAGAGGGAAGGCAAAGTAACTCGTGAAGGCAAAAGACCCAACGGTCACTTCACCGAGTATACGCCCTTGGCCATGTCTAGGGAGAAAATCCTTGCCGAGATCGCAGTGGCCGACCTAACAGAAGCTGGCGTTAAGCCACCAAAGGCTCCATCTGAGGAGAGGAAGGGAGTCAACAAAACAAAATACTGACGAGTCCACAAATGCCACGGGCACGTCACCGATGACTGCATCCACTTGAAGGATGCCATCGAACTCCTCATCCAACGAGGACGTCTCAAACAATTTATCAAGAGCCCTGAATTGGAGAGAAAGACCGTCGAAGTCATCGGCGATGGGACGGAGGCTGGCAAAATAATCGCCATGTCCGTGGAGCACCTGGGCGATTTCCCCGACAATGTGAAAATCACCCCCTACTCATGCACCTGGGAGTAGTTTCCATTTGCCAACGTCATCACGGGAGGAACACTGAACATCTCCATGGGAGGTATGAAGAGAAAATTTGAAGAGCTCATGAGCGTCAACTTGCTGACCCCCTCCAACCACGAAGGAAGACCACCTTTGGCGCTCTACGACTCAGAACTACCTGGTGGGGCCTCAAATTCAGCCATTCCTTTGCTCGTGCGAGGATCAATGGCCTACACTGATGTCCGTCGAGTCCTAATTGACACAGGGGCCTCATGCGACATCATGTACATCGGCCTGTTCAAAACTTTACAACTTACGGAGAAAAACCTTTCTCCATATTTTGGAAATGAACTCTACGGCTTCAACGACTCGTCTACTTAGCCATGGGGTTACGTGGAACTGCTGGTCACCTTCGGCAAAAAGGAGGCCAAGAAAACAATAAAGATCCCATTCCTGGTGATCGACTGTCCTTCTCGCTATAATTGCATTATAGGGAGAACCGGGCTCACCCAACTAGGCGCTGCAAGTTCAACCGCTCATCTGAAGTTGAAATACCATGCAAAAGATGGAATCAACGCCTCTCTCAATGGAGACATCGAAGCTGCAAGAAGATGTTTCCTCCAGGCTAACCAAGCCCAGAACTCGGTTCCCCAATCCATCAAACCTGCTGAGGATAAAGGGAAAGATGCTGCGAGCACTCTGGATACAAACTTGGTCGAACTTGACCTTAGGTTCACCAAGGAAGACCTTAAGGAACAAAAAAGGGAGAAGAAGGACCTGCTCAACGCGAAACTTCTGAGACCTATTCCTGACAGTGAATTCGAGCTGGTCCCCTTCGGGAACGATCCCTCGATAAACTTCAAGATCGGCAAGGATCTTCCTAAACTTGTCAAAGCACAGCTGATCGCCAACCTCAGGAAGAACGCGGATCTATTCGCATGGAGCGCGATCGACATGCCCGGAATCGACCCTAGCGTCGCTTGTCACCAGTTGACAGTGGATCCCGGTGTAAGCGCTGTAGCCCAGCGACGTAGTAAGCAATCTCCTAAAAAATCAGAGGCTGTAGAAAAAGCTGTAAAAGACCTCCTAGAGGCAAATTTTATTTCTGAGGTCATATATACTAATTGGCTCTCCAATGCTGTACTTGTCAAGAAATTTAGTGGAAAATGACATATGTGTGTTGACTATACCGATCTTAATAGGGCCTGCCCTAAAGACGCATATCTTCTTCGTAGATAATTCCTCCGGCTACAAACTTTTATCCTTCATGGACGCCTATTCTGGGTACAACCAAATACCCATGGCTGAAGAAGATAAAAAGAAAACAACATTCATGACTGAATCATGGAACTATTACTACAACTTAATGTCCTTCGGTCTGCGAAATGCGGGGGCTACTTATCAACGTATGATGAACAAAGTCTATGACAAGGCATTTATGGACGACATCCTTGAGGTTTACATGGACGACATGATTGTAAAATCCCAACAAGAGGTTGATCATGCCACCCATCTCAAGAGAGTGTTCGAACAAACTTGTAAATACAACATGCGGCTCAATCCGGAAAAATGCACTTTCGGGGTACAAGCGGGCAAGTTCCTTGGTTTCTACCTAACCGAAAGAGGAATTGAGGCGAACCCAGATAAATGCCAAGCATTTACTAGGCTTCCCACACCCCACTCCAAGAAATGCATCCAAACACTCAACGGTATGTTGACTGCCCTCTCAAGATTCATAGCTAAGTCTGCTCTACATGCTCTCCCTTTCTTCAAACTCTTACAAAAGGAGATGAAGTTTGAGTGGACAGACGAGTGCAAGAACGCCTTGAAGCATTTCAAAGAGACCCTCTCAACACCTCCAGTTCTCTCACGACCCGAGCAAGGTGATGTACTGTACCTATACCTTTATGTTTCCTCTGACGCGGTAAGCGCCGTTCTCATCAGAGAAACAACGGAGGGTCAGAAAGCAGTCTACTTCACCAGCAAAGCGTTGCTAGGGCCAGAGACGAGGTACCAAAAGATCGAGAAGGTGGCTCTCGCCCTCCTCACGGTGGCTCGAAGGTTGAGGCAGTACTTCTTAGCTTATACGGTAATAGTCCGAACGAACCAACCCATTAGACAAATCTTAGGTCGCCCCGATGTGGCTGGTCGGATGATGAAGTGGTCACTCGAACTATCTGAGTTCGACATACACTACGAATCCAGAAATAACAATTAAATGATTAGAACAAAATGTTCTGAAGAATGTTTATAAGCAGAATGTGAAAAATGATGCTAAGTTAAAATATAAGATTATTTTAACAAGGACTAGAATTTTTTAGAGAATGATTAATATAAGACTGAATGATAAAATAATATTATATGTTGAATTTAACTTTAGTCAAATATTTAAGCAATTGTTTTATCTTGGACAAGAATGTTCTGGAGACAATTTAATATTGAATAAAATAAAGCAACAATATTAATGATTGATCAGGGACCAAAGCACTCTGGATTAATCTAATAATGATTAATTAGGACCTGAATATTCTGGAGATTAATATAAGTGTGAGGGTAATGTTAAACACATTTTGTTCCAACAATCTCCCCATTTTTGATGATGACAAACACTAGTATTTAAAATGTTCAATTGTTGTTAATCTAATTAACAAGTTGACTTAAGGGTATGAGGTTTGTAAGCTCTCCCTGAATCCAATAGTACTTTAAGGTGAGGTTTGTAAGCTCCCCCTGAGTTCTATTCATGTTAATTAAATTCATCATTAAAAAACGTAATAACACTCAGAATAATCTCACATTCAATAGACTAAGAGATGAGAAGAAGGTCCTATTAATTTTAACTTGCTTAAAATTAAATGAATGGGGCTCAGAGCCTATAAATACTATACATCTACTCCCCCTTTTATCATCAACAAAAAGATAAAATAAAGACAAAAAAGAGTAGAGAAAAAAAATTGTGAGAAAATTCAAAATAAGACAGATAAAATCAATTCAGAAGCATAAAAAATAAGTTCAGAAGCATAAACATAGTCCCAAAGTTCATATATTGCTGGGTTTTTATAAATTTGACTGTATAAAAAAATTTATAAAACCAAAATTATCCTATGTGGCTTGCCACTTCATCAATTATTTAATAAAAAAATGGAAATAAGGGTTAAGTTGTGCACATTTATAATCATAAAGGACCAATGAAAAAAAGAAGATAAATGACGGATATGTTACAATTAAATAAGACAAATGATTTTTAAAGTAATTTCCCAATAATAATATATACAATGGGGTGATGGAATTGTAAATTGTAACGTTATTTAGCTATTTCTGTTGTACTTTCACATATGCTTTTGTTTGAATCATTATTGTTTATACTTTAATATAGTCACATGACAAATTTATACACGCCTCGCTTCAATCACTATGATATTTTGCAATTGAATATTTTGAAGTTTGGTTTTAAGGACAATTCTTTAAGGCACAAATCAATTAAACAACTCTTTATTGAGTAATTGTTTTTTTCCTAAAAATAATCGGAGCACCTTTCTTTTATTCATAGGAGGAAATTTAAGGCACGAAAAAGATTATTTGTCAAAACATGTTTTATTCAAATATGTTTTAGTAGTTTATAGTCAAATATTTTTTAAAAAAAGGAGATGACGTGATAAATTGCTTCTTTAGTTTTTTTTGGAGAGGACTCAATCATCGATATCTTTGGAGGTGATTCATTTATAATTTCATTGGTTGGAATTGTGACTTTTTCTTTCAATATAATATATTTGATGTTATATATCGCGTTAGCCACCTCAAGTTTGACCATCACAACCACATATTCCATCTTCCTAGTTCGATTGTGGAGAGTTCATCATCAATCGTTGCATTTGGTGTTAATATATTCTCTTATTTTTAATAAGTTTTGTTGCAAAGATAGTATACTTCGCTATTGTTGTTGTGTTTGTGTTGGAGCTTCAAAATGATAGATCGATTATACGGAAACCTAATTTGAAGCTCGGGAAACAAGATCAAATGACGACTCCTTTGATGGGTTAAGAAAAGATATTTTTTTTTTCTTTAAAAAAAAAAAAGATAGATGAATTGACAAAAAAAGGTGATTTTGGTAAAATAAAAAATTGTTAAAAGGATCAAACTAATACTAATTAAAAAGATAGATGAATTGACAAAAAAGGTGATTTCAGAAGTGAAGAAATATAATACTCTCTTTTTACATGGCGAATATTAAGGAGGCCCAAATAAAAAATATCCGGTTCTCTATCTTATGTGGCAATATTTATTCTCTTCACTCGCAAGTAAGGGTTTTGATTGTCTCACTCAGCAGACTTTCGTTCTCCGCAATGGTTTCTCGCTATATCTCTGCAACAAGGTTAGGGTTCTTGTTTTCTCTCCTCTTGCTTCTACGTAACTTTGTTATCAAACCCATTCCCTTATATTATATTTATTTTGTTATTACAGGGAACAAATTATGTTATCACCAGCGTGAGAATCTGAGATCACTTAACCCTGCCCTAGGTGAGATATATTTAATTTATGTTTCTATTTTGTTTCACTTGTTTTCTTTTTAATGTTCTCTCAAGAATTATCAAAGTTTTTTTTCTTTATTTTGTTTTACTTGTTTTTTTTATTACTTGTTTCTATTTCGATTTATAATGAAATAATTCATGATCTTACTTTACTCACCTCTCGGACGTACTCCGGATCCATTTCCTTTGGAAACCGGAGTGCTGCACCAAAAAAATAAACGACAACATTAGAATAAGCTAATCTAAACGCGCAGCAAAAATGTTAAGTAAACCTTTTATAAAAAGTCCATAAGTTATAACTCAACTTGTAGAAATGTTGAAATTTTTAGGTTGGACATCGTGATTTGTGTTCGAATCTCAAGCTATCAATTTGTGTGAGTTTCAATGGTTATTTATCATTTCGTCTATCAATCAAAAGAAATTTTAAAAAATTCACATATCTGTAGCACATAGTAGCGTATGAAAAATGTTAATCAAGCGAAAAATATTAGCATTAACAGTTTATAATAGATCTACCAGACAATAAATATATCTCCAGGAATTTTGAGTAATGGAGATATTGGTTTTATGTATAGTGTAATTTTAAGTTGGTTTTTAAAATATTATCTACTTGGTGATTTAATTAGTTCCATGTGTAAGAAAAAATTACACATTCGATACTAATAAGAGTTTTCTCATTTTCAATGTCAATAAAAAGATCGCACTATATAAACAACTAACCAATCATTTAACAATTTATCACCCCATCCAAGTCCTGTGTCAAACTCTTCATAATATATTCATTACATAGAAAACTCTTTCGATTGTTGTAGTTTACACATGTTATTAATTTTCTATTGCACTTTCACATTTTGTTAGAATAAGTTTTCATACTTTTATTTGTTAGATGACAATATTATTCATGCCTTGCTTCATTATTAATGTTTACTTATCTAGGTATCTTTACAAACGGACAAATTTTGGATTCAAGGGTAAAAAACACAAAGGAATTTAAAATTGGTTTGAGTAGATAGATTCTTAGATTTTTCTGTCATAAAAATGGGTAATGTTTTGTGTCCTGATTTGATCACTAACCTACCTAAAGACATTATAGACAACATTCTTATAAAACTTCCCATAAGAGATGCTTTGAAAACAAGCATTTTGTCAAGCAAGTGGAAGTACAAATGGTGTTCCATTCCTCAACTTGTTTTTGATGAAAATTGTGTCCCTCTCTATTACGACCAAAAACATGTTGTCGAGTTTATCTGCAAGGTGCTATCGCTACACAAAGGACCACTTCACAAGTTCGAAATTACCCATAGGTACCTGCAGAGCTGCCCTGAAATAGATCAGTGGATTCTTTCCCTTTCGAAAAAAAATATTGCAGATTTGACTCTTGAATTAGGGAAAGATGAATTTTTTAGAATGCCTTCCTGCCTTTTCAATTGTGAGAAATTGACTCGATTGAAGCTCTCGTGTTGTGAGTTGGATCTGCCTCATAGTTTTAATAAATTTCCTTGTTTAAAGAGCCTAAACTTCGAACGTGTTTTGATATCCTCTGAAGCAATTGAGAGACTCATTTCAAGTTTCCCTCTGTTGGAGAATTTTTCCCTTACACGCGTCTCTCGTTGTTTAACTCTTACAATCTTTGCTCCCAAGCTCAAGTATTTGTGTCTCAAAGGTGTATTCAAGGACATTTGTCTAGTAGATATGCCATTTTTGGATGAAATATCTGTTTCTATGTATATGCCTAACGGCCCTGTCGGGCATGTTGAGCCGAGTACAAATTGCAATTTTGCTAAGTTTCTTGGCAGTGTGCCTAATCTTAAGAGACTTGACGGCTTTACGGACTTCTCAAAGGTAACCTTTTATTGTTATCAACAAATTGATGGTGTTCTTTTCTGATGTATGGCTAACCTGTTTTTCATTTTTGTATGTTCTTGAAGTATTTGAGCATAGGTCATCATGACCTAAAGCATACTGCGATAATGTATAACAATTTGGAGATTATTCGAATGGATCCAGTATGTTTTGACGATATGAAAGAGATACGTGTAATCCTTTGTTTGATTACAAGCTCTCCCAATCTGAAGAAGCTTTACATTTCAGTAAGTCCCTACTCATTGCATAGTTTAGTAAATTTCGTCAGTTTTTACAAATTGAATATGAATAGTTCTGTTATTAATTTTTACATAACAAAATACTTGATGGAATTTAGCAGTGTTCATCAAACATAGCAAGGTCCATAAATACAGAAGATTTGAATATTTTGGAAAAAGAATTTATCTCGCATTCTTTGCCTAGCAAGCTTAAAATTGTGATTTTGGAAGACATGAGTGGTGTGCCACTTGAGATTGATTTTATCAGATTGTTGCTTGGCTGGTCACCAGTTCTGGAGAAAATGATTGTTATTCCTTGTACAAATGATAGAGAACATCAGCGGAAGATGTCGGTCGAATTGCAGAAATTTCCAACAGCATCTGCTAAGGTAGAAATTCATTTCACTAACAGAAACTATCCAGGGAGGGCAAAGTTTAAATTTTAATTTTGACTCAACTATAATCTAGGATATAAGCCAAGTTTACTCGGCTGGATTAGGAACGAACCCATAGAGATTTTTCTCTATTTTTTTTTTTCCATCTCAGTTTTCACATTCAGCTCATTTTTATTCTTTGTTAGTTTGATTTTGTTCATGCCATTTTTTGCTTTAAAATTACATTTTATTATATAAGTATCCATTTCTTGCATACATTATTTTAATGAGATTAACTCATACGAGTCTACGAGTTGATTTCATATAGGCAAAATATGTTTACTTAAACTCTCGAGTTTGACAACTTTATGTGAAAAATATTTTGATCTTCTATGCTAAACAAGAACATATTTATGATCAAACAATTGAGAATGTTTGGTCTCTATGCCAGCTTTACTATTCAATGTTTATTACTATTATAATATAATAATGGACAATAACAGAAGTAAATTAAGCAGAGTTACAACTCACCAGTGAAACAAATCCCAAAATAAGATCAACAGTTTTTAGTACAAACTATTTATAAACATTATTCCAACAATCTGAAGGACCTTGAATGAACATTTCCCATAAAAACCATCCCTCCATAGTTGATCAAAACACGTACCAAACAAACATCTATACGTCAGTGTCTCCAATCAGATTCTGTACAGTCAAAAAACTAGCATAATTTTGAATGTAACACATACATAGACAATACAAGACATTGTATGTTATCTTGGTCCAGAAAGTTCCATTGCTTGTGCAAGCAAAGAAGAGTCATCAGTAAGATCGGAATAACGTTCTGAAGATGAGAGTTCATTTCCTCTACTTCGTGTTGATTCAGCTCTTTGTGAGGCTTCCCATTTCTCTGCAAGTCCATCTCCTTCAAGCATTCTAACTACTTCTGACATTTTTGGCCTGTGACTTGGAAGGTACTGAGTACATAAAAGAGCCACTTGAACTATTTCATCTAACTCTATCCTATCATACTTGTTTTTCAAGTCCTTGTCTACTAACACGTCAATCTTCTTCTCTTGATGTATTTTCTTTACCTGCAATTTTATTTAGTTACATTGATTTCTATCATCTACAAAGCACACATAACACCATATATATTCAACTTAGACTAGTGAAAGAAATAGAAGTAATATATGTATAATGTATAGTATATGTTGGGATAACTGATATTTAATAAGAATTAAATATGTTTTTAGTCTCTAAAATCATAATTTTACTAGGTTAGTCCTTCCTTATATAAGTTTTATTTGATTTACATCCCTATTTTAGAAATTTTTCACAAAAAACGAGTGGTTTTTGTCTCTATATGGACTAGAACAATAGTCCTTTCTTTTGACAAAGTCCTTTTAAAAGCAAATTAGAGACTAAAATTGAATAAAATTTATGTAGTGGTTAAACTTCAAAAATCGAGAATATTATATGAACTAATTAATAACATATTTAATCCTAATGATAAATACCATATTGAAAAAATTGAGATTCTGGTGGGAGGAATTGTAAATTTGACACATCAACTTGTTTGAGTCTCAAAGTGTTTGTGTCAAATTTTACAAGTTTTGACTATAGTACTATGTAGTTAAAATAGAAAATACAAATTATAAGATTAGTATTTGAATAATAGATAAAATTATTGTGGCATTCTCAGCAATCAATATTAACAAAGTGCTAGTAATGAAATTTTCTTTGAAGTGTCAGACATAAACACACTATCCAACACAAGTGCAACAAGACAAATTGAAATGAACTGTTGGTTAGTGCATACACTTGTCTATTATTCAAATAAAAGTAACAAAAAGACAACAAAGTAAAAGGACAAAAGAACCAATTCTGTTTGAACTTACCCAATCAAGCATAGCTCCTTTCTGGTTAGCTGCTTTCCCAAATTCAAGAGCTCTTTGTCCAGAAATCAATTCAAGCAGAAGAATTCCAAATCCAAATACATCTGTTTTCTCTGAGGATTGTCCTGTTGATAGGTATTCAGGGGCTATGTGTCCTACAGTTCCTCTCACTGCTGTTGTCACATGTGAGTCTCTGTGGTCCAATAGTTTTGCTAATCCAAAGTCTCCTACTACAGCCTCACAATAATCATCTAGCAATATATTTGCTGCTTTAACATCTCTGTGAATTATCTTTGGATCACACTGTTCATGTAAATATAGTAACCCTCTTCCTGCTCCTAATGCTATTCTCTTCCTTGTTGCCCAGTCTAGAGCTGGCTTGCCTGTATATATATCATGAAAATGCAAATTAGTACTCATACTTCATAAACCAAACTATACTTTTGGTTACTCAAAATACATCTAGTTATCACACTTTTCTTATTTGGATTTTACGTAAATTTTGAACTAGTCTTTTATAAAAGGGTTTCCGACTGCGATCTAGGCCACATCGTCAAAGTTTTTTGATGTATCTGCAACCATAATGTGACCATTATCGAGGCCCCTTCCTTGTTATTTGACCATAATTCTTGGCAATATAAATGATACCTTTGGTTACTCAAATACTGTTTGTTATCAACACTTTTTTTCCAATTGTAGTTTTACTTTTATGTAAATTGGAACCAAGGATTTTAAAAAAGGTCTACGACTCCAACCAAAGTTTGTTATGGCTCTGTAGCCACTATTAGACCATGGTAGAGACCGCATCATCCATATTAGACCACAATTATCAACAATGTAAAGGATAGCGACGTGGCCTCCACTACGACTGTAATTTAAAAACGTCCATTTCATGTGTATAAAAACGTTCACAATCATCAAAAACATTGATTAGAAGTTGAGATTTGTATAAAAAGGTCCAATTCATGTGTATGACAGCAGGCAAACACAATAATAATAAATAGTTGTTCATTAAATTTCTTTTACTAATAGAGATACAAAATTTCGATTACCTTTGAGACGAGAAGCAACACTACCATTTGACATATAAGGATACACTAAAAGCCTCTCTGTAGCTGTCATACAAAATCCGTATAGGCGAAGAAGATTCCTATGAACAGCTAAACTGATCATCTCTAGTTCAGTTTGGAATTGGATCTCACCACCAACTGCATTACCATCTTTAAGCCTTTTTACGGCTATAACTGTACCATCTCGGAGACAACCTTTGTAAACATTCCCAAAACCACCTTTTCCAACTAAGTTTTTGCTGCTGAAGTTATTTGTAGCAACTTGAAGTTCTCTGAAATGAAACTTCTTCAGGTTTCCAAGGCAAATCTCTTCGCGGTATTGTTCTGAAATAATTTCATAAAATAAAAGATTAAAATATTATGCATACGATATTAGCCTATGCTGTAGTTCAATTTGATTCAATGACTAACTAACCATTCGTGTCAAAGAATATTTGCTTGTTATATCTTTGTCTCCACCAGAGAAGAAAGCCAAATCCCAGAATTAGTAAGCAGATGCAGCTTAGGCTTGAAGCAAAAGCTAAGGCAGCTTTGTGACTTTTTGGTCGATTAGAGGATTGTAAATCTTGAAAAGCATTTCAGGAAACTGTGTTAGGCTCGTTTGGAAATACGACTTAATCATGCGTATAGAGTATAAGCTATTTATATAACAAAAGATAAAATAAAGTCAAACTATTTTAATATAAGCTATAAGTTCTTCTCATAAACTCTCCCGAACAATCTCACAACACAAGTGCCTATTAAGTATTTATTACTAACAAATAAATATAGGGGTGGTCAATGATGGAAGCAATGATTATAAATATATGAAAACAGCTTAAAAAAATGAATAGTTGCTCATGAAATAGATTTGAATCCAAAAAGCACTAGTTTAGACTTAGACCATTATGAATGAACTTTAAGTCAAAATAAAAGCACTTTATGAAAGATAAGAAAAGATTCAAATAAAAACATAATTAGTTTGGAGAAGTACAAAACTATGATTACCTTGAGAGTTATTATTCATAGCAGAAGGAATTAATGTTGTTCTAAAACAGTTTTGCTCAACTCCAGTGACACATATCTGGGGATTGCCTACAATACTGTTGCACAAGAGAGTGAAAACTTATAATTATTTTAAAAAATTATTAATTAATAAAATAAACTAAGGAGTAACTAATGTAATAATCACCAAAGAACTTACTTGAATGTTTTAGCATTTAATCTTGGTACAGGTCCACTCAAGTTATTAAAAGAGAGATCCCTAAGCAAAATTCAGAAAAACATAAATTATTATTTATTATACATCAAATTGTTGAGGGAAAAAAGTACTAAGAAAAAAAAAGATGATAAAAAGCATGGGAGAGAAACATACAGAAAGGCAAGCTGTGACATGTTAGCCACTGAGGAAGGAATTGGTCCAGAAAGACTGTTATTGTTTAGCCGCCTGATTTCAATTCAAATTCCTATTATCAGATTCTTACATTGTAACATAAAACAATAGAGGAATGTGTTATTATCTATGAAGCATAGACACTCCTCTGATTAGGTGTGTTCCGATGTCGGACACGCATAGGTCTCCGTCACCGACACCTATGATTACACTGAATTATGTCGTTTTCTCATATTATAATCTTTGTCGGCGTGTCAGTGTGCGTGTTGTGTCCGGTGTCTATGTCTGTGCTTCATAGGTTATTATGCCTAACATTCGCGAACTTACAAATAATGGAGACCCCTCATATGAGAAAGAGTATCTGGAAGTTGACCAGTGAAGAAATTGTCAGAAAGATCAAGTGTTTGAAGTTTTTGAAGCTTTCCAATCTCAGATGGAATTAGTCCTGTGATATTATTATCCTGCAACAGCCTGCAGCGAAACCCCTAATAAGAAAAACTTAACAAAATCTTCATACCATATACTTTTTCTTACCATAGCATGATTAGAGGTACTTACACAGTTTGAAGGTTTGGTAAGGAACCTATGCTTGATGAGAGTGTACCTGATATATTCTGGCTTGGAATTCCACTGACAAAAATGAAACAAGAACTAAAATAAAATCCTAAAGAATAAGTATTTTTTTGTATAGTTTTGTTAGTTCTAAATTTGACTCACAGAGCAATGACAAAACGATCAGAAGAACAAGTGACCATAGGCCAGTTGCAAGGATCAACAGACTCAGCATCCCAATTATTTAAAGCAGAATGAGGATCTACCAGAGAATTCTTAATTCCTATTAAAGCTTGAACTGCATGTTCAACAAAGATAAATATATAAACTTCAAATTTATTAGTATTAAACTTAGTTAGTACTATGATTGAAGAAACTTCTCCTAGTCACCTTCATAGTTGACACCTTTAGAAGAAAGCAAACCAGTTACTGAAGTCCACATGAAGAAGAACAAAGCCAAACTAAACAAAGCTATATCCTCTTTCCTTTCCATTGAGTAGAAGGATCAATGAAAACTTGGTCAAGTTTTGTTCCTACCTTAAAGTAGAAAAGTAAGTAAAGAGTAGGTTTTGAAAGATTCAATTCAACTTGGTTATGTTTACATGAGAGTTGCTGCACTCACTCCAATCCTTGTTTGTGTCAGACTTGAATCAGAGAGGAAGTAGTAAAATGACTTGAAAAAAGAAGAAGCATCTTTATTCTTTAACCAATGGTTCAAAAAAAGAAAGCATAGCAAAGAATATATAATTAAAGCAAAGATCCACTACACCATTAACATCTTTCTAGATAAATGCAAAAGATGGCTCAAAAAGAAAATTCCTTCAATCATGCATTGGTCTTCACACATTAATAGTACTTTTATTCTATTCCTTCACTATTTGAAAAAAAATAAAATATGAGCTAGTGAAGTATTATCTGTTAAGCATTGTGAAAGTTTGGTTTTAGTGGAGCTTAATCTACATTAAAATATATTCCATTTTAGTGGAGCTAAAATGGAATATATTACTGAAGCCTGGAAATTTCAGCATAAGAAGTGCAAAAACCCCAGCTGAAAGAGTATCAAATTACAACCTCAAAACAAAGGGTAATAAAATAAAAAAATCAAATGATAAAACCACCCCATTACAGATAAATACTCAGACAAGATATATGGTTCAAACATGGTAGGAAAAAGCAAAGTTAGGACGGTTCGCTTTCAACCATTAGTATGATTGAAGTTTAATCTTGGCCGTATTATACATTTATACTCCTACCAAATAGTTTTTAAATAATTTACAACATTCGTTTAAGATTAATTACTGTGTGACATGGCCTAAAATTGAAATCCAAAATTATCTAAGTGGCTTAGAGTGCTTAGCTGGCAGCCATGAGGAGAGAGAAAAAACAAAAGTGACTCGGTTTGATTTGTTTGTTAATTGTTATTTATTGTGTCTCAACCTTGTTTGAGTTTTACACGGTTATTACGAAAATTATTAATAAAGTTGATTTTAAAGGTAAAATATGAGTATCATTTATTAAAACATCTTTATTAATTCATTCATTTATCTTTCTCATATCATTTATTAAGAACAATTTTGTAAAACAACTCATAATATATTTTTCTAACATAATATTAATTATATTTCTTAATATGTGTGAAATGTCCAAAACGTCATACAATTTGGGATGGAATGAGTATAAATTAGGGGTATGTTTAGAAAAAATAATAAATGTATCTAGTAATTTGAAAAGGGTATACATTTAGGGACAAAAATCAAGTCAAATGAGTGCTTAGACATAGAGACGGGGGGAGTAGTATAATAGTTATAAATGATTGAACTGCGATGAATAGTGGTAAGTTAGTGGAAAAAAGTAATAAATATTATATTAATAATATAAAATGATAAATAATTTGTATTTTTTTAAGAAAAATGACATCTATTGGGTTAAATATGTTTTTGGTCCCTATAAAATTCGGAAATTCTAAGTTTAGTCCTTACTTAATTTTAATAGGTTTTTTAGTCCTTACAAAAAAAATTTACTTCTAATTTTAGTCCCTGCTAAAACAAAGTTTGTTTAATTATCATTAAACTTTTAAATTTTTGAATGATTTTTTTGAAACAAGTTTAGAACACTATGAAAGGTTCAATTACTAAAATTTAAATTTTTTTTAACATGAAACAAATGAAATATGAACTTTTTAAAACGATAAAAGTTAAAGATAAAAGTAATAAAATCTAGACATATAAATCAAATTTTGCGATAATTTTTTGCGGAGAAACTTTTAGTAATGTTCTTAACACGTCTATAAAAAATTGTTAAAAGACTTAAAAGTTTAAGCATAAATTAAACAAATTTGAATTGAGTAGGCATTAATAGTGAGTGCATAATTTTTTTGTAGGGACTAAAAGAACTATTAAAATTAAGTAAAAATTAAACTTAAAATGCCTCAATTTTATAGAGACTAAAAACATATTTAACCCGATCTACTGTGAAATGGAAGGAATAAATATCCTAGAAATGAGAATCGAGACATTCTTTGTCCTAAGGATATGCCGTTATCTTAAATGCCATAAACCAAACTCCCCTTTCTTATGTTTTTATTCAATAATTATTATTATGAATCCCAAGAGGGTTGGATTGAGGTTGAGATTGGTGATGCAATGGTTCTTTGTCGTGAGATCTTTGTTGTGTCAATAATGTCTCCCATTTCCTCACTGTTCCTTTTATTTTCTTTGGTTATTTATTAATGTTATTATATACTTTAATATAATTAATCTTAGTTGAATTAGCTTTATTGATTCTCAATCACTCATTTTGTCTCCAAATAATTTTCATTCAACAGACAATTCCTCTAATAAACTAGCCAAAAGCAACTTACTTTTAAAAGCAAAAGCTGTTTCTCACATTATTATGAATTCTCTCAAACTATTCTTTTTAGTTTTTACTATCATTGTTGTGTCATGGACATGGGGTGTGTAATGTCCTTTTCATTCCCGCTTTTATCGGAACTTTTATACATTTTTTGAACAAAATTTTGCTCGCATATCAGAAGTGAAGATATGCAGAACCCGCCAAAAATTAAAGGAGCAATGTTACCATTTCTTATGACAACTTGTTTGACAACCAAATTATACAAAGAAATTGAGGTAGTGACACAAAAATCAAAGCAATGGAGAGAGAAAGTAGAATGACAATGTGAGTATGCGAGAGAAAGTTGTCATAAAAGTTGTCAAAAAATAGTTGTTCAAATATCATTTCTCAAATTAAAGAGGCCACATAACATAAATTGTTTTTCTCCTGAGATTATTCCATGTTTGTAGATAATAAGAGTGATTATATCTTACAGAATCACCAAAATGGGAGTATAATGTTGGATCATTAATCTAACATTGGTCTTATATCTGAATAATTATGTATTGTGGATTGTTACATAAGTTAGGCTTAATTAAAATGATCTAATCAGGTTTTATGAAGTCTCGGAACCAAATTTGTTGATCCAAAAATTCAAATTCTCAAGACGATGTCTCTTCGCTCTTGTGTAGCTTCCGCTCTGTAGATGATGGAGGTAGTGGACAATCATCTTGTAAAAAAATAGAAGAACAAAATAATTTGGGATTAAACCAAGGCACATGATGTGGGTTTTTGGGTTAATCGGTGACCTACCTTTAATTGGGAAAAAAGTCTTTGAAATTCTAATTTTATGATTTGTCAACTCCGTCACAACCCTATTGTAATGAGTTGCAACATTGTGACCCATTTCGGCAATGTCAACCACTTATCTAGATGTGCAATACCACTTCTATTTTCTGGAGGATGCAATTCATTCAAGATATAGTTATAGCGATCCTTACTCCTGTATATCCTCGTATAGTTGTTCCTATGATCTTTCACCTCTCGAATAAGTGCTCTGTGAACCATAACATGACTTTCTTCTGTCAAACTCATGTACTCAACTATAGCCCGAAACCCACAATTTTCATTGCCTTTGACATCCACAGTTTTCTCAATAAATGGTCTCATGAATTTTGGCATATAATGAATAGGACTTGAGGCATTATAAGGAGTTGGAACCGAGATAGGCTTTGGAACCAAGATAGGCTTTGGAACTCGAGTAGGCGTTGGAACCGAGGAATGTGATGAATTGTCAATACGAACACCTTTTCTTTTAGATAATGGTGACTTTATTGGTGACGATTGACTTTTCAAAAATTGGGAATCTACACGCTCCCACGAAGATGGGAGTTGACTAGCCGATATCCCATTTGGTTTAGATTTCACATTTTTCTTGGCTCCTTTCATTGGCACCTTTCTTGGAGGCGGAGACAACATTTTGGCTTCAGGAAATGTTAACTAACACAAAACCTCTTTGATTTGTAGTTTCATTTGGTAAGGAACTTTTTTGAGACGTTCCTGAATACCACTCCACTCCTCTGTGACAGAAAAAGTTCTTCATTACTTTCTTCACTCATACATAACATTTGTCAATGACGGTATATCACATACAATCAAATGGACTTGTTGTGATGAATTTTCATAGCAATGATACATGCACAACAACCCAAGGTAGCTCATACGATGTCCTTATCACACATCCGCAGTTTTTCTTGTCCGTGTCAATTTCCTTGAAACGTTTTGCTTCCTCAGAAATATAGCACAGGGCAGCTCTAGATACATTCCCCAACCCAGAGTATAAAATGTTATCTTTGTATCTATGTTCCAAGACAGTACAACTTCTACCAAATGATGTATGTATCTTAGTTACTGGATTTCCAACATCTCATGTATTGTATCCCAACAAGTACCCAAATCACCCACACTTTTGCTCAAATATTTATTCAATCCATCACGAACCCCTCAACCCATTGGTGGTTCAGCAGCCAAGATGCAAGATGTAACGCCCCAATTTATTATTTAATTATTTTTGGTTGAGTTTAGAGTCTTTTATATGACTTATGTGATTTATGTTGATTTATGACGTGTTGTGATGTTTTAATAATTTATTAAGTGGCTTTATATTATTATTTAGTAGGATATGTTGGAAAATTAGAATAAATATATTTGGAGGGCTGGTTTGGATTTAGTTAGAAAATACGTTGATTTAGTTAGAAAATATGTGGATGTAGTTAGAAAATATGTGTGGATGTAGTTAGAAAATACGTGGATTTAGTTGGAAAATATGTTGTGGGTATGAGATATAAAAGCTAAGAGCCAGACACAAATTAGGTTTAGAAGCTTTTGGAGAAAAGAGGAGAACCAAGAGAAGAGGAGAACCTAGAGAAGAAGAGAATCAAGAGAAGAGAAGAATTCATAGAACCTTGCAATCATCTAATCTAAGGTAAGGGTGAGACTAATATTCTCTAATCTTAGGTTGTATAATTCTGAGATTGAATTTAGCATGTAGTTTTGTTGTTGTTCATGTAAAATTGAGAATTAGGGTTTAAAACCGGATTTGATGAAAGAACACGTAGAATTGGTTGTTAAGAGTGTAGAAAGTCTGTAGAATTCATAGATAAATGATGTTTAGGTTGTAGAATAATCCTAGGTAATGTTTCCTATCAAATTTGGGATTTAAGAGTGATTCTTAAGTGAAAAACGCATTGTTAAGCTGATTTTTGAACTGCTGTGAAGCCCAAAATTGGCCACCGAACTGCCAAACTCGGCCACCGATTTTCTGAGCTGTTTTTCCAGTTTGGTTTGGCAAAAATCGGGCCCCGAATGCTACAATTCGGTCCCCGATTTTCTGTCAGGCCAATCTGGAAAACATTCGCATTTTTCGCCCTTTTCTGTTTTAAATTAGCCTTTGGTGTAAACATGAAAGTTTTAGATAATTTTGTTATCTTTCCAATGGCTTTGGTTTGACGTGAAAAGGATTTTTGGTTTTTGAGTTATGATGAAAATACTCCAAGGAGGTCTTAGTGTAATTTTATGAAAATCCCGCATAACTATTTCTAAGTCAACCCAAAACTTGTGGATTGTCTCCAAACTTCAAAGCTTATGTACTATGAGTTCAATTATAGTGTTTAAGAGTATTTAACCTATGTTGTGATGAGTCTAACTTTGTTTGTCATGAATAACCTTGATTGATGAGTTGCTACATGAATGTATATGTTGATGATTATTATATGAATAACTTTGATTGATGAACTATTACATGAATATATATGTCGATGAATTATTTTATGAATAACCTTGATTGATGTATTATTATATGCATGCTTACGTTGAATTAACATGATGATTTTATGATGTTGCAATTAAATGATGAATTATTACATGAATGTTTATACGTTGATGAACTATGATATGAACTACATATGTTGAATTAACTTGAGGAATATCTATGAGATTATAATATTGGAGTTGTACGTTGTTGTTGACGTTGTCGTTAATGTCTTACGTTGTTGTTGATGTTGTCAATGTTGTTGATGTCGTCAAGTCGTTGAAGTTGTACGTTGTTGTTGATTAAGTTGTTGAGTCCATGCGTACTCATATAAAGTTGGGGGCTCATGCCCTGTTGAATGTTAATCATTCATATCGCGCTGATTTTAGGAGTTTATACTCCAGCGTTGTGTTTAGGAGTTTGTTACTCCAGCGTTGTCTTGAAGGAGTTATTTGCTCCAGCTAGCCTTTAGGAGTTTGCTGCTCCAGTGTTGATTTTAGGAGCTATGCTCTTGCGTTGATTTTAGGAGTTTATTACTCCAGCGTTGCTTGAAGAGCTTTTTCCTCTAACACGTTGATTGGTACCACATGCATACTGCATAGTCGAGTTGTTGTTGTGTCGTTGCATTGTCGTTAAAGTTGAGTTGTCGTCGTCGTTGTTGAGTTGTTGTCGTTGATTTAAATGGCAAGTGGAAATAAATGAAGTATATGTGAAATATTATTATTGATGATAAGTATATGTGAACTATTATTGTTGTTCATTATTGTTGTTTAGGTTGTTAAATTCCGTTGATGAATTATATGCTTATTATTATTGAACGTGAAATCTCACCCCTTCTGTTTGAATGTTGCCCCTATGTTGGTAACGTGTAGATAACCAGGCTTGGCTGTTGATGTGAGTTGACTCTCTCGTGTGTCGTCTTAGGGTCGCTCTGATACGTAACGGGATGAGGATTCTTGCTTTGCTTTCCATTGTTACGTATTGTTTTATGAATTATGTTGTTGAACCTTTTTGGATTAAGATTTTCCTTTAAGTTATTTATGTTGAGGTCGTAGTGCCAAAAATTGTTGAACAAAGCTGCTGATTTTGAAATAATTTTCCGCTGCGATATAAATGAATTTTTGACAGGGTTGTTTTGATAAATAGTAACTTTACTCTATTTATGTTTTAAAAGTAGTGTGACATTTCGTTTTACGTTGAATACTCTGATTATTTGTATTATTTACATTGTTGGGAAAACGGGGTGTTACACACTGTTTGTCCATGCCCTCACTGTTTTTTCCTTAACAATATATAAAATGGTACTTTGAACATAATCAAGAAACTTTGAATTTTTTTTACAAACATCTCGGAATTGCATTACCACACTTGCATATGAATCTTGTGTAGAAGATTCAACCACATCATCACATGCTCTCATTATGGCGTCAACTATATCACTTGTCTTCACCTCTTTGACTACCATTTCTGTCTCATCCACTTTGACAACCTTCAGTTTCACTTTGTAGTATGTGATGCATTTTACTCTAACATTTCTACCAACATGAAAATAACAAAGTATTGCACTAGTTTCAGGAAGAACAGTTGTTACGACATTCATCAAAGTTGTATCCTTGTCAGTCACAATCACCTTAGGCATATCACTCTTTGAGTTGAGAAGTTGAAGCAACGTCTGTAAAACTCAAGTAAATTTCTCCTCCTTTTTAGCTGTCAGAAATGCAAAAGGAACCGAATATGTCATATCGGTTGATGTGACCCCAAACTATCTCAAACAATGGCTTCCTGTACAAGTTGGTTTTATAGGTGGAGTTCATGATCAAAATTGTCGATAAATTGTTAAACAACTTAACCTATTTAGAATGAGCCCAAAATATGTCTTGAATAGTATCACTCTGACATTGTGTTCTTGTGAAGTAAACTTATTTATACTCTTCCTACTTTAACACTAGATATTGCATCTTTGTCTTGTTATGTTCGATTACCTTTTGAATTTATGACGTTCATTAGATACTTGTTTATATTTATCAGGCTTAATTGTATGTTTGATCCCTTATGTTTATTTTAGATTTCAAGTTGGTCCCTTGTGTTTTAAAAGTTTCAAGTTGGTCCCTTACGTTTTAAAGTTTTCAAGTTGGTCCAAAACGTTAGTCACGTTGGAATAAGTTAGTCCCATCCGCGACATGATATTGAGTTTGTTTTTTGTGGTGGACGCGAGTTGAACCCAGGACCTTGCATATTTTATGCATTGTCCATATTAACTGAGTTAAGCTCACGAGGACACATGATATTGAGTTTAATAAAATAGAAAAAATTTAAAAATATTTTAAAACTAATTTTTTAAATAAGTTAAATTCCACCACCCACATTGTCAACCCAAATCATTAACCGGTCAAGTGACGGAAGAGACTAACTTATTCAAATCTAAGTAAAGTTTTGTACCAACTTGAAACTTTTAAAACATAAAGGGCAAACTTGAAACTTTTAAAACATAAAGGACCAACTTGAAATCTAAAATAAACATAAGGGACCAAACGTACAATTAAGCCTATTTATCACGCACTCTTGTCTTTTTCCCTTCAAATTCGTCAAAATATTTTTTGGTTACACCGAACTCTTTGTCAAGTCACGTATAATCTTCCTGTCATCCTCCATTAATTTTCCCGAAAGAATGTGCCCTTCTAAATTTGGCACCATCTTATGGTTGTGAATTTCATTAAGAATTGCCAACTTTTAAGCCTTTAATTTCCTACTAACATATCCACACAATTTGAATAAACAACCACATTTTCTTGATCTTGTTGTTTCATACTTCAATTTGTTCTTCGGTACCTTGTGATCACCACCCCTTTCTCAAACCAACTTCAACATTGGATTCTTTAATGCACTAGATCTTTTTATGATAAGTGTAAATCTGGCTCTATTTTCTTGTTGACGTACCCAACCAATCAATTCATCTTTATCTTTCAATGTATCTTGGCCAGAAAAGAATTGAGTTGTGTTCACTTCGTCGATGCCAAGTGCAGACACAACGAAATTAACATGTAAGGCTTCAAAATTGACAAAATCTTCAACATGAACGGAAGCTTTGTCCTTATTTGGTTGCACATCAACCGAAGCTCCAACCTTAGGCGGTTTGATCTCCAAGGAATAATCGACAAAACTAGGTTTGTCTCAACCAGATCATCATCTGTATTCTCAACCATAACTATAAATAAACAACATATAATTGCAAAAAAAATATTTAATTAATATGTAACTCAAGAGACAATTGTTCAAAAAAAACTCAAGAGACAAAAAAATTGAAAAAAAAGTTTTGAAAAAAAAGGCAGTGGCTATTTCAAATTTGAAAAATTAAAGGCCACAACAGTATCCGAAAGTGTGTGTTGATCTGAAAGACCATTACCACATCAACAATATCCGATTAAGAATTCATGTATGTTTTCGCATATTCATTTACTATTTCTGATGATTAACATGATTGATTATAGGGTTTAAAATAAAGTTTGATTCTAACATATAATGTTATATGATTGCGAGTTATCATTCTAGACCGCACACAAAGTATACTCGTTTTTGTTTTGTTTTAGTCCTCCAAATTTTAGGGATTTTTTTTTTAATAATTTGAAGTTTGATCTAGAGATAAGTAAAATTTAATCCTAGATTTGATCCCACTAACGCACAAAGTTCCATTTGAAACAAATTATTTTTATTCATGATATTATTTGATCTCAAGTGTAGCGCACAATTCTATAATTTAATATTACATTGACTATCTATTATATTTATTAATTCAGAACCTCAAATTACTTTGTGGACTTTTCATCATTGTTTTGTCATGTCGCATCATTTTTGACACGTCATTAATATGTGTCACTCTTCATATTGCATTATCATTACTCTCTCATTCTAAATTTTTTTTTTTTTGAAAAAAACAAAGCGATATTCATTCATTCAAATTAGTAGACTACATCAGATACAAACATCGCTAAAAACGTAAAGGGTGAAACTGCGAACAAGTTCACAGCACCCAAGTTAATAGCATACAACGGCAAAATGCCTACAAATAATATGATAAAATCTAAGTCACTGAAATACTCATGCTTCCGGGTCTGAAACGTTGACGCCCAAATCATTGATTGAATTTATAACTGATTGATGTCGATCTTTCAAGAGGATTTAAACGAACACCGCGACAAGACGCGAAATCAAACACCGCACAAGACGACGTACAACACAACTGCACTTAGACGACGAAATCACAATAAGCACAAAAGGAAACACTTATATGTGAAAATCACTTATATAGATTGAAAGAAAAGGGGGAAAAAAAGATGTAGAGGGGTGATTCTTAGTCAAAATGACCTAAAACCACCCCTCCTCGATGAATGAAGGAGAAAAAAAGTTTAGAAACAAGCTGGAGTTTCTCTCACTAAGTTGGAGTTTCTCTCATTTTAATTCTTGTTTTTCTCTAAGATGATTTCCTCATCCAAAACACACTCACACTTTGATGTATATTGCATTCTCTATTGTATCTCATTAAATTCAATTATTTTGATTTTTTTTAGTTTAAGTCTATTTTGTAACGGTCAATACCAGTCACCTACCCATTTATCTTATCATTATCACATAATATATAATACGTTTTTCTTATAAAAGGCATATTGCATATATGTTTAGTCATGCCTCTTATTCAATTGAATCTTGCTACTCTTATTTTTCTCCATTTTCGTCAAATAAGACCTATGAACTTCTCTTCCTCTAAGATTGGCTTCATCCAAACATTATAGGTCCTTCCTCAATTGATACTTTTTTTCTTTTCAATTTCTTCAATTAAGAGACGTTGAGTGCTGCCTCTCATCAACTGATACATATTTTTTTTACTAATTTCTTCAAATAAGTTATACAATGATATATGAACTTCTCTTGCATAAAGATTGAGTTCATCCAAACATGGTAGATCGTCCCTCAATAGTAGCTCATGTGGCTTTATCTCGCCAACCATATCCATCTGATGCATAAACATTTAAAAAGCTATATTTATAAAGGTTTAATTTTTTTATTATCCTTCTTGATTCATTTCTCGAGACATAACATAACAATGACATATTTGACTCTATATATTTTCACCCTTAAGATTTTATGAGTAAAGACTTACAATCCTCTACATGTGCAGTGTAGGCTCAATCCAAAATTAAGGTTTCAATACAAACTTAACATTAAGGCAACTTAATTAAAAGTGTACTCAAGTGAAAGTGATTCATAGATCTTATATATATTTGTAAATGAATATGTCTTCTACAGCTAAATTGAGATTGAAACATTTTTTAAATAAAATGACTTATTCATTGTTTTTCTTTGAATAGAAAATGATTAATAGCTCATTGTATAATGCATTGTCTTGAAGACTTCTGCAAAGCTTCAAGGCAAAAGATTAATAGTCAAAAAACTTAGATATATTTCTCTAAGAACGTTGATCAACACCTCAGGGAGGAAATTTTAAATCACACTGGCTATACTTAGGTTAATAATATTGGTAGGTATTTTGGGGAAATATTTCCCTAGGAAAAATTGTTAGGGGAAAGTTTAACAACATCATTAACAAAATTCAGAACAGGTTGAGCGGTTGGAAGCAGCAGTGCCTGAGCTTTGCTGGAAGGCTTACTCTTTCTAAATCAATTTTGAGCTCTATACCCTACTATCATATGTAATATGCCAAACTCCCCAAGACTCTTTGTGACGAGATGGAAAAAATGCAGAGGAGTTTTTTATGGGGAGAGACCAATCAATCCCGCAGACCTCTCATTTGGTTAGATGGGATGTTTGTTGTCTCCCTAAGAATGAAGGTGGGTTAGGTATTAAGAGACCTCGTCATATGAATGACGTGTTCCTTACAAAAAAAATGCTTTGGAACCTTATTAATAATTCTGATGATCTCTGGTGTAAGGTTCTCTATGGTAAGTATGGCAGGAACAATGACCTTAGAGTAACTATACAGTCTCAACCTTATGATTCCCCTTTATGGAAAGCTTTAACAGGTATCTGGAATCAATTTCAACATAATATTGTGTGGCGGTTAAGAGATGGTAGTAATATCAATTTCTGGTTGGACAAGTGGACTCCGAGTGGAACTTCTCTTATTTCCACAACTAATCAATCTTTTATTGACACAACACTCTCTGTGAGGGAAGTGGTAACCCCATTAGGAGAGTGGAACTATGATTTTCTTATTTCTAACTTGCCTCATGATGTTGCTTTACAGGTTTTTGCCCTCCCTGCCCCTTTAGACACAAACGGCCAAGACAGTATTGGATGGGGACGAACTAGCACTAAGGCCAAGACAATATTGGAAGGCCTTGTGGAACTGGAAAGGACCCCATAGAATTCAAACTTTTATGTGGATGGCAACTCATGAGTGATTGCTTACTAATTATCGTAGGAGAAAGTGGAGTGTTGGAATTTCTCCCATGTGCTCCGGATGTGATAGAGATAATGAAACCACACTTCATGTTTTAAGGGACTGCCTCAAAAAGCAACCCAAATTTGGATCAGGCTAGTCCCGTCCAATCATATTACTAATTTCTTTTCTTTTGATTGTAAATCTTTAAGAATATCAACAACCAACTGCATAGAATTCATAATAAAAAGTGGACAACTATCTTTTTGGTGGTTTGCTAGTACATATGGACATGGAGAAATAAATCTATTTTTGAGGATGATTTTCAACTTAAGATGGCTGAGGACATAGATAATTGTAATCAACATTTGACGAATCTTCGCCATGGAGACACTATTTTTATTGGATGGAAAAGGTCTCAAGAAGGATTTGTAAAGCTTAATTGTGACGGAGACACTATTTTCAAATTCATGTTATTGAGACTCCTCTTAATAGGATTTCAAGTCTCCTTTTTTATGATATTTCCAAGGCTTGCATGCCTAGGAATGTTCGTGTAAAACTTATAGTTTTTTTTTTCATTTTAACCAAAAAAAAAAGACTTATTCATAGTTAAAAGCTAAATTTAAAATACCAACATCTATATAAATTAGAACTCTACTATTGCTTAACAAAGGCTGGAGCTCACATAATTAAATGTGGAGAAATGGGGTGTCTGGGGTTCGAACCTCAGCTCTTGCATAAATTATGTAATGTCTCTACCAACTAAGTTAAAATCACGGGGACATACCATCTAGTTTTAAAATAATATGAACATCTCATCCTTTGAACATTTATGATTTAACTATTTTACAGCAGCCCACCGCTCGGGTCTCCATCTAGTTTTATATAATTTACAAATCTAATTATGTATAGTTGTAGGTCGGCTTAGTTATAACTTATAAATTAGTAACTTATATCCATACTTTATTTTTAATATTTTTTTATAGACAAATGAAACGACAATAACAATTAGAAATTCACATATTAATGGAGGATTAAGAGTTCAAATCTTAATCGACATCCGATTAAGCAATTTCAACATTTTTGTCGGTTAGATTGGGACTTGGGATAATTTTATTTTTTTTAATTTGTGATAAGGTTTTACATTGTAGTTATTGTTTGGTTTTTTTAAACCACTATAGTTTACCTTTTTCACAAGATTTAATCTTTTGAACTGACTATGAAATTCATCTATGCTTGTATGCTTATCTCGCAACATAAAGCTCTTCGTAAGGAAAGAAAAATGGAAAAGAGGAAAGAAAAGGGTAAAAAAAAAAAAATCTAGAAATGGGACCAAACCTTACCCAAAAAATGAAAGAAAAATTCTAAGAGAAAGGGTTGTTTGGCAAGCCAAACCTATATCTTTAAAGAAATTCTCTCTAATGAAAAAAGGAACTTCAATGAGTATGTTGAGAAGACACCTTCTTGTTCTTATTTTTCTGATTTTTAGAATCATAAGGTGTGAATGACACTTGCTAGTCAATTTCACTACATCTATCCTGCTTTTCTATGTTAAGAAGACGCCTTCTTGTTGATTCACTAGTCTGGTACCCGTGCGCGGACACACGGGTGGACATCATCGTTATTATTCAAGTTAATGTATCAACACATGATTGGCTTCAAACTACCCAAAGGCGACAAACAAAAATACAGAAGATAAAGACATAAGATGTGAAACGACATCGACTATTGAATTAAACAAAGGATGATACTCATGCGAATACGCAACAGGTTAAAATCAAAGCATTGATAGGTTACATTATCAATAATACAACAAGCTCCATATTTGTAGTTTTGTAACTTCTTCAAACTTTAAATACTCGAAATATAGCTTTTCTACCAACATAGATGTATCTAAACCTTAGCGTGTCACCATCGTTGAAGTTGATGCACTGGAAAAATTGCTTCCACCCATCCCCTATTTTTGTTGAATTGCTTGGGTTGTCCTTGCAATACACATCAAATAGGGTGAGATATCCATTGTCGCTACAAAGCCTTACCTGCCGCATGCCATGTCCTCTGACATATTATTCAAATCTTCCACTCAGTTTTTGCAAAAATGAAACAATAGTCGGTGTCATTATTGACTTCATAAAAATATAAGCTAATAGCTCATATAAAATTTTATAGGGCAAGATGCTATAAGTTAGTTGAGACTTACTAATTTGCTTTTTTGAGCTGATATACCACTAGCTTTAAATCAAAGTATATAGTTGTTCTTTTGTTCGTACATCTGCTGTGAAATGTTGGATATTCTTCGGAATTATCCGTTCTTTCTGTTGCCAGTAACTCAAATATGTTTTCCCCGTAATATCCAATGTGCGTGGTTTCGTTATGCAACTCAAGCCCATAAATTCTCTCAAATCAAGCCACCATGTGGATAGAACTGGGTATACACCCCATCCTACAAAGTCAACCATTTTATACTGTCCATCCGGGCGTTTAAACTTCCATTTGTTACCTAGGGCATTCCCTTGTGCTTTTACAAAATCTGGATCTACTTCGCCGTAGTACTAGAAATGGTGGTGCAATGAAAACATAATTAAGTATTTTTTTTGTTAGTTATTTACCCCATAAGCTATAAAAGAGCCAAAAGAACAAAAATCAAATTTGAAAATGTGTGGGGTGTTACCAGATTTGCCACGTGAATTGTTGTAAATCCTCCTATTGGATCATGCGTTTGCGTTTCCACAATGTCCATTAGATTGTTTCTTGATGTTGTGGTATTTTTGCGATTCTAATGTATGTGCTGGTTGTTGTGCTTTATAGGTGTAGAAGGTCCTTAGTTGATGTCCCTTATTTATGTTTGTGGATGGGGTGAACTATTGTAAGGATATGATACCACTCATATTTTCATACAACCCATACACCCCCACATATTTGAGAGGAGAGAGATGGATGAAAGGGAAGAGAGACAAAGTGTTTGTGGGGTCTAGGCCACATGTCACATGTTTATGTGGAGGTTTAAATGTGTATGCCACCTATGGATGTACATGTATCACCACTCTATTACTATAGCCATGTGAGCCGATTTTATGTCGGGCCTTATCTTCTTGCATGTAGTGATAGGCCAATCGTTTAGTAAGCAGTGTTGTTTGCATTTTTTTCTTTCTATTTTCGGCAATGGGTGTGGTACCACAAGTTGGTGGACTTCCTGTTTAATATGTTTGGACATCTTTTATGAAAAAACAAATAATAAATTGGCTCTTACTAAATACTATAGCCTTGAGTTGTGTGCTAAAACAAAAATTTAGATATGTCACTAAAAGGATCAAGCGAACAGCGGAAAATTACACAAACATATACAATTGTATATTTCGAACCAGAAAGCATGCAACAAGGTCCCTTTTATTAATAGATCATTCGAACAGCTAGGATTGGAACAATAAAACAAATTGTAAGCAATAAAAGGTATTAAAAGAAACAACACGGTTACTTGCATCCTTGCAACTACAAATACCATATATGAGGAAGTCTTCTGTTTTTCTTTAAGCCACATGAAATGTGAACAGATACACGAACATAAACCATCCACTTCCTTACTGCATGCTTACACAAAACACAATCAGATACACCTATTTTCTGGACCAAACACATTACAACATTTAAAAGAACTTACAAAAACATTACAAATTAAGGGAAACGGCGAACTGATCAAGAACAAAACCAATACCCAAACAACAGACAGACCTGAATGAAACATACAAAAGGGAAAAGACAACAAAACACCAACATGGTTCAGTTCATGTGCACTGTCTGAACACGTAGAGTTAACCTGGCTTCATCGACAGAGAAAATAAATCTGTCCCCCTTCTTCACATGCTTACTTCTGAGAAAATGATGCCATCCCCTACCCAAACGCTTTTCATTAACAACTCTCTTTGAAGAAGACAACAAACAACTATAAAGCTCTAGAGTCTCTTGATCCTTGATATAAATCCGATTTTGTTTTGCACCCAAATAGTTCCTTGAAATCCTTTTGGGAATACACTAAAAACATAGAATGGACAAATAAAAAAAGAATGTCAGTACGAAAATTCTTAACCAAAACATCAAAATCACCTATAAGAAATTAATTGGCACCGATCATCTCACCAATGAATTTCTTCCCCCAACAAGTGCATCAATCACGCACACCTCCCATGAATCTTGCTCCAGATTTTAATCTGGATACTGAGCCTCAAATGCCAAAAAAAATTCAATATAACCATCAACTAAACCATGAATTACATCTTCTTCAAGCACTTCAGCATTCTCATGAACCGTCGCAAGATAATAGGCGTACTCGGGATCAATATATTCTGGATCCAAGTAATCATCAGCATCCAAGACATTATTCATCATTGAAAATTAGAAACCAGGAGCTGAATTGATAAAACCAATATTACGTCCTTATAATGCACGGTTAGCTGGATTACGTCCTTATAACCCACACTAACATTACGTCCTTATAACCCACACTAACCCTAAAAAATTAACAGTTAGCTGGATCCATCATGGGCCAACATACCTGACCCCAGAAGCCCACTTTTAAAAGACTGAAGAAACAAAAAAGGCAAGATCATCATAAAAAGTCCAAAACACATGAGAAAGTGTGAACTTGTGGAGGTTCCCTTAGGAAACTAGAGGAGTATTCCTTTTCAAGGAGTATAACTCTGCAAGAGCCAGTGGGAGTGATGTAGAACTTGAATTAAGTCAAGTACCACAAAATACATGTTTCTCTAAGAATGGAACATGAACTGATTCAACAAAGGGTTGTTGGTAAATTGCTAGTTCGAGTAGCACAGGATCTAGATGAGTCTGATATGTCATATCACTAGGATGAGAAACATAATTTTGTCATGATTCAACAAGGTGATATGATGCTCATGGAAGATGAGCACCTGGCTTACTAGAAGGTCGCAAATGACCTGATTTTAGGCATTGTCTTGTGGCTGATCCCGGTAGCTAGACGTTGTTTCGTTGTTTTGGGTGTGTTCAGTCGGGCAGTAGGATGCTGTCTGTGTACAACATATATGCAGTCTGTTGGGTTTTTTCTGTTGGTAGTTTGCGCTTTCTGTTTTGGTCGCGGCTGTGTAGTTTGTTTTTTGGTGGTTTTTCTGTTATTGTCCCTACTGTGTTCAGGTTTCAGGCCCTGTCGGTGCTAGACAGTAGCTGGTCCGGTTGTGTAACACCCTGTTTTCCCAACAATGTAAATAATACATTTAAATCAGAGTATTCAACGTAAAACGGAATGTCACACTACATTTCAACTATAAATAGCATAAAGTTACTATTTATTAAATCAACCTTGTCAAAACTCAATTAACATCGCAGCGGAAAATTTAATTCTTAATTCAACAACTTTGACATTACGGCCTCAACATAACAACATTAATGAAAATCCTGATTTCAAAAGGTTCAACAAGATAGTTTCCAAAAATAATACGCAACAGTGGAAACATAGCAAAAATCCTCATCCCGTTACGTATCAGAGCAACCCTAAGACGACGCACGAGAGGGACAACTCACATCAGCAGCTAGTCTTGGCTATCTGCACGTTACCCACGTAGAGGCAACATTCAAACAGAAGGGGTGAGATTTCACATTCAATAATAATAAGCATATAATTCATCAACGGAAGTTAACAACATAAACAACAATAATACTTCACATATGCTTCATTTATTTCTACTTGGCATTAAATCAACGACAACAATTCAACAAACTCGACGACGACAACACGACATCAACGACGATGCAACGACACAACAACAACTTGACTATGCAGTATGCATGTGGTACCAATCAACATGTTAGAGCATAGGCTCTCAATTCAACGTGTAGAGCAATGGCTCTTAAAATCAACGTGTGGAGCATGAACTCCTAAATCAATGTGTAGAGCATAAGCTCTCAAATCAACGTGGTTTGAATGATTAACGTTCAACAGGGCATGAGCCCCCAACTTTATATGAGTATGCATGGACTCAACAACCTATTCAACATCAACGTACAACTTCAACGACTTGACGACATCAACGACAACGAGATCACAACAACGACTCCACAATATAATTTCATAGTATTCATCATCTATAAGCAACATCATATAATCATCATATTAATTCAACAAATGCATTCATATAGCAATTCATCATTGGGTTCATTCATAAAACAATTCATAACTCAAATCATACATGTTAATCAAAGCCTTTTTGAAACTGACAATATTACCTAAGACTCTCATGTACACACCAACGACTAATCCAAAACAGAAACACATGGAAACGACACAAGAACATGAAAAAGGTGCATTGCTACTGAACAACTCGCCTCGCGGGCGGGCTTACTCGCAGTGGCGAGCTAAAGGCGAGCAAACACTGCTCTCTGCTACACATTTGTTCGCCGTGGCGAGTGGATGGCGAGCAAACACTGCTCTCTGTTACACTTAGTTCGTTGTGGCGAGCAGACTACTCGCTGTGGCGAGTTATGACAGGTTTCTGTCGGGAAGTGCGATTTTTCACCCCAAAACCCAATTTTCATTCAACCCAATCCCAAATTTGATAGGAAACTCAACCTGTGATGATTCTATAATCTGAACATCTATTATACACAATTCTATGGACTTTCTGCACTTATTAACAACCAAATTCTACATGTTCTACGATCAATTCTAGTTTCAAACCCTAATCCTCAAATTCACAAGAACAACAACAAAAGATTAGAGAATGTTAGTCTCACCCTTACCTTAGATTGGTGATTTGCAAGACTCTACAAGTTCTCCCTTCTCTTGGTTCTCTTCTCCTCTTTCTCCCAAATACTTTTTGTAAAACCTAATTTGTGTCTGACTCTTGCTTTCCTTTATATCTTAACAGCTTTTCTACTTAACACCACCTAATTTTAATTAATTATAATTCAGCCCCTCTACAAGCCTTATTATTTTAATTTCCAACCCATCCTACTAAATAATAAAATAAAGTCACTTAATAAAATATTAATACACACAACACAGCACTTATCAACATAATTCAACATAAATCAACATAATTCAACATAAATCATATAAAAGACTCTAAACTCAACTAAAATAATCAAATAAATAAATAGGGCGTTACAAGTTGCGTTTTTGTAGTGGATCGGTGTTGTCATTGGTGGTTGTCTGGTTATTTTGGTGGCATTATGTTGGTGGTTTTTCTTTTAGTCTTTGTTCTGTTATAGACTTAGGCTTTAGGGGATTTTTTATTGAGTTATATCTTGGTGGAGAGGTGCTTCTTGTTATGGCTCTCTTTCTTTGTACTCTTTTTCCTCCTACACGGGTTTTGTACTCCTTATGCTAACCTTGCTTAATAATATTTTGCTGTTTCAAAAAAAAAAATATGAGGACCTTTGTATCATGCACACCAAGCCGCATGAGGGGGTTCCATGTAAACTTCTTCCTTTAGATCACCATGAAGAAATGTTGTTGACTTTATTATCAGTTTAAAAATATGAAAATAAACAAAATCAATTACATTAATTTTTTTTCAATGATTTTGTTAATAACAAAATCATGTAAAAATTTTAAACAAAAAATAATGTTAAGAACTTTTTGAAAATACCTTATCTTTATATTTATTTGCCTTAGGCCTCGTAATATATAGCATTGCTTTGAATTATTAGAAAAAAGAAGTTAACTAACGTGTATTTTTTTTTTTTTGGTCAGAACTAACGTGTATTTTAAAATCTACAGTGGTGTTTTCTTTTACCACCTTATTAAGATTATTGTTTGATTAAGCATGCTACCCTTTTTCCCCCTTTTTCATCAGCG
>Ga0228710_1000151_pt1 | contig 65196 bp, 21 predicted proteins | sample MedpolnodulmetaG_FD_177995 | JGI IMG/M metagenome (GOLD analysis project Ga0228710, IMG submission 177995) | Root nodule microbial communities from Medicago polymorpha collected in Santa Monica, California, United States - pink nodules | ecosystem: Host-associated > Plants > Roots > Nodule...
AATTTATGAAAAAATGGTTTGAATAGATCACATCGGAATCCCTTTAAATTAAATTCAGAAAGATCACAACCTTTGGGTATGAAATATGAATAAGGAGATCATGAATCATGAATTGTGAATCGTGACTCCTGGAGATGGGCATCGGTACTGGTAGGGAGAAGAAACATGAACCCTTATGGGAAAAGGAGTATGCAATCCTATGAGTCTAGAGAGAAAAAGATCATGTTATTACTTTAACAAATAAATTCACACCATTTGATTAAAATCAATCAACGATTGACATCTGGTGTCAACGAATCCGTTGACATCTGGTGTCAATGGATCTTGACTCATATGTAAAATATAATTATATGTTTGACTTTAATTAATGTTGTTCATATTGTTTATTTTAATTGGTCCACATAAGCAGGGAGTAATTACCCACAAATTTAAAAAGGGTAATCTAAGAAAAACTATGAATTTAGGGATATAACTCATCTTACTAGAATCCCGCAATTGTAAATGTTTGAATTGCATGGATATTAAAATAAACTTTCACTGATTAATCACGAAATTATAAACTAATAATTACTTGATTTAATAAACTAATAATTTTTAGTTTGGTACAATAAACTAATAATTTTATAAGAAAGAACTATGTATTTCACATTATTTAAAAAAAAAAAAAAAAAAAAACTTATGCATTTCACATGGATCCTTTTTCTTTTTATGACTAGTCAACATATAAACAGAAATATCAATTCTAAAGGCTCAATGTGCATATTTAAGCATCACATTCTCTTAAAGTTCAAATTTTCTTTTTTCATTAAAATCAAATGATCTTTTCTTATATCGATCTCTATGATTGAAGTTTCTTGCTTCATAACCAAGTTTTTTTTTACCAAGTTTACTTGGTGGCTAAGTTATCTTTCATGGTGACCAAGTTTACTAACAAACTTGATCATCAAGAACGGTAACTTAACCACCAAGTAAACTTGATCACAACAAAAAACTTTGTTAAAAAGTAAAAAAAAAAAAAAAAATCTTAGTGTTATTATTATTTTTAGTTTAATCCTTCCGCATTTATCACTTGTCACTGATTTGATTACGAGAAAACGACAAATTCTGCAAAATTTCCAAACATGCACTGTGTTTAAAAATTAACCTTACAAGTATGATCTATGACTCGTTCATTCTACAATTTTCAATGACATAATCAAAAACTAAACCAAGATTAGAAGGAAAAGAGTAAGCATGGTAACGTACCTTAGGTTGTTGATGCTGAACACAGGACAAGCAAAAGCTGTGGAAGCCACATGAGTTCTCTTTTTCTCTAATTTTCTTCCTATCTTGTCTACTGAGCTATGAAGGTGTATAATGGAGAGACAAATTTATATGGGGAACAACACAAGGGGGTCCAACCAACGGATATATGACCGTTATGCCCCACTTTGAGATCTATGCCACAATTCAAATATATTGCATGTTATATGATTTCTTTTTTAGGAAAAGCTTAAAGCTGCATTTTTGTCTATTCTTTTTGCATGTTTTACGTTCTTTTTTTAAAAAAACAAAAGAAATTAGGATCGGTACTAAAATCCTAGTCTATAGCATATGCTGGTCCAATGTGAATTTGGATTAGATGCAATAACTACGTCACACAATAGTGCATCATAGTCGTCCAATTAAATTGATAGTTGAGATTGATTAAATGTTGTCAATTTGATTGTGTAATTTGAATTGTCTAAGTTTAAAATTAATGATTAAAATTGCTTACACTTTTAATACTTATGTTGTAGTAACCGCAGCTAATTCGGTCTCAATCTGGTATAATGACTTGATTCTCTTCTTTTTATTTGATAGAATATGATTATTATTTTTTAAGAAAAAGCACATGATATTCAAAATTACTCTAATTAGTCCTATAAGTTGTCAACTCATCAATTAAATTTCCTTCATTCTTAATTCCACCCCTTTCTTTTCCTTATTTTGCGCTTCATATATTTCTCTCCCCCACTAGGGATGTTCGCGGTGCGGTTTGGTTCGGTTTTGAGGCTAAAAGTCATCCGAACCGCAAGATAAATAAGTATGCGGTTTGGTTTGGTTCGGTTGACATTAAAAATAAAATCCGAACCAAACCAAACCAATGCGGTTTGGATTGGATCGGTTTGTGCGGTTTTTTTAGACAATATTTTTTTTCCAACATTAAAATCAAATTAAAAAACTAAAGCAAAACATATTTTCAGCAATATTTTAAATTTCATCCAACATTACATTTTTATTTTCATCCAACAATGTCCCAACTACGTAGACCAAATTTAAACGTGGACAAAAAGTAATCCTATTTTGTAAGAAATACAAATGACTAAAATTTTTATCATTCTCTAAGAGTTCAAGTAGTACATAAATACATTTTTGAAAGAAAAAGCAAAGAAGAAACTTAACAAGAGAAAAAATATGTCATTTTATTAAAATTTTCATTGAGTTTCTACGAGTATTGATCCAAGTGATATATATTTAATGAGTGTTTTCCTTATATTGCGGTTTGGCTTGGTTTGGTTTGTAAAATCAAACCGCACCGAACCAAACCATGCGGTTGAGTAAAAAAATTGATCCGAATACACCCGAACCAAATGCGGTTTTTTGCAGTTTCGATTTAGATTGGTTCGGTTTGCAGTTTTGCTATTGGATTGGTTCGGTTTTGAACACCTTAAACCCCCACCTTTTCTTTCTTTCTCTCATCTTTAATCTTTCAATTTTACATTTCATTTTTTTCTCTCTTTTCCCTTTGTATAAAATATCAACTTTAAGCAAAAATCAGTGTCCGTGCAAAATGCAAGGATATTTTCTACTGAATAGAATTAAGTCCTACGTATATTAAAGAAAAACACCAACCGGAGTCTTTGTACGATTTGGAAAACCACCACATCGTCCACATTAAATTTTAGAAAATGAGGTAGGGGTCACCTATAAACATGAACTATATTGGATGCTATTTGACTGCCATCCCAAGTTTCATTCAATCCATAAAGGCCTTGCATTGCCTATAGACCCTCTGAACACGTATGAAACGACTAAAAACTCAAACATGACTCAATTCGAGCGGGGATAATACTCAAGGATTTAGAGAGAATTTAGAATTTGATTATATTTTTCACTAATTCATTATAAGCTCCCACAATGCTTAAAGACAAATTCATACCCACAATATGACGAGTGCATTCTAACTTACTCAATATTACATCCTAACATAATTTTTCATTAATTCATACCCACAATATCATGTTTGCTTCTAGAACTAGCTAAATCACCATTTCTTGGCCATCTCTGATTTTTCGATCGATCACCACGAAATAACTTTTAGTACAAGGATCCACCTGTAGGCATCTTCGTTGCTACCATGAAACAGAGAAAACAACATCTTCAATCTAACCCAGTGGGAATGACATTGAAACGAAAGCACCAAATGATACGATCCACTTCAAGTAAGGATCAAACTCCAGAATTTAGAGAGAGAAGTTAGAACTTGAATATATTTTTCATTAATTCATTATGAGGTTATACAATGTTTATATAAACAAATTCATACCAACAATAAGATAAGTGCATCCTAACATAATACATACTAGATCATTCTAAATTAAGGTGAGTCATACTTACTTCTCAAACTAGTTGAGTCGTCACATGAGTACTCCCTGTTATATCAAAGTCACATTTCAAATGGAAAACTAAATGACAAAAGCACTCCTTTCTCCCTCAAACGTATACGACTCGACAAGCATGGCAAGCTCTCCAAAGAGAGTCTCACCTTCAGCAACATCCATAATGTTCATATAGTTGTCCAAAACTCCCCATCTTGGTTGTTGTGCCACATTCCTCTATCAATATCCAATGTATACGCATACATTATTCCAACCTCAAGTCCATAACACAGTGTTTTTTTGGTATTGTCCGCTTTGGATCTTCTTGTGAACCCTCGTGATTTTATTTTTTGTAAAATGCATCTCTCGTTGAATTGAAGAATGTGAGTATTGTTTATGAACTTTCTCGACCATCACTATATATTATTCTCTTTTACTCGCATCCTAGATTAACTCATCGGCAATAAACGATTCAAATTGTGGAACACCTTAAATTGTTTCTTGAGATCGAAGAATTTGGTCATCACACTCACACATTTTTTAAGTATCATCATCAAATCCATAACCCTTCGAGCTTTCAAGTTAGCAACAATATTGTGATGGATAGTTAAAGAAACCACAATCAGTAAACCCATGACTTTATAAATTCTAATTTCGCTGCCATACCCAATTTTCTACCTACACCTTGCTCGCAATAGTTCTTGGGTACTCCATAGGCTCCAAGAGAAGAAAATTGCTCTTCTCCCATCACAAATTGCTTTCTCCCATACAAACTGACGGAAATACCTCCACGTGACTTAAGTCACGCATGTGTTATACACCTCATGACTTAAGTCACGTTCCTTACATTGGTACATCACGCATGAGTTAAATCACGTAGGTTATAATCCAGTGTCAGTTAACTCATGTAGGTTAGAACCCCATCATGAGTTAACTCCAGCGTGAGTTAACTCATGTAGGTTATACTTCGTTATATCGAACATTAGTTAACTTACGTGAGGGTATTTTGGTCTGTTTGTATGGGAGTTAGCGTTTTTTGTCGTGAGAGGAACAATTTTCCCAAGAGACTTGGGATTGTGGGCTTGTGGCCCAGTTTCATATTAAGGAAATAAACGTTAGGGAAGTATCTTGCTTTTGAAAACTTTGAACAGGCAAGATATACCTGTAAAACTAGTTGTTTCTGCTTTTTTTTAAGGGGAAAATGTTGTTTCTTATTTTGTAAATGAAACGAAGCCTTGATAATTTATGATACTTGTAAAACTAGTTGTTTCTTAAGCTTTGTTTAAAATTAGTTAGTTTTACATCATGCATAAGTCAATTTTTTACTACCGGATCAATAAATATCATCATATTTTATTTAAGAGCCGTGCTATATATCGCGAGGAATCACGCTCGCGAATTTCAGGACTGGCTAATTATGTTACGTATTTAAGTTAAATTTTCAGTGTTAACTTGGTTAGATGTATATTAAAATAAATAAAAAGGTATTGGGTGATTAGCAAGTACTGCTTTATTTTAAAATAAAATAAAAAGTGCCACTAAATAATACCAAGTGGTAATGTTCACCGCCACCACGTGTTTTCCAACTAAACTTAACATAACATGTGGCAATTCAACCCCAAAGATCTGCAACTGCAAGCAATGATGTTGAGAGAAGTATCTACAAATCATAAGCTGAGAGCTGAATAAAATGGAGAACAGGGAAGAAAGGATAACGTGCGTACAATAAAGAGTACAACATCATTCGCGAGCGTGTCGTGATGAATGTTGCGCGATATTTAACATTTTTCTTTATTTAATCCAATGATGAGGTTTATTGATCTAATATTGGAAATCGGTGTTTGTTTCAAGTTTATGGGAGTTATTCTTATGGATTGGATTTCTAAAAGAATTTATGGATTGGATTAATGAAGGCATTAATGGATTTTGTTCAAATTTGGTTTGTTTCAACTTTACTAGATTTATTCTTATGAATAACTTTTCTAAAATATAAGGATGAAAGTTTTATTCCAATGTATTTTTAAAAAAGATGTTTAGTCAATATTATAATATTACTGAGAACATTTATAATAGAGACGTCAATAAGTAGTTATACATAAATATATTCTCATTTTCCTGACTTTATTTCCACACTTTTCTTTCAGAAAACTTTTTTATTCATAAGAATATTTTATACCAATGAATAAAATTTATTAAACTTGTAAGAAACATAGCAATATATATTTATATCATCTTATTTCTAAGATTCGACAAAAATAACTTGAAACAAACACACCCAAAAGAACAATTGCTAACGAATTAATAAGGGAAAGAACATAGTTTCGTCCAAGATTTTCGGAGCTTACTCTCTTCCTCCCAATAACCACTCAAATAACCTCTTAGACAATCCACTATGTCTTGCCCCCCTATTTATTTTTACTAACAACACACATTTGATAAAGATGGTTAATTAATTAGTAATTAATTAGTAAAAGAAACATAACTATCACTTAAAAACACCAGCTACGAAATTGATTTTGGTCAGTTTTCCTTAATGAGAGGTCTAACAAAAAATTTCCTTAGAAATATTTTAGATGTAAGCGCGAGCAAATTTGAGCTATTTCACCAAGATCATAAATCCTTTGCCAATCGATGATAGCTAATCATGCACCTGCCACTTTTGGTTTCACTTAACTACCGCTTTTTGTATGCAAGGTGATATTACATTATGTTTTGTGTTTGGTATTGAAATTCTGCACTATCTCGACAGATGTCCTACGTGATGTCTGGGACATCAGGAATGTCTTACGAGATGTCCTGGACACTAGTTATAATAACGTAGTATAATAAACAATACTCCATCCGTCTCAGAATAACTAAATTATTTGCAAAAAAAATATTGTCTCACAAAAATTGACTCATTTCACTTTTCAATACAATATTAATTTTTATTTTTTCAATTATAACTCTAATTAATATTACTTTCACAACTCTCAGTTCAATATATTATACTTTACATTTATGATAAAGAATAATACATCAAACTTGACAAAAACACTCAAAATCATTTTTCTCTCTCACTTATACTATTTTTTTTAATATAAGTGAAATGAGCAAAAATCTCACTTATAATAGGACGGAGGGAGTAAACAATAATAAAGTAAAGTGTAGGGAAGAAATAACACAAGAGATTTGGTAACCCAGTTCGGTGCAACGTCACCTACGTCTGAGGGCATCTATGCCAAGAAAGGAAATCCACTATAATAATTTTGGTTCGGAGTCTTATGTGAACAAACTTTGTTCACTGTCTTAACACATAAACACTACCTGTGAATTTATATCTAAGTCTCCCCCTAGATATGAGATCACATTTCACTTTCTCTCAATCACATAACCAGTGATTTCAAAAATGATTTCAATCAAATAGGAGAAACACTCTTATAAACAAAATTTACTCTTGCAAGATGCACTAGAGTGGTTTACAAATAGCAATAATATAACTCAACTAAACAGTCCAGGTCAATGCATCAAGGTGATACAAAGAGAAACTCACAAATAACAAGGACAGACACGAAACCCTAGAATCTTCTTCAAATCATGGCTTCGACCATCTTACTAGGTTTGAGTCTTCTTTTATAAAGCCAAAGAAATGCATGGGCTCGATCTTCAATCGGGCTAAACAAATCACTAGACCAAAACGTATATTTGGTCTTCACAATCTTCTAGGAGCAAATATATTGTTTCCTAAAATACTTAGGACATTTAACTTAGGAAATATGGCATAGGCAAACCGACATAAGCAGCTTCTAAAAACACACGCCTCTTGGAACACAAGCTACATGGATCAAATCTTCTTTGATCTCACGCTAAAACACAATCTTCCATGAATGCGAAATAAAACACTTCACCTGATGCTAAGATGTTATACTTACATGTCTAGGACATCTGGCACAACATCTTGCTAGAACATCTTATTTTAACAAAATGCAGCCAACACAATATAAAAATCCAATAGGTATAAAGGTAGACTTTTAATGTTGCAACTGCTTTAGAAGATGGACGGTAGTTTTGGAAAAACTTAGCATTCAGGAATTGCTGGATTGTGTTTCAAAGAGTTTAGGGTACGAGCAAGTTAATATAGAAAAAGATTTAGAGTATATCATGAAAATGAAATTTCTTTGGATAAGGAATATATATGTATTTAAAAACAAAACAGGTTGCTTTGTTGAAAAGAAGAAGAAAAAAAAAAATTACATTGTCAGCTACAAAATGATTTCACTAAAGGCATCCATCGACAATAGCCGCCTAATACGTGGTTGTTGCACGCTAGTCGATCGCCAAATCCATACCAGTTGGAAAAGAATTCTCAATTACAAAGCCAATAATGCAATATTCAAAACCGAAACCGATGAGCGGCATGGTTTTTTGCTTGTTGTCATCATTGTCATTGTGGGCTATGAGTTGGCGAATAATATTGGATAATAAGGAATTCCCAAGATATATCATTGAAAGGTTTGATTTATTGTATTTATATAGGAACAATGGAAGATCAGTTGGGAGATGTGAACCCTTTGTGAATCTTTCATATCCAATCTTACTTCAATCAGTTTTTTGTCTCCTGCTTTTTCATATAAACTAAACTGGAATACCTTCAAATTGAAAATGAATAATTCACGTCGCATCTCATATGATCTTTCTTCATTCTTTGTAAATACATATAACCAAAATTCCCCTATAATATACTATTCGAATTCTCCATTATCCAATATCTATCAATGGACTCATATTCGTTAATGACAAGCACATGCAGAGGAACATTTCATCCATCGGTTTAGGTTTTAAATGTGTGCTTTGTAATTGAGCATTTCTTTTTCATTTCGTAGAGACATCGAGACTGGTTGACGAGCAACCATACTTATTAGCTAGCTCTCATCTTTAAACGCCTTAGCAAAATTATTTTGTTGTCGTCAGTGTAAATTTTATTCTCATTTTCCTTTTCAACAACGTTATATGATTGTGTTTTAAAAATGCATGCATATTCCTAAAGAAATTTTGTTTTTCGTTATATACTTGAAACCATTTTCTATATTACATTGTTGGAACTCTGAACACTTCGAATTATAATCAAACAATTCCTGAATGCTATGTTTTTCCAAAACTCCTGTGAATATCTTTGGTTTACCTTCTAAATTGCAGCTGTAACACTGAAAGTCCAATAACTGTCTTCATACCCAAAGACAAAAGAAAGTCATGTAAGATCTTATCTTCTAGTTTATTAGCAACCTGCTAAATTAATATTTCATATTGTTGCCCTTACATCACATGTATATCTACATGAAAGTGACCAGCTAAGTTTGTTCCTCATCTATGATAACTTGCTTCCGACAGTTATTTTATGAAAGATCGCTGGCTACTGTAAATCTATATAACGAACAATTGCACGTTGTTGAACCATGATTGAAATGAGAGAAGTCATAAGAAGAAAATATTATGCTTTGTGATAACCTTAAACCGTAAAGACGAGCTAATTTAAATATAAAAAAAAAAATCCTCATTTAGAATAAAAAATGGTCTTCTTCAAAAATTTCAAAAAATGATATAGTAAATTGTACACTAATTAAAACTATTAGTTAACATCAATTTATTTTGGTGATGTAATAAAAAAATAAAATTGCAAAATTTAACTACTCATTTTCTTCATTTTTTTTCCTCGGAAATATTTTCATCACAACACTAATCAAAGGGGTACAACTTATTTAAGAGGTTTGGTTTGGTTTTTTCTTTAGTTTTTTTAGCAAAAAAAATGAGATTATTAAGAGAGATCAACAACATAAATACAATTTTTCCTCTAAAAGAACAATAATATAATTTTATTTTGGTACAACAACAACATGATTTATGTTGAAGCAATAATGAAGACACGGCAGTGGCAACGATATATACTTTAATTAGTACTTACCCTAAAATAAATCTTTGGAAAAAAATATGTTTAAATAGTTAAGTCGTTCATATAAGTTCGCGTGTTTTTGTTTTTCGTCCATATATCTTTTCATGTTGCATAATAAACCTTGTAAGTTCTAAACATTTTGTTTTTGCTCATTACCGTTTCATTTGTTACAAAGCGCATATGTGGCTAACGGAGGGCATCATAGCAATGGCCGACATGGTTGACGAAGCTGATTTGACATATATAGTGGATGATTAGAATTTGATTTTTTCTGTTTTGGTCCCTCTCACTGTGTGAATCAGCATCACCTGCCACGTCGGTCACTGCCACATCACCCTCCGTTAGCCACATGTGTTTTTGTAACGAATGAAGATGACAGAGATCAAAAGTAAAACATTTAGAACTTACACGGTTTGTTTTGCAACCAAAAAAGATACAGAGACGAAAATCATAAACACCCGAACTTATAGGGATGATTTAACTATTTAAGCCAAAAAAAAGTAACTTGAGTTAAGTAAAATTGAAAAGGGGAAAACTCAATTGGGTTGCTCTTATTGGGAAAAACCCAAGTCCCACATCGGATAGATGAGACTCTTGATGAGAGTTTATAAAGAGGAGACACTCCTCACATCACAAGCCGGTTTTGTGATGATGAGTTAGGTCCCAAATTTCAACATGGTATCAGAGCTTGTCGAATTCAAAGGCCACCTACCGATTCACGCACCAAGCACAAAGAGTGTTGGGCGTGACGGGGGTGTATTGGGAAAAATCCAAGTCCCACATCGGATAGATGAGACTCTTGATGAGAGTTTATAAAGAGGAGACACTCCTCACATCACAAGCCGGTTTTGTGATGATGAGTTAGGTCCCAAATTTCAACAGCTCTAGCGATGTTGGCTTGGGGCCTTGCAGTGTGATCCTCTCAAGGTCTCATGTTTTATTTTCGATTCTCTTCGGTGCTAATTTCGGTGGGTTAGTTTAGCTTATTAAAAAAATTTGAAAAAGAAAAATGAAAAAATTGTTTTCCTCATCCTTTAACTTAATTTCAAGCAATGATTTCTCCTTTTACTTTTTTTTGCATCATTTTCGTCTTTTGATCAATTTGCATATGAATTTTCAAAGTTTAAATCTATAATTTTATTTTGATATGAGCTCTTAGTGACTTAAAATTAGATGTACAAATCTTTAGGTACTATGGTAGTTAATTTTTGTCTAGCAAATTTCTTTGAGAGGGGGTTGTGTCCAAAAAAATTGATGTCAATTAGTTCTAAAAAAATTGATGTCATCATAAAAGAAATGGTACCGAAAGACATTTTACATGAAATCCCAGGTTTGAATCCAGGACACAAAATTTCCCGGGTTTATTTGAGTATGTATAATGTATTGGCCACTAAGGGTTTATTTGAGTATGTATTGGCCACTAAGTTAGTAGAAAAGGAAAGAAAAAAAAAAGTATTGAAAGAGTTTAATTTGTTTTTTTTTTATGCATGTGTTCAAAAGATTTTTTTTTCTTTCAAAGCTTAAAAATAACCATTTTATTTGTTGCAGCTTTCAGAGAATTATTTAAAAAACAATTGTTTCTCAGGTATGATCAGATAACAGGAATAAACCTGAAAGCATACAGAGGAATAAACCTAAAGTATATAATTAAACATACATGAATAAACCTAAAGTATAATTAAGCATATAATACTTAATCCAGTAGTCAATAACAATTAAATGATTATTCAACCCAAAAATCTACTTCAGCTCTCTGTAACCAATTTGTATTTGGAGGGTAAAAAGCACAAAAATGTCTACTTGGTGCTGTTCCAATGAAATAAGTAACAACTTTAGCCAAACTTCTACCTTAGCCACCATCTTTGAACTGCAGATAGAGGGGTCTTCAAGAATGGTGCATGGCGGTGGATGAGCGGATTAATCGTCCTCCCAATTTTAGCCCAAACACTCTGATGATATGCAGCAGTAACAGGTACATGATACATGAGCTTCAAAAGCTGCAGGATTAAAAGATAAAACAGGTAAATAAATGTCATTAGGTAATATTTTACAAATTCATTTAGGAAATGTATCTACATCAGTTGCACAGTGCAGCACCAAGTAGAACCATTAGATCAAGAGAAAGAATGTTTCTCTTAATCAAACGGCTTTACAACTCATTGCATCGTGCAATGGTTGTACAAGATCTGAATCCAGGTAATGTTACAAAATGGTTCTATGCAATACTTCCTGGTATGATTTGGAGAAGAATTCTATTGTTTTCAATCTTTTTTACTTGGGAGGTGAATTCTATCTGCACAAACAAGTCTTTAAAAAGGGTTAAATTACACCAGAGGTCCTTTAAGTTTGAGGTTTGTAACAAATTGGTCCTTTAAGTTATTTTGGTCACACATAAGTCCTTTAAGTTTGAGATTTGTAACAGATTGATCCTTTAAGTTATTTTGGTCACACATAAGTCATTTAAGTTTGTAAGCATTTTCAATTTAGTCTTTTTGTTAACCAAAACGATGATATGGCAGAAGGACTAAATTGATAACATTTACAAACTTAAAGGACTTATGTGTGACTAAAATAACTTAAAGGACCAATCTGTTACAAACCTCAAACTTAAAGGACTTATGTGTGACTAAAATAACTTAAAGAACCAATTTGTTACAAATTTCAAACTTAAAGAACCCCTAGTGTAATTTAACCTTAAAAATACTTTATATCAAGGTATATTTATACTTCATATCAAGGATCTTCATTCAAATATACTTTATAGTATGGATGGTGCTTCATTGATACGAAAAACAATTCGTGACTTTTACATGAAAGTACAGCTGCACAAAACAAAATCATCTAGTAAGGTGATTTCTCATGATTTTTGTTCTTCTTTCTCATTTCTTCTTATACATTTATGTAATTTATCTCACATTGAGGGATATTTGGATAGACAACTGAATTCAACACTTGCTCAATAACGATTATTCAATTAACACTTATCGTTCAAAGCTTATGTAAACATTGGTTTGGGCTGAGTTAAAGTTGGTATAAGCTCTTCCAAACACAACAAAATAAAGGCAAACGTGGTATAAGCTCTGAACTGAACAAGCTATTTTTATAAGCTACCTTACAGCGTTTATGGCGAAAGATGAAAACAACTTATGGCCATACCGTAAACTATTTTTATATAAATGCATATGTATAAGATAATCGCAAAGTTCTTCCAAACACTCTTTAAAAAACATGAGTCTTTTAGTAACGTAGGGCATCAAACATGTTACAAAAACTCTTTGCCTTAGATAAACGAACCCACTAAGTGCATGTTTGGATTCGCGGTGAGACTGACAGATTTACGATGAGCCACCATGATTTTGGTAGAAGCTACACTTTGAAGCTTCAACAAAATTACTGTGCCACTGTGATTTTGTCAAACTCACCGCTGATTCAAACATAGTATTATGGGTTTCACACAGCCAAGCACTAGAAATAAGCCCAGACTGCTTCCAGTCATCTATTTGTTTGTGGTTTATATGTGCATGAGCGCCAAGGTGTTAAATAGCTCCAATTAACATTACTCAAACCAATAAAAAAAACTCGTATATATACTGACAGAACTGAAACAACCAATAAAAAAACTTGAATATATACTGATAGAACTGAAACAGACCTGCCAGTACATAAATGTTTGTATTATGTTGCGTTGCCACCTGCACATGATGTTCAAAAATAAGAGTTACATGACGCAAAAACAATTTCAGTAGAAAAGGGATATGTAACAGAGGAACATTAGAAAAAAGGAAAGGAAAAGATTGAGAAACTAACGAGAACAGCGAGAGGACGAGCAGAAACCCAAGCCCAATCTCAGCATGTGATGTCAGTATATTGAGAGTAGTATTGTTTGACTCTACCCAAACACAGGGCTCTTCCAGGTACTTCCTATAGAAGCAAAACCAAAAGTATTACGTTAGATATTGATTAATACTAAAAAATAGTGTCCCCTAACAAAAGTTGCATGCAATCCATTATTTTGAGATGTTACTCGCCTGTACAAGGTAGAGCGGCTAAAGTTACGTCTAAGGAACTTGGCAACATGTTCAAATGACCAACATAAGATAGGGATCAAAGCAACTGCAACATGATCAAAACATGTTATAGACGGCACACGATGGGGAAGTGAGAAAAAAGAGTGATAATATCGCATCCCATCATGAAAAACAAGCAAGAACGCAAGAATATAGTGGGATTATACCAATGAATACTCACATTTAAGGCAAAGATGTGATGTAACAAATGTTAGGCAGTACACAAAGTATATAAAATCCTTTGAAGCAATTATCGACTGAAAGTAAACTTGCAAAGCCTGCATATTCCACGCTCTTGGTTTCTGCAACCACACAAGTCAACATAACAATGTATTAAAGATTGAAGAATCGTAACATCAAGAAGATAACGTTAACTGTAAAAATCAAAAACAAAAACTTACCCCATATTGTGAGTACAATGAGTATAGAGAAGAACATGTAGTTCCCATAAAAGAAAGACGATAAGCCCTGTGAGAAAGATGCTTAGGTATTATTGGAACAGCTGCAAGGAATGCCACAACAAGCACCTGTAGAAAATATTTTAAGTAAAAGCATCAGCAATAGAAGTGACTCAGAATATAAACAGAAAGTGCACTTATCATATTTTTCAAGTTCACAATTTCAATGCATTCTTCCCTAATTCTAATTTCCATCTCTCTCTCCTCCCAAAACAAGTGCTCAACATGGAAATTAGTAGTGATCTAAACAAATTAGATCAGTAGTTGCATATTAGCATAGGATTGACGAAAACATATTCCCTGTTGTAACTGTGTCACGCAGTTACATACGACGCAGTTACATATCTCGACTGTCTGGTATAAATTAATGGTCAGGATTGTTCAAAAATGATTTATTGGTTGAGTAATCAGAACTGTCTGATCTCAAATTAATGCCCGAGATTGATTACTGCGTGAAATTGTGTAGTATTTTAACAGCAGGGAATTCGGGTCCTATAACTGACATGTACATGTACATGTACAATTCATAAGAATAAAGCTCTTTTAGAATATAAATACTATATCAAGTGGTCCGAAACAAAAGTAAGAAGAGAACTGAAGAAACAATCAGTCAAACAGAATCTTTAAAATTCAAAAGTGTCAATAAGCAAAACGGGCATATCTTAACCAGAATATGTTATGTGGTGAAAAAACCTTACCCAAGCATTAACAGAAAATAGGATTGTCTGTCTATCCCAACGCAAAGGAGTTGGATTAGGACCCGCCGCAGTTGCAGATGTCCCAGAAGTTCTATTAGTTGATCCTGCAGAAAAATCCAAAACATATGTTAAGAGTCAGCACACCGTACAACAAAGAACAAATGAATATGATTAACTAGATGTGCTCCACTGTGAGCTCTTTGTTCTTTTAAAAAAATTAAAAAATTATGAAACAAGCATAAATAAAATATTCACCAGTGCTTCTTGCACGAGCTTGATCATTTGAACGGGGTGGTGGTGACGATGATGATGAGGTAGCTGGCGGACGTGGTGGCTGAGATGAACTGCTAAGAGACATTGGCTCTACCACAAGATCATTATCCTGTTCAGTATCCAATAGTTACAACCAATTTACAAAGTTAGTGAAACTACGACAATTTCTCTTGATATAAAATATAGACTGTGCAGCATCAAAATACAAAGTCTAGTATACAATGACAGAAAAATATTATATACAAATGATATCATAATGTTCTATTCTTAAGTGACAATCACTATACATACAATCCTCTGAAATAGTTCAGAAATAAAAGTAAAACAACAGAATTTTTATAAAGAAAACAAGGTTTTTGCCCTGTTTTGTGAGTTATATTAATAAGTGAGTTTTGGTAAGCATTTCATATACGCAATTTTTATATGGAAGTTGATTGTTACAACTAAGTATGAAGTGAAGTGATTTATGTCTAGACTAGATGTTTTCACTTTAAAAAGCGTGTTTGATGCAAAAATTGGTAAACAAAAATCAGCTCAACCCAAACCAAAAGCTACTTCCTATTACTTCTAGTCAAACCGAATTTTGTAGTCAAAATCAATTTCACCAAACAGTAGCTAAAACCAATTCCAATATTCAAACTGAAACCAAACACAATAATAGCATGTCTAAATTCACATCCACACTCCAAAGAGATCCAACCGCATGGCCAATAGATTCTCCTGCTTCGTCAACTTCATCAACTAAATAGCGTTTCTATTCTCATCAATCAATGTGTATATTTAACTTCATCAACTTTATGTACTAAATTAGTGTTTCTATTCTCATCAATTAATTATTACTACATTTAACTATTTCATCAACCATAAACCATGAATATTGAACAAAATAGCAAAAACCCAACAAACAAACAAAAACACAAACATCTAGTAATATTGAAGTTAAATGTACGAATTAAACTCATTAGAAGATGCAGTTTTTTAAACTGACATCCAATGAGCATCTTGTATTCCGCCAAACCACTAAGACATTTTGAAATTAGTTCTATGACATGACAAAATAATGGTTTCTTATTGGATGACATAGTAAAACTATTTGATACTATAGTGCCTGATCGTTAAACTCTGATGGAGTTTAATTAGTATATTTTGATAGAGTTTAATTACTATACTCAGTCAGTGTACAATTATTTACTTTACACATGCATCCAATTTATTTCAAACGTGCATCCAATGAAGTGTTGTCGCATCAATTAATGAATATGACAATCATATTCATTAATTGACATGGCAACACAACTATAATATTCATTAATTGACGTAACAACACATCATTAGTCCATGTCTAAAACAAATTGGATGCATGTGTAAAATAATTGTACAAACAAGAGTATACTATTTAAACTATCAAATTAAAATCAGTGTTTTACACTGTCATCCAAAAAAACCATCAAAAAATGTGTTATACAACTAATTTCAAAATATCTTTGTTATTTGGTGTAATACAACATGTTCATTGGATGTAAGTGTAAAACTATTTTACACTGACAGTGCATCTTCTATTAACTCATATAATTTGCAAAACCCTAAAACTAAAAGTAGTATCTACCATGACCCAATTGGCTAAAAATACTAAAAATGGGAACTTTGATCGAAATTGATGAAAAGAAAGAAAAGGGTTGATTAAACTGTCAGTGTAAAACAGTTTTACACTGTCATCCAAAAAACACCATCAAATGTGTTATACAACTAATTTCAAAATATCTTTTCGATTTGGCGCAATACAAGATGTTCATTGGATGACAGTGTAAAACTATTTAACATTGACAGTGCAAACCCCCCTGAAACTAAAACTACTATCTACGATGACCCAATTAGCTAAAAAGAACAAAAATGGAAACTTCAATCGAAATTGATGAAAAGAAAGAAAAGGGTTATTTGAACTGTCAGTGTGTAAAATAGTTTTACCCCGTTACCAAAAAAAAATCAATGAATGTGTTATACAACTAATTTCAAAATATACTTGCTATTTGGCGTAATACAAGATGCTCATTAATGACAGTGTAAAAATATTTTACACTGACAGTGCAAAACCCCTAAAACTAAAAACTACTATCTACGATGACCCAATTGTCTAAAAACACAAAAAATCAAAACTTGATTCAAAATTGATAAAAAGAAAGAAAAGGGTCATCCTAACATACAAGATAGCGTTGATAGAATTTGCGTTTGAAGTGAGAAACAACATCTTGACGAGAAGACATATGAGGAGGGATGAGAACGTTGTTCCAATAATCAGGCCATCGTGAATCGGAGTCATAGTCGTATGAATCCGCTGCTAATCGCTTCAGTTTCTGTGGATCTTCTTTCTCTGAACCCATTCTGATGATGATGCTGCTGTTTTTGTTTTTCTCACTCTCTCTTCTTCTTTCTGTGTTTACCTAATTTTCAACACAGCACACAATACTCTAAAAAGAATATTGTCAATTTTTTTATTTTTTATTAGAGATTTTTTACTTGATGAGTAATATGCTCTTTTTTTTTCCATGTTAAATATCTAACAATAAATACAATACATTATCTATTAAAACTTTTTTCCTTTTTTTTTATCAAATAGTCTAATAAATAGAATTCATTTTATAAGTTAAATAAGTGAAGAGTTTGAAGTTTGACCATATATATTACTATGCATTGTTCTTTTTAATTGAACCGTGCATGTCATGTCGCATTATTTAACATAAATTGAAATTTTTTAAAATTCTTTTTTTTTTTTGAATTTTACTTGTATATCTATATCTTTTTTTAATTATTTTCTTTCAATTTACCTATATTTTTTAAATTCATTTTTCTATAAATTTTTAATTCATTTATATGATTTTATTTCATTCAATTTTTTTTTTAATAATTACATAAATATTGTAACTTTTATTGTATTTTTTTAAGGATAAACTACAACTTCCAAGTATACCATTTGTCCCAAGTGTTGCGAGACATTTCAAGTGGATGTATAGATTCGATCACACACTTTCACCCCTTCCACCTCCGCCTCTAGCCCCTCTAGTGTGTGCGAGTTGGCCACTAGTCCATTGATTAATAAAAAAAGAGTTTTTCTATTATGTGCAAATTGGCACATGTCAAGAAGTTTAAAGTAGTAACTTTGACTTGGAACTTGTGTTTTTTATATTAAATATATAATTTTTAACCAATAATTGTTGGTTTTCTATGAAAAGATACTACTTTTAGTTACCTTAATATGTGCAATATTGCACATGTTAGACAAACTCAAAAAAAAATATTTACCACTTGAAATTTGGAAAAGTAAAATAATATTGGAAAATACTCGTAAATTCATTATTAACATGAAAATCAATATTATTACACTGTAACAAAAAAAATCATAGTATTCCACGTAAGAGTCCAATAAATCACTTCTAAGGTGGGATAGGTGTCAAAAATGTGTCTTGCACAATAGCAATATGTATGAATGGTTGTATATTTGTTTTTAGTACTAAGCATGTGTTTGTTGTAGCGGTGGAAGTGAAAAAAACGCACGTTTGCACTGATGCTACATTTTGTAGCTTTGTTATTTTCACGGCAAAATTGTTTAGGGACGCGAGAATTTTGCTTTAACCGCATATCGAAACAATTCATAAGTGTGCAAAATAATGTGACATTTTAGTCAAAAGTGTCATAAAAATATCTTCCATAGTTATAATGCATACCAATAGTGTTTTTAGTGGTATATGAGCGAATAGTTTGGTCCTTGTCTTGAGTGTATTGTCAATATAATTAATTACTTTGGAAAATCAATACTAATATCTTTCTTAAGTTTGTTTTCCTTTTAATTTCCCATTGTAACTAAACATCATCTATGATGCTAAACTTTTCACATACTGTACTTGATGTTTTGGCAGGAAGTCATTAGTAAATTCAACTCGTCTATCCTAGTAAAATATGCAACAATTAATGCAGTGGTACCAATAAAATTGAAACATTAGAACAAATCTTGTTGGTAAATGATAAGAAGGAACCATGAAAAAAAGTATATCGTCTTTAAAAAATTTAAATAGAGTGCAATGCAAGAAAACTAGTTACAAGTAATTGAAAGTTGCCTTTTTTTTAAAAAAAAATAAATCGGTATCCAATCCAAGGACTGACTAATCCGAGAGAACCAATCCCACCGTCCACTTGCAGGGGCTCCGTTCTAAGCCAGAGCAAAGCTCTGTATCGACTTGCCCACCGAAATTGGCACCAGAGGGAATCGAACCTGAGACCTTGAAAGTTGCCTCTTTGATGTCTATAACATAATATATTCTCAAATGAATGGTTTTCCACCCCAAATATAACAACCTTTCACATTTTCTAAAACTTCTGTAATAACACATCATCAGAAGCATAATAATCAACCACAGGTTATATACATGTTGATATCAACTAAATAACACACAACAAAACATTAAACACACAAAACCATATTTTATACAAATTTAATGCTATACAATTAACCAATGTTTTAAAATCCAAACTGCACTCAAACTGCTCAAATAACCGAACAGTAGATAGTATTAGTTCACAATCCAACCGATTGAACAGTCCGGTTCAGTTTGATTTTTATAACATTGCAGTTGACACCGTAACGAATATCTTCCCTAACACAATCTTTTCAACGCTCAAATTATCATCATTAACGCGTATATGCCAGTGCAAGATTGGATTAATGCCGAGTAGTTAATGGCAGTAATGACCAAACCAGCAGTGTTTTCCATGAGCAAACTCCTCCTCACCATCCCCTCTACTGTGAATCCACCACAAAAGATTACTCATTGAGTTCCCATCATCGAAACCCTTCAATCCTCTAACCTTTTGTAATGCACTTTCTTTATCATAAGTACCTTCCATAGCATATATAAAACCTTTCCACCCTTCACCGACACCTTTCCTATTCAAATTTGGTAATGTCCATTCCACAAGCTCCTTCACATAACCAACATCCGAAAACAATGCCTCGGTGATAGGCAACAAAGGTAAAACTTGAATACCAAGCCTACACTCTCTCCATTGAGCAGGTGCAAACCATAGTCCACTATCTCTCTTATTAGACCAAACAACACTCACCACTTTGTTCTCTCTGGAAAATTCTTCGGCATAAAGTTTATCTCCACCTTTTATATGCCACCACATTTGAGCTGCATGAATTTCAAGTGCTGCTAGTGTTGATCCGGTCGCAATAAGTTGTGTGTCGCCGTATGCCATTCCCATCAATGCTGCAGCATAGTATGCATTCACAGCTTCACTAGTACTCTCTTGATTTCTTCCATCTGCAAATTCGATTAATCCTCCAGCCCAAGAATGAAATTTATAAAGATCGAAACACCTTAAACGTGTATAATTTGAGTTTGATTTTCTTCCTAAGTTTAGGAAATCTGCCATGAGTGAATAAGCTTGAGGTTTATACTTTCTTCCCCAAGCTGGATCAATCTTTGCAAGAACTGCAATTCCATAGAGAAAGTATCCTAAATGATAATGATGATCATTATAAATACCGAACCCGAAATCTGCACCAGAATCTTGAGAACCTTGTTTGGTAACTATTCCACCCCATTTTCCATCATAGAGAAAACCATTTCCACTAAAAGTTCCATTCAACCATGGCTCGATCGTCTCCTTCAAGAACTTTTTGATTGCTGGTATGGAATCGAGGTCATTCACTTCTTCAGCTATCAATGCCAACCTTGCTGCCCTTGCTATCAATTTTCCATAAAAATAGCAAGATGTTGTTGTTGTTATTCCTAAAGGACTTAGAGCATCCACATCGTCAGAAAGTGCTGAACAAATTTCATCATGAAATTCTTCATTGATACCTTTGGTGGAATGCCATGTAACAGAAACAGGATGAGTTTTCAATAACCATGAGTCTCCAACAACACCGACAAGCTCGCCGTCAATGCTTTGATACTTCAAATCATGAAGCACAGTTACATCACAATCACTTGCAGACAAAAGTTGAAGATGAACTGGATGAGCAAGCATTAACAACTCTCCCCACCCTTTCTTCTCCCATTTATATTCGACGCTGAATGGTTTTGTGAATGTTGCATCACCAGATGTAGGGTAACAAGAACTGAACCGGTTAAGGATTACCTCGTACTTGGGATCAGAATCAGGTAATACTGCCATCCTTATTATGCCAGAATAGCCTTCAGAGGTAATCTCAGAAAGGCTATTACTGAAACTTACTGGGGACGACGTATAAATGAGCCATGTTTGGCCATTGTTGAGCTGCAAATTATGCTTGGTGAGGGAATTATTGGATGAGAATGAAAGGATGGAATGCATGGTAGTGATGGAAAGTGGCGTACAGCCAGTCACTGATGCTGTCACAAAAGGGCTTCCTCTTACGAGGAAAAACCGCAGGTTAGACAAGGGAATGTCTAAAGTGACACTGAGATCACTGAAGGAATAGATCACATGTTTTTGATGTGAATCTTGGTTTGTTTTCATGGAGGTGGAAATGGTGATATCAGGGTTGAAGACTTGAGCTATGAAAGAAGCGTTGGCGGTGCAAGTAGGATAGCAGAGGGAGAGGGAGGAGTTTGAGGATTTGATGAGGTAAGGGTGAATGTACTCAGGTGTGTCACCATTTTGTAGAACAAAGTTTTGGAAGAAAGAGTTTGTTGGGAGTGGTGACGAGAGAAGATTCGGAGAGAAGAAGTTTGAAGGGTCTGGGAGAATAGTGGAGTTGACTTGAGGGAAAAGAAAAGGAGTATTTGTAGGTTGCTTTGGAGGAGGTGGTGGTGGCGGAGGTGGAGGAGGAGGTTGTGGTGGAGGTGAGGGTGGTTGTTGTGGTGGAGGAGGAGGAGGTGGTGGTGGAGGTGGTGGAGGAGGAGGAGGTGCAGGTAGAAGGGTTGGTCTTGGTCTTTGTCTTTGTTTACCTTTGAAAGTTCTACTGATTTTTTTCAGCATGGTGGCTTTAGATATGACAAAGTAGTTTTGATTTGGATGTGACAGATAAGTTAGTTGAATAGAAATAGAAAGGTTGGTTACTGTGTTTTATATTGAAGAGAAAAGTGAAACATAAAAGAAAAGAAAAGAATTTGGAATTGTGTGAAGAAAGGAATTGTTTGAGGAAAATGAAAGGATCTTTATGAACTATGCATTTCACAACAAAAACATGGAAAAAATAATGATAAGAAAAAAGAATCTAAGGTAACTTGTTTAGCATATTATAAGGTAACTTGTTTGAAAAAAGATCTTTTTGTAGTTTTAAGAATGTTCTTTTCTTATTCTTCCATTTTTATGGAAAAGTAACTTGTAAATATTCTATAAACATCCTCGTCATTATTCCCTGTGTGCTTTTGCAGAAAGTCTCAACAACAAATCTTCTTTTTGTAAACAAATAATTGAAGACAAAAGTTATTATGTGAAATATAAGTTTGTGATTATTACAGGAAAGTTATTCATGGTCTGCAACTTCTGTACTTCACAAAGGAAATGTCACTTTAACAGATCACAGAAAAAAATAATCTTATTGAAATTTCTGTAAATGCTGACCTTCATAGAAAAGTTATCAATGAAAAATATTTAGATAAAAAAGTTGATTGCACATGAGATATACCATGAACAAGGAAAGCTTCAAATGATGAAGTGGAAAGTGAAGTTTTTGAAATATCCCTCATTCTGCTGAGATACTGAGACATATATAAAGAGCAGTAATGTCTGGAAGCCAACCTTTGCTTCACTGAAAAATATTTTCCGTTTTAGTGCAGAAAGTAGCAAAGAAAATTTGTTTAAATGGGATAGTTGAATTCAGCTATGAAGCACAAATATAGACGCGATACCAGACACGACACTACTAAAAATTTGAATATGTGTCAGTGTCGTGTCAGACATTGACAAGTGCCGGATACGCCTTCAACATTAATAACATAGGACTTCTTACTCACCTCATACTTACCATAACACTAAAGTACCAAAATACTCCTAAAGTAAACAAGAATTTTTTCATGAGTATATGAAATACAAGAATAACACATATTAGTTACTTAAAGATAACACATTAATAACATAAATAGTAACAAACTAGCTTCAGCTAATCAACTGATTTCAAAGGAAGATGGTTGGTAAGTTGCCAAGGTTTCCTTTCACATATTAATGTCATTTCTTTGTTTGTATTGTCATATTAATTGATTCTATTTATTTTATATCGTGTGCACATAAAGTTGTATGATATAGAGGTTTTGTTTATTAATATGCTATCCTTCAAGTACCATTTTAGCCCTTTGTAATGTATATTATTCACTTCCCTTAACTTTAATTAGTGGTTCCATTATCTATACTCCCACACTTCCTTCTTTCTTACCTCCTAATTGAATCCTATATATTTAACTGGCTATGATTAATCCATTCACATAAATGCCACTAAGTTACAAATTTGAGCAAAAATTCAGTTCATAAACCCATTAACATATAGCCAGCTACTCAAACTTTCAATAAAATATCACCTAAATTACAAGTTGTGGAGATTGAGTAGCTGCAATGCAAATATTGATGATATTTAACGTTAAAGTTAATTAGAATTGTACTCATTATATAAACCCTCTCATAGTACTATAAAACTAACAAATTCATCACCAACACAATCACCATAAATAGAGATTTACTATCAACAACAAAATGAGCTCTCCTTTTCCAATGACAGATCCAAGTTCCACTGTCCTACCTGACCCCTCCAAATTCTTCAATCCAAATCTGTTATCCAAACCCCTCCCTACAAACTCCTTCTTTCAAAACTTTGTTCTCGACAATGGTGACCAACCTGAATATTTTCATCCTTACCTCATCAAATCTTCCAACTCATCTCTTTCTGTCTCATATCCATCTCTTTCCATCAGCCCTTCTGCTATATCCCTAGTTTTCAGTGCTGATTTACCATCACTTCCTCTACAAAAAGTTCCAATGAAAATCATGTAGTCACTTCTTTTAGTGATCTCAGTGTCACCTTAGATATCCCTTCTTCCAACCTCACCTTCTTCCTTGTAAGAGGAAGTCCCTTTTTAACTTTCTCTGTGACAGAATCAACACCTCTTTCCATCACTACTATTCATTCCATTCGTTCCTTTTCGTCAAATGATTCCTTTACTAAGTACACATTTAAGTTTGACAATGATCAAACATGGATATTATACTCTTCCTTGCCAATCAAGTTAAGTCATGCCCTTTCTGAGATCACATCTAAGGCCTTTTCTGGTGTAATTCGAATTGCTTTGTTGATGGATTCTAATTCACAGAATGAAGAAGTTCTTGACATGGTTAGTACTTGTTACCCTGTGTCTGGTGATGCTTCATTCAATGAAGCATTTACTATGGAGTATAAGTGGGAGAAGAAAGGTTCAGGAAGTGATTTGTTGATGTTAGCTCACCCTCTTCATATTCAGCTCCTTCAATCTAATAGTACTGACCATTGCGTCGTGGTTTTTGATGATTTTAAGTATCAAAGCATTGATGGAGACCTTGTTGGTGATTCATGGCTTTTGGAAACTGATCCTGTTAATGTTACATGGCTTTCAACCAATGGTGTGAAGAAAGAATCTTGTGATGAAATCGTTTCATCACTTTTAAAAGATGTTGAGGGTCTAGATTCATCGAAAATAACCACAAAAGATTCTTACTCTTACGGTAAATTGATTGGAAGAGCGGCGAGGTTTGCATTGATAGCTGAAGAGGTTTCTTACTTAGATGTGATTCCAAAGGTTAAGAAGTTTTTAAAAGAAACCATTGAGCCATGGTTAGATGGAACTTTAAATGTGAATGGATTTCTACAAGATGATAAATGGGGTGGCATTGTTACCAAACAAGGATCTATGGATTCTAACGCTGACTCCGGTTTTGGAATTTACGGTGATCACCCTGATCACTTGGGATACTTTCTTTATGGTATTGCAGTTCTTACAAAGATTGACACTGCATGGGGTGAGAAATACAAGTCCAAGGCCTATTCACTTATGAAAGATTTTATGAACTTGGACTCGGGACCAGACTCTGATGACCCACATATAAGAGATTATGATGTCCGTCAAGGCCACCACTTTAGTCCAGGGTTAATTCAGCATAAAGATGGAAGAAACCATAAGAGCACAAGCCAAGCTGCAAATGCATATTATTCAGCAGCATTGATGAGTTTGGCATATAATGATGCAGATCTTTTTATCATTGGATCAACACTATTAACTTTTGGAATTAAAGCAGCTCAAATGTGGTGGCATATAAAAGAAGGAGATAAACTATATGCAGAAGAGTTTAAAAAAGAGAACAGGATCATGGGATTTCTATGGTCCAACAAGAGAGAAAGTGGACTTTGGTTTGCTCCACCGGAACATAAAGAATGTAGGCTTGGAATTCAGCTCTTACCATTGCTTCCTATTTCTGAAGTATTGTTCTCTGATGTTGAATATGTGAAGCAACTTGTTGAATGGACATTGCCTGCTTTGAAAAGAGATGGTGTTGAAGAAGGATGGAAAGGGTTTGTGCATGCCTTACAAGGAATTTATGATAAGGAAACTGCATTGAAGAATATAAGAAATTTAAAAAGATTTGATGATGGAAACTCATTGACAATCTCTTATGGTGGATTTATAGTAGAGAATGAAAAACACTGCATGTCTGGTTTGATTATTACATCCTATATGTATAAAAATAAGTTCAATGTATAAGAAGAAAACTATAATAAAGTTGCATACAATATAATCATGAATAATAGACATGAATGTGTTGGACAAACCATGGTGCAAATTTAACTACAAAGCAATTGAATTGAAAAAGTACATGATAATAGTTCAACTAATCATGAGGTTCAGCTTTAATCATCATATCTCCAAAATGTACACATTCCTAGCAGAATAAGCTACCTATTAATTTAGATGAGAATCAGTTATCAGTATCTTACAATACATACGAGTCATATCTCGATTCAATACAAAAATGAGCCTAATCGATATGAACCCCTAGCGTGTTTCTATTTAGCACACAAATCTCATCTTGAATCCTCATTTACTATGATGAATCCCGGTTCATTCTGATAAATCATTAGCTATACTTAGCGTATCCGACCACTTCTATTGTTAACTTTGTGTAGTCAGCCATTTATATTTTTTCATTTGATTTATGACTCGAATTTTTTCATTAGCTATATATATGATCCAAATAAAGTGGTACAGATCGGCAATTTCATCATTTTTCTTTTCTTGTCACAGCTTATAGCTTAGTAAAACATCCCTTAACTAGTTTATAGGTCATGAATATTTGATTGTTGTTAGGAGCTTATGTTAAAGGGTCACAAATTTTGAATGATTATTTTCTATAGCTCTGTTTATTTGTTTCATTAAAATTAAAATGTGATTCCAAGGAAATATAACAATTATATTTGCTCCTAAATGCTAGAAAATCAGTGATAATAATTATTGTTAGATCAAAATGTAATTATTGTTATATCAAAATGTATACTGCACATTAGATATGCCATGAACAAGGAAAGCTACAAATGCTGTAGAGAGAATTGAAATATAAACTAATTGAGATGGTGATCCTTTACATGCCTTATCACAGTATAGAGCATCATGATTCATGAGCCAAAGTTTCAAAAAATTTATTGAATTGAATGGCTTGTGACACATTATATAAAGAGCAGTACTGTACTAGATGGAAGCTAATCTCTACTTAACTAAAAATTAATCGCTGTTTTAGTGCAGAAAACAGCAAAAAAAATTGTTTGAATGAGCACAAACACATAGAACAGTAAACACAACACAAACACCACTTACAAATAATTTTAAAAAGTGGGATATTTGAATGTAACTACATGTATCGGTGTCATGTTAGACATTGGCATTTGTCGGACACCGGACACACCTTCAATCTAAAGTGTCGGTGCTACATAGATTCCAAGAAATTGTACTTAGGATTTTGGATCATGAAGTATAAAACGATTTTTCCTGTAACAATATCATTGGTATATAACTTCCATCATGAGAAAATCTCTTCATATTTCTGTGGCTATCAAATGCACTGATATTTCAACAAATAAAATAGTACTACATTACAATATTTGATTATTTTGATTTTAGCTAAACCATTTTTAGTGTAGTTTTTGGTCCCAGCTTATATAATATATATCCTACATAACTGTTTTCAATGACTTTCAAACAGAACCCATCAACAAATGGTTACCTTTATTTTCAAAATTAAAAACGCCAAAAAGCATAAAGCAAGTACAGAATGAATTCATAAGCAAACACAACATACTTTATTCACAAACAAATTATAACAAGCATCTGTTAACTATAGAAATAAATTGGTACAATGCATGAATTTTATAATAACTTATTTTCTCTAAAATATTTGAAATCATTAACAAATACTCCTAATGACAGTAATTACCAAACCAGCAGTGCTTTCCATGACCAAACTCCTCATCTTCATTACCTCTACTATGAATCCACCATAACAGATTAGTCAATGAGTTTCCATCATCAAAACCATTCAAGCTTCTTATCTTCTGCAATCCACTTTCATTATCATAAACTCCTTGCAAAGCATATACAAACCCTTTCCATCCTTCTCCAACACCTTCCCTATTCAAAGCAGGCAATGTCCACTCCACAAGTTCCTTCACAAAATCAACGTTTGAAAATAAGAATTCAGAAATTGGAAGCAATGGTAAGAGCTGAATCCCAAGCCTACATTCTCTCCATTCAGGAGGAGCAAACCATAATCCACTGTCTCTCTTGTTAGACCAAAGAACACCAACCACCTTATTCTCTTTCGCAAAAACCTCGTCGTAAACATTATCTCCAGCTTTTACATGCCACCACATTTGAGCTGCATGAATTTCCAATGATGTAAGTGTCGATCCGACTGCAACGAGATGAGTGTCACCGTATGCCAAACCCAACAAAGCTGCTGAATAGTATGCATTCACAGCTTCACTAGTACTCTCTTGATTTCTTCCATCTCCGAACTCGGTTAACCCTCCAGCCCAAGAATGCAACTTAAAAAGATCGAAACACCTTAGACGCGTGTAATTCGAGTTTGGATTTCTGCTCAAGTTCATAAAATCAGCCATGAGTGAATAGGCTTGAGGCTTATACTTCCTGCCCCAAATTGGATCAATCTTTGCAAGCACAGCAATTCCATATAGAAAGTATCCTAAATGATAATGATGATCATTATAAACTCCGAACCCGAAATCAGCACCAGTATCATTCGACCCTTGTTTGGTAACAATTCCTCCCCATTTCCCATCATAGAGAAATCCATTTCCATTAAAAGTTCCATCAAGCCAAGGCTCAATGGTTTCCTTCAAAAACTTTCTAATTTTCGGAATCACATCAAGGAAACAAACCTCTTCAGCTATCAATGCCAACCTAGCAGCCCTAGCAATCAACTTACCATAAAAGTAAGACGAATTCGTCGTTATTGCAGACGAATTCAAACCCTCAACATCTCTCAAAAGAACAGAAACAATCTCATCATGTGAATCTTCTTTCACACCCTTAGTAGAATGCCAAGTTACAGAAACAGGATCAGTTTTCAAAAGCCATGAATCACCAACAACACCAACAAGATCACCATCAATGCTTTTATACTTAAAATCATTCAAAACAGTAACATTATCACAATCACTATCATACAAAAGCTTAACATGAAGAGGATGTGCTAACAATAACAAATCCCCCCAACCTTTCTTCTCCCATTTATACTCAACACAAAATGGTTTTGTAAAAACAGCATCACCACATAAAGGGTAACAAGAACTAAACCTGTCAAGAACATCTTCATGCTTGAAATCAGAATCAGGCAACAAAGCAATCCTAACCACACCATAAAAAGCCTCAGAAACAATCTCAGAAACACCATGACTCAATCTTATAGACGAAGAAGCATACAAAATCCATGTTTGACCATTGTTAAACTGAAAAGTATGCTTTGTAAGAGAATCATTAGAACTAAAACTAAGAATTGCATGGATTGTTGTGATTGAAAGAGGTGTTGGTTGTGTTACAGAGAATGTCAAAAAGGGACTTCCTCTAACAAGAAAAAACCGCAGATTTGAAGAAGGTATATCCAATGTAACACTAAGATCATTATAAGAAGAGATTTTGTGATTGGAATGAGATAAAGGTTCGATTTTTTTACTTGATATGGTGAGATCAGGGTTGAAAACTTGGTATATGAAAGAAGAGTTGAAAAAACGAGATGGGTATGAAAGAGAAAGTGATGAGTTTGAGGATTTGATGAGATATGGATGAATGTATTCAGGTTGGTCACCATTTTTGAGAACAAAGTTTTGGAAGAAAGAGTTTGTAGGGAGGGGTGTGGATAGTAAATTTGGAGAGAAGAAGTTTGTGGGGTCAGGGAGGACAGTGGAATGAGTCTGTGGGAATAAGAAAGGTTTGTTTTTTTTGGTGAAATGATGCATTGTTGGAGATGGTGGTTGCACCGGCAGTGTTAATTGAGGTTGTTCTTGTTGTGGTTGTGGTGGTGGTGATGTTTCATAGGTTTTATAGGGTTTGGAGGGTTTTGTTTTTTTGTTCGATGTTCTAATGCTAAGTTTTGTGGTTAATTTGTGTCTTAGTTTTTTCAACATTATGAGTTTGTTGACTATAATGTTGGGTTTGTTGACACGAAATTGTTTGTTGTTGCTAGGTGTTACACTAGAAGACAAAATAGTAAATTATAGTTTTTTTTTTCAATCTTATGTTAATGACTTTATGGATTACCTAATCAAATATGAAAATTTGGTAGTTATTGAATGGTGGAATGGAGTGGTGGGGTTTAGAGATTTGATTTTTGGGTTTTGTTTTTTGTTTGTGAAGGATTTTTGGGTTTTGTTTAATGTGCAATTATAGTAGATCACATGAACTAGAGGATGAAATATGATCTATAGTAAAAGTATTAAGAAATATTAAGATTTTTTTTAAATAGGTGAATATATTTTTTTCGAAATAGATAAATGTTAGCTAATGATATTAGTTTTCGTGACTCAAACACTAAACTTTATGATTAGTATTATTTCGGTGTCTCTTACCTGACCAATCAAACCTTCTTGCAAATTGATTGTCAGAGAGTATTATGTTTGACAATATGTCTTCTTTTTTTTTGGGTATAGAAAAAAACTTCAATAAGATGAGACTTTTTGAGAGGTAGTAAGATGAGACTTATTGTTGTTTTTAATGTTTGACGAAGGATTTTAGGGTTTGAGAGCAAGAAGACGAGGGGTGTTTTTCTTTTTGGGTTTGTGGGTGGAGACTTGAATTTGATGAATTAAATTATGGTGGGGTTGTCGTGTAGGAAGATAAAATATGATTGAAGATTTGAAGTTTAAGGAAAATGGTATCTTAGGCAAACAAGGTATGTGAATGTGACCATATCAAGAAAGACATCTGAGGATAACTTAGTACATGAACGTTCAAGGAAGGGATGGCATGATGATGAGTAGTTAGAATTTTTTGAGATGTGACTTGTCTAGTAAGTGAGAACACGAAGGGAGAAAAAATATATTTGGAACTCTTTGCAGTTAAGGAATTAAGAGTTAAGGAAAGGGAAATAGACTTGGACAACACACGGTTTGTGATAGATAGTGTGGTGGGGACGGGTGTGGATAGAAATATAAAATTTGGTTTTGGTCATAAAGGGAAATATAAAATTGAGAATTTGGGTCATTTCTACCTCTATTAACACAATTTTATCTCTCAATTTTAGTTTTTTTTCAGCTTAATCGCATATTTGGTTTTTTTGTGTTTATCTTATGTTTTAAGTTAGTCACATATGTTTTAGGCCCCGTTTGGTTTGAGCTTATTTTGAGCTTATGAAAAATAACTTATGTAAATAAATAAGTTTTTATTTTAATTTACAAACTCTCACTAACGAAAATTGTATCTTCATAAACGGGTTTTTCATAAACTACCTTAAAAACTTATAAATAGTACATAAAAACTTATTTATTTGCATAAGTTGTTTTATATAAGCTCTAAAATAAGTTAATCCAAACGGGCCCTTAATGTTTTAAATTGATCTAAAATGTTACTTATATTAGAATAAGTATCTTATATCACATGGTCATTTAGAGATATGAGTTGAGAATATGAGTGTTTGAATTTAACTTATTTTCAAAATCATTTTCAAAATATTTTTTGTTGTTTTATTAAACTCAATAATATGTGGCGGACAAGAGCAATTTATTCCAATGTGATTAACATTTTAGACCGACTTAATACTTTTAAAACATAAGAGACCAATTTAAAACTTTTAAAAGAAGACCAATTTTAAACTTAAAATAAACATAAGGGACCAAGCATATAAGTAAACTTTTTTTTTAATGTGTTTTTGCTTGGAGAAGTCTTGGATTAAGATTTTAAATGAAAATTTTTATATGAAAAATATTGATTTTAAAAGAGTATGTAAGAATGTAATCTATATTCAAGTTTTATGAAGTTTTCTCTCTCTAAATCTACCTTTTATTCAAATTATTTTATTTATGATTTTATTAATCTTTATCTAATTGAATTTAGGGTTAAATAAGTTTTTCGTCCCAATAAATATAACGAATTTTGATTTTAGTCTTTATAAAATGAAACTAAATGTTTTCATCCTCACAAAATTTTTTATTTTGTTTTTGGGCCTTAATGGATATAATTTTAACGCGTTCTTGACATTTTTTGAACATAATATGAATATATAAATGTCGAATATAATAAACGGACATAACATGGATACAATTTGAACATAAAATGGCCATTAAGGACGAAAAACGAAATAAAAAAATTTGTGAGGATGAAAACATTTAGTTTAATTTTTTAGGGACTAAAATCAAAATTCGCTATATTTATAAGGACGAAAAACTTATTTAACCCTTGAATTTAATTAAAATCAAATTTGATCTAATCCTAATTTAAATTTTAAATTTGTTGTGTGTGCTTTAAAATCTCACTTAATAGTGGTTGAAATGCGGAAATATGGTGCAAAATGACTAAATTCCACAAGGCTGTCAAATAAGGGGCGAAAGGTAGACTTATCGACTTTAGGATGCATGTTTTGCACGGCTTTGGCCGTAATTATGTCATCGGGGGTCGCAAAGCGCCCATTATAATCGAGGATCGGGCGAAAGATTGTCGTGCATGGACATCAAGGTGGTTTGCTTCAGAATCACACCACCATTTAGGCTTTCTTCCTTAATTTGTTGTTTAATCTTGAAAAACCAAGAACTTTTAAGAAACTTAGAGGTTAAGGGTTAAGTGTCTTAGAATAATATTTGTAGGTTGGGAAACACTTTTCATATACCTTGGATAGTGAAATCTCATTAGGTGGAGGTTCAAAGTTCTCTCTCTTGATTTCTCTTAGGATCTCTATGTGTGTTTGAGTGACTTGATGATTGGGTAGAAATTAAGGATTGTTCTTTGAGATCTCTTGAATATAATTCCATATAACCTATTTGTATCACTTATTTCATAGTGGATTGGAGAACCATTCTTCATTTAAACATAGGTCATATTGTACCGAATTGGATAAACAAACATTGGTGTGTTTTAACTACAATATTAATACAAGGGTTAATAGTGCTTTACCCCCCTGTAATATAGGACATTTTCGGTTTTCCCTTGTAAAATTTTCTTTTTGGATTCCGTCCTTGTAATTTGAAATTTTTTGGTTTTGGACCTTCATAAATTTTGACTGTACAAAATCGATGATATGGCAGGGGGGTAAAGCGAAATTTTCTCAAATTAACAGGGGGTAAATCGAAATTTGCTCAAATATCAGGGGGTAAACCGAAATTTCCTCAAATTATAGGGGGAAATTTTTTTCATGAAGGTCTAAAACCAAAAAATCTTCAAATTACAAGAACGGAATCCAAAAAAAATATTTTACAGGGGAAAACCGGAAATGAACTATATTACAGGGGGTAAAGCACTATTAACCTTTAGTACAATCATTAAAAAAGATTAGCAAATTTCAAATCCAAACTAATCATAATATAATTTAGAATTAATGGTTATACAAGTTTTTGGTCTCTATAAATATTTTAAATTTTGTTTTTAATTTATCTAAAAAAATTCACTAAGTTTTGGTCCTACAATTGTTTTCCATCATGTCTTTTGGAAATTGTTGCTTTAAAGTAATTTTATATGTATCATTTGAAATTTTATATTTATCATTTGAGTAAAAAAGTGATCCAAATACATTCAAACCAAATGCGGTTCTTTGCAGTTTCGCTGTAGATTGAATCGGTTTGCGGTTATTCTATTGGATTGGTTCGGTTTTGAACACCTCTATTAAAATGAAAGTATTCAATGATCAAATTTCGACTTAAACTTCAAGCTTATTATTCGCCATTATCTTTGTAGTGTCTATATGACTATATCTATATATAAATTGAATATTCCCTAAGTTGTCCTCGTTATTACATCCTAATGATTTTGTTGTTAGAATATTTAATTTAGAATTCCGATTTCAAACCCGAGTCACCATATTTCTTCTTCTAGTGTGTTTATTTATTTCAGTATGTGTAATGACTATAACAATAACTCAAAAAAAAATCACTCAATCTCTAATTATAAGACAAATTTTTAATGCATATTCTTTTTTAAATAGACATATTTTCCCGGCTTTAGAAAATTTTCCAAGATTTTTCCTTTTATTCTATTTTGCTTCAGATTTTATAATAGGGTTTAAAATTACATCTTAATGATATTGTAAATCCAAAATAGAGAAAATTATGCATTGAATTTTTTTATATTAAAGTGAACCCACAAACTTCTTTTTTCGGCAGTTTGTATATTAGATTTTCGTCACTGGACTATTGAAAATAAATAAAAAGTTATTAAGGGATGAACGTGTGAATTTTAACATAAGAGATAATTGGAACGTCATTCAAGTTTTTCTCTAGGGAGGTGAGTGTAATTTTATCTAAAATGTTTTGCATAGGAGGGAAGTGAGGTGCATATTTTAACATAAAATATAAGTCGATATAACTTAAGCATCTCTTAGAAAAATATAGTGTTATTTACTCTAAAATGAATAATTGAGATCTATATTATTCGCACGTGGGGAAATATGTAGTCCGGTAGTTAGTGCGTTGTAGACCTTACGATTGAAATAGTTGTACAAATTTATTGTCCAACAAATATATAAAAAACTATTATAATAGATCCGACGACCAAGATCATTTTGGTGTCATTATTTGACAACAAGGAATGCATTTCCAACACCTTTTGGAAGGAAAAAAAAATCCATTTTGAATAATTTATCTTGCATTTATAAAACAAGAAAAATGCCATAAGAGTTTTTTTTTTTTCATTTTTTTCTTTTAAAATACATAATTTCTAGTTAACAATTTATCTTCTGTGCATCACAACTTACCTTCTCTGCATCACAATTACACATTTTGAAAGTCTAATTATCTTGCATTTATTTTACAGGAATCATAATGTAATATTATTAATTTTTAAATCAACCTGCGTAGTCTTTTACGTTAGGATAATGAATTATGATATTTTGGGTCCATTGGTACATGATCACATTTACGTAGCTTCATTGCCCAAAATTCATTTACCTTAAACTTCAGCTAATCCATTCAATTCTCTTTACTCTCACACTTCCTTCATGCTCCATAAATTCCTCCTGATAGTCTAATTCAATTTTCCATCATTAAACCAAAATCAAATCATTCCTCACACAACTTGTGCTAAATTTAGTACACAACCAATAATATTTAGCCACCTCATCAACCATCCAATAAAAAATCACCCTCTAAACAAAACTCAAACCTAACTCCAAGGGCTTGGTCTAATGGTAAAACGACATACGAGTTCAAGCCCCACTAGTGCCTTTAGAAGAAGCTAAATGTAGATACTTTTTTATGCATTTTTTGAGCTCGAAGATCTTTTCCTTGTTTTGGATCGATGCATCATCCTCTCATCCTAAATTTAGTGATACCAAAAAACTCAAACCTCACGATCCTTATGAGAAATTTTGCATTCATGTAGCCACTTTGATTTGGTGGCCGTTGAATTCATATTAGACAGTTCATAAAACATGCAAAATTTTATTTTTATTTTTTAAACTCAACATCTAGTTTGGAATATGAATTTCTGATTTTGGTCCACTGATCATTGATGTGCTAACTACTGCATTAATTCAGAGCATCTTAGCATGAAGAACCATTTCCTTCAACAACAAAAATGAAGAGCCCTTGATCCTAATCCTATCGACAACAAAATAAAACTTAACCCAGTTTCACGACGAACTACATTGATTGGTACTTAAAAATCGTCTAAAATTTCAACGATAACTAATGTTGGTTCATAAAAGTAGAAGTTCACAAACTTCTTTATATATTATAATGTCTAAAATAGTGATTTGATTGATATTGGTTTGACAAAAAAAAAGGAATATATGTGTCTCAAAACTCAACTCATATTTGTTTTTTTTTTCATTGTTTTTGTCGATCAAACATCGATCATGTATGTTATCTTATAAATCGTGAGTTCGAAAATTACCATACTTCTAGAGTTTTTTTAATACCATGTGCCCGCGCGAACACTATTAAATGACAACATCTGGGTTCTAGCCTTAAACCGACATTCGTGCATCGCTGAAATTGCGAAAACAACCAACTGTGGGACCTACTTTTAGAGGGTATGTTAATTGTCATTGGTGTTATGAGAAATTTTCAAGTATTAGCCTATCGTGTACCCTAGAACTTGCCTAAGATTGAGTAGTTTCTAATGCTGAAAATGCCAAGAACCTTAAGCAAAAATTGCACTCACCACATACCTTAAAAAACTATAAAAACTCCATTCATAATTCATCACCCCTACTACCACAATCACAATTCAAACGTTCACAACTATCCTAACAGCTGCAATGCCTAACAACAAAGAGAACACACCTTTTCTATTCCCACAGATACAATCTACTGTTCTCCCTGACCCCTCCAACTTCTTCTCTCCAAATCTACTATCCACACCCCTCCCCACAAACTCTTTCTTCCAAAACTTTGTTCTCAAAAATGGTGACCAACCTGAATACATTCATCCATATCTCATCAAATCATCAAACTCATCACTTTCTCTTTCATACCCTTTTCACCACTTTAATTCTTCTTTCATATACCAAGTTTTCAATGCTGATCTTACCATAACTTCTATAGAACAGAAAACCAATCAAACTTCCAATGAAAAACACATAATATCTTCCTATAGTGATCTCAGTGTCACCTTGAATATGCCTTCTACAAATATGAGTTTCTTCCTTGTTAGAGGAAGTCCCTTTCTGACTGTTTCTGTAACAAAACCAACACCTCTTTCCATTTCCACCATTCATGCCATTCTTTCCTTCTCTTCAAATGATAACCTTACCAAATTCACCTTTCATCTTAACAATGATCAAACATGGATCCTATATGCTTCCTCGCCGATCAAGTTGAGTCATGAACTTTCTGAGATCACTTCTGAGGCCTTTTCCGGGATAATTCGGATAGCTTTGTTGCCGGATTCCAATTCAAAAAACGAGGATGTTCTTGATAAGTACAGTTCATGTTACCCTTTGTCAGGTGAAGCTATGCTCAAAGAACCATATAGTGTTGAGTATAAGTTTGATAAGAAAGGTTCAGGTGATTTACTGATGTTGGCACACCCTCTTCACCTTCAGATTATGTCTAAAAGTGATTCTAATATTACATTTTTGAGTGACTTTAAGTATAAAAGCATTGATGGTGAGCTTGTTGGAGTTGTTGGTAATTCATGGCTTATGAAAACCGATCCTGTTTCGGTAACTTGGCATTCAAGAAAAGGTGTAAAACAAGAATCACATGATGAAATTGTTTCAGCTCTTTCGAAAGATGTTGAGAGTCTAAAGTCATCGCCAATAACAACAGCATCGTCTTACTTTTATGGAAAATTGATAGCAAGAGCTGCAAGGTTAGCATTGATAGCTGAAGAGGTGAATTACCTTGATGCAATTCCAATTGTGAAGAAGTATTTGAAGGAATCCATTGAGCCTTGGCTTGATGGAACTTTTAATGGAAATGGATTTCTTTATGATAAAAAATGGGGAGGTATTATAACAAAACAAGGTTCTACTGATACTGGTGCTGATTTCGGGTTTGGAATTTATAATGATCATCATTATCATTTAGGTTACTTTCTCTATGGAATTGCAGTGCTTGCTAAGATTGATCCAGTTTGGGGTAAGAAGTATAAGCCTCAAGCCTATGCACTCATGGAAGATTTTATGACCTTGAGCAAAAATTCGAATTCAAATTATACTCCTTTAAGGTGTTTTGATCTTTACAAACTGCATTCTTGGGCCGGAGGGTTAACCGAGTTTGCAGATGGAAGAAACCAAGAGAGTACTAGTGAAGCCGTGAATGCATACTATTCTGCAGCGTTGATCGGTATGGCATATGACGATGCAGAACTCGCAGCGAATGCATCGACACTTACATCATTGGAAATTCTTGCTGCTAAAATGTGGTGGCATGTAAAAGAGGGAGAGAATCTCTACGAGGAAGATTTTACAAAAGAGAATAGGATGATGGGAGTTCTATGGTCTAACAAGAGAGACAGTGGATTATGGTTTGCTCCGGCTGCATGGAAAGAATGTAGGCTTGGTATTCAACTCTTACCATTGATTCCTATTTCTGAAGTATTGTTTTCAGATGTTGATTATGTGAAGGAACTTGTGGAGTGGACATTGCTTGCTTTGAATAGGGAAGGTGTTGGAGAAGGATGGAAAGGTTTTGTTTATGCATTGCAAGGAATTTATGATAATGAAAGTGGATTGAAGAATGTAAGAAGTTTGAATGGTTTTGATGATGGAAATTCTTTGACTAATCTCTTATGGTGGATTCATAGCAGAAGTGACAAAAAGTAGAACTTTCTCATCGTTCATGATTTCAAATAAAACACTTAAAAACAAAATAATTTATGAACTTAAAATAATTCTTGCATTGTTATGATGGAAATAATTCTATTTCTGTTTGTTAACAATTTCAATGTAAATAAAGTGTGTTGTGCGGACTTGTGAATTTACTATAACTGTTGTTTTTCCTATTTCTGCACTTCATATTTGCTTTATATGTTTTTGGTGTTTGAATTCTTTGTTTGTAGTGTATAATGATTTTAGAAACTAACCCATTAATGAATGTTTGAGAAAAAAACACATTCACAAATTATTGAATGTTTGAGAAGCTGTCTATATGTTAATGGGTTTGTGAACTGAATTTTTCTCAAACATGTTAATGGTTTTGTTGAATAAGGAAGAATGAAAGAAGAAAGTGTGTGAGTAAAGAGGATTTGATTGAACACAATATAAAACAAAGGTTTTAATATGGTTTTAATCCCACAAATTTATCCTTTTTTATTTTTAGTTTCTATAAATTTTTTATTTTTTTAAATTCTAGTCTTTACTCTTTGCAAAATTAGTTGATGTTGAAATTGACCAAAACAATGAAAAGAAAGAAGCAATGTTGCCAATTTTAAACACAGGAGCTTGTACTTGAGATAGGATTGGCACAAGAAGTGAATATTAATCCGTCTCCTCTTTTGAGTTGTTCTCAAGAGAAATGAGTTTTGGCAACGGAATCTTGTTAAGAAGTGAGTCTAGCATGATAAAAAATTTCCATCCAATAATCAAACTCTAGTTCGCTTGAACAATTTGTCATCGGTGGAGTTTATTAAATAATTGAGCCCAATTGTTTGGTTTATATGCATGATTGTTAAAAACGTTTTAAAAATTGAATCGGAATCAAATATCAAACCGAGACTTGCAAATCATGATTTAACTGATCCTATATATGAAGTAGATAATAACTAAATGCAAAATTACTCTCGTTGTCCCTTAATTTAATTCCAGGTAACAATGTAGTCCTTTATTTTTTCATGTCATTTTTGTACTTTTGATCAATTTGCATATGAATTGTCAAGAATCAAATTCATGATTTTATTTCGATATGAGCTCTTGGTGTTCAAATCTAGGGTCCTTTACTCATGTTTTCATATGAATTTTAGATTTGATACTTGAAAATCCATATAAAGACAAAAATGACGTGAAAACAGATAAACAACGAAATTGTTATTTAAAATTAAGTTAAGGAACTACAAGTGTAATTTATTCATAAATAAATAGATATAGTGCAAAATTTGATAGATAAATAATGTCAATCATAGTTTATGAAAAAAGATTTATTAAATTTTAAAAAAAATAATAGACATAAAAGTTAAAAGGTACAAAATAATGTGAGATATTTTTTTTTAAGGAACAAAATAAATAAGTGTTGGTATATCAAATGTGGGTAATATGTCTTACATTGGATAAATAAATGAACGTTGAACACTTTATAAGTGAAAAGACCCATAAACTTAAAGTTAACAAAACAAAAAAAAAAAGAGTGTCTTTTTCCACTCTCGAAGCTTCTCGCGTAATTTGTTTTCCATTCTAAAACCCAAACAATTAAGAGTTTATTGAGCATTTTTTGAAAAAAATAAGTAGGGTGGAATAAGAAACTTTCAACAACATTATCCAAGATATAAGTAACTTTCTTTGTTTGGGTGAGTCCATTAAATTGTAAACCCAAAAAAACTTGCATTGGGTAGGATATAAATAAACTTTTTGAATTCTGCTCTTTATCTAAATGGATTTGCTCATTCCCAAAGTAAATGACTAAAATACTCTTGCGTGAGTTAACTAGCGCAACGTAAGTTAACTTACATAGCGTGAATTAACTCACATTAGTTTTAAAACTGAATTGTGATGCCTACATAGACAAGAACCACAAACAAAACGCAAACAGTTCATTCTCTATTCTTCTTCTTCTTCTTCTTCAGCCAACATAACATAACCCTCTTTCATTTTTCTTCATCCTCATCCATTTCTCATAATAAATTCATATTCATCCACAAAATTAATCAAACAAATGGTCCTTCTATATCTGAAGATTTACATGATGACAAAATAAATTATTAACACAGCACAAGATTTTGAAGAAATTGAAATTGAAACAAACGGATTAAGATTTTGAAACAAAGAAATTAAGATTTTGAAAAATGCCCTTATCTCTTCAAAATTATTTGATTAGCGTGAGTTATAACTTGTCAAATAATGACCAATTAAGATTTTTAGGAATTGTGCCCTTGTCTTGTTACTAACAAGAATAAGAAAGAAAAGAGAGGGATTTCATGCGGGTAGTACGTGAAAAAATCTGGTGGACTTATTCATTTTTAAAACTAGCGTGAGTTAACTCATGTCGGGTATAACACCTACGTGAGTTAACTCACGCAGCGTGAGTTAACTTACGCTTTAGTATTTGTAAATTAACACTAGCGTGACTTAAGTCACGTAAGGGCATTTTAGACATTTATTTTTGAGATGAGCAGAAACGTTTGGGCAAAGAGCAGATTTCAAACTTCTTCACCCATTTCACATTTACTAAACCCTCATTTGTTACTTGCCGTCAGCTTCTACTTCAAATATACAGATCTCATAGCTTGCACCTTCTTCCGCTCTCCCTTGGCCAGACCTCCTTATATCATGCTACCATTGCCATCACCGGAGCTTCGGCTTCGTTGCCATCACCATCTTCCTTTTATCTACGACCGTGATTTCCTTGATTAATTAGGTAACAATTTTCTAAACTTTTTGAAGTTAATGTCTCTCATGTTTATTAACTATATGTTTCCAAACAAACTGAAATATGTGTGTCGTATGTTGTACAACAGATCTATTAAAAGAAAACGTGTTTTTATTGGTTAAATAATTCTTATTTTTGTTCTTATTAAACTCTTATTTCATGATAATGCTGATTTTGTTGATTTAAATGTTAAATTTGTGTTGTTTAAATGATCAAACTATTTTAAAAAAATGTAATGTAAGCAAATCCCTATTAATTTGTGGTTTTATTGAATCAAAAACTTCTTAAAAACAAAATTTTATCTACACTATTTATTAACGTATGCTGAACAAATTGAAATTCTACATAATGAACTGAAATTATTATCAATTAATAGTTTTTTTTTTGAGAGAGAAATTAATAGTTAGTATTTGTTTGTTGTTGAAGTATACCTTGTATCTGATTTGTTTGGGTGAACTCGAATTGCGATTGATTGATATTTATGGAAATCTATTCATGTGGATTTAATGATGCCTATTACATATGGCTTATGAAACTCATTGCGCAGCATTATAATGAATTAATTTATTGATTGCAAATTGCAGGCTGCGTCAAAACTGGTTAAAAAAGTCCAATTTAAGTGATAAAATGTTGGATTTGATAAACTAATTCAATATGATTGACTGATCACATATTCTCTTCCTCTCTCAATCTCATTTAACTCCCCCTTCTTCCCAACCATGAGCTTCAAGTAGTGAAAGTGAATCACGACATCGTGGCCGTCACCATCACTGTTATCAACATCGACATTGCCGCCGTTTTGACCGCCACCCTTGTCGTCGTTCTTCCATGGACAACCACCAACGTTGTGCTTTCTCTCTCGAGTTGGTAGTGTTTTTATTTTCCCTTGTTTAAAAACAAAAACAAAACAATAACTGACTCATATTCTCTCTTTGTTTTAATTATTTATTTATTTAATGTATGTGTCTGATGATGTATGTGTCAAGTTTTGATTGGTTGTGACCAATTGCAATTTCTTGGTCACGTGACCATGTAAGAATTGCTCCAATTAAAATCTTCATTTTTCATTAACATAAGAGTAAAGGCCCCATTGAAGAATATGTGGAACATAGAAGGTTCATTATCCCCTTTCAAATAAATTTTGTCTATATACAAGTGGGTTTGTTGAATGGGGAGGAATGAAAGATTAAAGTTTAAGGGAAGTGAAAAATATAATACAATGAGCCAGATAGCTAGGTACTTGAAGGATATCATATTAATAAACAAAACCTCTGAATCATAGATCATAAAACTTTATGTGTAAGGTTTGAATATGGTTTTAATCCCACAAATTTATCCTTTTTTTACTTTTAATCTCTATAATTATTATTATTTTTATATTTTAGTCTTTGCAAATATACCATATTTCGATTTTAGTCTTTGGTATTTTGTTTTAGTCATTGCAAAATTAGTTGATGTTGAAATTGACAAAAACAGTGAAAAGAAAGAAGCAATGTTGCCAATTTGAAACAGAGGAGCTTGCACTTAAGATAGGATTGGCAGGATCTTACAATCCATGCTATGATCCTTCAGTTATGATTTTATGACCTCCTCTTGTTCCTAGTTTGATAGTATTGGCACAAGAAGTGAATATAACCCGATATTGCAATATATATTTTTTAAGAGGCACCCGATGTTGCAATATTAATCCGTTTATTTTTTAAGTTATTCTCAACAGAAATGAGTTATGGTAATAGGGTCCTGTCGAGAAGTGAGTCTAGCGGGATAAAAAATTGTTTCATTCAATAATCAAACTCCAGTTCTCTTAAACAATTCGTCATCAATAGAGTTCATTAACTAATTCAGCCCAATTGTTTGGTGTATATGCATGATTAATAAAATAATTTTAAAAATCGAATCAGAATCAAATATCAAAACGAGACTTGCAAATCGTGATTTAATCGGTTCAACTATGGCTGAAGTAGATAATAAATAAATGCAAAATTACTCTTGTCGTCTCTTAATTTAATTTTAGGTAACAATGTCGTCCTTTATTTTGTTTTCATGTCATTTTTATACTTTTGATCAATTTGCATATAGATTTTCAAGATTCAAATTCATGATTTTATTTCGATATGAGCTTTTAGTGTTCATATCTAGGGTATTTTACTCATGTTTTCATATGAATTTTAGATTTGATGCTTGCAAATTCATATACAGACAATAATGATGTGAAAAGAGATAAATAATGAAATCGTTATTTGAAATTAAGTTAATGAACAACGAGTGTCATTTTTTCATAAATAAATAGATAAATTGCAAAATTTGATAGATAAATAATGTCAGTCATAGTTTATGAATAAAGATTTATTGAATTTTAAAAAAATAATAGACATAAAAGTTAAAAGGTACAAAATAATTTGAGCTTTTTTTTAAAGGAACAAAATAAATAAGCACAGGTATATCTACTGTGGGTAACATGTCCCACATTGGGTGAGAAAATGAATGTTAAACACCGTATAAGTGATGATAGGGTCTATAAACCTAACACTTTGATATTTTAAGTAAAAGTATGATGTATCTCTCTCATTTACTCCTTCCGTCTCACAATTATTGTCTCTTTTAACATTTTTCTTTTTCTCAAAATAATTGTCACTTTACAATACCAATGCAACATTTGTTATTTTTTTCCACTATTATACTACCTTTATTTATTGAATTTCATTCAACTTAACTACTCCATTAACTACAATTAATAAAGGTGTTTTAGTAAATGCTATTAATTTTACTATTAAAATTAGCACAATTAATCATTTCCTTAATAATCGTACAAACCTCGACTAACATTGTGAGACAGAGGGAATATGTGATCGTTGAATGCCCAATGTGATGATCTCGTACCCTCGTGTCCCAACAATACATTGGCAAAACAAAAAAGAGAGTCTTTTCCACACTAAATCCAAAAAATGTGCCGGCAATCTCACACTATATGGCCCACAAGAAGCAACTCGTGAAATGTGACTTATAAACCAATCAATTATTGTAAAGTAGCTGCCACGAAATCAACGCTTAAATCCCCTGAGTTCATATATGCTTGTTTTAAGTGATAGATAGATAGATTCACGTAACAGTATCCAACCCTTTAAAAATTTAGCTTATTCAGATGGCTAGCAGCATCAACTCATCTTCAACTCTGGTAACTTCTTCAAGTAGAAATTATTACGATGTGTTTGTCACCTTTAGAGGTGAAGACACTCGGAACAATTTCACTGATTTTCTTTTCGAAGCCCTTGAAACAAAAAACATTTCTGTATTTCGGGATGACACTAATCTTCAAAAAGGTGAATCCATAAGACCTGAGCTCCTCCATGCAATTGAAGTATCCCAGGTTTTTGTTGTGGTCTTCTCGAGAAACTATGCTTCCTCAACATGGTGCTTGCGGGAATTAGAAAAGATATGTGAATGTGTTCATGTATCAGGTAAACAAGTTCTTCCTGTTTTCTATAATATTGATCCTTCTGAGGTGCGAAAGCAAAGTGGGATTTATGGTGAAGCCTTTACCATACATGAACAAAGATTCCAACAAGAATTTCAGATGGTGTCAAAATGGAGGGAAGCTCTAAAGCAAGTAGGGAGTATCTCTGGTTGGGATTTGCGTGATAAGTAGGTAATTTATACTAGTTTTATTTTACTTTTTTGGTAAAAAAATATAAGGTGAAGAGACGGTGCACGAGTCCAAGACAAAAACTCAAATAGTACTGCTTATTATTTTATTTTTTTTGCCTATAGAACAAATATTTGGAGTTCAGTTTTGTACATGATGATTTCATGTTATTGAACAACTTTTTGAACTTTCAGGCCACAAGCTGGAGAGATTAAAAAGATCGTTCAAAAAATAATCAATATATTGGATTGTGAATCTTCATGTATTTCAAACGATTTAGTTGGGATTGATTCTCATATAGAAGCATTAAAAAATCATTTGCTTTTGGACTCGGTTGATGGTGTTCATGCTGTAGGAATTTGTGGAATGGGAGGAATAGGGAAGACAACCCTTGCAATGGCTTTATATGACCAAATATGTCATCAATTTAGTGCATCATGTTTTATTGATGATGTAACCAAACTTTATAGAGTACATGATGGTCCACTCGATGCACAAAAGAAAATCCTATTTCAAACTCTCGGTATAGAACACCATCAAATATGCAATCATTACAGTGCAACAAATTTGATACGACGTAGGCTACATCGCGAAAAGACCCTTTTGATTCTTGACAATGTGGATAAAGTTGAACAATTGGAAAAAATAGCTGTGCATCATGAATGGTTAGGTGCAGGTAGTAGAATCGTTATCATTTCTAGAGATGAGCATATATTGAAAGAGTATGGAGTAGATGTAGTTTACAAAGTTCCACTTTTAAATCAGGTTGAATCTCACAAGTTATTTTGTCGAAAAGCTTTCAAACTTGAGAAAATCATTATGAGTAATTATAAAAAATTGGTAGATGAGATATTGAATTATGCTAATGGTTTACCACTAGCAATTACAATATTGAGCTCATTTTTGTTTGGTCGTAATGTGCCTGAATGGAAGAGTGCATTGGCTAGATTGAGAGAAAGTCCGGATAAAAATGTCATGGATGTGCTGCAATTAAGTTTTGATGGGCTAGATGAAGCAGAAAAAGAAATATTTCTTCATATTGCTTGTTTTTTCAACGGTGATTACGAGAAATATGTTAAAAACATTCTAAATTGTTGTGGATTTCATGCTGATATTGGATTAAGGGTTCTCATTGATAAATCACTTATAAGCATCGGGAATTCAAAAATTAAAATGCATTTTTTGTTGGAAGAGCTAGGCAGAAAAATTGTGCAAGAAAATTCAAGCAAAGAGCAAAGAAAGTGGAGCAGGGTGTGGTCTATAAAACAACTCCACAAAGTTACGATGGAAAATATGGTAAAGTAGCTGTTTATAAATTTGAAAAAAATAATTTCCATTTTTATAAAAATTATAAATACTGAAAGTATTTTATTTTAGTTATTTATTTATTTTTTATTTTTTGCAATGATTTAGGAAAAGCATGTTGAAGCCATAGTTTTGAAACATTATGAATATGATGAAGAGGTGGACACTGAACAATTGTCAAAAATGAGTAATCTTAGATTGCTCATGATCATCAAGGATAGCAACATCAAACATTTGCCAAGGTATCTTTCAAATGAATTGAGATATGTTGAGTGGTATGGATATCCTTTCATGTATTTGCCATCAAAGTTTCACCCTAATGAACTTGTAGAACTGATCTTGAAGAGAAGCGACATTAAACAACTATGGAAAAAAAACAAGAAGGTACTATAAATTCTCTTATTATCAGTTATCAATGTTTATCTTAGAAATATAAACAAAATTGAAACAATTATGTTATAATCAAAGACATGGCTCTATTTTTGTTGGTTTTTCATGTCACAGTATCTTCCCAATTTGAGAAGATTGGATCTTAAAGAGTCCAGAAAGCTAGAAAAGATAATAGATTTTGGACAGTTCCCAAATCTTGAGTGGTTAAATTTGGAAGAATGTATAAACCTTGTTGAGTTGGATCCATCAATTGGACTTCTAAGAAAGCTTGTTTACTTGAATGTAAAAAATTGCAAGAATCTAGTAAGCATACCCAACAACATATTCCGTCTTAGCTCTCTTGAAGATCTAAATATGCATGGCTGTTCCAAAGCGTTTAACAATTCAAGGATTCTGTTAAGTGAAAGTGTCCTCAAATGGATCATGGTGCTAACTCCCACGGAAAACACATATTCGTTGCCTTCCTTGGGTAGTTTATATTGTTTGCGTGATGTTGACATTAGCTTTTGCCGTCTAAGCCAAGTACCTGACACAGTCGAATGTTTACATTGGCTAGAAAAATTAAATTTAGGGGGGAACGATTTTGTGACACTACCTAGCCTGAAGAAACTTTCTAGACTTGTATATTTAAATTTAGAGCATTGCAGGGTGTTGGAATCTTTGCCTCAACTTCCTTCTCCTGCCACTATTGGGCGAGATCATCGAAAGAACAAAGATGACTGGACTATAGGATTGATCATTTTTAACTGTCCAAAATTGAGTGAGAGGGATCGTTGCAGTAGCATGACATTTTCATGGATGATACAATTCATTCGGGCAAACCCACAACCCTACTTTGAGAGGACTCAAATTGTTACTCCAGGAAGTGAAATACCAAGTTGGATCAACAATAAGAGCACGGATAGTTCAATACAAATAGACGAATCTCCTATTATGCATGACAATAACAATAATATCATTGGCTTTGTATGTTGTGTTGTGTTTTCCTTGGCACCTCAAGATTCAACAATGATGGGATTGTATCCAGCGTGGGTCAACATTAGGGGCATCATCAATTTGCAAATTCCTGTAATGATCAAAGGAAGTCTTATTACGACCAAATCAAGTCACCTATGGATGATCTACCTCCCTCGAGAGTCCTATGATAAATTTGAAAAAATCCAATTTAAAATTATTGGTGGTGAAAGTTTGGGTATGGAGGTGAAGAGTTGCGGGTATCGTTGGGTATGTAAACAAGACCTACAAGAGTTCAACTTTACAATGATGAATCACGAAATGATGAATCACGAAATATCCTTGGCTAGGAACCGTAAGATTTTGGCAATTGAAGATGAGACACAAAAACCAAAATCATTTCTCGATCTCGTTTATGATCTGAAAGAATTCTTTAATTGTAATTAATTGTGTTAATTTTGAAAAAAGTTCTTTTGGGTTTTCATGGCTTAGCAAATTACAGTATCTGTATGAAATGAATGTGATATATTTTCAATAAGATTGTTTATAATGAGTGCAATTCTAATTAACCTCAACTTTAATTATCATCAACATTTGCATTGCAGCTACTCAATCTCCACAACTTGTAATTTCGGTGATATTTTATTGAAAGTTTGAGTAGCTGGCTATATTTTGCTCAAATTTGTAACTTTAGTGGCATTTATGTTATAAATGGATTAATCATAGCCAATTAAATATGATTGGATTAGGAGGAAAGAAAGAAGGAAGTGTGGGAGTAAAGAGAATTGAAATTATGTTGTCTATGCATTGCAAGGAATTTTTGATAATGAAAGTGGATTGAAGAATGTAAGAAGATTGTATACTTTAATCTCCATCTTTTTCTTGTTCCTTTTGTTACTGTCTATTAGTAAATAAAGGTCTAGTCATCTATAATAGCGTATGAGAACAAATAGAATATGCTAGATTCAGTTTACTTGGTGAACAAGTCATGTAACTAATTTTTCATTTGAGTTTCATTTTGGTAGTTACAAGTGAGTTGTGATGAGCGGTCACTTTATAACTTGTATATATACCAAGAGATGTAACTGAATTCACAATCAATGAAAGAAGAAAATGTGGGAGTAAAGAGGATTGAACACAGATTAAAGTTTAAGGGAAGTGAAAAATATAATACAATGGGTCAGATAGCTAGGTACTTGAAGGATACCATATTAATAAACAAAACCTCTAAATCATAGATCATAAAAATTTACAGTAGGTGGGTTGGAACAATTTACGGTAATTGTCAAGGAGGGAATTTAGGAGTGTAATTAGGGTTAACTAATAGCAAAACGAAGATACAAATCTCATGCACCTTCTTCAGCTTTCCCTTGGCCAGAGCTTCTGCTTCCTTGCCATAGCTTCAGCACAATGACTTCTCTTTGTGTTCATCTACGACCGTGATTTCCTTGATTAATTAGGTAACAATTTTCTATACTTTTTGAAGTTAATGTCTCTCATGTTTATTAACTATATGTTTCCAAACAAACATACTGAAATATGTGATGTGTGTTATATGTTTTACAATAGATTTATTAAAACAGAACAAGTTTTTATTGGTTAAAGAATTCTTATTTTTGTTCTTAAACTCTTATCTCTTGATAATACTGATTTTGTTGGATGAATTGCTCAGTATGTTGAGTTAAATGTTAAATTTTTATTGGTTAAAAGATAAGACTATTTAAAAAAAAATGTAAACACTAATCCCTGCTAAACTGCGGTTTAATTGAGTATAAAAATCCAATATCAAATCCAATATGAATTGGAAAATGAATTGGATTTTGTGGACAAGTATTGGAAAGAGTATCAAATCCAATATCTCTTCCAGATGATTCCGTACAATTTCCAAATTTTCAAATGACTCCGACTGCAAAATGAATTGGGTACTACGTGAAATTAGACATAATGAACATAAATTATCAATTAATAGTTTTTTTTTCTTTTTTTGAGGAATAAATTATCAATTAATAGTTAGTATTTGTTGTTGAACTCTATCTGATACTGATACTACCTCTGTTCATTTTTAATTGTCATTTTTTGATATTTTACACAAACCATGACAATCAATAAATGTTACTATTTTTTTTTATTTTATTAAAATGACCTTATTAATTTAATATTTCATTTCATATATTTCTCTCTCCGTAATAAATATCTAAAGATAATAATGGTAAAACAACATTTAATATTGTATTGAACTTTGAAAGTGACAGTTAAATAGAAACAAAATTTTTCTCTACAAGTGACAATTAAAAAGGAACGGGGAGAGAGTATTTGATTTGTTTGGATGAAATCAATTTGCGAACTGGGATTGATTGATATTCATGGGAACCCATTCATGTGGATTTAATGATGCCTACCTATTACATACGGCTTATGAAACTCATTGCGCATTAGAATAATGTATTAATTTATTGATTGCAACGTGTATATTGCGCTGTGTGCCCTTCAACTGAAGGTGGTATCAGACGGTCGTCTAAGCAATAAGCTTCAGCTAGAGCATCATTTTCCAACATATTTTTAATTATTGTAAGAAACAGGAAATTGTTACAAAGCAAATCAGTTATTGTAGATAAACATATTTTTAATTATTGTAAGAAATAGAAACAGTTACAAAGCAAATCAGTTATTGTGGATAAACATATTTTTAATTATTGTAAGAAATAGAAACAGTTACAAAGCAAATCAGTTATTGTGTTGAGCATGTTTGTAATTTAATTCATATGGATATTTTTGCTTTGGCCTATTGAAATTCTGACCAATGTTTTTTACACAACTATAGTTATTAATACAAATTTGTTTGGTTTATTAGGAAGGTAAATCAAAACAATTTTTTTTACAAGGGAGTAAATCAAAAAAAATATTTTACAGGGGAAACCGAAAATGACCTGTATTACAAGAGGTAAAGACATATTAACCCCCTTTTTTTTAAAGATGATTCAGAGATTAATATTTGTCGCATATTTTTTTTAATATTTATCACTCTTAAATATTTGTTCCGTGTTCTTATGTATTAGTGAAAAATAACACATGTGTTTTTGTTCCCGTGATATATATTTCTTCAACATTTTATTGTGTATTACGGGGTAAATATTACACATGTATTTTTTTTTAGGCTTAATTGCACTTTTGGCCCCCTATGTTTTAAGAAGTTGCGATTTTGGCCGCCTAACTAATTAAAATACAAAACAGCCCTCTATGTATTGAATCTTTGGCAGTTTTGGCCCCCTAGACCAATTTTGACTCGGTCAACGCTGACGTGGCACTTCAAAGCAATGCACACGTGGCCGATTTGAAGTGTCACGTCAGCGTTGACCGAGTCAAAATTGGTCTATGGGGCCAAAACTGCCAAAGATCCAATACATAGGGGGCTGTTTTGTATTTTAATTAGTTAGGGGGCCAAAATCGCAACTTCTTGAAACATAGGGAGCCAAAAGTGCAATTAAGCTTTTTTTTATTATGTATAAGAGTGGTAGGCAAATTTGTGCTGACCCTACAAATTGTAAAATTAAAATGTAGTCAAGGATATTTTATTGTTGTCTATACGAAAAATTATTGCAGAACAAAATAAAATTACGGTTTCATTTAACAAAAACAATTCATTTGTCAAAAAAAAACAAAAACAATTCATTTTATGTTAATGTAAATTTATTAGGCTCATTGTCAACGATATGAATATGAATTGCTTTCTATAAATAAAAAAATGAATTTGAATGATTTATACAACATATAAATTTACAGTTTCATTTACCAAAAATATTCATTCCATGTTAATGTGAATTTATTAGGTTCATTATCAACGATATGAATATGAATGGTAGTCTATAATTAAAATAATTAATTTGAATGGTTTCCATATAAAAAAAACGTGTGATTTCTAGATAAAAAAATAAAATTTGTGTGATTTATTTTCTAATAATAGGACATGTGGCATTGAATTTGTTAGATGATTTTGGATTGCCATGTTGATTACTCATTTTGAACATTCTTAAATGTATGTATAGAGGATAACTTTTTTAATAAAAATTAAAAAAGGTAGTTGAATCCAAATAGACCAATTTACAAACAACAATATCTATCGTTTCTTTGTTTATCTAAGACTATTTCAAAACTATCTAATTCGATAATAAGAACAAGAGCCCAAAACGAAGGATCCTGTCAACCTAGGTCACTCGTGTAAATTGCACCATTTACTTTTGCAATATCTCATTTTAAAATTCAACAAGTTCTTAATCATCAATTGAAAAAAAGTGTTTTCGCTACTTATTTAATTCTTGAATTTTTTAAGTCCAATATGTTGGAACAAAATATGTTTAACATTACCCTTTGAGTTTTGATGATAACAAGGTATTAAAAATTGTTGGATATGCTAATATTTGTTCAAGTGTGCAGGACCATAGACAAAATATTTAGTGTCTTAAAATACATAGGTTCTGAAGAACAAATGAGAGCAATGTTATCTACAAAATGGAAGCTTGTACTGCAAGGAAACATCTGAAGAAAAAAGGTTCTGAAGACAAGTGGTTCTAAAGATCATCAGAAGCTGTTCACCAGAAGCTGACGTCATCAGAGGTTCTGAATATCATCAAGAGCTGAAGATCATCAGAAGCTGGAAGACTAAAAGCTTCAAAATTGTGTCAAATGTTGTTTTAACCACGCCTATCATTGCAGAAGAATAGAAGCTGAAGCAACGGCTAAATCAGAGGAATTTGGAAGGCATAGGATACTTATTTTTTAGAAAACGTTGGAAAAGGACAATAGTACAAGTGTACAACCACTATCTCCACTACTCTGTTTTGTGTCTGCAATAGTACAAGAACAACAGCTGTGACTACGCTGATATTCCTCTGTATTGGAATGGATTTGAAACTGTTCCTTCATAGGACAATAACCAAATCAGGCAAAAGATCATTAGTGATTTGTTCAAGCTTCAAACGACTCTATTTTGATGTGCTGGCAATCAACAATGTCTCTTTCACACCTCTATATAAAGGAGTGAAGACCTGAAGAATTGCAAGACTCTTACAACAATTTTACAAGACTCTTTGTTCCACATCAAAGTTCACTTAGAATTTCTTATCGACGTTCATATCTTAGAAATTCTAGAGTCTTAAGAGTATGTATCTGATTTGTATTGTGAACACCACTGATTGTATATGAAGTGTTTAACCTCAAACAAATTTCTTTGTAATTCTGTTTGAATAGAAGTCTCTTGTAGTTGTGCTTGAGCATAGGAAGTCTCTTGATTTTGTTCTTGAGCATAGGAAATCTCTTGCAGTTGTGCTTGAGTAGTTTAAAGTCTCTTGCTAGTTTTAGCAGTGAGCAGTTGTAATCAGATATTTGATTTTAGTGAACTCTCCTTGAAAGTGCAAGGGGGACATGACTACATCTGGTTTGTGGAATGAACCTGTATAATTGCTCTCTGTCTTTCTTCTCTCCCTCTCTCTGTTTTTATCCGCTGCATTTAGATTCTGAGCATCACTTTAGAAGCTGAACTCTATCTGCTTCTGAAGAGTGACTTCAGTAGGAGAAAACGAAGAAAAAACTAACACAATTCAACCCTCCTTCTTGTGTTTTTGTCACCTTCACAATATTGTTCCCACTCTTTTGACGGTAAACAATATTTTTATGCTGCTACTTTCGTAGTAAACTTTAAATTAAAAACAGAATTTTCCAAACAATAGATTCATTCTAGTCATAATCAAACATGCATAAATTACAAGAGTTTCGTGGTACGACGGTCTCCTCGTTTTGTACTCAATTTAAACTACTCAAACATAATTAAATTATAATCTAAATTTAATTCCGATGAACTCATTAAAATCAAAAGGAAACGAACTTGTTATAGTTGGAAACTTTAAATAAAAAGAACACTCGAGCATGGGAATTCAATGAATTATCCGTACAGGAATATGGAGTATATATACAATACGGCTGCCGCAAATTGTATAAGGAATTAACATGCATGAATTGAATTAAGCAGCACTGCTATGCTAACGTGAATACAAAGAATAATAAATGGAAAATTAAAACTTGAAATTAAATAAAATGGAATATTTTTTAGAACTGTATTGTAAATTATGGTAGTTAAGGTACATAAACCGAGTATTTGGGTTCTTTTTGTAGCCTAATTTTATAATTGAAAACCCTTAAAGTTATGAAAGAGATGTGCACCAACAGTTGGATCGTATAAAAAACGCTAGGGATTCGTATCAATTGGGCTCAGTTTTGTATGGAATCAAGATATGACTCGTATGTATTGCAAGATACTCTCATACTCATAACCGACTCGTATGTATACTTTCATTTCAATTGCTTTGTAGTTAAATTTGAACCATGGTGTATCCAATGCATTCATTTCTATTATTTTGTTAATGTTTCCATTTACACAATAGTGGCGCTGTCTGTTTAGATCATGATTCACCACCATAGGATACAATGCACAAAATAAATAGAGTTTGATGTAAGATACACAATATTGCATGATTATATATTTCATGTAACTTTATTGTATTTTTCTTCTTATACATAGAAATTATTATTATACATAAAGGCTGTAATAATCAAACCATAGAAGCAGTGTTTTTCATTCTCTACTATAAATCCACCACAAGAGATTAGTCAATGAGTTTCCATCATCAAATCCTTTTAAATTTCTTATATTCTTCAATGCAGATTCCTTATCATAAATTCCTTGTAAGGCATATACAAACCCTTTCCATCCTTCTTTAACACCATCCCTTTTCAAAGCAGGCAATGTCCATTTGACAAGTTGCTTCACATATTCAACATCAGAGAACAACACTTCAGAAATAGGAAGCAATGGTAAGAGCTGAATTCCAAGCCTACATTCTCTATATTCAGGTGGAGCAAACCAAAGTCCACTTTCTCTCTTGTTGGACCATAGAAATCCCATGATCCTGTTCTCTTTTGTAAACTCTTCTGCATATAGTTTTCCTCCTTCTTTTATATGCCACCACATTTGAGCCGCTTTAATTCCAAAAGCTAAAAGTGTCGATCCAAGGATAAAAAGGTCTGCGTCGTTATATGCCAAGCCCATCAATGCTGCCGAATAATATGCATTTGCAGCTTGACTTGTGCTCTTATGGTTTCTTCCATCTTTATACTGAATTAACCCTGGACTATGATTGTGGCCATGATAAAGATCATAATATCTTAAACGCGCGTCATCGGAGTCTGGTCCCGAGTTCAAGTTCATAAAATCTTTCATAAGTGCATAGGCCTCAGACTTATATTTCTCACCCCATGCAGTGTCAATCTTAGTAAGAACTGCAATTCCATAAAGAAAGTATCCTAAGTGATCAGGGTGATCATTATAAATTCCAAAACCGGAATCAGCGTTAGAATCCATAGACCCTTGTTTGGTAACAATGCCACCCCATTTATCATCTTGTAGAAATCCATTCCCATTTAAAGTTCCATCTAACCATGGCTCAATGGTTTCTTTTAAAAACTTCTTAACCTTTGGAATCACATCTAAGTAAGAAACCTCTTCAGCTATCAATGCAAACCTCGCCGCCCTTCCAATCAATTTACCATAAGAGTAAGAATCCTTTGTTGTTATTTTCGATGAGTCTAGACCCTCAACATCTTTTACAAGTGATGAAACGATTTCATCACGAGATTCTTTCTTCACACCATTGGTTGAAAGCCATGTAACATAAACAGGATCAGTTTCCAAAAGCCATGCATCACCAACAACACCAACAAGGTCTCCATCAATGCTTTGATACTTAAAATCATCGAAAACCAAGACGTTATGGTCAGTACTATTAGATTGAAGGAGCTGAATATGAAGAGGGTGAGCTAACATCAACAAATCACTACTTGAACCTTTCTTCTCCCACTTATACTCCATAGTAAATGCTTCATTGAATGAAGCATCACCAGACACAGGGTAACAAGTACTAAACATGTCAAGAACTTCTTCATTTTGTGAATTGGAATTCGTCAACAAAGCAATTCGAATTACACCAGAAAAGGCCTCAGAAGTGATCTCAGAAAGGCCATGACTTAACTTGATTGGCAAGGAAGCGTATAAAATCCATGTTTGATCATTGTCAAACTTAAATGTGTACTTAGTAAAGGAATCATTTGACGAAAAGGAACGAATGGAATGAATAGTAGTGATGGAAAGAGGTGTTGAATCTGCCACAAAGAAAGTTAAAAAGGGACTTCCTCTTGCAAGGAAGAAGGTGAGATTTGAAGAAGGGATATCTAAGGTGACACCGAGATCACTAAAAGAAGTTACTACATGTTTTTCATTGGAAGTTTTTGTAGAGGAAGTGATGGTAAGATCAGCACTGAAAACATGGGATATAGCAGAAGGGGTGATGGAAAGAGAAGGGTATGAAAGAGAAAGTGATGAGTCTGATGATTTGATGAGGTAAGGATGAAAATATTCAGGTTGGTCACCATTGTTGAGAACAAAGTTTTGGAAGAAAGAGTTAGTAGGGAGAGGTTTGTTTAGAAGATTTTTAGAGAAGAACTTAGAGGGGTCAGGGAGGACAGTGGAACTTGGATCTGTCATTGGAAAAGGAGCAGGAGTGCTCATTTTGTTGGTGATTGTGTTGGTGATGAATTTGTTAGTTTTATAGTACTATGAGAGGGTTTATATAATGAGTGCAATTCTAATTAACTTTAACTTTGATTATCATCAACATTTGCATTGCAGCTACTCAATCTCCACAACTTGTAATTTAGGTATATTTTATTGAAAGTTTGAGTAGCTGGCTATATGTTAATGGATTTATGAACTGAATTTTTGCTTAAATTATGTTTAGGATTGTTCATAGCCAATTGAATATATAGGATTCAATTAGGAGGAAAGAAAGATGGAAGTGTGGGAGTAAAGAGAATTGAACCACTGATTAAAGTTAAGGGAAGTGAATAATATATTACAATGGGCTAAAAATGCACTTGAAGGATACCATATTAATAAACATAACCTCTATATCGTGGAACTTTATGTGTACACAATGTAAAATAAATGGAATCGATTAATATGACAATACAAACATACCAATGAGATTAATATGCGAAAGGAAACCTTGGCAACTTACCAACCATCTTCCTTTGAAATCGGTTGATTAGTTGAAGCTAGTTTGTTATTATTTATGTGTTATCCATAATAACTAATATTTGTTATTCTTGTATGTATTTCATATACTCATGAAGAAATTCTTGTTTACTTTAGGAGTATTTTGGTACTTTAGTGTTATGGCAAGTGTAAGATGAGTTAGAAGTTTTATATTATCCTGAAATGTGGAAATTGAACACTTTGTATGTTAGAAAACACATAAATCCAATGCTTTGAAGGTTTGACTTAAAGATGGTGTCTTTCTCGCTTATATGGTTGCTTTTCAACCAACGAGGGCGATCCCCTGAGCTCCCCTTGTGATTTAACATTTAATCCATACAACAAGTAAATTATGTTCCAAAGGATGCGGAATAATGGAAAATCAAACTACTCAATCTGCACGTTTTGGGCCGGTTTAACAAGGCTTCATATTTTTGTACTTTACTTCTATTGTTTTTAATAAAAACTCCGCCTTCCAGGATTTATCAATTTGAATGAAATACTTCATAAATTATCATAATTTTAAAAATTTCCCGAATTAATTATCCAAATGAAATTTACATAGAAGAATAACTTAAAAAAATATATTACCTCAAAATATTTTCTCAACCAACCACTCTCTTAAATATTAGTTAATGAAACAAAAATAACAATGTTGTGTTGGAAAATATTATATTCCACCTTTTAAAAGTTTAAAAATTGTTTATTTGAATACAAAACTTTTATATTTGTTTAAGCTTTTTTTTTAAGTAGTCTATTGGTTAGAAATTCGCCTCTCTAGATGAACAAGTGAAGTGTTGGATGTTCGAACTCCGACCCCTGTATATAGAAGAAAATTACTTACCAATTTTTTTTTAATGACAAATGTTAATATATTAAATGTTATGTTAATTTTTGTCTCTCTTTAGCAATATTTAAACCATGAAAATTTTACTTCTCAGTTATCTTGGCTCAAAGCATTTGAGCTACGTACCCACCCTTCAAAACAATTTATTAATTAACTCAAACCAATTGAGCTATCAAACTGAGTAACTTACTTAATGCATAACACAAGTCACCACATGCATCAGCTTAGTATAATACATATCAACAAAGACAGAAAATCAAACCTTTTAATTACCGGTGGCAATAGGCATTAAAAAAAACAAAGATTCGAACGTCGTTAATTATTCATGGATCACCACACTAATTACAAATTCAAGAACTTAAACTAAAATGATATCATTTTGTAAACCATAAAGCTACATTATTAGTTGGACACAACTTCCATGAAATTAGGGTCATTACTGATGGTTTCCAAAGTCTTGTAAGGAAGACAAACTTGAAGGTCTATACTACCTTCTTCTTTTCCAGCAAATACACTAACCATTCCATTTATTTTATTTACACTGTGAAATGCAACGGGTTTTCCCCATCCGAAATCATTGCCATAAATATCAAACCACGGGGAACTGTTACTGGCCAATGTATTACTATTGATCGTGCTAGAGATCCTAATGCTCGGATTTCGCAACCAACGTTCGTAGTTATTCTTCAATTTCTCATTAGACTGCAAAGAAATCATCTTGTTTATCTCTAAAGCACCTTTACCGAGCCCGCCTTCTTCCAACAACTCACCAGCTTTCATGCTAACCGTACAATCTATCACAGCATTCCCAAAATAATCTTGTGGTAATGGTGGAACTAGCCTTGGTCTAACTCCTATTGGAAACATATTGTAAACTTCTTCTTGTGGGTCATGTTTTTTGGAATGGATCATAGAACGCCAAACGTGAGTTAAAAGTGCTTGTAAAGAAGATATTTTGTTGGTACCAATTTCTACGTTGGCTTTATATTTCAATTTCACGATTTTTTCCTTTGTAAAATGGAATAACCTCGTTGATGGGTTGAGTTCCTCGTCATTAGAGTGATTCAACATGTGATTTTGCGACGATAAACAATTCAATACATTAGTGTGATTATTTTGAGGCTCATTGTGAAAGGAAATCGTATGGGACATTGAATACCATTTGGAAACCAACGTTCTAGTGGTGGGAGTTTGGATATTTGATTACAACAACCACGTGAAATTTCAGCCCATGAATTGATGAAATGCCACATGGACTTTCCGTCAACGATCACATGGTTGACTCTAAAGCCAATAAAGACACCGTCAACTAACTCCGTCACTTGCACTGCAAGCAATGGTTTTGATATGCCTTCATAGTTTCTAGCCCCGTTGAAAGGAAAAAATGAATGGACAATAAGAGGATGGTATGTGGGTTCAAGGATGTCAACAACACAAGTGTTCTCTATTGCAGCATGGACAAAGAGTACACCTGCATTGTTGCATATGACGGAACACGAAACAATGATGTCTTCGTTTTCCATTATTTTGAGACACCCGCAAGAGGTGAGAAAAATGCAAGGACAGAGGATAAAGAGTATCTAAGGCGTTCAATTTGGTTGGCTGCTAGAGAATGATCATAGAAAAGACCTGTTTTAGTGGGTGCAATTAGTAGGAACTTGAGATCCCATGGAGTTAAATCAATTACTTGATCAGTTGAATTTGGTGCCTTGATTATATCACTCGAGAGGACTCTTACGGCATTGGCACCCATATATTCGTTTCAGGTTTATATTCCATAGAGGCTTGGACATACATACATAATTGAGCTTTCATTTTTTAACACTAAGGGTTTGAAGCTCTATATTTTATTTCCTTTGAGAGGGGTGCAAAGCAAAACTCTTGATCATAAAGCGATCTATATTATATGGGCACTACAAATTTAACTTGTATATCTAATTAACTTGATATATTATTATTAAACTAAGATATTAATTAAAGGATATATATTGTAAGTGTAAAGTTGTTTTATACAATTCAAACTAGCGGTTTTCCTTTTACTAATATCAAGGGGTCCATCTACCGTTTATTTGCAAGGTCCTATTTAAAATCAGAGCAAAGTTATATACAACTAACCCATAAAATTTACATCAAGAAAAATCAAAACTGAAACTTAAGAAAAAGACACTATAAGGTTCAAACAAATACTGCCAAGCAAAGCAAACCCAAGAGGATTGGCTTTGCTTAGGGTTATATAGTAGTAATATATTAATTTATGATTGGCTTTTATTTAAAGTATGGCAAATTATGATTTGCTGTTAATATAAGATAATTTTACACAAGGGTGAGGGGTGAACATGAAGATGGGCGGGAAGGGTGGCAAGCCAGAGCACCATTTTTATAGAGACACAAAAATTATTATTTTTACTTAGTATTAGTACTATATAGATATTTTTTTATTTAAAATATAGTTTTAGTGAACCTTGATTATGAATGAATCTTTTGCAACTAAAAATGTAATATGAAGATATTCAAATAAATAAAAAGACACAATTTTAGTTATCCCTCAAGGACACCAAAAATCTTAAACCGACCTTGATTTTACGCCGGAATCCTTCAAAAAGAGATATTGCTCTGGCATGATGCTCATACAAGAATTATTAATACACAAACCCAACGTGTCAATGCTTTCTAGGGCACAAGAAAGCGTTTCGACGGTTGCGGAAGTTCAAAACAAAAACACGTTGATACAAGTCATGTATAATTTTTGGGAATTTACACTCGCAAATTAAGGTGTATCGGTACTCTTGTTTCAAAAATCTATAAATTAACTATTATTTTTATGAAATAAAGAACTATTTATTGATATTTATATTTTAGAAAATATCATTTCATAACAAAAATATCATTTCATTGTTTATAAAAATCATACTAAATTTTTTTACATTTAATTGTAAAAAATAATCAAAATTTTCTATTATGAGTAATAAAAATTCAGAAAAATTAAAATTTATTTCGTCAACGTTTTTGGTAAATAAGATTTAGTTATTATAATTGGTGGATTCTAAGGTGAGGGTCCAATTAGGTCCCTCACCGGTGGACCACGAGAAAAACACTGATGGATGAAATTGATGGTTCAGATTTATTCAAATTAAAAGAGAGAACATATGCAACTTTTCATATTCAATATTATCCTCAACTTATTTTCACTTATCATGCACTCAAACCATAAAATCTGATATCAAATTATGAACCCTAAATTAAAAAATTTCTTATTGTTCTTCAAACATCTAATCGAGTTTATTCTATAAAGCAAGAGTAATCGACAATCATAGTTTCTATAAACAGAGTTGTCAAATACATTTCATGTCAAGTTGAGTAAGTGATACCACAAATTTTATCAATTAACCAAAGAACATAAGCCACAGTTAAGTAATCGACAATCAAACATAAACTTATAAGACATAGAAAGAGAGAAATTCATCACTTAACATGTTAACTATTGATTTTATAAACTAGTACAATTCTATAAATTAACACAAGCACGAAAACCATGCTCATGAGACTCGATTAGTAGTTACAAAACTTTCATCAATTGCATCAGAGCGAACCAATTATCATTTCTAGTCACTCTTGCTTTATAGAATAAACTCGATTAGATGTTTGAAGAACAATAAGAATTTTTTTAATTTAGGGTTCATAATTTGATCTCAGATTTTATGGTTTGAGTGCATGATAAGTGAAAATCAGTTGAGGATAATATTGAATGTGAAAAGTTGCATATGTTCTCTCTTTTAATTTGAATAAATCTGAACCATCAATTTCATCCATCAGTGTTTTTCTCGTGGTCCACCAGTGAGGGACCTAATTGGACCCTCACCTTAGAATCCACCATTATAATTATAGGTGATAGAAAATAATTTTTTTCATCAAAAAATAACTCATTTAACTATTAATTTAAGGATTTGGTGTACCAATACATTCAAATTTTTGGATGTACCATAGAATTTGTCATAATTTTTTGGTACAACATAAAGATTTATATAAGTAGCAGAATATTTTTATTTTTTTTCCTCTTTCTCATTTAGTCATAGCATTAGTTGTAAATTGTGCATTGTTATTTGGTTGTTAAATAAATTGTTGATTTGTTTCCGTGATAACTCCGATAACAAAGACAATAATTTTAGTCAATAACTAGATTACTTGACAAAAATAAATAAATAAATAAATTGATCCATTCTTAGTGATTCGCAATTTGCATTTTTTACCGTACGAACAAATTAGAAAATCAAAGTTAAGTTGAATATAGTGAATCATTATAGTGATCAACTCTACACACGACAGAAGATTCACAAGTCATTTCAGTAATAATGATGAAACATGATTTCATAAAGAAGTAAGGCATAATTTGAGAAGCACGTCCAATGTAAAAAGTTTAATGAAATCGAAGATTGACCTAAATATAATTTTGAAGTAAATTTGTAATTTAAACACAGATTATACCTTTTTTTTTAGTGGAAACACAGTTTATACTTTATAATCGTATAGACAACTACAAGCTATGAAGTACGGATAGGGATATGGACACCGGACACGACACGGACACCAACACGCTGATACAACTATTTATTTTTAGAAAATCACATAATTTAATGTAATTATATGTATCAGTGTCGTGTCGGTATCAGACATGACACGTGTCTGACACGGAAAAACATCTTATTTTAAGAGTATCCGTGCTTCATAGACTTCATGTAATTTTGGTGATAGAAGATAGACACAATTCACTAACTTTGTAATCGATTGGTATATATTCTTGTTTATTTACCTTTAATTTTGAGTCGAATTTATTGTTCTAACAAAAATCATAAATATGAATCTCCTTCACAAAAATGATAAAAGATAGCAAAATACAATATTTTTGTGCTTGTCTTTTTCTTTTTGTTAGTCAATATTTTTAAATAATAGTACCTTTATAAGTTGCATTTATTTATATCAGTATGTAGCAGCTGGCTTTAATTAAAAATGAATATTGCCAAAAAAGGCATCAAAAAAGTCTAAGAAGGCTCCTACTAAACTTGTTATTACTCCACGTTATCCTAACAAACTCATCATGTCCTATCACACAAACAACTTGCAATGAATTGAATACAAAAGCCATCATATGTGTTCATGTACCAAAAATGAATGATAGGCACACAACTATATTTATTCATATCATGAATTATTACAAGTAAGAAACAATTTATATTTGTTTTAAAATCATGTATCCTCCGCTCGCAACTGAAAAATTAATTTTTCAAGTTGGGTAGAAATACAATGGATTGCAAAAACTCGAACCATCTCATCCAAACGCTCTCAGATACAAGATCAAAAGAATTGAAAAAACAAAAAGTAAGATACAATACATGAAATGAAATTATGATAACAACATCACTCTCATTTTATTTTACTTATTGGAAGTAAAAACCAAAATGGTAGATAGAACCAAATCTTTTCTACTCATCACCACCTTAACCTCTACTATGAATCCACCATAAAAGATTAGTCAAAGAGTTTCCACCATCAAAACCATTCAAGCTTCTTATCTTCTTCAATGCACTTTCATTATCATAAATTCCTTCCAATGAATATAAGAATCCCTTCCATCCTTCTCCAACACCACCTTCTCTATTCAAAGCAGGCAATGTCCACTCCACAAGATCTTTAACATAATCGACATCAGAAAACAAATCTTCAGAAATAGGAGCCAATGGTATAAGCTGAATTCCTGTCCTAGCTTCTCTCGATTCAGCTGGAGCAAACCAAAGTCCACTATCTCTTTTATTATTCCACAAAACTCCCACTATTCTATTCTCTCTTGTAAACTCTTCTTCATACAATTTCCCATTCTTTTTAACATGCCACCACATTTTAGTTCCAAGAATTTCCAATGATGTTAGTGTTGATCCAATGGACACAAGTTGAGAATCACCATATGCCATTCCCAGCAATGCTGCAGCATAGTATGCATTCACAGCTTCACTAGTACTCTCTTGATTCCTTCCATCTAAAAACTCGGTTAACCCTCCGGCCCACGAATGCAACTTGTAAAGATCGAAACACCTCAAACGCGTATAATTTGAGTTCAATTCTATGCTTAAGTTCATAAAATCTTCCACAAGTGAATAGGCTTGAGCCTTATACTTCCTACCCCATGATGGATCGATCTTTACAAGCACTGCGACCGCGTAAAGAAAATATCCTAAGTGAAAATGATGATCATTGTAAATTCCAAAACCGAAATCACCACCACCATCATTAGACCCTTGTTGAGTAATAAGTCCTCCCCATTTTCTATCATATAGAAATCCATTTCCATTAAAAGTTCCATCAAGCCAAGGCTCAATGGTTTCCTTCAAAAAGTTTCTAACTTTTTCAATAGCATCAAAGAAGAAAACCTCTTCAGCTATCAATGCTAGCCTAGCTGCTCTTGCAATCAATTTTCCATAAAAATAAGATGATGTTGTTGCTTTTGTTGCAGATGAGTTTAAACCTTCAACATCTTTAGAAAGTGATGAAACAATTTCATCACGTGATTCTTCTTTTACGCCTTTGCTTGAGTGCCAAGTCATTGAAACAGGTTCTGTTTTCAAAAGCCACGAATCACCAATAACACCAACAAGGTCACCATCAATGCTTGTATACTTGAAATCATCAAGAACAGTTACATCACTGTCACTTTTTGACAGAAGTTGAAGATGAAGAGGGTGTGCTAACAATAACAAATCTCCAGAATCATTCTTCTCAAACTTATACTCAACACAGAATGGTTCTCTGAGTTTAGCATTACCTGCTAAAGGGTGACAAGAACTAAATCTGTCAAGAACAGCTTCGTTTTTCGAATCAGAATCCGGTAGCAAAGCAATCCGAATTATGCCTGCAAAGGTGTCAGAAATGATCTCAGAAGTAAAATGACTCAACTTGATTGGTGAGGAAGCATATAGTATCCATGTTTGACCATTGTTAAGTTGAAACTTGACCCTGGTAAGGGAGCTATTTGAAGAGAAAGAAGTAATGGCATGAATGGTGGAAATGGAAAGAGGGGTTGGTTTTGTTACAGAAAAAGTCAAATAAGGACTTCCTCTAACAAGAAAGAAACTGAGATTTGAAGAAGGGATATCTAAGGTAACACTGAGATCACTATAAGAAGATATTACGTGTTTTCGATTAGAACTTTGATTGGATTTCTGCTGATTAGAAGTTATGGTGAGATCATTGTGGAAAACTTGGGATATGACAGTGGAATTTGAAGAGCGAGTAGGGTATGATACAGAAAGTGATGAGTTTGATGATTTGATGAGGTAAGGATGAAAGTATTCAGGTGCATCACCATTGTTGAGAACAAAGTTTTGGAAAAAAGAGTTTGTAGGGAGGGGTGTGGATAGAAGATTTGGAGAGAAGAATTTGGAGGGGTCAGGGAGGACAGTGGAATTACCCTGTGGGAATAGAAAAGGTTTGTTCTTGTTGATAGTAGAAGACATGGTGTATGGTTATGATGGTAATGATCTTGATGGTTATTGTAGTAGTAATGGATCATGAGTTTTTATAGTGTTTGATGGTTTTGTGTGTTGAGTGAATTTCTTTCTTACCTTGTTTCTTATTATTATTATTATTATTATTATTATTATTATTATTATTATTATTATTATCAAGATTGGCAACTACTCTATCTACTTGCTTCATATATTATTAAATTGGTATGAGTTGTAGGATAAGGGGAAATGGTTTCTTTATATAGCTAGTCCAATATTGACTGCAAAAAGATCTTAGTCATTTAATTTTGATTAATAGTTCATAATATTTTTGATTTATTTGTCAAGTTTTGAATCTGAATCGTCCGATTTCGATCAAATGGTCTTCAAAATACTAGATTATAGGATTTTCATGTTGTAGGAAATTTGAGTCTGAGATAGTGGGATTTGAGTAATTTAGGTGATATATGTATGATTGTATATGGTAGTCTAGTTGACTATATAATATTTGAATTGTCAATTAAATTATAGCACAAGTTGATTGGTTTTTTTGGACAAAGTGTGTGTGAAGGGTGAAAATAAAGAGGATTGAAAGATTGATTAAAGTTTAAGGTAAGGTACATGAATGTGACCAATTCTCTAAGGAGGGGAAAATACATGATAGAGACATTAATCCTTTATATATATGAATCTAAATTAAAGTGA